>Ga0315908_10000059_pt1 | contig 88838 bp, 76 predicted proteins | sample LakEriMetagenome_12_FD_203520 | JGI IMG/M metagenome (GOLD analysis project Ga0315908, IMG submission 203520) | Freshwater fungal communities from buoy surface, Lake Erie, Ohio, United States - Buoy 4 MA124 | ecosystem: Environmental > Aquatic > Freshwater > Lake > Lake biofilm | place: USA...
TTACAATTGTGTATGAAGTAATTCATCACAGGTTCACATGTTTAACCCAGTATTGAAGTAAATAAAGCTATCTGAAACAGCGATACACTTCATATTAAAAAACTAAAATTATGCCTAGATCGGTAAACCACGTAGCTTCAAGAGCTAGAAGAAAAGCAGTATTAAAATTAGCCAAAGGTTACTTTGGAAGAAGAAAAAACGTTTGGACAGTTGCAAAAAATGCAGTTGAAAAAGGGTTGAATTACGCCTATGAAGGTCGTAAACAAAAGAAAAGAAATTTCCGTTCTTTATGGATTGCTCGTATTAATGCAGGTGCTCGTCAACATGGAATGAGTTATTCTCAATTTATGGGTGCACTTCACAAAAGTGGTATGGAACTAAATCGTAAAGTATTAGCTGATTTAGCTTTAAACCACCCAGAAGCTTTCAAAGCTGTTGTTGAAGCTGTAAATAAATAATAGTAATCTTATACTTTCTATATCATAAAAAAGGAGGCTTTCGCCTCCTTTTTTAGTATTATATATTTTCTTTTGTTTTTTCTATCATATTAGCTAGAAAATCTCTTGCTCTAAATAACTGGGCTTTAACTGTTCCTAAAGGTAAATTCAAACGTTCTGAAATCTCTTCATAACTAAGCTCATCAAAATAACGCAACTCAACCAATTCCCGATAACGAGGCTTTAGTTTGGTAACCAAATCACGCATTAACTTGACTTTTTGATTATGAATAACTGCCTCTTCAGGATTATGTACATCAGCACTTTTATCGAAGTATATGACTTCACCTTCAGAAGTGGTATATCCTGTATCCATTGAAGTTACTTTAATTCTCTTTTTTCTAATAAAATCAATACAATTATTAGATGCTATTTTAAACAGCCAAGTACTAAAAGCATAATTAGGTGAATATTGATCTAATCTACTGAATGCTTTTCCAAAAGCTTCAATAGTTAGGTCATCTGCATCATCTTGATTTTTCACCATTTTATACATCATAAAGTAGATAGAATCACGATATCTATCCATCAATTGTGCATATGCTTGTTGACTACCATTTCTCGCTGATTCTAGTAATACTAAATCAACTTTTGCTTTGTCAGATAAATTATCTCCTACTTCCATTTATCACTCTTAAAATCAGAAGTATAAAAAATTATAGGCATTAAAAATGTATATACTAAATCTAAAATTGGTATCCACTTTATCAATTCGTTTTGTCTTAACTTTCTAAAACACAAACCTAGAATCAACCATTTTAAAAGAATTAGAAATACAAGTATGGCTAATATTATTATACTATAGTCTAAATCAAAGACCAAATAAACAAAAGAAATAAGTGCTAAAATCAGTGTTGTAGGATATATTCCTAACAACATCTTTTTAATAACACTGTATTTTGTTGAAGTTGTAAAATGTCTTGTTTTTTGTAATACCCAATCTGAAAAAGTAGATTTAGGCTCCGTTAAGACATGAGCATCCTCATGTAATACAATCCCAATATCAGCTTTATCTGCAACTTCTTGAACAAATAAGTCATCATCTCCAGAACTGATAGCATAATGTGACTTAAAACCATTAACAGACTTAAAAATAGTTTTAGTATATGCTAAATTTCTACCTACCCCCATGTATGGAATTCTTGCCAAAGCAAAAGAAAAATAATTCAACGCTATAAACACTGTATCAAAACGAATTATCTTGTTTAAAAATGTTTGTTGAGAACTATATGGACTAAAACCTAAGACTAGATCTTTTTGATAAACAAAAGATGTAGCCATTTGTAAAACCCACTTTGATGTATTTGGCTTACAATCTGCGTCAGTCAATAATAGATGCTCATATTTAGCCGATTTTACACCAAGGGTAATCGGTAATTTTTTACCTATCCTAATGTGCTTACTCCTTTCTATTTCAACAACTTTTAAATTAGGATATTTCATTTTATAGGCATTCAAAATATGGTAAGACTCATCTATTGATTGATGATTAACAACGATTACTTCAAATTCGGGATAATCTTGTTCAAGAATAAATGGTAGATTATTAAATAAATTATCTGATTCATTTCTTGCAGCAATGATAATTGAGATTGCTGGCAACTGTGAGATTATTTCTGTCTTAGGGTGTTTAATTTTAAAAAATAAAAGTCTTAGAAAGAAAAATAGTATAAATACGATATGAATAAAAACATTCGCACAGAAAAATATGAATAAAAAAAGGCTAAAATTTATTTCAAAATCGGGTAAAAAACGCATCTATATTTCTTTTAAGCAAAATAATCAGTACATAAAGATTGATTAATAGAACTATCTTTGTACAATTAAAAAGCAAATATATGCATTTTGAACTTCTTCATACAGATTCTAAAACAAAAGCTAGGGTTGGTAAATTACACACTGACCACGGAATAATTCAAACGCCTATTTTTATGCCTGTCGGTACTGCTGGTACAGTGAAGGGTGTACATCAGACAGAATTAGAAAATGATATCCACTCACAAATAATTCTTGGAAACACTTATCATTTATACCTAAGGCCAGGAATTGAAACAATAAATAAAGCTGGGGGGTTACATAAATTTATACATTGGGACAAACCGATTCTTACAGATAGTGGGGGGTATCAAGTATATTCATTATCTAACTCAAGGAAATTAAATGAAGAAGGAGTTACTTTTCAATCACATATTAATGGAAGCTATCACACATTTACACCAGAAAAAGCGATTCAAATTCAACGAAATATAGGTGCAGATATCATTATGGCTTTTGATGAATGTACCCCATACCCATGCGATTATCAATATGCAAAAAAATCAATGCACATGACTCATCGTTGGTTAGATCGATGCATTGAAGAAATGAAAAGAAGTGAACCACTTTATGGATTTGACCAAGCTTTATTTCCAATCGTACAAGGAAGTACATATAAAGATCTACGTACTGAGTCTGCAGAAATGATTGCATCAAAAGAAGCAATTGGAAATGCAATTGGAGGTCTTTCTGTAGGTGAACCAGATGAAGAACTTTATGGAATGACCGATTTAGTTTGTTCGATATTACCAAAAGATAAACCACGTTATTTGATGGGAGTTGGTACTCCTACAAACTTGTTGGAATGTATTGCTATGGGAGTTGACATGTTTGACTGTGTAATGCCAACTAGAAATGCACGACATGGTTTGCTATTTACTTCAGAGGGTACTATTAATATAAAAAATGAGAAATGGGAAAAAGATTTCTCAGCCATTGATCCGAATGGAACCTCATTTGTAGATCATTATTATTCGAAAGCTTACCTAAGACACTTGATTAAAGCAAAAGAAAATTTAGGAATTCAAATTGCTTCCATTCACAATCTCGCTTTCTATTTGAAATTAATGAGTGACGCTCGAGAAAAAATTGTTGATGGTACATTTGCTTCTTGGAAAGATATTATGGTGAAAAAACTTAATGTTCGCTTATAATGAGACTTACCATTCTCGACAAATACATAATCAAAAAATTTCTTTCAACTTATTTTTTTATGTTGGGAGTGATTATGCTTTTGTCAATGGTTTTTGATATTTCTGCTAGATTAAGTGAATTCATAGATAACAATGCTCCTATAAGCGCCATTTTTATTGAATATTATCTGAATTTTTTAATTTACTATGGAAATACTTTTTCTTCGCTTATAATTTTTATTGCTGTTATTTGGTTTACAGCTAAAATGGCTCAGGAATCTGAAATTATTCCTATGATTTATAGTGGTAGACCATTCACACGTTTAATGCGACCGTATATGATAAGCGCATCATTTTTATGTCTATTATCAATCATTTTAAACCTATATATATTACCATTATCAAACAAAATCAGGTTAGGATTTGAAGAAAAATATTACAGAGACCGGATTTCTATTGACAATTTTCATGCAGAATTAAAAAATAATCAATATGTCTATTACACAAATTACAATAGCGAAGATGGATTATTTTATGACTTTAATCTAGAAAAATGGAATACATCGAATAAACCTGAAATTTATATAAGAGCAAAAACCTTACAAAATCTTGACTCAAATCAAAATTGGAGACTTAAAGATTGTTATATACGAAAGATTTCTAGTACTTCAGAAAAACTAAAGTTTTATTCCCAAATTGACACTACTTTAAATTTCAAAGTTTCAGATATTGCTCAAAGAGACAATCGTTCTGAAATGATGACTCAACCTGAACTTATTGATTTTATAGATCAAGAAGAAAAAAAAGGTTCTCCAAACATACCTTTGTATAAAATTACTTTATATGAAAGAACCTCCCTACCGTTTGCCACTTTTGTGTTGACAGTAATAGGAGTTTCAGTATCAAGTAGGAAGAAACGTGGAGGCATCGGTTTAAACATCGCTATTGGTCTTGGATTTGTTTTTGTATATATATTTGCAATGAAAGTAATGAATGTAGCGGCTTTAAAAGTTGGATTTCCTCCAGTTTTAGCTGTATGGATACCAAATTTCATTTTTGCTGCAATTGCTTTGTTTTTATATAAATTAGCACCTAAATAATATGTTCGGATTTAATCAAGATGAGCTCTTAAAAAAGATACAAGAAGCAGCAGAAGAAAGTAAAAAAAAATTAGCAGAAACTATTGTGACTGGAGAAGCTGGAGGAGGTTTAATTAGAATTGAATTAGATGGAAATCGAAACTTCAAATCATTTACTTTGAATACTTCACTAGAACACATGGAAAAAGAAGATCTAGAGGATTTGTTATCTGTTGCATTTTCTAGAGCTTTAGAAGAAGCTAATAAATTAAATGAGAATGAAATGTCAAAATCTGCTCTAAATTTTTTACCGAAATTTTAATATGTTCAAAAAAGAATTAAGAAAAGAATTTCTTACAAAAAGACTCCTTTTTTCAAGAGATGAAATCGAACTTAATTCAAGTAAAATTTTCAACTTATTATGTGAGAATTTCGATTTAAAAAACAAGAATATTTGTACTTTTTTGCCTATTATTTCGAAAAATGAAATTAATACTTTTCAACTTTTCGATTTAAAAAAAGAATTTCAATTTAATTTATTCAGTACTAAATGGAATATAATTTCAAATGAATTAAGTATTCATAGAATCGTTAATCAAAATGATTTAACTATAAATGAATTTAACATTCCAGAACCTAAAGAATCAATTATTTCAGAAAAAACAGATCTAATATCAATCGTTTTAGTACCATTACTATGTTTTGACAAGAAAGGCAATCGTATAGGTTATGGAAAAGGGGTATACGATCAGTTTCTTTCGAAATTCAATCAAAACAAAACTTTATTTGTTGGATTATCGATTTTCGAAGCAATTGAAATAATTTCTGATCCAAACGATCAAGATGTAAAACTACATTATTGCATCACTCCAAAAAACTTGTACCGATTTGAAAAATGAACATCACAATCAAGGTAAATACCACTTAATTATTCTATTTTGTATACCCACTTTGTTTGTGTTAATATTTTTAGTTCAAAACATTATTATCATTCTATTCTTTATTGTTTTCATTATAATATTGATTAAAAAAATATTTAAAAAGTCTAATTAAAGTAACTTACAACCAACTTATTCGTATATATAACTAATGAGTTTTAAAGCTATTATAGCGGTTGTTGTAATTTGGGGGATTTGTTGCTCTGTATTACCAAAGGAAGAACCCAAAGGTGTTTTTGCTCTAAAAATTGGTATTCAGGGCGATGGTTCATTATATACACTTTATGGTTTTATTAACAATGGTAGAACCTTGACACATCAACGTATTCTTACTAATCAAGAATTTGTTCGTTTTGCATCAGGTTTTTGGCCAAGCATTTATAATCCAGAAAAAATTAATTTCTTCAAATTAAATAATATTGATTGCGGAATTGTTAACGATGTAAATAACATAACGAATCATACTTTTTGTGTACCATTAGATTCAGTTTGGAAATTAAAATATATTTACTTTCCATTTTCAAATAATCCTGAAACAGGTTGGGCAAAAGGAAGTTACGGCCCATCTGAAAAACAATTTAATTACCTAAAGGAAAACTATAATTTAGTTTCATTTGAAAATAGTTATTTTAAAGATGAATTTTTATGGAAATTATTTATTGACATACAAAAACAAGATTGGATAAATAATTATAAATCATTAAATTGAAAATCATGTTATTATTTTCACGTACATTTTTTTTAATAATAGCTTTCTATTTAGCTACTTACTTACAAACATTCTCTCAAAACACAATTAATCCGTCTTTCCCAAGATTTAAAAATTTTGAGCGTGAAACTTTAAAAGTTGAAAATTTTAAAAATTGGTTTGATAGTATTACAAATGATGAAAATTATTCTTATAAAATTCAAAGTGAAACAATTGATGAAATTGGCTTAAAGCACATTAAATTAAATCAATATTATAAAAATATAATAATCGAAAATGCTATTTATATTTTACATACTAAAAACGATTTAATTGAATCCATTTCAGGTTATTTCTATACAATTAAACCAATTTCAAATAAACGTACAATTCCAATAGAAACTGCTAAAAGAAAAATTTTAAATCAAGAAAAAAAATCAATAAGCTATCATAATCTATTACCAATGTATATAGAAAATAATGATCGTAAATTGGTATTATGTTATGAATTTCTAACTAATGACAAATTAAATTCATTGTCCGAAAAAGTGTATGTAAACACTGAAAATAACAAAATTGAAAGAAAAATCAACCAAAAACATTTTATAACTACTCCTATTGAAGTGGAAACTAATTTAAGTGGGAAAAAAATAATTTATACAGATTATACAAATGGTGTTTATACATTACTAGATAGCACTAGAGGGAAGGGTATAGAAACACTTAGTTTACAAAATCAAACTACAATTGCTGACGCAAAACCAATCATAGATAGTACTAATACATGGTTTTCACTTAAGAGTAAAATAGACAGAAGTGCATTAGATGTTCATTATGGTGCAATATCCACTTATGACTACTTCTTAAAACAACATAATCGTAATAGCATAGATAATAAAGGTTACAAGCTTACAAATATTGTTCACTACGGTCAAAACTTTGTAAATGCATATTGGGATGGCACAAAAATGATTTTTGGAGATGGAGATAATAAAATCGGTCCATTAGTTTCTTTAGATATTATTGGTCATGAAATTACACATGGACTTACATCTAATACAGCAAATTTACTTCTAGAGAATGAATCTGGAGCCCTTAATGAATCTTTTAGTGATATTTTTGGAGTTATAATCGATTTTTATACACGACCAAATCAAGCAAATTGGACTGTTGCAGAGGAAGTAAGTCCGTTAATTCGATCATTAGAAAACCCATCAATAAACAATGATCCTGATACATACTATGGAAAAAATTGGAAACCAATTGGAGGAACAGATTTTGGCGGAATACACTCTAACAACGGTGTTCAAAATCATTGGTTTTATTTACTTGTAAATGGAGGTGTTGGTATAAATGATAAAAATGACACATTTAATGTAGAGGGAATCGGCATAGAAAAAGCTTCGAAAATAGTTTTTAGAAACTTGGTTTACTATTTGTATCCACAATCAAACTATAGTGATGCTCGAATTGGATCTATTAAAGCAACAGAAGATCTTTTTGGAGGTTGTTCAAAAGAAGTTGAAAGCGTAACTAATGCTTGGTATGCAGTTGGTGTAGGGAATAAATATCAATCATTTATAAAAAGTAATTTTAATGTTTCTTACAACAATGGATGTGATTCGTTAGAAGTTACTTTTAACAATTTATCACAAAATTCCAAAAGTTATTTATGGAACTTTGGTGATGGGACATTTTCAGAAGAATTTGAACCTCGACATCAATTCAAAAAAATTGGTAAATATAGTATAAAACTAATTGCTTATGGAGATAGTGTTTGTGGCGAAAAAGATTCAATAAATAAGATTGATTACATCAATATTACAGAAAGCAATTTTATTGAAGAAAACATAACGTATACATCTTGTGGTTTACCCACAGTTTTCAAACCATCAATTCAATTAGATACATTAAGCACTCTAAATTGGTATGATAAAAACAAAAAGTTGATTTCAACTGGATTAACATATACATTTAAAGACAAAGAAGATAGCATTGTTTTTTTTGATCCAAATCACTATAAGTTGGGTAATTCAAACAGTAATTTAAACACAGCATTTTATAATTTCAATGTTAGACATCTCGTTTTTGATGTTTTACAACCACTAGTAATAGAGAGTGTTGAAGTAAATGCTCAAAGCTCTGGTGAGCGAATATTTGAAATTAGAGATCCGTATGGAAAAGTTATGATTTCTAAAAAAATAAATATCCCAGCTGGTGTATCTAGGGTAGAATTAAATTTCAGAATAGATCCTGGTTACGACTATCAATTTGGAATAGGTGGAAATTTAATTGGATTATCTAGAAGTAATACTGGAGTAAAATATCCCTATGAAATTAAAAATCTAATTTCAATTAAACGAAGTAATGCTCAAAATGCTGGTTTTGATTTTTATTATTTTTTCTACAATTGGGATGTAAAAAAATTAAAATGTGAGAATATTATTTACAAGACTAAACTAAAGGAAGATAAAAAAATTTTAGATACTTTTCAAATTGAAAATAAAAATGATATTCTTTCAATCAATATAGATACTATAAACTACAATATACATTGGTTTGATTGTAGTAATAATCAGGTTATTTCATTTAAAAATCAGTCTTTTTTTACACCTAATAAAAACGGTGCTTACTCCGCAATTATAACTGATTTACAATGTAATACAACTGACACTTTAAAATGTATTGGATTCTCAACTCAATCAATAAAACAGAATTATAATTCAAATTATGAAATCAGTCCGAATCCATTTTCAGATATAATTCAAATTTCAAATAATATCGAAAATATAGAGAATTTCAAAGTCGAAATTAAAAGTGTAGATGGTAAAATAATTCTGAAAAAAAATCTTATGAATGAAGTGATTGATACTTACGAGTTATCATCAGGGATTTATATCATTTCAATAATTAATTTGAAAAATGTGGTAGAATTTTCTACTAAAATGGTTAAACTATAGTCTAGATTTATACAAAATAGTCTTAAATAAATTTGCTAAAGAAATTAACAATAATATTAAAGCTCCTATTCCAAAACTACGACCAATAAAATCACCATTATTCGTGTAAAAAGTTTTTATATTATTTCTTTTGAGCTTTTGACTTAAAACATCCTCTTCCCAATATTTTGACTGTTTAATAACATCACCTCGTTGATTAATAAACCCAGAAATACCTGTATTAGCAGATCTAGCTAAAGATTTTCTATTTTCAATAGCCCTAAGTCTTGAGAATGCAAAATGCTGTCTATGACCAGGAGTATTTCCCCACCATCCATCATTGGTAATGATGAAAATTAATTGTGCGCCTTTTCTACATTGCTCAGCAATGAAATTACCATAAACTGATTCATAACAAACTACAGGAGCAAAGATCATCTTATGCGAGCGCATAACTTGAGCATATTCCTCAATTCCTAAAGTACCTGAAGCTCCACCATTATCAATAGATAACTCTTCTAACCAAGGGAAAATATTTGAAAAAGGTATTTTTTCTACACCCAAAACCAATTTTGATTTGTGTACGAATGAAGGCTTATTATGAAAATCAACCAACATCGAGGAATTATAAAATTCTTCAAAACCAGGACCATCATATAATTTTCTTGATGCTCTTGATTTTTTATATTTAAAAAACCGCTTAGTAGATGCCCCGATAACCAAAGAAGCATTTTCCCAAACCGCTTTTCTTTCAACTAAATAATGATAATAAATTATTCTATCAACCTCATCTTCATAAAAAGTAAATGGTAAGGCGGTCTCTGGTGCTAATACAAAATCTGTTTCATTCGTTGCTTTTTTATCAACTAAATCACAAATCTTATCAAGCTGATTTTCAATAGAACCAACAAATTTTTCATTGTATGGATCTACATTAGGTTGAGAAACGATAATGTCAGTATTTACACCCTCATCTGCTGAATTGTTATAAAGGTAGATTGAAACTAAAATTGGAAATATAATAAGAGCTAAATAAGTACCTAATAAAAAATATAAATCATTTATTTTTTTCTTATCAATAAAAATCTTACTTACTATAAAAAAACCTAATAAATTTAAAATTAGTACCCAAAGTGTACCTCCTAAAACGCCAGTAATCGAATACCATTGAATGATTTTAACACTATTAGCAAATATATTACCCAAATTCAACCATGGCCAAGATAATTCCCATTGATAGTGAATATATTCAAATGCAATCCAAAATAAAATCAATGAAATATAACCTTCAAATTTTCCAATCCTTTTCTTTGTAAAGTGAAATAACTGAAAAGTGGTTGCCATAATTAATGCATTTAGAATGAATGCAAATATTGCACCACCAGCACTTGCATTCCAAATCCACCATGTTGTTCCAACATTATATAGAAAAAAAGTAATGTAAGAATGAATAAAAAGATTAGAAGATCTATAGCTATTATCATAAATCTCTTTTTCAATAAATAACAATGGAATAAAACTAAAAAAAGCAAAAAATGGTAGATTACCAATTTCTGGAAAGGATAACACCAAAAAAACTCCAGAGACAATGCTTAATATAAATCTATTTTTTCTTCCTAGCCTTAACATAATTAAAACAAATACTTTAAAAACTTATTATTCAAAACTGTATATATTTTAAATTCTCTTCCTACTTTGTCTAGAAATATAATTTCAGAACCCTTAAGAGGAGAATTAAGTATGTTTTCGCCATCAAAGTTATAGATATATATAAGATTTGACAACTTGTCCTCTATAATAATATAACTTTGACCTTCAAAGTTTTGAACAATATTATAATCGATATTTTTTATACTTGGTAATTTCACTTTGATTATACATTCACCCATAACATCAAACAAGGCCAAATTTTTGTCGGATAGAACACCTACTACATTGCTATTTGAAAATGTTTTAAGTGCAAATAACCTCTTTCCAGATGCACATTTTTTGAGATCTCCATCAAAACCATTCCGATACAACTCATTATTTTCGATGTAAAAAAAAGCTTGAGATTCATTATTTGTTAGGAATACTGTGTTTTTATATTTTAATTCGACTTTATTTATAATATCATTATTATATAAATCAATAAAATATGCTGTTTTATCATCATAAACTATCGCCGATAAATTATCTGCTTCAAACAATGAAATAGATTTTTTTACATTTTCTAACTCTAAATTCAACCTACTTTTCACATTTCCTTTAGAGTCACAAATAGAGAATACTTTTTTCTCAGAAAAACCCAATAGCTTATTTTGCTTGAAAAAAGTGAAATTAAATGGTAATTCTGGTTTACTTTTCAATATAATAGGATACCCATCAATTGATTTAAAATCTTGATTTAAACAATATAACTTTTCTGATGTAGTAAAAACTAAATTTTCACCCTGATCATTATCAATTAGTTCAGGTGATCCAATAATATCCCCTTTATATTTTACTCTTTCGACTTCTCTGTCATTTTCAAATTTTATGATTTCATCAGTCGTAAAAACAAATACATATTTTTTACCAACTACAAAATTTAATACATTTTTTAGATTAGAAATATTTTCTTGTTTTATCTTGTCTTTTTTAAAATCAAAAGCAATATATTCTGATAAATTTTGGTTGTTTGAAGCAATAGTATGCCTAGAAATTATATTTGCTTTTCTATAAATTGCTTCTTGAGGTTGATTTCCAAAAACATATCCAATTTCTCTTGAGGTATATTTCAATGTTTTTTTATCATGAATTATGTTACGAATGAGTTCAAATTGCTCTTTCGATTCGCTAAAAAATAATTTATTCTCAAAAATTTCTAAATAAAAAAAATCGTTTAATTTTTTTGACTCACCACAGAGGAAAGTATGTTTATATTTTTTTCTCAATCCTGGAACAATTTCATTTATTCCATTCTCCTCATCTAAAAGAAGGTAAGGGTCTATTTTTTTGTTTTTTTCAGCAATAACAAACTCATGGCCATTGTAGCTAAAAATAGCAAAACCACTCTCTATCATTCTATAAAAAGCACTTGATGAATCAATCAATAAATTCTTTTCCGCATATTTTTTTTGATAAAAAATATAACTATTAATACTTGATGGAATATATTGTCCAAACATATTAAAGTCATTTTTATTCAAAAAGTGAGTATTAAATTGATTTTTATAAGATTTTACTAGATTCGATTTTGTTACTTCATAAGTGTATACTTTTTGATCTGCCAAATTATAAATTGTATAATCACCATTTGAAGCACTCAATTTTAAATTAGTCTTTTGTTTTTTGAATTTTCCTTTAAAAAAATAAATATTTGATTCATTAAAGATACACTTCCAGTTATCATTTAATTTGTAATAATTATTCTTCTTAATAAATTTTATTCCACACAAATTTAAAACAGTTTCAACACCATTTTGAATTTGATTTTTTTCTAATTCGATTAAAATTTTTGACTTTGAAAGGGAAAAAAATACTTTTCTGAACTTTAACCTACCTTGTATTTTTTTAAACAATAAACGTGAAGGATTTTTTAAAAGGGTATCAAGCTCTAAATCTTGATTAGTTAAAATCAAAATTTCTTTATCAGAATTATCAAAACAATAATTAGGGGAAAGATTTGGTTTTCTAATAAACAGAAGATAAACAACTATAGAAATTGTGATGAAAATCAAAAATAAAAGACCTATTTTTTTTCCTTTTCTCATAAATCTAATTTTGTCTGATATAAAGACTTAACTACAAACGTTTTTCTGTGATATTCTGTATATCCATTTTTAATTATACCTTCACAATGATCTTTCGTTGGATAACCTTTATTTTTTGACCATTTGTAAATCGGATATTTCGAATCTAATATATTCATATATAAATCCCTGTGAGTTTTGGCTAAAATAGAAGCAGCTGCTATTGATAAAAATCTTCCATCTCCTTTTACGAAACATTGATAAGGAAGTCCTTCTGATTTAAATCTATTACCATCAATTAGTAGTAGTTCTGGCTCGATTTTTAATTTTTTGACCGCTAAATTCATCGCTAAAAAACTAGCGTTTAGAATGTTAATTTCATCAATTTTTGAGTTATCCACAAAAGCAACACCCCAAGACAAAGCATCTTTTTCAATAATTTCTTTTAAAACAAAACGTTGCTTATCGGTTAGTTTTTTAGAATCGTTCAATAAATTATTATCGTAGTCTTTAGGTAAAATTACTGCTGCTGCTACAACAGGGCCTGACAGGCAGCCTCTACCAGCTTCATCACAACCAGCTTCAATTAATTTAGAATCGTAAAATGGTAATAAGGACATAAAAAAAGGGCTGTAAACAGCCCTAAATATTTAAAATGAATAATAACCTTTATCTATAACGTGACTAGCAATTCGTTGTCTAGCAGCTTTTGGATTAAAAGCATCTACTTTAGTAAATCTTCTAACCCCCATTAACATCATAGTAAGCTCATCTCCTTCTACAAATGAATTTAGTGCATCCTTAGAAGCTTTAGCAATTTTATCAGATGCGTCATATATATAAGTTTTGACGATATCAAGAGCTATAGTAGCCTTTACCTCACCGACAGATGAAATCATTTTTTCTACTCTTAAAAGAGCCGATTCTGCTTGATAAGTAAGTATTAACATATCAGCAACATTCATCAAAATTTCTTGTTCCTTAGCAAGAGAATTTGCTAATTTTTGAACTGCAGCACCAGCAACAAGTAATATTGATTTTTTAAAATTTTCAATATTTTCGTGAAGTTTAATAATAGTTGAATTTTCATTAGTTGAAAATTCAGGAATTGACATAAGTTCGTTAGCTACTTTTGTTGCCGCTGAAATTAGATCAAGTTCTCCTTTTAAACCTTTTTTTAACAACATATCTACAGAAAGCATTCTGTTTATTTCATTAGTTCCTTCAAAAATTCGATTAATTCTTGAATCTCTATAAGATCTCTCAACACTAGATTCTGCTGAATAACCCATTCCTCCATAAATTTGAACTGCTTCATCAACTACAAAATCTAAACACTCAGAACCAGCTACTTTTAGCATAGCACATTCTGCTGCAAATTCTTCAATTCCTTTTAATGTTGCTTTACTTTTTTCCAAACCTTCCTCAACCAAAGCATCTATGGCATCTTCAATATTTTGACCAGCTCTATAAGTTGCTGATTCTAATACAAAAGTTCTAATAACTTGTTCAGCAATTTTAGAACGTATTGCACCGTATTTGTTTATCGATCTTCCAAATTGCTCTCTATCTTTAGCATATTTAAGTGTGTCTACTATAGTCTCTTTTGAGCCACCTAATACACCTGCAGCTAATTTTATTCTACCGATATTTAAGATATTTAATGCAATTTTAAACCCGTTCCCTCTATCAGATAATAGATTAGAAACAGGAACCTTAACATTATTGAAAAAAATCTGACGAGTTGAAGAACCTTTAATACCCATTTTCTTTTCTTCTGGATTTAAAGTAATTCCTTCAAAACTTGCTTCTACTAAAAATGCAGATAAATTAGTATCATCATCAATTTTTGCAAAAACAGTAAACAAATCAGCAAAACCGCCATTTGTAATCCACATTTTTTGACCATTCAAAACATAATGTGAACCATCTTGACTTAAGACTGCTTTCGTTTTCCCAGAATTAGCATCAGAACCAGATGAAGGCTCAGTTAAACAGTAAGCCGCCTTCCATTCACCTGTGGATAATAGAGGAGCGTACTTAACCTTTTGATCATCATTTCCATAGTACAATAATGGTAATGTTCCAATTCCCGTGTGAGCTCCATAAGCAACTGAAAAAGAATGACCTTTTCCAAGGTATTCAGTAGCTAGAAGTGATGTTTTAAAATCTACACCCATTCCACCATAAATCTCCGGAACAGACAATCCTAATAAACCTAATTCACCAGCCTTATCGAGTATTTTAACCATTAACCCTTCCTCCATTGAATCAATTCTATCCAAATTTGGAAATATCTCTTGATCAATAAAATCACTACACATTGAAGCAATCATAAGTTGCTCTTCAGTCCACTCTTCAGGAGTAAATATCTCATTGAAGTTTGTTTTAGAAATTAAAAACGCACCTCCTTTATTCTTATAGTTGCTCATAAATCTTTTTTATTAAAAATAATCAAATAATCGAGATTTTTCTAATCATTGTATTATTTTTTCCCGTAATTCTAAATAAATAAACACCTTTATTCAAATAATTCAAATCTAAAGTATTGTTTAATGAATTTAGATTAAATGAGGTTACTAATTTACCATCAGAATTCTCAATAGATAAAAAGACTTCTTCAGTTAATTCAATAAAAACTTGACCAAAAGAAGGGTTTGGATAAATTTTATTTTTAGTTTCAAATTCGTTCTCTGAAAGAGAAAGTAATTTTTCAATCATAAAATCTTTATTTTTTTCGCAACTTAAAGCATCCTTTATTATAACACTATAAGTTTTATCACCTTCTATTCCAATTCTATTTTTAGAAGTTACTGAATCATTCCAAAAAAAACTATAAGGTGGGGTACCTCCTGAAACAAATAAAAATATTTCACCTTTTGATTTTGATGTTTCATTTGTAAAGGTTGAACCTACCCTTAAAGAATCAGGTGAACTTAAAATAACTTCTGTAGAATCGGAACAATTTGCTTCATTAAAGACTTTTACAAGATAAGTTCCAGCTAATAACTTTGTATTAAATACGGTATTGGTTTGATTGGCATTCCAAAATATTTTTGTCAACTTATTTTCATCTTCAATTTTCATGGATACATAACCATTTGCTACACCAAAACAAGTAGGATGAGATATTGAGTCAACAGTAATTCTAGGTGGAGTATTAAAACTTAGAATGATATTATTCGTATCAAATTTACAGCTAAATTTATCCTCTAATGAAATTGAATATTTTCCTACTTTCGCATTTGGCAAAATAGAATCTTTAATGGAATTATTCCAAGTGAATTTATAAGGAAAACTACCGTTTCTAGGTATCGCTATAAGCGAGCCAATACCCGAAATACAATCAGCTCTATTTTCTTTTATACTAACCCCTAAATTACAATATGGAGAACAATACATCCTTATAGACGGAACTAATTTATAAGCTCCTGAAAAATATGTATCTAAAGTCTGAAAATTTGCTTCCCCTATCTTTACATAAACAGCTTCCTCAGAAAAATATTTATTTGTCATTTTAACAGCTAAAGAAGATCCATTCGTATACTTATTAATTGCAATTAAATAATTACCTGAATCAAGCTTCAATCGACTCAAAAAACTATCCGTAACTTTTAAGATAACTTTAGAAACTGTATCACCCGAGTTAATTGTATAAACAGCACTATAGCCAATTGGATTAGAAAGTGGGATTTTATTAATAATCGGATAAACGACTGCCTGAAAATTACTACCAACAGCCATATTTTTTTTATCCAACATAACATAAATAGAATCAATATAGGAAGCTCGATTAATTTCAAACATAGTACCAATTGTTATTGTATTAGAGCTTGTTAATCCCAACACACTTACTAACTGATTATCATCCCTTGCATATTCATTCAAAGAAACAATTGCATTAAATTTCAATTCATTATTTTCTTTGATCGTATCATATTTATTTTCAATTGAAAAATCGAATTCAAATGAATCAGTTAATTCATTTGAATATATAGTTCCAAAATCTATATTAATTGTATCTTTTTGTCTTATGTTATATATACTTTTCGAATATTCTTTAATTATTTTTTTTTGATTGACCGTACTGTAAACCTTTAAGTTAAAAATTGAAGTGTCAGCTAATTTAGATCCTTGATTTGTAAATAAACAATTTAAAGGTAAAGGAATTAATTGCGTTGAAGGTATAATTGAGTACTTTGTTAAATCAGAACTAAGAATTTTTAAATCCACCCATGGATTTACTTTTTTTAACTGAACATCATCCACTGCCAAACCATCTCTCAAAGCATTATTATCGTTAAATCTAAATGCAATCAATACATTAGATTTATTAATTAAATTAGAAAGATCTATGTGATTTTCCTGCCATTGATTACTTGGCATTACATTTGCAACAAAAATCCAACTTATACCATTATCAATTGAATATTCCACAGACGCAAGTGAACCTAATTTACCAGTAAAAAATGAATTAAAACTTAAAACGATAGAAGTCGATATATTTGTAAAATCTTGTTTAGGTAAAATCAATCTATCTTCTGATTTATTACAATTTTCTCCCCCTAGATTATAACTACACGAAACGTCACTTGTGTAGGCAAATTTTGTATGGTTTGGCACAAACCATAATGTTTCAGCATTTATTTTGAAAATTGCAGTTAAACTATCCCCTACTTGAAAGATTTTATCGTTAGACAACCCTTTTTTAGACCAGTCATTTGGTAACAAACTATTTTCATCTAAAACACCTTCAAAATTTTCAGAAAATAAAAGCTGTGCTTTTGATTCTATAGTAAAAAGAAAAAAAAGGAAAATAAATATGATTTTATAAAGGATGCGCATTAGGTATACTATAACAAATCAAATATAACGATTATGTATCAATTGAAAAAATAAGCAAAAAAAAAGGCCGGAAATTCCGGCCTCTTTATCTTAGAATAAAATTGATTAATCTTTAATCACTTTTTGAGTAAATACTCCTTCAGCAACTTTGATATTTACAAAGTAAACACCTGATACTAAACTTGAAGTATTAAAAGTAACATCAGAAGAAACTTTAGAATCAATTACTTGACCTGCAACATTTACTAATTCTACTGTAGCAGCAGATTTAGAATCAAATTTAACAGTTAAAGATTCTTTTACTGGATTAGGATAAACTGATAAGTTAGAGATAGCTAATGCAGCGATAGAAGCAGTACCAGCTTTCACAGTTACAGCAGCGTCAGCTGAACAAGAATTAGCATCTTTCACAACAACTGTATAATCACCTTTACCAACAGTTACTTCAGCAGTTGCACCAGCAGATGCTGACCACTCATAAGTATATGGAGCAGTACCACCTGTAGCAACAACACTTGCCTTACCATCGTTAGTTTTATCATTAGAAGCGTCTACTGAAGAAGCAGTAGCTGAAAGCACTGCAGGCTCATTAACAGTTAATTTCGCTTCAGTTGAACAACCATTAGCATCAGTTACAACAAATGTACGCTCACCAGCTTTAACACCAGTTTGTTCGCCTTCACCTGTGTAAGGAGCAAAACCACCTACTGTACCAGCAACATTTACTTTTGCATCACCACCATTACATAAAATAGGATCAACAAGTGTAGCAGTTGTAGAAGCTAATGAAGAACTAATTGGGAATAAATGTCCAAAAGTTACTTGTGCTGCATTTTTAAAATAACCATAAGGTAAAATATAATCAACCATAAAAAGTGAATCAGACTTTGTCAAACTATCTAATTTTGTATCAACAGTTAAAGAAGCTGCTTTATAATCAATAAACTTCACAAATTTAGTTGATCCAATACCATTTTGAACTGTAGAATAAAAGAAATAGTTATCTCCATAACCAAGGTATTCTTGGAAAAATGCTAACTTATTTAAAGTTGGATTTTCAATCACATTTCTATTTTTTGAATCAAAAGTCACAGAAACTGAACCATCGTCTCCTTTACAAACATCGTTTGCTTTAGGATCTGAATCTACAGTATACTCAACTACAGGGTACATTAACCAATCTGATTCTAAACCAACAACTCCATCATCAAAAGCAGGGTAATAGTTGAATGATGCTGTTCCTCCTTTGTTAGAAGCAACACCTAACAAACCTGCGTAAGAATTATAAGTTTTTAAATCTTGTGTAATGTTAGTTTCAGCAACTGTTTGAGATTGGTTTACAGTATAAGTATACTGACCTGTTTGACCAGTAATATAAGTACCTGGAAGAACATTTTCACCTGAAATAAAAAAGTCATTGAACGGTGCATTCCAAGATACAAAACCTCCTTTGAAATATCCATATACATCTAAAGCCCACCCCGCAAATGTAGAATCGTTTTGGATAGCTTTATTAACAGTTAAAGTTGTTCCACTGATACTAGCAACTGCTCTTGTAGAACCATAATAAGCACCAGTAGCAGTTACCCCAACTGAGTCAGTTTCAACTGCAGGTAAAACTTCAATCATGAATGTATCTGAAATATTAATTGGAGAAATAGGAGTAAACCATCTAGCAGAACTTGTAGGGTTACCAGAACCACTATTCACTCTATTAATATTCAATTCAACAGGAACAATTGAATCTAATTGATTTGTTTTCTTTGATCTTAATGTAACTAAAGCAACAACCGGAGTATTGTCATGGTATGCAGTCAAAGAAATAGCAAACGAACTCAATTTTAAAGGTTGAGAGTTATCGTATCTTTGATTAGCAGATAAAAACTCAGTATCATTACCTGACTTGTACATTTTCAATTTCATTGTTCTGTTTGTACTATATGCATGGTGAGGGTGACCATAAGTCTTTTTGTTACCAGCAATTGACAAGGTATCCTTAATCGTTTTAGTGACAAGTCTTTTTTTAGTATTCACTTGACCTACCACTGTTGGATTAACTTCAGTTTTAGAATCAAAATCAGAGTTAATTACAAACTCAGTATTGATTGCTTTTCTTGCAATTCCTTTATACAAGGATTTTTGAGCATTCACTGCAAAACCAGCTGCAAACACCGCAAATGATAATAATAATTTTTTATTCATATAAATTAATTTAAATTAACTTAACAAAAATAATCTAAAAACGAATTGAGTCTGATATTTTTGATTCTTTTTTTTTAAACATGTTATCAAAAAAGAAGGTTGCTCTTTAGGAGCAACCTCAACAGATACATATTATTGATTTACAACATTTCAAACACACCAGCAGCACCTTGACCTGTTCCAACACACATCGTTACCACTCCATATTTTTGATTTCTTTTTTGTAATTCATTCATCATTTGTACCGATAATTTTGCTCCTGAACAACCTAGAGGGTGACCTAATGCTATTGCACCACCGTTAACATTAACTATTTCTGGATTTAAATCAAGCTCCTTCATAACAGCAACAGACTGACTTGCGAACGCTTCATTTAATTCAAATAAGTTCACGTCACTCATTTTAATTCCCGCTTGCTCTATTGCTTTTGGAATAGCACCCACTGGTCCCATCCCCATAATTCTAGGTTCTAAACCTACAACGGAATAACTCGCTAATCGAGCAATCGGTTCTAAATTTAATTCTTTCACCATTTTTTCAGACATAACCAACACGAATGCAGCGCCATCTGAGGTTTGAGAAGAATTTCCTGCAGTAACACTTCCGCCATTTGCAAACACAGGTTTTAATGCACCCAATGCTTCTAAAGTACTATTACGAGGTCCTTCATCTGTATCTACTACAAACTTTTTAACTTGGCGTTTTTCATTTGCATCTAAATAGATATGTTCAACTTCTATAGGAACGATTTCATTTTTAAATCTTCCTTCTTCAATCGCTTTTAGGGCTTTCAAATGAGAATTTAATGCAAATTCATCTTGTTGTTGTCTTGAAACACCAAACTGTTTTGCAACTGCTTCAGCGGTTAACCCCATACCCCAATACCATTCAGGATGTTCTTTAGCAACCGTAGCACCTGGAACGATTCTCCAACCACCCATTGCCATTATAGACATCGATTCTGCTCCACCGGCTATGATACAATCAGCCATACCTGCATTTATTTTTGCAGTAGCCATCGCAATTGTCTCTAAACCAGAAGAACAATACCTATTAATTGTAATTCCAGGAACTTTTACCGTATTTAATCCCATTAAAGAAATCATACGCCCCATATTCAACCCTTGCTCTGCTTCGGGTGTTGCATTTCCAACAATCACATCATCAATCCTTTCTGGATCTAATTGAGGAATTGTTTTTAAAATATGTTTAATTACTGAAGCACCTAATTCATCTGGCCGAGAAAAACGAAAACCTCCTTTTCCAGCTTTACCAATTGCAGTTCTATATCCTGCTACTATGTATGCGTTTTGACTCATGACTATGTATTTAGACACTAGAAACTAGACTTTAGACCTTAGACTTTAGATTAGTTTCTAGCATTAATTAAATTATTTTCTATGTTCTTTTTTAGACCTAATATCATTTTTTGAACTTCAGAAATTTGACTTAGTATATTTTCAACATCTCTTAAAAATAACTGATTAGAAATTATTAATTGAGTTTCTAATTCATACGATGAAGATATTGCAATATTCAAAAAATATAAAAATTCTTTAGACGATGTTCTTCCTGAACCTTCAGCAATATTAGACGGAATTGATACAGAAGAACGATTCATCTGACTTATTAATCCAAATTTCTCTTCTGAAGGCAAGGATGAAGTTAATTGATAAACAGATTTAACTAAATCTATCGATTTCTTCCAAACTAATAATTCTTTAAAATTATGCTTCATGTCTGAGGTCTTATGTCTAAAGTCTTAATGTCTCTAATTAATTTCTTAATATCTTCCCAAACTTCAATATGCTTTCCAAACGTTCTAATGTTTTTCGCTGTTGACATAATTCTAAAAATGCTTTTCTTTCAAGATCTAGAACATATTGTTCTGAAACCAATGTGTTTTCAGACAAATCACCTCCGGCTAATACATACCCTAGTTGTTCGGAAATAACTTGATCATGTTCAGACATATAGTTTCCGGATAACATTGAATGTGCTCCGACGTAAACAATACCTAATGCTTCTTTACCTAAAACGGTAATATTTTTCAATCTTTTTGGAGCAATATAACCCGCATTTGCCAATTCTAAACACGCTTGTTTTGCTCTTAGCAGATGAAAATCTCTACTTACAACTACTTCATCAATTCCTTTTCTTAAGTATCCTAAATCAAAAGCTTCGTATGCAGAAGTTGAAACTTTGGCTTGTCCAATGGTTAAAAACTTATCTCTGAAACGATTGATTTTAATGTCTCCTGCTTGTAGCTCGTCCGAAAGTCTTTTTGCAAATTCTTTTGTTCCACCACCACCAGGAATCAAACCAACACCAAACTCAACCAATCCCATGTATAATTCAGCATGTGCAACTACTTTATCAGCATGCATAGACATTTCGCAACTTCCACCCAATGCTAAATTATGTGGAGCAACGACCACAGGAATATTTGAATAACGAATACGCATCATGACATCTTGAAAAGCTTTGATCGCGAAATTTAATTCATCATACTCTTGCTCGATAGCCATCATAAAGATCATACCAACGTTAGCTCCAGCAGAGAAATTTTGACCCGTATTGTAAATAACTAAGCCTTTATAATTTTCTTCTGCTAAATCAATTGCTTTATGAATACCAGCCACTACTCCTCCACCAATCGTATTCATTTTAGTATGAAATTCAAGATTCAAAATTCCATCTCCTAAATCAACAATTGTAGTATCTGCATTTTTCCAAATGGTATTCGTTTCTCTTAAATTATCAAGTATTACTAATTTTTCAGTTCCTGGAATTACCTCATAGTTTTTATTAAACTGATTGTAATACAATTTATTTCCATTTTCTTTTTTATAGAAACTAAATTCTTTTTTGTTTTCAATTTCGCTAATCCAAGCAGGAATTGTTTTACTAGATTTGTTTATAAAATCTAATCCTTGTTCGAAACCAACAATATCCCAAGTTTCAAATGGACCTAATTCCCATCCAAAACCAGCTTTAATAGCATCGTCAATTTTATATAACTCATCAGATATTTCTGGAATACGATTAGCTACATAAGCAAATAATCCTCCAAAAATATCTCTATAAAACTCTCCTGCTTTATCGTTTGCATGTAACAAGAAAAAAGTTCTTTTTTTCAAATCTTCAATTGATTTCGCTTGTTCTAAAGATGAAAATTTAACTTTTTGAGAAGACTTATATTCAATTGATTGTAAATCCAATACTAATATTTCAGATTTACCGTTTTCTAATTTAGCTTTTTTATAAAACCCTTGATTTGTTTTGGAACCCAAACAATTATTTTCAATCATACTTGCAATGTAGGAAGGTAATTTAAATACATCTACCTCTTCATCATCTTTACAATTTTCTCGTAACCCGTTTGCTACATGAACAAGTGTATCCAAACCAACTACATCACATGTTCTAAAAGTTGCAGATTTAGGTCTACCTAAAACAGGACCTGTTAATTTATCAACCTCTTCAACCGAAAGTTTGAATTTCTCAACAGAATGAAATAAAGACATAATTGAATAAACACCCACTCTATTAGCAATAAATGCAGGAGTATCTTTACATAGTACCGTTTTCTTACCTAAAAACCTACTTCCAAAATCCATCAAAAAATCTATTACCTCATTCGATGTTTGAGGTGTTGGTATAATTTCAAGTAACTGTAAATATCTAGGAGGATTGAAAAAATGGGTTCCACAGAAATGAGTTTTAAAATCTTCAGATCTTCCTTCCAACATAAAATGAATCGGAATACCCGATGTATTAGAAGAAATTAAAGATCCGTGTTTCCTGTATTTCTCCACTTGGTCAAATATACTTTTCTTGATATCTAGCCTTTCAACAACTACTTCAATAATCCAATCGCAATCAGAAATACGATACATATCATCTGTAAAATTTCCAGTAGAAATTCTATCGGTAAACTTTTTCGAATAAATCGGAGAAGGATTGGATTTTAAAGCAAATTCTAGAGAATCATTAACTATTCTGTTTTTAAACTTTACATCATCCAATGTCAACCCTAATTTAAGATCTTTATCCGTTAATTCTTTGGGTTGAATATCTAAAAGTAGGACTTGACAACCTATGTTTGCAAAATGACAAGCAATTCTAGAACCCATTACTCCTGATCCTAAAACTGCAACTTTTCTTATCGCTCTATTCATCCTTTGTTAATTTGATATCAAAAAAATGAAATTCTGAAATGACTTTCATGTATTTGAATATTTATAAAAAAATAAACGAAGTATAAACTTCGTTCATTAAATATACAAAAAATAACTTTGGAGTTTTAATATCGAAGTTAAATAATCAACTTCACCACTCAATCGAAGATATAGAAACTGTACCTTTCATCAAGGCAATTTTTTCGTTTTTTTGATTAAAAACATAAATACTATAAAAAGCAACGTTTTTATTTAACGATTCTTCTTTTGAAAAAACAGTTAAACAATCTCCTTCCATTACTTTTTTAAAATAAGAAAAGGAAGTATCAATAGTTACAGATTTGTACCCATTTGAATTAGAAGCAAAGGCAAGACAAGAATCTGCTAATGAATAAGCTATACCACCGTGAGCTATATTGAAGCCGTTTAGCATCAAATCATTTACATTTAAGCTTAAAGTGCACTTCCCTTTATCCAATTCAATTATTTGTACACCAAGCCATTTGCTAAATGCATCATTAGAGAGCATTAAATCAACGATTTCGCTTGGTGATTTCATGTTAATTATTGATAGTTCTTGTCAATAAAACAATAGCAGCAAGTGCAACAATAAATAATTGAGTTGCTGTTTCATCATCTAACTCTGTACCATCTTCATCCGGCTCGGAAACCTCAACGATCATAAAACGAGTAAAATGAGGTTGATCGCAGAAATCATCTAAAATCTCTTCGTTATCAGTATCGAAATATTCATCTAACATTTCGTGAAATGGCTCTTGAAAAGCATCGATATGCTCTTCTGTAACTTCACCTATTTCTACTCCTTCGTTTTTGAATGCTTCGATTATTAAACTAAAATAGTACATGATTAACCCCTCAAGCATTTCATTTTCATACTCTTCAGCGGCAGACATCAAATAACCAAGTAAAACAGGTTGTTTTTCTTCTTTTAAAGATAATTGTTCTACAAACTGATTCTCGTCTAAACTGTCAATTAAAGCAATCGCTTTAAGAATACTTTCGTGTGTAATGTGTTTCATTGTATCTGTATTAATATGTAAAAAAAAAGCCATCTTAACGATGGCTCAACATTATCTGTTTAACATCACTGGCATAACCAGCATTAAAATATCTTCGTGTTCATTGTCTCCATTCGATGGAACAAGCAAACCAGCCCTAGAAGGAACACTCATTTGAATTTTAACTTCAGAAGATTCAATATTAGAGAGCATTTCCATTAAGAATCTTGCATTAAATCCAATTTCCATATCATCACCATCATAATTACAAGTCAATCTTTCTTTTGATTCATTAGAAAAATCTAAATCCTCAGCAGAAATAGATAACTCTGCTCCAGCGATTTGCATTTTTATTTGGTGTGTAGATTTATTAGCAAAAATAGACACACGTTTAATAGCACTCAAAAATTGTTGTCTATCGATAGTTAATACGTTTGGATTTTCTTTTGGAATTACTGCTTCATAATTAGGATACTTACCATCAACTAAACGACAAGTCAAAACAATGTCATTAAAAGTAAAAACAGCATTTGAATCATTAAACTCTACCAAAACTTCTTCATCACCTCTTAAATTTGACTTTAAAAGATTTAATGGTTTTTTAGGTAGAATAAATGCCCCATTAGATGTCGAAACAATGTCCGTTCTTTTATACCTAACTAATTTATGAGCATCAGTAGCAACGAAAATAATTTCAGCAGGTGAAAACTGACAATAAACACCACTCATCACTGGTCTTAGCTCATCATTACCAGTAGCAAAAATTGTTTTATTAATTGCTTTAGAAATGATATCAGCAGAAATTTTCACAGAATTACTCCCCTCAACATTTGGTGATTTAGGATAATCATCCCCATTAAATCCAACCATTTTAGATTTTCCATTATCATAGGAAATCTCAATACCATAATTTGATTTATCAACCAAGAAAGTACAAGGTTGTTCTGGTAGATTTTTAAGTATATCTAAAAGTAATTTAGCAGGAATGGCAATTTTACCTGACTCATTTGCGTCCACTGTTAATGAAGTTTTCATTGTTGTTTCAACATCTGAAGCAGAAACAACTAATTGTCCATCATTAATTTCAAAGAGAAAATTATCTAATATAGGAAGTGAATTATTAGTAGTTAAAACACCACTAATACTCTGCAAATGACGTAAAAGTAAATTACTTGATACTATAAAATTCATAGTCTAATTTTTTTTCAAAGTTAGCAATAAAAAAATAAGATTTATTCTGGATTTAAACCAAAATATAAATGTCCCATTAATAATGGATTAAAAACAAAATATTGACATTTTACTAGTTGACCACTTGGAATCATACACCAAAATCTATCTTGATTATAAGAAACAGTATCTCCAAAAATATCCTCTGTTTTCTTTTCAAAAGGGATTCTATACATTTTTAACATGGTAGATTTACCAGAAATTTGTTTTAAATTAAATATACAAAATGGTTTTGAACGCTTAATAGAATCTACTTGTTTTTGCTTAAGCGTATAGTTAACACTTTCAAAATGTATCTTTTTAAAATTATTCAGATAAGTTATAGCCATAGTAGTATCGAGTTTTTTCAAAATACGACCTCCTACCTTAACTAGATAGTTTGAACCATTTTTTTTCACGGAAAAACTTCTTTTTGGATTTTCAATCAATTTTACATCAACGTTAGCAATTACGTTTCTCTCTAATGAAAATAATTCAGTACAAATCCATCTTCTAGGATCAGCAAAAAATCTAGGTTCTATAATACCTTCCAACCCCTTAACCTTCATAATTACTGGTAAATCACTTTTTTCATTTGGAGTCTCTAGCTGCATATATGTACCATAATGATCTTGCGTAGAAAAACCAACATACCATGTTTTAAACCATTTACCATTTTGATAAATTTCAACTTTAGTATGATTACTCATCAGCTTACCGGTTATATTTTTTCTAGCATTTTCAGGGACATAACCTTTAAATTGAATGTTCCTAAAAGTTTCTAAAATAGTATGAACGGGAGCTTGTGTGACACATTCCCCATTCGATTTTATCCAACTATCGTTGTTTTTAACTAACTCAATTTTATTTTTATACGAATCAGAAATTATAATTTTATCAACACTAGAGGTATCTTTAACTTCAAAATCCAATAATTCAGTATCTGATTTTCCTCTAACTCGTACCAAATTAGTTGCAAAAAAGCCCAACAATCCAACTATCACGATTATAATTACAAGTGAAGTTGTTTTTTTATTATTTCCCATTACTTTACAGTATATTTTCTTTTTCTTAGATAAAATAAAATTCCACCAAACAAAACTATTATCATTGAGGGAATTAATGTATTAATTATTTTGTAAAACCCAGATTCATTTTTAACCTTCTCTTTATCAATCGCATGAATATCAATTTGTTTACTTCGAATATCTAATACTGAATGGTCACCCATCATATAATCGACTAAATTCTGAAAAAACTCTTGATTTCCGTAAATCAATGGCTGCATATTAGCCATAGCCATGGTTTCATCCATTTTTAAGTTATTAAATGTTGATGGCTTGAACATATAAATACTATCAGACCCTCTCAGCAATGAATCGTACTTATTTTCAATAAATCTACCATTACCAACAACAAATATTTTTCCCTCTCGCTTACTTTTATCTAAAAAATTAACAGCAGGGTTATTTATAAAATCTCCTACTATTCTATTTTTGAAATGAGATTGAAAATTTCCTTCAATTACAGCTGCAATCGTTTTTTTGTTTGATTCATCATCAGGTGTTGGGTTTAAACGAGGATTTGGGCCATAATTCTTGTACATAATCAAACTAATCATAGGAGCCAATCCTGAAACAGTTGAGTTAGTAGAACTAGTCAAAACAGCCTTTTTACTGTTTTTATCATCACCAACAAACTCAATTTCGGATACGTAATTAAAAAGAACAGGATCTAGATTTCTAGCGACTGGATGATCAGTATTAGAAGACCTAACACCATAAAACCAGGGTATTAAATATTGTTTTGCAGTAGGTATTAATTTAGGGGCACATTGTACATCAAAAACCAAATTATCGTTGATTTTTACTCCATAATCAAATAACATTTTATCAATGTTTAAATTATGTCTTGTAGTATGTGTAAAACCCTTTCTCTTCAATGAATCCTCTTGAATAGCTAATTTATCAATGAAACACATTAGTCTCCCTCCGTTCATCAAAAATTGATCTATCAAGTATTTATCTTTATCTGAAAATGGTTTAGTTGGTCTAGCGATGATCAAACCAGTAACTCCTTTTAAAGCTTCTATCGAATCCTTCAACTCTATATCTTCAACAGAATAATAGGGAGATAATAACGCTCTAACTCGCTGTGTCTGCTTAAAAGCTAATTCTCCATGGCCTTGTAAAAACGCAATACGAGGTTTGATATTTTGTGTTGCTCTTTTGATGGAGCTAATTAAAATATATTCTAAATTATTTATAGAATTTTGGATTTGTGAACCAAATTGATCATTTAACTCGTAAAATTTACCTTGAGGAGTACCGGGTAAAAACTGGACATGTGAAACAGTACTTCCATTATATTCAACCTCTGCACCTGGCCAAATAAGCATTTGATTGTTAGAACCATCCTTCATGAACATCAAATCCATCGGCATGATTCCTTTGCCTTTATTATAAAGTGTTTGAAATAGAAATGTCTTATCTTGTTCTGAACCTTCATTCGGGTCGATGAATTGATATTCAATTCGCTTTCCGGCAAAATGTTTAAATTCTTTCAACTTATCCTCAATAGCATTTCTGAAGGATTTTAACTCAGCAGGAAGATTTCCTTCTAAATAAATTTTTAATAAAACACGATCTTTAAAATTTGACTCATCCTCAAGATAATTTTCAGTGTTTTTAGCTAGTGAAAAACGTTTATCCTCAGTAAAATCAAACCTAACATAGAGAAGGGATGCTATCACATTCAATATTACAATACCAACAATTACAACTGTTAGGTAAGACCAGTTAAAAATATTTCTTTTCGATTTCAAAATGAGATTATTTTTTTAATGATTTTAAAACAGTTAGTGAACTAAATACAAAAATGGTAATCACTGAAAGAAAATACATTAAGTCACTCGTATCTACTACTCCTTTTTTAATAGATTCATAATGATATGAAGCACTTAAATATCTAATTATCAAATCAAAATCTCCCATTAAATTAAATGAACCTAATAAATTCAATCCATCGTACAAAAACCAACAAAAAAACATAGCTAAAATAAAGGCAACAATCTGACTATTCGTTAATGAAGATGAAAAAATACCAATAGAAATGAATGTAGCGCCCAATAAAATCAAACCTAAATATGAAGTAATCGTAGCACCATCGTCTATTACACCTACAGGATTGCCTAAAGAATACATCGACCAATAATAAATTAATGTCGGTATTAATGCTATTATTAATAAAATAACTGATGATAAATACTTGGCCATTATTATTTCAAAATCTGAAATTGGTTTTGTAAATAAAACTTCAATGGTGCCATTTTTCCTTTCCTCAGCAATAGACTTCATTGTAATTGCAGGAATTAAAATCAAAAAAATAGTTGGTGAAAGATTGAAAAAAGGAATCAGATCAGACTCCATACCCTCAAGCAAATTTGTGTTGTAGGAAATTACCCAATGAAATAAACCGGAGGTAAGTAAAAAGATTATAATAAAAACGTAACCTATAATTGAGGTTAAAAAACTTTTTATCTCCTTTATCAATAAAGAATACATAATTAAAATGATCTAATTGGTCTAAATGTAAGTGCAGTACCTTTATGTTCAGCATTACCTCTTTCAGCAGTTCCAAAATTGAAATGCCAAGCTCCCAAAGAGAAATTTTCAGTTGAACTCCAATATTTACCAGAAGAAAAACCACCTAATCCATTAGCATGCAACTGACTATACATCAACTCTAATTCACCAATTGAAGGTAAATACCAATCATCATATCCATCAACTTCATATTCATCACAATATTTTGCTGCTGACATTTCTTCACACATATCTACTATATCTTTGGTGTTTTGTTCTCCATCTCCCACATCTTCTCCATCAGCTCCATCAATTAAAGAACCGTAACATCCCCACTTTAGACCTCCTTTTTTATCTTTAGGCGCTGCACACAACCCTTTACCCCAAATATTAATTTTAAAAATATATCCTCCTTTATAAATGTCCCCAATCTTATGTTTGGATTTTGCACAAGAAAATAAAGAAAGTAATAAGACACAAGCTACAAAGTATCTAATCATATGTTGTTGTTTTAATATCAAAGTATCAAAAATAAAATTTTTAAAGGAATAATTATTTATTTTTAGTCAATTTAAGGTGTCGATAAAGACACAGGAATAATTTTTCCATTTAACCATTGATTCGCATTCAATGTAAAATCAACGATATATTCTGCCATTTTGGAGGCTGAAACCGGTGCTTGATATCCTGGAAATGCTTGTTCTAACATATTTGTTTGAGCAGCACCCAAACAAAGGCAATTAAAACTGATGTTTGAATCCTTGAATTCTTCAGCTAACATCTCTGTCAAATTTGTTAAAGCAGCTTTTGAGGATGAATAACTTGATAAACCAGAAAATTTCACAGATCCTTGAAATGCCCCCATAGAACTTACAGTAACCACATGCGAATTTGGATTATTCATTTTTGGTATAACAACTTGAAAGACATTAAAAGCAGAAAGTACATTAACTTTGTAACTTGATAATATTTCTTCTTCAGATAATTCTAAAAATGGTTTATTTATCAATTTACCAGCATTAAAAACAAGAAAATCAATCGACTGAAAACTATCCAAAAATTGATGTAAATCTGTTTTTAAATTCGTAGATTCTAAATCTATATTTTTACAAATAACATTATCTAACTTTTCGAAATCAGTATTCGATTCTACATTTCTAGAAATGGCTAACACTGTATTTGCATTATTTAGAGCAAATAATTTGGTCAATTCTTCACCAATCCCCGTACTTGCACCTACAATTAGAATATTTTTATGCATCGTATGATAATACAATTTTATCAGTTGTAGGATGAGATTGACATGTTAAAACATAACCATCTTTTACTTCTTCATCTGTAAGAGAATAATTCATCAACATCAACATATCACCTTCCAATACTTTTGCACGACAAGCACAACACACTCCACCTCTACAAGAATATGGAGGATCAACTCCTTGATCATTTAATGCTTCAAGTATTGTTTTATCTTTTGCGTTATAATCAAATTCGATCTTTTCTTGATCCAAGATAACAGTAACTTCAGTTCTACCAGGATAAATCTCTTTTGCTTCAGTATTCTCTTGTTTCATTAAAACAGGTGTAGTAAATAATTCAAAATGAATTTTATCTTTATTCACACCAAACATTTCCAATACAGTCTTAGCATTTAAAATCAATTCCTCTGGCCCACACATATAATACGCATCAGCTTTCAATAGATTAAGGTCAGACTTTATTATTTCAGTGATTTTTTCTTTGTTTAATCTTCCTTGCAATTCACCATCTACTTTTTCTTGTGAATAAGCAAATGTTGTTTTAGTATTTCTTAAGTTGGCTAAATCAGATTTAAACATCACTGAATCAGAAGTTTTATTACCATAAAACAATCTAAAATCAGCTACTTCATTTTCTAATTTTTTAACCATCGATAAGATTGGTGTAATACCACTTCCAGCAACAAATGAAACGATAAAACGAGCATTTGAATCAAGTTTAAAATTACCTTGAGGTTCAGAAACCAATAATTCATCACCCTGATTTAAATTTGTCAATGCCCAATTAGAGAATTTCCCATAAGGAACTTTCTTAACAGCGATTGATAACTGTTCGGATGGTGCGCTACAAATTGAATACGATCTTCTTAATTCCTCACCATCAATAGTTTTAATAATGGTAAGGTATTGACCAGCCACAAAATCAAAATTTGATTTTATATCATCCGATAATTCAAAAGAAATCTTGACACTATCATCCGTCAATTTATGAACACCACTCACAGTTAAATTGTGAAAACCTTGGTGTTTTTGTGTCTCTTTTTCTTGTTTTGAACCGAATATTTTTGAAAAAATCCCCATATTAAATTATTTAATCGTCAAATGAAACTACTAATTTTTCTGATGTTGGGTGTGCTTGACAAGTTAAAATATAGCCTGCTTCAACCTCATCAGGTTCTAATGCATAATTTACAGTCATTTTCGCTGTACCTTCTAAAATTTTCGCTTTACAAGTACAACAAACCCCACCTTTACAAGCAAATGGTAAATCTGCACCTGCATCTAATGCTGCATCTAAAATATTTTTTTCGTTGGATGCTAAATTTATATCCAATTCTTCACCGTCTAAAATCACTTTAACTCTAGCGGTAATTATTTCTTCGTTTACCTGTTGCTCAACGACTTTGGTCACCGTACCAAAAAGTTCAAAATGCACTTTTTTAGTATCAAAATTATTTTCGATGTAAGCTTCTTTTACTCCTAAAATCATCGATTCTGGTCCGCAGATAAATACCCCATCGGTTTGATCAATCGGCACCAAAGTCTTGATTATCGCATTCGCTTTTTCTTTATCTATCCTACCTGATTGTAATTTATTTCCTAAACTCTCTCTCGATAAAATATGAATCACTCTGAATCTCTCCATGTACAAATTCTTAAGTGCTTCTAATTCTTCACGAAAAATGATAGAATTAAACCCTTTATTTCCATATACCAAAGTTGCTTCTGCCGTTTTGCTCTGTGAAAGTATCGTTTTAATCATAGAGAACACAGGAGTTATTCCTGAACCAGAAGCATAAAAAACAAACGATTTAGTTTCAATTTCTTCAGGTAAAAGAAAATTCCCCATCGGAGTCATCACTTCAACAGACTCTCCTGCTTTTAAAACGTCATTTGCATAAGTAGAAAATTTACCATTCTCAATTTTTTTAACTGCTACTCTCCATTCATTTTCAAAAGGAGAAGAACATAAGGAATAAGACCTTCTTATTTCCTCGTTATCAAGAATAGTTTTAAATGTAATATATTGACCAGATTGGTACTTAAATGCAGATTGTAGTTCTTGAGGAATATTCAAAGAAATCGAAACAGAATCAGCTGTTTCACTTCTAACATCAAGGACTTCAAGTGTATAAAAATTTGGTTTCATTCAGAGTCAGATAAATAAAAATATTTATTCGAAAATAAGGAACAAAGTTACAAAAAGTATTGTTTAAGCATCAATAAAAAATAAAAGTATCATACGTCAGTTATTTTTTGTAATTTACTAATAAGAATAAAATCGTTAGATTTGTAATACATATTTATGTACCCTCCTAAACTGCAGTATTATGGAAAAGTTAAGCATAGATGAATTAGAAAAAAGATTTCAAGCAAAAATCGATGCTGATATCAAAATCGAACCAAATGACTGGATGCCTGAAGCTTACAGAAAAACGTTAATAAGACAAATTTCGCAACACGCACATTCTGAAATCGTTGGTATGTTACCAGAAGGTAATTGGATTACAAGAGCACCAAGTTTAAAAAGAAAAGCCGTTTTACTTGCGAAAGTTCAAGATGAGGCTGGTCACGGACTTTATTTATATAGTGCTGCTGAAACTTTAGGAATGGACAGAGAACAAAGTATTGATGATTTACATTCGGGTAAAGCAAAATATTCTTCGATCTTCAACTACCCTACTTTGACTTGGGCAGATATGGGAAGTATCGGTTGGTTAGTGGATGGAGCTGCGATTATGAATCAGGTGCCTTTGTGTCGTTGTTCATACGGACCTTATGCACGTGCAATGGTTAGAGTATGTAAAGAAGAGTCTTTTCACCAAAGACAAGGTTTTGAAATTATTTCCACGTTGGCAAATGGAACTCCAGAACAAAAAGCGATGGCACAAGAATCTTTGAACAGATGGTGGTGGCCTGCATTAATGATGTTTGGACCAAGTGATAAAGATTCTACTCACTCTGAGCAATCTATGAAATGGAAAATCAAGCGTGTAAGTAATGATGATTTGAGACAACAATTCGTAGATGTTACAGTACCTCAAGCGGAAATGATTGGCTTAACTGTTCCTGATAAAGATTTGAAGTGGAATGAAGAACGAGGTCATTACGACTTCGGAGTTATCAATTGGGATGAATTCAATCAAGTAGTTCAAGGAAATGGACCTTGTAATTTCGAGCGTGTTGAAGCTAGAAAAAAAGCAAAAGAAAATGGTATGTGGGTAAGAGAAGCTGCACTTGCTTTTGCTGAAAAAAGAAAAAATAAAATAGACTTTAAGATTAAAGAAATTTAGAAAAAAGAATTTTACAAATTTAAATAACCTAAAGATTTAGAAAATGAACAAGTCTTTTGTCTTTCATGTCTAAATCTTTAAATCTAAAATAGTATGAGTACAAAAGAATGGCCTTTATGGGAAGTTTTTATCAGAAGCAAACAAGGTTTAAGCCACAAGCACGTCGGAAGTTTAAGAGCTGCTGATTCTGAAATGGCAATCGAAAATGCACGTGATGTATACACAAGAAGACTAGAAGGTGTTAGTATTTGGGTAGTAGAGTCTAAACTTATTGCTGCCTCTGACCCAAAAGATTCTGACGCATACTTTGAACCGGCTGAAGATAAAATCTATCGTCACCCTACTTTTTACAATGTTCCTGACGGAATCTCTCACATGTAATTGATTTAAAAATGAACACTAAAAACCAATTATATAATTATATTCTTGAAATTGCTGACGATAGTTTGATTTTAGGTCAGCGTTTATCTGAATGGTGCGGACATGGTCCAATATTAGAAGAAGACATAGCGCTTACAAACATCGCTTTAGATTTTATAGGTCAAGCAAATAATTTATTTGAATATGCTTCTACTTTAAGCGAAAACAAAAACACTCCTGATCAATTAGCATTTTTAAGAGTTGATAATCAATTCAAGAATGCACTATTGTTGGAGCAACCAAATCGAGATTTTGCTTTTACTTTTGCAAGACAATTTTATTTTGATGCATTTAGAAAATTATTTTTTGAAAGATTAATCAATTCTAAAGACGAACAATTATCTGCAATAGCTGAAAAATCATTAAAAGAAACAAAATATCATTTAAAACATTCTTCAGAATGGATTATTCGATTAGGAGATGGAACCGAAGAATCTCATAGCCGAATTCAAACTGCTATCGATTTTTTATGGAAATATACAAATGAATTATTTGAAGATAATTCTGCGTATGCTGAAATTATCGATTTAGACCTAGCTATTTCTGTTGCTGAAATTAAAGACTCATGGTTAGAATATGTTCAAGCTATTCTTACTGAGGCAACATTAACTATACCAACTTCTACTTTTTTCCAAACCGGTGGTAGAAAAGGAATTCATACTGAACACCTTGGTTATCTTCTTGCTGAAATGCAATACATGCAAAGAACATACCCAAATTCAACATGGTAACAAATTCAATTATATGGGAATCTCTAGAAAAGGTATCTGATCCAGAGATTCCTGTTTTAAGTATTGTAGATTTAGGCATTGTAAGGTCCGTAGAAATTGAAAACGAACTATGTACAATTACAATCACACCGACATATAGTGGTTGTCCTGCAATGCAAACTATTGAACAAGAAATCTTAAAGACCATAACTCCAATTATCAAAACAGAAGTCAAAAGCACCCTTACTCCTGCTTGGACTACGGATTGGATGTCAGAAAACGGACGCAATAAATTACGAGAATACGGCATTGCTCCACCTGAAAACGAGGTCGATAAAAGTGTACTCTTTGCAAAACCGACTGTTGTTCCTTGTCCTAAATGTGCAAGTTCAGATACAAAAATGGTTAGTCAATTTGGTAGCACAGCATGTAAGGCTCATTATCAATGCAATCAGTGTCTTGAACCCTTTGATTATTTTAAATGTTTGAGATAAAATAAAGAGATGAATGATTTTTTAAGCACTCCCATCGAATTTCTTAAAGGCGTTGGACCTCAAAGAGCGGAATTGCTTAAAAAAGAATTGAACATTCACACATTTGAACAACTTCTCAATCATTTTCCTTTTCGTTACATTGACAAATCATTCTATAATACCATTTCAGAATTACCTCATATTGAAGGATATACTCAATTAAAAGGTAGAGTAGTTGGGATTGATGAAAATACGAAAGGAAAACAAAAAAGACTGACTGTAAAATTTCAAGACCACACTGGAGTCATTGATCTCACTTGGTTTCAAGGTATAAAATGGATTAAACCAAGTTTACAATTACACCGAGAATATCAGGTATATGGTAAAGCAAAGTTTTTTGGAAATTCATTTAGCATCCCCCATCCAGATATAATACCTATCGATCAAGCGGATCCAAATAAAGGATTAAAAGCAGTATATTCATCTACAGAAAAATTAAATTCAAAAGGGTTACACTCTAAAGGAATAGAAAAACTAACAAGTGCTTTAGCGCAGCAGTTAAATAATCACATCAGAGAGATATTACCAAAATCTATTCTATCTAAATTTCAATTACTTCCCAGAGAAACTGCTTTCAAACAAATCCACTACCCTCAAAATCTTACCATTGCCGAACAGGCAAAACAGCGATTAAAATTTGAAGAATTATTTTTTCTCCAACTAGAATTGTTGATTCGCAAACATATATCTCTACAAAAAACGAAAGGAATAATTTTTCCTGAAGTAGGATCTATATTCATGGATTTCTACGAAAATCACCTTCCTTTTCCATTAACAAATGCACAAAAAAGAGTACTAAAAGAAATCAGAGGAGATTTTAAAAGCGGTCACCACATGAATCGATTATTACAAGGAGATGTGGGAAGTGGAAAAACATTAGTTGCTCTTCTGACAATGTTGATGGCCGTTGGAAATGGATTTCAGGCTGCTATTATGGCACCTACAGAAATCCTTGCGCAGCAACATCTTGAAACGATATCTAAACTCACGGAAAATCTTCCAATCAAAGTAGAGAAATTAACTGGAAACGTAAAACAATCGAAACGAAAAGTGTTACATGAAGAATTAGAAAATGGAGAAATTCATATCCTGGTAGGTACTCACGCTCTCATCGAAGATAAAGTGAAATTTAAAAATTTAGGGATTGTAGTTATTGACGAACAACACCGATTTGGGGTGGCACAACGTGCAAAGTTATGGCGAAAAAACGTACAACCTCCTCATATTTTGGTGATGACTGCTACTCCTATTCCACGAACACTCGCTATGACAGTGTATGGAGATTTGGACGTTTCCGTAATTGATGAATTACCACCGGGTAGACAACCCATTACAACCGCTCATTATTTTGAAGAAAGTCGCTTAAAGGTCTTTGGATTTATACGCAAAGAAATCGAAAAAGGCAGACAAGTGTACATCGTTTATCCGCTTATTCAAGAATCGGAAACGTTAGATTACAACAATTTGATGGAAGGTTACGAAGCAATTACACGTTATTTTACAAGACCGAATTACCAAGTAAGTATGGTACACGGTAAAATGAAACCCGAAGACAAAGATTTTGAAATGAAATTATTTGCGGAAGGTAAAACACAAATCATGGTTGCCACCACTGTTATTGAAGTGGGAGTAAATGTACCGAACGCCTCTATCATGATTATTGAAAGTTCGGAACGTTTTGGTTTATCTCAATTACACCAGCTACGTGGGCGTGTAGGAAGAGGTTCAGAAAAATCCTATTGTATCTTAATGTCAGGCAATAAGATTTCAAAAGAAAGTAAAAAGCGTTTGGAAACGATGGTTCGTACACAAGATGGTTTTGAAATTGCCGAGGTAGACTTAGAATTAAGAGGACCGGGAGATATTCTTGGTACACAACAGTCAGGAATGATCGATTTAAAAATTGCCGATTTAACCAAAGACAATCATCTTGTCACTCTTGCTAGAGAAACGGCCCGTGAGATTTTAAACGAAGATCCAAATCTTACAAAATCGGAGCATCAATTAATCAAAGAAAAGCTTATTTCTATCATGAAAAAGAAACCGAATTGGAGTAAGATTTCGTGATAAAAAAACAATTGTTGAAATCGTTTTACAAATTAAACTAGATACTAAAACTTTCTTCCTAAATTTGAACTACAAATAAAAATATGGAATACAATACACAACGTCCTCAAATGTTACTACCTGAATATGGAAGAAATGTTCAAAAGATGATTACACACGCATTGGAAATCGAAAATCGTGAAGAACGTAATTTAGCAACCAAAGCGATCATCGAAGTAATGGGTCAATTAAACCCTCACTTAAGAGACGAAGACGATTACCGTCATAAGTTGTGGACACATTTATTTATTATGTCTGATTTCAAGTTAGATGTAGATAGTCCATACGCTAAACCTGATTTGGAAATCTTGTACGAAAAACCACAACACATGGATTATCCTACAGGAAATATCAAATTCGGTCACTACGGAAAATATACTGAATCCATATTACGTCAAACGACTAAAGAAGAAGATGTTGAAGTGAAGGAATACTTGACCAACACGATGGCTAACTTCATGAAAAAGCAATTTTTAGCATACAACAATGATGCCGTCGAAAACAATGTGATTGCACAGCATTTATCTGAAATAACAAACGGGGAATTAACCCTTGAAAATCCAGATTCATTAATGCAAACCAACCACATTCTTCGTACGATGGGAAAAAACAACCCAAACAATCGTCGTAAAAATATGGGAGGAAAAAACAACCAAAACAATAAATTCAAATTCAAGAAAAAATATTAGTCTATGGCATCATTTGAAATTCACGGAGGGAAACCTTTAAAAGGTGAACTTACTCCACAAGGAGCAAAAAATGAAGCATTGCAAGTTCTTTGCGCTGTTCTTTTAACAGAGGAAAAAGTTACGATTTCAAATATTCCCGATATTATTGACGTTAATAAGTTGATTAGCTTATTACAAGCAATGGGGGTGAAAATTGAAAAAGTAGAAAAAGGAACCTATATTTTCCAAGCGAAAGACATCGACTTACCTTTCCTTGAAACAGAAGAATTTAAAAAACGTGCCGCTTCCTTACGTGGATCCATCATGATTGTAGGGCCTTTGTTAGCTCGTTTTGGTAAAGGATTTATCCCAAAACCAGGAGGAGACAAAATTGGTCGTAGAAGATTAGACACACACTTTGAAGGTTTTGCGATGTTGGGTGCTAAATTCAACTATGATGCTGGGGAACACTTCTACTCTATTGAAGCAGAAAAATTGACTGGAACATACATTCACTTGGATGAAGCATCAGTAACTGGTACTGCAAACGTCATTATGGCTGCAGTTTTAGCTGAAGGAAAAACGACCATTTACAATGCTGCTTGTGAACCTTACATTCAACAATTGAGTAAAATGTTGAATTCGATGGGGGCTAAAATCGAAGGAATAGGTTCAAATATGATTCATATCGAAGGAGTTCCAACATTAGGTGGATGTTATCACCGTATTCTTCCAGATATGATTGAAATTGGTAGTTTTATTGGATTGGCAGCTATGACTAAATCTGAAATTACTATCAAAGACGTAAGCTACGATGATTTAGGTATTATACCAAATGTTTTTAGAAGATTAGGAATCAAAATAGAACGAAGAGGAGATGATATTTTCATTCCTGCTCAAGAATCATATGAAATCGATACTTTTATTGATGGATCAATATTAACGATAGCAGACGCGCCTTGGCCTGGTTTTACACCAGATTTATTATCTATAATATTAGTTGTTGCTACACAAGCAAAAGGTAGTGTATTAATTCACCAAAAAATGTTTGAATCTAGATTATTCTTCGTTGATAAATTAATTGATATGGGAGCTCAAATAATTCTTTGTGATCCACATAGAGCTACTGTAATCGGATTAAATAATCAACATTCTTTGAAAGGAATCACGATGTCCTCCCCTGATATTCGAGCTGGAGTTTCGTTATTAATCGCTGCACTTTCTGCGAAAGGAAAAAGCATTATTGAAAATATTGAACAAATAGACCGTGGTTATCAAGACATTGATTTAAGACTTCGCAATTTAGGTGCTGACATAAGAAGAATTGGATAATGAAAAAATTAATTTACACTCCCCTACTATTCCTTTTATTTTCTATTTCAACTTTGTACTCATTAGGACAGGAAGTTGGAGAAAAAGCTCCTGAAATTGAATTGAAAGATAATAATGGCAAGAAAGTTAAATTAAGTGACTTGCAGGGTAAAGTAGTATTGATTGACTTTTGGGCATCTTGGTGTGGACCTTGTAGAAGAGAAAATCCAAATGTTGTGGAAGCATTTTCTAAATATCACAAATCTAAATTTATAAATGCAAAAGGTTTTGAAGTATTTAGTGTTTCTTTAGATAAGAATGAACAAGCCTGGTTAGAAGCAATTAAAAAAGATAATTTAACTTGGGATTCACACGTTTGGGATAAAGGAGGTGAATTTGCAAAACAGTATAAAATCACTTCTATACCAATGGCATTTTTAATCGATGGTGAAGGGAAAATTGTTGCAAAAGGACAAGATTTAAGAGGAATGGGATTACATATTGAAATTGAAAAGTTATTTAAATAACTGACAAACTGACAACAATTTCAAATTGGCAATATCTTTGTCTAATATCTATATAAAAAGAAAATATTATGGAAGAAAATAAAATACAAGAAGAAGAAACTACGCAAAAAAACTCTGAAAATCAACAAGAAGAAGTTGTAGTAAATGAAAATGAAACAATAAATACAACTGATGAAAATACTGCAGAAGAGGCAAAAGAACCAACGTTGGAAGAAAAACATGCTGAATTAAATGACAAATTTGTCAGATTGTATTCAGAATTTGACAATTATAGAAAAAGAACAAATAAGGAGAAACTTGATTTAATTGCTAATGCTAATGCAGGAATATTAAAAGATTTAGTTTCTGTTTTAGATGATTTTGAAAGAGCTATTACAAATAACGAAAACGCTACCGATATTGAGAGTGTAAAAGAAGGTTTTCATTTGATTTACAATAAATTCAAAAATCAATTAGAATCCAAAGGATTAAAACCAATGATTGCTAAGGGTGAAAATTTTGATAGTGAGTTACATGAAGCTATTGCAAACATACCTGCACCGACGGAAGATTTGAAAGGTAAAATCATTGATGATGTTGAAAAAGGTTACTACCTAAATGACAAAGTAATCAGATACGCAAAAGTTGTTGTAGGACAATAATAACATAGAAATGAGTCAAAAAAGAGATTACTACGAAATACTTGGAGTTAGCAAAGGCGCAGACGAAGGGGAAATAAAAAAAGCGTACCGTAAAATGGCTTTGAAATATCACCCAGATAAAAATCCAGGTGATAAAGAAGCGGAAGAAAAATTCAAAGAAGCTGCTGAAGCATACGAAGTACTAAGCGATTCAAATAAAAGAGCTCGATACGATCAATTTGGTCATGCTGGAATGAATGGCGGCGGCGGATTTGGTGGCGGTGGTATGAATATGGATGACATATTCAGTCAGTTTGGAGATGTGTTCGGAGGTGCTTTTGGTGGTTTTGGTGGTTCAAGAGGAGGAGGTTCGAGAGTGGTCAAAGGAACTAATCTACGAGTAAAAATGAAATTAACATTGGAAGAAATTGCTGAAGGTGTTAAGAAAAAAATAAAAGTAAACAAGTTAGTTAATGCGGAAGGAGTTACGACAAAAACATGTACAACTTGTAACGGAGCAGGAAGAGTAACTAGAATGGCACAAACGTTTTTGGGTAATATGCAAACTCAAACAACTTGTCCTACTTGCCAAGGATCTGGAAAAGTAATAGACTATAAACCTGCTGATGCAGATGCAAATGGTTTAAAACGTAAGGAAGAAGTAATAGATGTAGATATTCCTGCAGGTGTTGAAGAGGGTATGCAATTAAGTGTTACAGGCAAAGGTAACGCGGGTCCATTTAATGGAATTCCAGGAGACTTAATTGTAGTCATCGAAGAAATACAACACGAATCACTTCGAAGAGAAGGAGAAAATTTACATTATGATGCCTATATTAATTTTGTTGATGCCGTATTAGGAGAAAGTGTTGAGATTCCAACTGTGAATGGTAAAGCTAAAATTAAAGTTGAACCAGGTACACAAAGTGGAAAAATGCTACGATTGAGAGGTAAAGGTTTACCTCAGCTTCAAGGATACGGTACTGGAGATTTATTTGTACACATTAATGTATGGACTCCTACCAAAATTAACAAAGAAGAAAAAGAATTGCTCGAAAAACTTAAGAATAGTGAAAACTTTCAACCAAAACTAGATGGTTCTGAAAAAGGTTTTTTTCAACGAGTGAAAGACATGTTTCAATAATGAAAGCCTCCTCGGAGGCTTTTTTTATTGAATATAATATGAAAAACTATTTGTTTACAAGTTAATATCAATAGAGTTTATTAGTATTATTGATGAAATATCTTTGTAGTAAGATATTTAGAAGATGTATGCTATATTTAAGATCTATCAATATTGATAACATATTACTAGATGATATTACCTGGATTTCGGATGAAAGCTCAATTTATATTGACGGTATTGTTATCAAAATAGATGAAAATAATATTCAGACATTAGAAACGTACATCAAAAAATCAACACCTGTTTTTATAGTTAACTTTTTTGAACTTAATTTTGAGAATGCTCAAAAACTTTTCAAATTGGCTATTGAAGCCGAAACTATGATACAAATAAACTCCCCTTTACGCTTTGAAAATCAAGCTAAAGACATCATTGATTCATTAGGTAGTTTTAAATTAATTTCATTTAGAAAATCACTGAAAAATAAACCCTCTATCTATTTTAAAGAATTATTATTTAATGAAATAGATAGTTTTATATCTATAGTAAAAGCTAGAACTAGAAAAATTCAAACTTTTGTAATCCCTGAAAATCAAAATCCTATAGAGACTATTGATTGTAGAATTGATCTAGATAATGGATTAATATTAAAATTATTGTTTTCATCTAATTTCCCGAAAGAAATTAATCAAATTGAATTATTTGGTGAAAATTTATTTAAAGCGCTATCCTATACTGAAGTTTTAAATGAAAACAAAAATTTCAAAATCCAAATTAAAGATTTCAAAGAAAACATAATAAATAATAGAGAACCAAAAGCTTCTATTGAAGATGGTCTTACTTCTTTAAGAATCCTTAACGAAATATTTACTAAACTTGCATAATAAAAAACGTTATTATTCGTTTAAAAAATATGCTTAAAATTTTTAGTGCTTTTTTTCTACTTTTTTTAATTTCATGTTCAAAAAAGAATCCTGATCCATCATGGATAAAAATCAACGAATGGAATTTAATTTCAAATAAAACAAATAAAGAAGGTGAATTAAGTCATCACTTTTCTAATGCATATATTGAAATTGATGACAAAACAATCGGTTTTTTTGAGCTTCCAATACAATTACCTTTACTTGAAACAGGTAAACATACTATAAAGATTTATCCTGTTGTACTCAATAATGGTATCTCGGCTTCTAAAACGATTTATCCATTCTGCATACCATATAAACTAGATATTGAATTAACTCAAAACAAAACATTAAATATCCAACCGCAAACTTCATATTATACAGATTGTACGTTTTGGATTGAGGATTTTGAAGATGCAGGAATAAAACTTAAATCAGATCCTGGCTATGAAGATTTATTTGGAACAGATAACAACAAAAAATACTTGGAATTTGGTAATAACTATGGTCGAATTTCAGTTTCAAAAAGCAACCCTATATGGCAAGGTAAAACAACTTCAAATAGTAGCCTACCTCAAGGTAAAAATATCTATTTAGAACTTGATTATTTGAATACTACAAATTTATTAACAGGAGTATATATTTCGAATACATCAGGAATATCATACAATCCGAATGTGACATTAAACAAACAAGAAAATTCAAATCTAAAATGGAAAAAAGTTTATATTGATTTAAGACAAATGGTATCTTATTCAATGAATGGATCGATTTTCGAACAGTATTTTAATGTTACAAACAGTACTGACAATGACACGAACTTTGTTTTAATAGACAACATCAAATTGATTTACAGATAATGAAAAATAAAAAGCGTACTTTTTCATTTATAATTATTGATTTTATTGTTTGTGTATTTTCATGGTCTTTATTTTATATTGCAAGAAAATCTATCATTGAACACAGTGAATTTAAAACTGATATTCAATTTTTAAAAGGAGTTTGTATTATTCCATTTTTTTGGATTTTCATATATACAATTCAAGGAACATATATAGATATAAAGAGATTATATCGTTCAAAAGTTTTTAATCAAAGTTTTATTGGAACAATACTAGGTTCCTTTATTCTATTTTTTTTCGTGATTATTGATGACAAAATATATACTTATCAAAATTACTATACATCAATTGGTTTGCTTTTCATTATTCAATTTCTTTCAATCACTTTAATTCGATTACTTTTCGTTTCAATCCAGGTCAAAAGAATTCAAGGAAAGATTGATCATTTTAATACCATAGTTATTGGAAAACACCAACAAGTTATTGATTTTGAAAAAGAACTATGTTCAATAAAAAAAAGTATAGGGAATCGTATCATAGGAATATTTATAACGGATAAAGAAAAAATAAATTCAAATAAATACTTTAATGAAAATTCTATTGTAGATCAGTACAACCTAAAAAATTTCACAGAAAAAGAAAATATTGAAGAAGTTATAATAATTGATAATGAAATAAATACAAAAGACCTTCAATTTTTACTTGCTAAATTATCAGGTTTAGGTGTATCGGTAAAAATAAAAGCCTCTGATTTTGATATTGCGCTAGGAACTATACGACAAAACAATATTTTCGGATTGTTAATTAAAGAGATTAAATTTGATCCTATGCCATTGTGGCAAAAAAGTATAAAAAGAATTATAGATCTTATCATCTCCTTCATATCATTAATTTGCTTAACTCCTTTTTTTATTTTAATTTCTATCATTATTAAACGAACTTCGAAAGGACCAGTATTTTTTAAACAAGAAAGAATTGGTAAACACGGCAAGGCTTTCGAAATAATAAAATTCAGAACAATGTATATTGATTCTGAGAAAGATGGCCCGCAGTTATCTAGTGCAAATGATAATAGAATAACTAAGTTTGGAAAGCTTTTAAGAAAAACAAGAATTGACGAATTCCCACAATTTATAAATGTAATTAAAGGAGACATGTCACTTGTTGGACCAAGACCGGAAAGACAATTTTACATCGAACAAATTGCAGAAAAAGACCCTTCCTTTTTACAATTAACAATCGTCAAGCCAGGAATAACTTCGTGGGGACAAGTAAAATACGGCTACGCTGAAAATGTAGAACAAATGATTCAACGTATGCGATTTGATCTTTTATATCTAAAAAACAGATCATTAGCTTTAGATTTTAAAATCATGTTTTATACATTAATTACAATTCTAAAAGCAAAGGGGAAATAATTTATTTTTTAGGAACGGGATCTTCTCCAAAACCACCCCAAGGGTGACACTTTGAAATACGTTTTACTCCCAATATTGTACCTTTTATTGGACCCCATACTTCTACAGATTCTTTAAAATATGCTGAACATGTAGGATTATATCTACAGCTTGCAGGAAAAACAGGACTTATAAGATACCTATAAATATTGATTATTAACAAGATAGGAAATGATATGATTCTTTTTAAGATTAACATGTTAACAGGTTTCTAAATTAGATTTTAAAAATAGTATTAGTTGTTTTATTTTTGAAGATATGAAAAATTTACTGTTTTTAGTTCTTGTTGTAACCAGTTTTCAATCTCTATCTCAATTCTCCACATCAAACTGGTGGGATAAAGAAATATTGTTAACTGATAATCAATTTGTTTTAGTAAACCCCCAAATTATAATACAAGATAAATGGGATGCATTACCGCAAACTATTTTTTGGAAACAAGTATTGACTCTATCAAAAGACAGTTGTTTGATAAATGTAGCAAATACTAGACAAATTTTACATAAGATGGCTTTTGCAGATTGGACTAAACAATCTGAATACCAAAAAGATTTATACAAGGACAGTTTAAAAAAAGTTTATGGTCTAGATCCAAGCATAAAAATTAACGTAACTTTTGGTAAAAATGATTTCTATAAAATTAAGGAAGTAACTCCTACCATTTCTGATGGAATCAGAGAGTTCAGAAATTTAGGGGTAGATCCTTGGTATGCACAATCGATCCTAATGATTGAAAGTCCTGCACAAATGAAAAAATCTGAATCAGGAGCATATGGACCTTTTCAGTTGATGCCTTCTGTGGCTAGAGCTTATGGTCTAAAAGTAAATAACTATATTGACGAACGAGCTGACTTTAAACGTTCAGCATATGGAGCAGCTAAACTGATCAAACAAGTATGTATTCCTGAAGCTAGAAATATCTTAAAGAGACATAATATTACTTACAATGAATCTGACTTGTGGTTCAGATTATTTGTAATGCACGTATATCATGCTGGATCAGGAAACGTTTCAGCAGTTATGAGAAAAATTCAACCAACTTCAGGAGGACAAGAATTAATTCAAAAAATGTGGACTACAAGTGCAGGAGCTTTTGGTAATTCTTCTCAGAATTATACTCAAATTACTCTTGCAGCCCATTTGGTTTTGAATGAGTTAATTAAGGAAGATATTTAATAGTTAAATAATTCTTCTAAAGAAACTCTTACTTTTTCAGCATTAGTTAATAAAGCTGACTCTAATGTTGAATTCAATGGAATTGCAGGAGTATCAACAGAACCTACGATTTTAACAGGTGCATCTAAATATTCAAAATTATCACGTTGAATTCTACCTGCCAATCCTAAGGTAAACGTTGCTTCAATGGACTCTTCCGTAACTAATATTACTTTGTTATGTTTACGAACGGCTTGATTGATAGCATCAAAATCAACCGGATTTAATGTGCGTAAATCGATAATTTCAACTTTTCCGTCGAAGTGTTTTTCAGCCTCTAACGCCCAATAAACTCCTCTTCCGTAAGTGATTAAAGTACACGAATCTCCATTTTCGATAGCAGATTGATCAGCCTGTTTTACAACTCTTGCTTTTCCAAAAGGAATTACATAATCTTCATCTGGTTCAACCGACATAGCACCTTCTGTTCCAGGAATTTTAGACCAATATAATCCTTTGTGTTCCAATATTACTACTGGATTTGGATCATAAAAAGCGGATTTCATCAATCCTTTTAAGTCAGCTCCAGTAGAAGGATAAGCTACTTTAATTCCTCTAATATTTGTCAAAATAGACTCAACACTCGATGAATGATAAGGACCACCTGAACCATAAGCACCAATCGGAACACGAATGATACAACTTACTGGCCATTTTCCATTCGATAAGTAATAAGAACGGCTAACTTCAGTAAATAACTGATTTAATCCTGGCCAAATATAATCTGCAAACTGAACTTCAACAATCGGTTTTAATCCAACAGCAGACATTCCTACAGTACTTCCAATGATAAAAGCTTCTTGTATTGGTGTATTAAATACACGATCATCTCCAAAAGTTTGTGCTAACGTTGCAGCCTCTCTGAAAACACCACCTAATCTTCCACCTACATCTTGACCATACAATAATGCTTCTGGATGTTTAGACATTAATTCCCTAACAGCAAACAAAGCACTATCCACCATTACCGTTTTCTTTTTTCCCTGAGAAGCTCTCTCTCCTAATTCTTCTATAATTGGTGTTGGTGCAAAGATATGATCTTGAATCGAAGATGGATCTGGGTCTTCGGCATTTAACGCTTTATCGTAACATCCATCAACATAGTCAGAGACTTCTTTCTCAATTGTATCAATTTCAGAAGGTGTAATCCCTAATGAATATAATTTCGTCATTAATTTTGGATACGGATCTCTTGATGCAGCCTCTTCTAAATCATCACGATACCATTCTTTTCGAACACCTGAAGTATGGTGCCCTAATAATGGAACTTTAGCATGCACAATAAAAGGTCTTCTTTCTTTTCTAATAATTTCAATTACCTCATTGATTGTATTGTAACTTTCTTCAAAATTACTTCCATCAATCGTCCTTACTTCGATTCCGTGAAAACCTTGCGCGTATCCAGAAATATCTTGAGCTCTCGTTTCATTCGCATTTGCAGAAATATCCCAACCATTATCTTGCACCAAATACAAAATTGGAAATTGTTTTAGCGCAGACATCTGAAAAGCCTCTGCCACCTCCCCTTCTGTACAAGAAGCATCTCCTAATGAACATACAACTACTGGATTTAATCCATTGTAATCTTCACTTAATCCTAATTTCTCTTTATATTGAATTCCCATTGCAACACCTGTAGTCGGAATAGCTTGCATCCCAGTAGCAGATGATTGATGAGGAATTTTAGGCATATCCTCTCTATTCAATGATGGATGCGAATAATACGTTCTACCTCCTGAAAATGGATCCTCTTTTTTTGCAAAAACTTGTAGCATTAACTCATAAGGAGTCATACCAATCCCTAATAAAATACTATCATCTCTATAGTAAGGAGCAACCCAATCTTGTGGTAATAGTTGAATACCTAAAGCTAATTGTATTGCTTCATGACCTCTAGAAGTTGCGTGTACATATTTAGATGTAATTTCTTTATTTACTTCGTATTTTTCAGCCATCGTTTTAGCAGTAGCCATTAAACGAAAAGCCTTTAAAAATATATCTTTTGAAATTGGTTGTGACATACTATTTACTTGTTATTCTCCAAAATATAAGTTAGAACTTTCTCCATCAAGTGTACCCTATCTCTTCCCATTACATTATGTTTATGCATGGGGTATGGAAAGAAATCAACTTGTACTCCTGCTTCTACAAACTTTTTTATCAAGGCATAATTATGTTGCATTACTACTACATCATCTGCAGTACCATGAATAAGCAGTAAATCTCCTTTTAAATTTTTTACATAATTCAACAAACTAGCTTTTTCATATCCTTTTGGATTTTCATTTGGCATATCCATGTACCTTTCACCATACATAATTTCATAAAATTTCCAGTCAGTTACTGGTCCTCCAGCAACCCCAACTTTAAATACACCCGCATTTCTTAACATCATGGAGGTAGTCATAAAACCACCAAAACTCCAACCATGAATTGCTAAACGGTTTGTATCAACAAACTTTAATGATTTAAGATATTTAATACCTGCTAATTGATCTTCCATTTCGATTGTTCCAAGTTGTCTATGAATTACACTTTCAAATTCAAATCCTCGATTAGCAGACCCTCTATTATCAACAGTATATACTAAATATCCTTTTTCAGCCATCCAGTGCATCCATAAATTAGAGCCATCTAACCATTCATTTTGAATCATTTGAGCATGTGGACCACCATAGACATAGACCATTACGGGATATTTTTTTGAAGGATCAAAATGACTTGGCTTTATTAAACGAGTATAGAGTGTTGTTCCATCGTTGGCTTTGATTTGTCCTATTTCAGTTTCACCAATTGCATATTCAGCTAATTTATTTTGGCCTTTAACCAATTCTTTTAACATTTTACCGTTTGCATCTAAAATTTGAGAAATCGAGGGTGTAGAATGACTCGAAAATTCATCAAAGAAATATTTCCCATCCAAACCTATCGTTAATGTATGGGTACCAGAAGCAGTTGTGAGTTCGCGTTGTTTCCCATTCAGAGAAACAGAAAAATATTTAAAATCTAAAGGACTTGAACCTGTGGCAGTAAAAACAACTTCTTTACCACTATTGATTGAACCAACGATGTTTTTTGCAACAAACTTATTATTAGTTAATTGTAATTTTAATTTACCATTCCAATCATAATAATATAAATTATTAAATCCATCCTTTTGGGAAATCCAGATAAAATCATTACAAGATTTTGAGGGAAAATAAACCGGGTTTTCAGGTTCTACCCATTTCTCATTTTTTTCATCAAATAAAGTTTTAACAAAAGCTCCATTTTCAGCATCATATACATTCAACCAGAAATGATTTTGTTCACGATTTATTTCTACTACAACCAAGAATTTTTCATCAGGTGTCCATGCTAAATTCGTCAAATAATCATCTGGCTTATTTCTAGGAAAGATATATATGGTTTTTCGAGTTTTCAAATCATAAACTCCAATCTTTGGTTTTTCCGAAGCTTGACCAGCCATTGGATATTTTATAGAGTTTAAACTACCTGGTACTGTTTCAATATCAAGCAAGGGATAATCAGCAACATTAGATTGATCTTTTTCATAAAAAGCAATTTTGGAATTATTTGCAGACCAAAAAATCCCCTTGTTTATTCCAAATTCATTTCTAGCAATATGTTGTCCTGATACAATAGCTTTATTCAAATTATTAGTGATAGAAATTTGGTTTGTATCATCTAAATAATACAGGTTGTTTTCTTTAGTGAAGGCAATTAGTTTATTTTTATTATCAAGCATTATATTTTCAGCTTTTTCATCTAGCTCAAAAAATAATTTACCTTCCTTTTTAAAGGGATTAAAAACAAAATATTTATTCCCATTACTAAACATAAATTCATCCTTATTCAACCACGTCAACCCTCCTATGTATCTAATTTCAGTTTTAAGAATTTCTGAAATTTCTTTTACGTCTATTATTCGTTTCGGAGTAAAATCACCTACTTTAGAAATATAGATCATTGAAAATTTATTATCTAAAAAAGAATAGGATGAAGAATTAGGTATCCAACTAAAACCGTATGTTTTTTCAGGAGATAGAGATCTATATTGTTGAAGAACAGCATCAGATAAGGTGAGTTCTTTTTTTTGAGAAAAGACAGAAAAAGTCGATAAAATCAACAAATTAAAAACAAAAAATTTCATTCTTTATGTTTAAAGGTTTTACATTTACTTGACTAAAAAATCAAATACGAGGTAAAGATAAAATTGTTTCGTCTAAATGTTATTGATTGTTGACAAAAGAAAATTGAATATTTAAAACTAATTTTTAGTTTTCTTATTAATCATTAAATCGAAAGAAGTTGAATCTTTTATTTTAGTGACATATTTCTCTAAATCTGCTTCTATATGTATTAATTTATATCCACCAGCATAAATAAGAATATCTGGATAAGCCTTTTTAATCTCAGAAAAATATTTCTCCATAGATTTATCATCCATTGCAGTAACTACAGAAGTTACCAATACACTTGGTTTGTATTTATTGATACATTGAAATAATGAGTCTAGTGGTAAACTTTGACCTAAGTAAATTGTTTTTTTTCTTTCTTTTCTTAAAACATAATTGTAAAAAAGAACACCTAACTCATGCCATTCATTTTCAGGCAAATAAATGAAATACACATCATCTGATTCAGTAATGGGAATTTTATCTGTCTCAACAATAATTTTTTGTCTAATCAAATGAGTAACAAAATGTTCTTGCGCAGGATTAATTGAACCTACTATCCACATGATACCTATTTTATCAAGGAAAGTTAAAAGAAACTTGTCAAATGTATGAAATAGACCATACTCAGAAATAAGTTCATTTAATGTTTCAGAAAAAAGTCTCTCATCCATTTGTACTAATCCAAGTAACAATACTTCAAAATAGTGGTCCTGAGAATTATTATTTAAGTTTAATTTTTCAACTCTAGAGTTAACTTCTTCATAAGTCATTTCAGCAATTCTAGAGATTTTAACTCCATTTTTATTTAGAAGCGCTACCTTGAGAATAAATGCAAGTTCTTCATCTGAGTAATATCTAACAGAAGTATTAGATCTCGATGGTTCTAATAAGTTATATCTCTGTTCCCAAATCCTTATTGTGTGAGCTTTTATTCCTGTTAATTGCTCTAAATCACGAATTTTATACTCTCCCATATCACTCAAAACAAAACAAATATAAAATTGTTTAAATTTCAGATTCTATTTTTTTTTATGGATCCAATTTTGTTCAAGTTTAATTAAGATGAATTGCTATATATTTGCATTTTATTTCAATTTTCTAAAACGAACTAATTTAATTCTGATGAAGACTAACTTACTTTTCCTTTTAGGTATTTTTTTAATGTTATCATCTTGCTCTGAAAAATCCATAGATAAAGTGGAGGAAAGTATAAATCTTTATGACTTTACTCCATTAAAATTAAATGAATATGAAATTCCAGCAACTATTTTATTACCTGATGAAACTTTCAATATAGGTGCATCAACTAAAGTAGAAGTAAATCATATTGAAGGGGATTTCAAATGGGACATTGCTATAGGTCCAAATTTTAAATTTAGAATAGATGACTGGGGGGATGATAAACAAATACTCCAAGCTGAAAAAGACAAATTACAAAATCTTGAATTTTATAAAATCTCTTTTTTAAAAAATACTGAAAATTTAATCATTTATAAAAGAGAATTAAAAGTAAGTGGAAGTAAAAATGCATCTAAAAAAGTTGGTACAGAACATATTACTTATCACATTTGCCAAATAAAAGAAATAAATGGAATTGTTTATCTATTAAAAAACAATGATGAAGGTTCTTCAAAAAGAATAGTTGATTTACTCGAAAAATCATTTGAATCACTTAAACCAAACAATCAAAATTCTTAAATCATGGTTATTTCTAGAGAAAACATATTAGAAATCCTTAAAAACATTGTTGAGCCAGATCTTAAGAAAGATTTGGTTTCTGGAAATTTGATTGAAAATATTGAATTTACTGATACATCAATCAAACTTGAGGTGTATATCAGTAATCCTGCTTTGCATGCGCGCAAAAGATTACAAGAAGTTATAGAGTATAATTTAAAGCAAACTTTTGGTGATTCTATCGAATACACAACCATTATTAAAGGATTACCTGCTGAAAGTTTAGCCGCAAGAAGAAAAGTCTTACCAGATGTTAAAAACATTATTGCAGTAGCCTCTGGTAAAGGCGGTGTTGGAAAATCTACCGTTACTGCAAATTTAGCAGGAGGTTTAGTTAAATTGGGCTACAAAGTAGGTATCGTTGATGCAGATATATATGGCCCGTCAATGCCAACTATGTTTGATGTCGTTGGTGAAAGACCTACGATGACAGATATCGATGGTGTTGGTAAAATAAATCCTGTTGAAAATTTAGGAGTAAAGTTACTATCCATTGGTTTTTTCACTGATCAAGATAACGCTGTGGTTTGGCGAGGACCTATGGCGGCAAAAGCACTAACACAAATGCTCACTGATGCTAACTGGGGAGAACTTGACTATATGTTAATTGATTTACCTCCCGGTACAGGAGATATTCATTTATCTTTAGTTCAAACCGTTCCACTTGATGGGGCTGTCATTGTAAGTACTCCGCAAGAAGTTGCTTTAGCGGATGCTCGAAAAGGGGTAAATATGTTTAAATTGGAAAATATAAATGTACCCGTATTAGGAATCGTAGAAAATATGGCTTGGTTTTCACCTGCTGAACTTCCAGAAAATAAATACTACATCTTCGGTAGAGATGGTGCAAAAAATTTAGCAGAAGGGATGAATGTTCCCTTTTTAGGTCATATTCCTTTAGTTCAAAGTGTAAGAGAGGCAGGAGATGTAGGAAGACCTGCTGTTTTTCAAGACAATACACCAACTGCAAATGCTTTTGAAGAATTAACTCGTACTTTTATAAAAACACTAGAAACCATAAAAAAATAATGACACGAACTAAGGAAGAATTATCCAAACTTATAAATGAGTCTATCGAACAATTACGTCCATTTTTACATGCCGACGGCGGAGATATGGAGTTATTAGAAATTACTGATGAAGGAATTGCCAAAGTAAAACTATTAGGCGCATGTAGTTCTTGTTCAATGAGTATGATGACACTTAAAGCTGGTTTAGAAGAGGCAGTTAAAAAAGTAGCCCCTGAAATCATAGCTGTTGAATCGGTTGAAAATATTGAAACAATAAGTTGATTTTTTCAAAATAAATTCAAACAAAAAAAGAGTGCAAATAGCACTCTTTTTTTGTTAAAAGTATTCTAAAATTATTTTGCAGCAGCAAATTTATCAGCAACAACAGACCAATTAATTACATTAAAAAATGCATTAATATAATCAGGTCTTCTATTTTGGTAATGTAAATAATAAGCATGTTCCCAAACATCCATTGCTAAAATTGGAGTTCCTTTGCATCCTTCTCCCATTAGTGGGTTATCTTGATTAGCTGTAGAACAAACTACTAACTTTCCATTTTCAACACATAACCAAGCCCAACCAGAACCAAAACGTGTTGCACCTGCTTTTGCAAATTCTTCTTTGAAAGCCTCGAAAGAACCAAAAGCAGCATTGATAGCTTCAGCTAATTCGCCTGTTGGTTGACCACCAGCATTTGGTGCCATAACTTCCCAAAAAAGGTTGTGATTCCAAAAACCACCACCGTTATTTCTAACAGCTGGTTTATCAGCGCAATTTTGAAGAATTTCTTCGATTGTTTTTCCTTCCAAATCTGTTCCTGAAATAGCAACATTCAAATTTGTAATGTAAGCCTGATGATGTTTAGAATGGTGGATTTCCATTGTTCTTGCATCAATATGTGGCTCTAATGCATCATATGCATAAGGTAATTTAGGTAATTCAAAAGCCATCGTAATAAATTTTAATTTTTAGATGTGTAAATTTAAATGTTTATCGTTTATCAAACACGCTTTGAAAAATTTTGTTCGCTATTTTTTTATGTATTTTTGTATACTTAAAAATCGAAACGCTATGAAAAAATTATTTTTTGTTTTAGCACTTTTTCTTGGTTTCTCTGTTGTTAGTTGTGAATCTAATGAAGAACCGAAAGCTAAAATTAAACCAGGGATAGAAATGTCTGAAGAAGACAAAGCTTTGGAAGAAGAAATGGAAAAATTAGACGAGGATATCGAAGAATTAGATACTTTAGTTGAACTTTTAAAAAGATAAAATTATGAACGCTTTAATTCACGCACATTCAGGTTTAAGATGGGTCGCATTAATCTTAATCATTTTTGCAATTATCAATGCATTTTCGAGAAAAGGAGTTTCTCTTTATGAGAAAAAAGACAAGATGATCAATTTATTTGCTATGATTTCTCTTCATACGCAATTATTAATAGGATTCATTCTTTATTTCACAAGTGGTAAAGTGAGTTTCGCATCAGGTTGGATGAAAAATGCTATCACTAGATTTTACGGTATGGAACATGTTTTAATGATGGTCGCTGCTATCGTTATTATTACGATTGGTCGTAAAAAAGCAGAAAAAGCAGAAGCCCCTTTTACTAAACACCAATACATTGCTAAATGGTATTTAATTGGTTTAATTGTTTTACTAGCAGGTATTCCTTGGCCTTTCAGAGCAAATTTAGCAGCTGCATGGTTTTAAAAATAATCCCTTTATTTGTTATTAGTTTATTATTGATTGGTTGTTCAACTGACAACCAATCTTCTTCAAATCTTGAAGGAGAAGAAACTACACCTTCAAATCCGCAAGCTTTATATGCCATACATTGTGATGCTTGTCACGGTGCTGATGGTAAAGAAGGTGTCTCAGGAGCTGCAGACTTGTCAATTAGTAAACTTTCTGACAAAGAAATCGAAAATACAATTTTAAATGGGAATGAGAAAGGGATGATGCCCTTTAAAGATATGATAACAAACCCAAAGGATATTAAGTCTTTAGTAGAATACGTTAAAACGTTAAGAAAATAAATGAGCGAAGGACATGTAACTGTTGATGCAGTTGAAGAAGATTGCGTACTTGTAGGTGTAATCGCTCAACAAGTAGGCGAAGAAACCGCTATTGAACATCTTGATGAGTTAGAATTTTTAGCTTTAACAGCAGGTGCAATTACTAAAAATCGTTTTTTACAAAAACTCCCCTTACCTAATCCTAAAACTTTTGTTGGTACAGGTAAATTAGAGGAAATCAAAGAGTACATTAAAGCAGAAAATATAAAATTGGTCATTTTTGATGATGAATTATCTCCTTCTCAATTGCGAAATATTGAACGTGAATTAGAATGTAAAATTCTCGATAGAAACATTTTAATATTGGATATTTTTGCAAGTAGAGCAAGAACATCTCATGCTAAAACTCAAGTAGAACTCGCTCAATTACAATACATGTTGCCTCGATTGACCCGTATGTGGACCCACCTTGAAAGACAAAAGGGAGGAATTGGATTAAGAGGTCCTGGTGAAAGTCAAATTGAAAGTGACCGTCGAGTGATACAAATGAGAATTGCCTTGATGAAAGAAAAACTAAAGGAAATCGACAAACAAATGACAACTCAACGTAGTAATCGAGGTCAAATTGTACGCGTTGCGTTGGTAGGTTATACCAACGTTGGTAAAAGCACCATCATGAATATGTTGAGTAAATCTGAAGTTTTTGCTGAAAACAAATTATTTGCCACCCTTGATACAACTGTACGTAAAGTAGTTATAGAAAATCTTCCTTTTTTATTAACGGACACCGTTGGATTCATTCGAAAACTACCTCATCAATTGATTGAGTCATTTAAATCAACTTTAGATGAAGTTAGAGAAGCTGATTTACTAGTGCATGTTCTTGATATTTCACATCCTAATTTTGAGGATCATTTCAACGTTGTGAATGAAACCATAGCAGAATTAGAACATACTGAAAAACCAACAATTCTTGTCTTCAATAAAATTGATGCTTACAAACATATTCCCAAAGAAGAAGATGACCCCACTCCTATTCAAAAAGAAAATATATCATTGGAGGAATTAAAAAAGACTTGGATGTCTAAAATGAATAATAAAAATTGTGTTTTTATTTCAGCTGAAAACAAGGACAACATCGATGAATTAAAAGATACGATTTATGAGGCTGTAAAAGAAATATTTAAAATAAGATATCCTTATCATCATTTTTTATATTAAACATATTCTAAATTAGATTGTTAAGTTAGTATATGTCTTTCATCCAATTACATAAAACCAACATTTATATCGGAATAGTGATCCTATTTCATTTGGTTGGTTCAGTTGGTTTAGCAATACCTACTTCAAAATCTTACTTTTTGGGCTTAAGTCCTTACAACCTTCTACTTTCTTTTATTATAGTTTTAGCATCATCTCAGTTTAAAACATTTCGTTTTTATGTTTTTATCCTATTTGTGTTTCTAACTGGATATATCGTAGAATGGATTGGTGTTCATACCCATTATTTATTTGGCAATTATAAATATGGGGCAAATTTAGGTTTTAAAATTTTCGATATTCCCCCTATCATCGGATTAAATTGGGTGGTATTAATTTTAGTTAGCCATAGTATTTCGTTAAAAATATTGAATCATAAAATTTTCACTCCTATTGTAGCTTCCCTTTTAATGGTAGGATTGGATTTTCTAATTGAACCGGTTGCTATAAAATCTGATTATTGGTCATGGGCCAACAACCATATTCCCTTGTATAATTATGTGTGTTGGTTTCTAATATCATTATTAATTCATATTGTTTATCAAAAAAATAAACTAACTGAACAAAATAGTGTGTATAATTGTCTTTACATTGTATTATTTGTATTTTTCACTCTACAATTAATCAATAGTAAATCTTAACTAATAATTCGTAAATCTTAATTAATATGTATTGGTGGGGACCTTTTGTAATGCTTCTAAGTTTCATAGTAATGGAATTTATGGCTTGGGCAACACATAAATTTCTAATGCATGGTTGGATGTGGTATTTTCATGAAGATCATCACGATGTAAAACCACATTTTTTTGAGCGAAACGATGTTTTCTTTTTAATCTATGCGATTCCATCTTGGCTTTGTATCATGTTAGGTATGATGAATGACAGTTATGTTCCTGTGTGGCTTGGTTACGGGATTGCTCTTTATGGATTTACGTATTTTATGATTCACGATGTATATATTCACAGAAGATTTAAATGGTTGAGAGATATTGATCATCCTTATTTTATGGCTATAAGAAAAGCACATAAAGTACATCATAAACATATTGGTAAAGAACACGGAGAATGTTTTGGAATGCTTGTGGTTCCAAAAAAATATTACAAAGAGGCAAAACTAATATTTGAACGTAAAAAACCGACCGTATGAGTTTATATGGATGGGTTATGATTTTCACCATCATAGGTCCTTTCGCTTTAAGTTTTGATAAAAAAGTTCACTTTTACACTTATTTCAATCCTTTATTTAAATCGATAGCTCCTATTTCCACCCTATTTATTTTTTGGGATATACTTTTTACCAAAAAAGAGATTTGGGGATTTACATCAGATTATATTTCAACTATTAAAATCGTAAATCTTCCATTAGAGGAAGTTTTATTTTTTATTTTAATTCCATTCGCTTGTTTATTTATCTACGAGGTTGTTAGATATTATTTCCCAAATTTAAACTTATCAAAATTCATAAAACCATTCAATTTCGGATTTATTGGATTAGGTTTATTATTAATTACAAATGGTATTGGAAATTGGTATACGTGTTCAGCAGTTACAACAGGAATAATTTTAGTTTTAATTTTTGGAATTATTCTAAAGAAATCTTGGTATGGCTGGTTTGTCGTGTCTTTTCTAGTAGCACTCATTCCTTTTTTAATCGTTAATGGCATATTAACTGGAGCAACTACACCTAAACCGATAGTATGGTATAGTGAAAATCATATCGTTGGTTGGCGAATCATCACAATACCTGTAGAAGATATCTTTTATAATCTATCTTTATTACTTCCGATTACGGCTATTTTCGAATACATCAAAAAAAAATAAAGTAGTTCTTATTTTATTGCTTTATATATTTGTCCTATGATTGATTTAGAAAACAAAATTTTCAGCCTAAAATCAAAGGAAGAATTTGAAAAATTAGCGTTAGAAATTTATCATTTTCAATCCAAGAACAACCAAGTATATCAAGATTTTATTATAAAGTTAAATAGACCAACACCTACATCTATACTTGAAATACCGTTTTTACCTATTTCTTTTTTTAAGACTCACGAAGTAAGAACAAATACTTTTGATGTCAATCAATTATTTAAAAGTAGCGGAACAGGTGGAAATAGAAGTTCTCATTTTGTAGAAAAACTAGCTTTGTACGATACTTCATTTGAAATAACGTATAGAAACCAATTAGGAAATCCTGAAGACCAAGTTATAATAGCCTTGTTACCTAATTACGTTTCGCAAGGAGAATCTAGTTTGGTTTATATGGTTGACAAACTAATTAAACTCTCAAAAAATCCACTTTCGGGTTATTATTTAGAAAACAAATTAGAAATAGAAAACGCTTATAAAAAAGCTATCTCTGAAGGAAAAAAAGTTATTGTTTTTGGGGTTAGCTATGCACTCTTAGATTTAGCAGAAGCGAATACGGACTTGAATCAAGCCATCATAATTGAGACAGGTGGAATGAAAGGTCGAAGAAAAGAATTAACCAAGGAAGAATTACATTCAGAACTTATGAAAGGGTTACATGTTCCTTTTATTTCATCTGAATATGGTATGTGTGAGTTACTCTCTCAAAGTTATAGTAATCGAGCCGGAATTTTTGAATCACCATCTTGGATGAAAATTTTAATACGTGAAATGAACGATCCTTTCGGATATATTGAAGATGGAAAAACAGGAGGAATCAATGTAATCGACCTTGCAAATTTGTATTCTTGCTCGTTTATATCAACACAAGATTTAGGTAAAACAACTGGAAATCAATTTCAACTCATGGGTAGGTTTGATAATTCTGATGTTAGGGGTTGCAATCTACTTTTGGGATAAAAGAAGTTTTATTAAAATATCGGTCTAATCGTTATCTTTACCCTATGAAATTTCCTAAAATGACTATACAAACTATTTTTATATTACTGATAATTGGATTATTAGCAGGGATTATCAGCGGCTTCATTGGAGTTGGTGGTGGAATTGTAATTGTTCCCGCTTTGGTATATTTCCTCGGATTAACGCAACATCAAGCACAAGGCACAAGCTTATTATTAATGCTCCCTCCTATTGGTATACTTGCTGTTATGAATTACCACAAAGCGGGGCAGTTAAATTGGTGGTATGGCGGAATTATAGCGGCAGCTTTCGTAATTGGAGGTTTTTTTGGCTCAAAACTATCCTTAAAACTTCATCCAGGAGTTGTTAAATTGTCCTTTGGAATTTTGATGGTTTATGTTGCATTTAAAATGATTATTTCAGGATATAACTCACTTGGAAATGAATAATATTATCGAATTTATACAACAACAAACCGAGGCGATATTTAGCAAAGTTATCGGATATAGAGAATATTTACATAAAAATCCAGAACTATCATTTCAAGAATTTGAAACAGCAAAGTTTGTTGAAGATACTTTAGTAGAAATTGGAATTCAACAAATTCAACGCATTGGCACTACTGGTGTAACAGGTTTAATTATAGGAAAAAACCATAGCCTAAATGACAAATTCATTGGTTTACGAGCAGATTTAGACGCCTTACCAATACTAGAAGAAAATGAGGTTTCATATAAATCTCAACATGTTGGTGTGATGCATGCATGTGGACATGATGTTCATACAAGTATTTTATTAGGAGCCGCAGAAATTTTAAATAAAATTAAGGACGAACTGCCACATCCGATTAAATTAATTTTCCAACCTGGAGAAGAAAAAAATCCAGGAGGAGCATCCATACTTATCAACGAGGGAGTTTTAGACAATCCATCCATTTCTCATATGTATGCTTTACATGTTTATCCTGAAATGTTAGCGGGTAAAATCGGATATAAATCCGGACTTTATATGGCCTCATGTGACGAAATCTACATTACGGTTCACGGAAAAGGTGGTCACGGGGCAATGCCACACCAATGTATTGACCCAATTGCGATTGGTTCTACAATAGTAACCTCGCTTCAACAAATCGTAAGTAGAAGTTGTGATCCTAAAATACCTTGTGTATTAACGTTTGGTCATTTTGAAGCGTTAGGTGCTACGAATGTTATTCCATCAAAAGCGATTTTGAAAGGAACATTCAGAACGATGGATGAAACTTGGAGAGAAAAAGCACTAGTATTAATCGAGGATCAAGTTAAAGCTATTGTACACTCATTTGGAGGTAAAGTGGATATAGAAATCAGCAAGGGGTACCCGTGTTTAGTAAACGATGAATTATTAAGTATAAAAGCAAAAGATACATTATCCATTGTTCTAGGTGAAGAAAATGTGAGTGAATTACCTATTCGACTAACTTCTGAAGACTTTGCTTTTTATTCACAGAAAGTACCCGTTTGTTTTTTAAGACTTGGTGTAGGAGATATAAATAAAGAACTAAATTATGGTGTACACCATCCTAAATTTGATATCGATAATGATTCACTGAAAACAGGAATAATTACTTTGGTTAACTTAGTTACTAATTAAAGTAACATTCCCATTTTTCTTAAGATAAGTTCCATCTTCAAACTCTCCTACTAAATAGTAGAAATATTCACCATTATCCATTGGTGTCTTGGACTTATTTGTTCCATCCCATAGATAGGTTCCGGTGCCATTATTTAACTCATATACCTTATTTCCCCATCGATTAAAAAGATGTAATTCATAAGATTTAAAAATTGAGTCAAAAAGCTCAAAATTATCGTTTTGTCCATCATTATTTGGAGTAAAGACGTTCGGCATATCATAATCCTTAATTACATTGACTTTTATAATCTGCTGGTCAGAACAATTATCTTTATCTGTAATCGTTAACAAAATATTTTTTGTTCCGTATTTACTATACTTTATTGAAAATGGTAAGGAAAATTCTGTAGAATCTAATAAGTTTAATGAAGGAAAATCGAAGTTCCACTTCCACTTGATTATTGGTTGATTTGGACTAATGGAATGTTCTTTAATATATAACGATTGACCTAATTTAATTTCATTGGAAGATAATGTAAATTGAGCATCCATTCCTGTTTCAGGTATTATGATTAAAGTATCAGGCTCCTCCATTAAATAAGTCACTTTACAATTTTCAAAATCAACCAAAGTTACAGTAGGTTTATAAGCTGTAATTCCTGGATATCTATGTTTAAAAATAATAGAATCATTTAAGATCGTTCCATCTCCCATGTCCCATTTAACGGAAGATACTTTATCCATATTTTTAATTTCAAACTTATATAATTGTCCACAAACATCCCCCATACCTGACCAAACAGGATAACCAACAGGACCATTAATCTTTAAAAAATCCTTTATCATTGTGTCAGTAGAGCAATTATATTCATCAACTGTTCTCAAATAAGTTGAATATAAACCAGGTTTACTGTAAATTTTAAGTGGATTTGATAATGTTGATTTTGAATTTTTAGAAAAAACCCAAATAGAAGAATCAATTTTTCCAATTGATTCAGAAATGTTAAAATAATTAGAGGTAAGTGGAGGGCATTTAAATTCTAAATACTGTTTAGTAGTATCCACTAAATTTTTAAATGAAACATTGACCTTCGGACGAGGCATTGATACTGTTATTATTTTTTGTAGTGTATCAACACATTTTTTTTTATCAAGCGAAATTAAAGTCAATACATGATTCTTAAAAATCCCTTCATTTTTATTATCATTAAACTGATATTTTACAGAATCTTTGTCTTTTCCTATAAAAACATCGTCCATCATCCACGAATTATTCACCCAATTTTTCGTTTTATTGTACAACTTAAAATCAGTATTATTACAAACCACAGATTTAAAATCTAAATTTGATTCAGGTTTAGATAAAACGACCCAAACAGTATCTATTTTGGAAACACATCCAAAAATATCTTTAGATTTCAGAGCAACAAAATATTTACCTACACTATTATAAGCTAAATTTTTAGTATATAAAATGTCACTTGTAGAATCAATTGTATTTTTATTTTGCACGTACCAATAAAACATTTTAAAAGGTCTTGCGTTACCAGAAACCTTGGAATTATTAGAATACAAAACAGAACCCGGAGCACATGTTGAATCTAAATCAGAAATAATATCTGCATTTGGAAGTTTAATAACAATCAAAGAATCTTTTATGGAAGTTGAACACCCAACCTTATTTACAGGCTTATTCGAGACAAACATTTTACCGTAATTGTTATACGCGTAATTAACGTTTTGTCCTGAAATACTAGTACCTTCCCCTGAATTAAAGCTATAATTTACAAGTGGATGTTTAGCAAAAGAATAGCTAAAATCTTTAAACTGTAAAGTTGAATATTGACAAACACTATCAACAGAAATTTCAAACTTAGGTATTACCCATGAAATATGAAAAAGTTTAGAAATAGTATCTTGACAACCTGTTGAATTATTTATTGTAGTTTGTAAAACTCTGTAAGTGCCAAAATCATTATACATTTGACTTGCACTACCCTTTTCATTAGAGTTGGGATTTACATTGTTAACGGTACTTTTACTACCGTTTCCAAAATCCCAATTGACAAGTATATCATCTCCATTTTTACCCAATTTTGAAATATCTGAAAATCTATTTATTACATTATATGGTAAACTATTTTTATTGAAGCAAAATAAACTAGTATCTGGAATAAAATTAGCTAAAGGTGGCTTAACTCTAAAAAAATCAGTTTTAAATAAGGAGTCTGTACAACCTCTGAAATGTATGTAAAACTTTACACTGATCATTCCAGTATCTTTATTAAATCGATGAAAAATTGTTGAACCAGTATTCTTTGACGTATCACTAAATATCCAATCAAAAGTAAGTTCATTTTGGTCGTGAGCACTTTTGATCGTTGAATTATTAGAAAATTTCATTGGACTATTTGCACAACCAGAAGTTTGCTCAGATGTAAAATCAACTTTATCAATTTTACCAATCTTAATAAAATCATCAAAAACTTTTTCAACAACACAACCTTGTGAAGTTGTAATTTTTAATTTAACATCATATTTACCCACATCATAGTTCACTATAGCAGGATCTTTACCTGTATAAGTTTTTCCATCTCCAAAATTCCATTCCCAATTTTTAATTGGATTATTCACTTCATCATTTGAAGTAGATAAATCAGTTAATTTAACAGGAAGAATCGAGCAACCACTAGTTGTGTCTGCTGTGATTTTAACAATTGGATTAGCAACTTCAATAAGATCTTTTTGCACAGACGCTCCAGAACAACCATTACTTGACTTAGAAGATAATGTAACTGTCATTTTACCCTCTGCTTTAAAAATATGTGAACCAGGATCTTTTCCTTCATATTTAGTCCCATCACCAAAATCCCATATATAATCAGTCATTCCGAATGAGTTGTTAGTAAAATTCACTGAAAAACCAGGACAAATTTTAGTAGTGTTTACAGAAAAAGAAGGAGCCGGTAAGGGTTTAGATGTAACTTTATAATATGAATGTGATTCACATTGAATAGCATTATTAACTATTTTAAGATCAATCATAAAGTTTCCTGCTTTTTTAAATTCCGGGAAGACAGTATCATTATCTACCCCAGAAGTTCCGTCACCAAAATACCATGAATAGCTATCAACCGGCATGGTAGCTTTAGCAGTAAGCATTGTTCCAACTTTCGCACAAAACAAATCTTTACCCGAGATAGTTGCCCTAAAATCATAAATCTGAAACGTCTTACTTGAAGACGGAACTTTACAACCAGGTAAATTGGTTACAATTGATAATGTAGAAGTAATCTTACCAGTAGAGCCATATGAAATAGTACCTGGGCTATAGAGGCTATTACTTTGACCATTTCCAAAATTCCAACTATACGTTATGCCATCTGTTTTCACTGAATTATTTGTAAAAACAAGATTAGCAGGTACTTCGCATTTATTTCCAATAATACCAAAATCTAGATTCGGCACTGGTATTACTTCTATTATTCTTGAAGTCTCAACAGTAGAACCTGTTGATGTTATAATGGTCAAAGTAACTTCATATTTTCCTGGATTAGAAAAACTATGAGATGTACTTTTTAGTCCAGGAGAAGTGTAAACTACTCCATCTCCAAAATCCCAATTTGATGTACTCACTGATCCTGTAGACCTATTAGTAAATGAGATAGAGCCACCAACACAAGCTTTGGAATAGTCAACATCAAAAGCAGATTTAGTAGATTGGCTAAATACAATCGTACTAAAACATAAAAGACTTGATATTAATAGACTAAATCGCCACATTTGATACTAAATATGTTAAAAATAACAATTAATTTTAACATTTCAGGCTATTACAGGTCTAAGCCATTTTTCACATTCTTCAAAACTTTGTTTTTTTCTGTTCGCTAAATCATGAATCTGTTCTTCTGTAATTTTACCTAAACCAAAGTATTTAGCTTCTGGATGACCAAAATACCAACCACTCACAGAACTTACTGGAAACATAGCTAAGCTTTCTGTTAAAGAAACTCCAGTAATTTCAGTAGCATTTAAAATTTCAAATACACCTATTTTTTCAGAATGATCTGGACACGCTGGATACCCTGGAGCGGGTCTGATTCCACGATATGATTCTTTTATTAAATCTTCATTAGAAAGTAATTCATCTGAAGCATATCCCCAAAGTTCTTTTCGAGTAAATTCATGTAAAAATTCAGCAAAGGCCTCTGCAAAACGATCTGCTAATGCTTTTAATAAAATCGCATTATAATCATCATGATCCTTTTCAAACTCAGAAACCTTTTCATCTAAACCGCCACCAGTTGTAACAACAAAAGCACCTATGTAATCATTCAAATGTGATGATTTAGGAGCTATAAAATCTGAAAGGGCGATATTAGGTTGACCTTCTGCTTTTTTAGTTTGTTGTCTCAATGTAAATTGCTTATGAATAAGCTGACTTCTAGTTTCATCACTATAAATCTCAATATCGTCAGCAACTGAATTTGCAGGAAATAGTCCAACAACTGCTTTAGCTTTAAGCCATTGTTCATCAATAATTTTACTCAACATATTCTGTGCGTCTTCAAATAATTTAGACGATTCATTACCCACCACATCATCAGATAGTATCGCAGGAAATTTACCATGCAACTCCCAAGCTTGAAAAAAAGGTGTCCAATCAATATATGGAACTAGGAGGGCTAAATCTAAATCTTCAATTTTGGTAATACCGATTTTTTTAGGTTTAACGATATCATCCTGTTTAAAATCAATCTTATATCGATTATTTCTAGCGGCATCTAATGTTAGTAATTCTTTGCTAGCGCGACTTTTAGCATGGTGATCTCTCAAACGATCATAATCAGCCTTTAAATCTTTTACAAATTGTTCTTTTTTTGGACCTAGCAAACTTTCAACTACAGTCACAGAACGTGAGGCATCTAGCACGTGAACTGTTTGACCTTTAGTATAGTTTTGTTCTATTTTAACAGCTGTATGAACTTTCGAAGTTGTAGCTCCACCAATCATAAGTGGAATAGATAGATTTGCTCTTTCCATTTCCTTTGCAACTGTAACCATTTCGTCTAACGAAGGAGTAATCAATCCGCTTAATCCGATTACATCCACATTTTCCTTGATTGCAGTTTCTATAATTTTTTCTGTAGGAACCATAACACCGAGATCAACCACCTCATAATTATTACATCCTAAAACAACAGATACTATATTTTTACCAATATCATGTACATCTCCTTTTACAGTTGCCATTAATATTTTACCGGAAAACGATTGTTTCCCGTCTTTTTCAGCCTCGATAAATGGTAATAAATAAGCAACTGCTTTTTTCATTACACGTGCAGATTTTACAACTTGAGGTAAAAACATTTTACCTGCACCAAATAAATCACCCACAACATTCATACCATCCATCAAAGGGCCTTCAATGACTTGAATCGGTCGTTCAAATTGTTTTCTACATTCCTCAACATCTTCATCAATAAACTCAACGATTCCTTTAACTAACGCATAAGATAATCTTTGATTCACTGAATTTTGTCTCCAAGAAAGATCGACTTCTTTCTTTTTTCCTTCTCCTTTTACAGTGTCTGCATATTCCAGTAATCTTTCAGTTGCGTCAGACCTACGATTTAACAAAACATCCTCGACATATTCTAGCAATGATTTATCAATATCATCATAGACTTCTAACATAGTTGGATTCACAATTCCCATATCCATACCATGTTGAATAGCATGATATAAGAAAGCAGAATGCATAGCCTCTCTTACTTTATCATTCCCTCTGAATGAAAACGAAACGTTTGAAACACCGCCACTAACATGTGCGCCTGTGAGATTTTCACGAATCCATTTTGTTGCTCTAAAGAAATCTACAGCATTATTATTATGTTCCTCCATTCCTGTTGCAACAGGAAATATATTTGGATCAAAAATGATATCATTTTTAGCAAAACCAACAATATTTACTAGAATATCATATGACCTTTGACAAATTTCAATACGTCTTTCATAGTTATCAGCTTGGCCCTTTTCATCAAAAGCCATTACGATAACTGCCGCACCGTATCTCTTAATTTTTTTTGCTTGCTCAATAAAATTGACTTCCCCTTCTTTTAATGAAATTGAATTTACTACTCCTTTTCCCTGAATGCATTTTAATCCTGCCTCAATAATTTCCCATTTAGAACTATCAATCATAATAGGAACTCTTGCAATATCAGGCTCTGAAGCAATCAAATTCAAAAATTTCACCATTGCTTCTTTCCCATCAATCATCCCTTCATCCATATTGATATCAATGATTTGCGCGCCACCCTCCACTTGATCTCTTGCAACTGCGAGCGCAGACTCAAAGTCACCTTCCTTAATCATTCTTAAAAAAGCGCGAGAACCAGTTACATTTGTTCTTTCACCAATATTAACAAAATTTGATTCCGGTGTTACAATTAAAGGTTCTAAACCAGATAATTTTAAAATAGATTGATTGTTCATCGTATATTTTTACGCAATTTTTCTAGGTGAATAATTTTTAGCTAAATCAGCAATAACCTTTATATGTTCAGGCGTTGTACCACAGCAGCCACCAATGATGTTTATTAACCCCTCATCTAAAAACTCTTTGATTTGAGTCCCCATCATTTCAGGTGTTTCATCATATTTTCCAAATTCATTAGGAAGACCTGCATTTGGATGAGCACTTACTCCAAATTCACATTTAGTATTTAAAACTTGTAAATAGGGTCTCATCATGGAAGCTCCTAAAGCACAATTCAAACCAACAGTTAGTAAAGGCATATGAGAGACAGATATCAAAAAAGCTTCTGTTGTTTGCCCTGTTAATGTTCTTCCGCTTTGGTCAGTAATCGTTCCGGATACCATAATTGGTAGTTCAACATTTAACTCACCAAAAACTTCATCTATAGCAAATAAAGCCGCTTTTGCATTCAAAGTATCAAAGATTGTTTCAACTAAAAGAATATCAACTCCTCCATCTATCAATGCTTTTACTTGATCTTTATATGCACCTACTAATTCATCAAATGTAATTGCTCTATAACCAGGATCATTCACATCGGGTGATATAGATGCCGTTCTATTAGTAGGCCCAATGGAACCAGCAACAAACCTTGGTTTATCGGGATTTTTTAAAGTAAATTCATCCGCCACTTTTTTTGCTAATTGAGCACTATAAAAGTTGATATCATACACAGCATGTTCCAACCCATAATCAGCTTGTGCAATCCATGTACCAGAAAACGTATTTGTCTCAACGATATCAGCCCCAGCTTCAAAATATTTTCTATGAATGTCTTCTATGATATCTGGCCTAGTCAATGAAAGTAAATCATTATTACCTTTAAGAGAATGTGTATGGTTTTCGAACCACCCTTTTCTAAAATCTTCCTCTTCTAATTTGTGACGTTGAATCATCGTTCCCATAGCACCGTCAAGTACAAGGATTCTTTCTTTTAATAATTCTATTACTTTATGCATAAGTAAAAATTAAATTATTTAGAAAGTTGGAAAATAAACCAACACTTATCTTTTCAGTTACCTGATAGGAATTGGCACCTTTCTATTTAAAGCAGGTTGCCAAGGTTTCATAGGGCCAGTCCCTCCACCTTTCTAAATAAGTATATTTAAATGAACTGATGCAAATATAACACAGAAAAAACATCTTTTAAATAAAAAAGTCCGGAATTCCGGACTTTTTTATTTTTATTTATTTTTTAATTGTTTTTCTGGATCATTTGTAGGTGCCTCTTTAGGCTTTTCTTCTTTAGGGAAAACTAAAACAAATTCAGTTCTACGATTCACACTATGTAATTCTTCAGAACATTCAACACCATCTACACAATGATTTAAAGGTTTTGTTTCACCATAGTTTTTAACAACTAGTTTGTCTCTTTTCACACCATGAGACACTAAGTAATTTGCACAACTCTGACCACGCTGCTGTGATAGTTTTTTATTATATTCATTTGAACCTCTACAATCGGTATGAGAACTAACCTCAACAGTTACGTCTCTATTTTCTTTCAAGAAAGCAACTAATGTATCTAATTCATTTTTACTTTCTTTAGTTAAGTCAAATCTATTGAATTCATACAATATGTTATCCAATCTAACTAAGGCGCCAGGACCTTGAGTTTTCTTAATTGTTAATTCTTTACGTACTTCACTTGGTCCTTCTGATGTACTAAACACTACCCTAGCAGGATTAAAGCCTATCTTGGATGCTGTTACCTCAACCTTTAAATTCTTGGGTATGTTTGCATACATTTTACCTTCTTTATCTGTCTTGACAGTAGCAATCACTTTGTTTGTAGCTAAATCTTTGATATCAACAATAGCCTCTGGAACTTTTTGAAAATTATCACCGTCAATCACAGTAGCAAAAAATGCAACTTGTTTTTGATTCATTATAAAGTCTTTGGAAATTGTTTCTGATCTAACTGCCCCTAATGTACTAAACACTTCTGTAAATGATTCAAGTTCTGGATGGTTAAACTCGAGTGTGTATTGTCTTTCTGGATCACCTATAAAATTAAATTTTCCTTCAGAATCAGAGTATAGAGTATCAATTATAATCCCATTTTCATCTTTCACAAAGATAGTTGCACCAGCAACAGGAGAATGATTTGGATCATTAGACACAAGAGTCCCTTCCAAGGTGATTTTTATATTTCTTAATGTGACATTGTAAATTCGATCAATAAAATCACCTCTATTACTTGAAAAATAACCAAGAGTATCTGTACTATCAACAATCAATGAAAAATCATCTCCGTGACTGTTTAAAGGATAACCTGCATTATTTACATTCATAATATCTTTTTCTTGCAATTCTGCTTTGAAAATATCAAGACCACCAAGACCAGGATGACCATTACTTGCGAAGTATAACTTGCCATTTCTTTCAAATGGAAACATTTCATTCCCCTGAGTATTTACTTTATCTCCAGCATTGATCGGTGTAGACCAATCGCCATTTTCTGATTTAGTAGAATACCAAATATCAAGGCCGCCTAAACCACCCTCTCTGTTTGACGAAAACCAAATAGTTTTTCCATCTCTTGAAAGAGCAGGGTGCGCTACATACAAATTCGGATCATTGTATGGAAATGCTTCTTCTTTTTTAGTTAACTCATCAAAAATAAATATACCAACAGTCGTAAGATTAAGTTTCTTATTTCTTTTTAAATTTTTTGTATAGTAGTAAAGTTTATTGACACTATCATAATAAGCAACCCCATCGTGTTTTTTCCCTTTTATACCTTTTACTCTACTTACCTTTTCTGTAGTTTTATCATATAAATATTGAGATAAAAATGCTGTATTTTCAATTAACCAAGGAGTTTGCATACTTTTATCCCTTGCAGATGTAAATGCAATACCTTTAGGGTGAAAAGCTGGAGAAAAATCACCTAAATTTGAATTAAAAGGGGCTAAAGAAACTGTTGCTCCTAATGAATCATTTTTCATTTTTGTTAGAAATTCAGTTTCAAAATAATTAGTAAGTTCAATTTTTCGTTGATCAGTAGCAGAAGACACAACTTGTTTAGCGTATATCTCTTTAGCATCTTCAATGCGATCCATATATAATAATAACTTTATAAAGGTGTAAGCGTCATCAAAATTAAATTGATCGGTTACTCCTAAATAATCATACGCATCTTTAGCTTGAGTATATTGTTTTGACCGAATATTACTTTCCGCACCATGTCTAAAAACATCAGGGTAAGTAGCAGCATCTAATTTATTTTTAAACATTAACTCATTATAAATCAAACTCGCATCATAGAATCTACTCGAGGAAAAATACGAATCTGCTTTTGCAATTTTTCTATCTTGGGCTATAATAATTGAACTAAAAATTACAGAAAAAATACTTAAAATTAATTTGGTTTTCATCTTTCTTATTTTGTGTAAAATTAAAAATTAAAAGTAACGAGGTGAAGCATATACCGTTCTTCTTCCATTCATATCGTAAGTCAACATTATTTCATGAGTACCACCAAGACCTGTATTTCTTAAACCATTAAATACAAAATCATAAGCATAACCAAACATCCATTTTTCCTGAATTTGATAAGCTATATTCGCACCAGCAGATTCATTAAATCGGTACATACCTCCAATCCAAAACGATTTGTAAAAAAATACATTTGCATTTAAATCAATCGTAATTGGTGCATTCTGAACAACTTTAACCAATGTACTTAATTTCAAATCAGTAACACTATTTAATGGTTTAACCCATCCTGCAGCTAAGAATAAATGTTTTTTTACTAGAGATGCGGTTGTCCCCATAGTCCAATCAGTATTAATCATTCTTGGTATACTTAAACCTAAATATGCATTTTTAGAGTAGTAATAAACGCCAGCACCTGCATTAAAATTAATCTGACTGGCATCTACTTTAAATGGATCTGCTTCATCACCTACTAATTTTTTAAAAGAAACATTCATTGCATCTATCCCTCCACTTAACCCAATATTGATTCTATGTTTTCTTCTAGGACCAAAAGGAATAGAATATGCTAAATCTCCAAACGCAGATGTTCTAGATGTAGCCCCTCTAGTATCATGGCTAATATGCATTCCTGCACCCATAGAGTTTCTTGCGAAAGGAGAATGTAGTGATAAAAATTGAGTTGTTGGCGCACCATTCAAACCTACCCATTGAGATCGATGTATTAAAGTTGCATTTAATGCTCCCCTACTTCCTGCATATGCTGGATTAAACTGAAGTGAATTAAACATATACATACTACTCTGCTCATCTTGTTGAGCAAAATAACTGAATGAAATTAATACCCCAAAAATTATTGCTAATCTATTTTTCATTATTTATATATCAGTATTTTATTTTACAAATTCAATAAATCCAGTTTCTACAGGTTCATCATTTCCCTTATCAATCACATAATAATATGTACCAGTAGGAAGGTATTCATTATTGTATTTTCCATCCCAATCATCTGCATACGGAATTGCGCTCGAGTAAACCTCATTGCCCCATCTATTAAAAATCTTCACTTGTACATTTTTATATTTTGACGCATAATTTATTACCCATTTGTTATTGTATTTTTCATCGCCTGGTGTTATAATTTGAGGTATTGGTGAATCTGTACATTGAGGCATAGAAACTGTTACAGAATCCTTACATCCTTTAGCATCAAACATTACAATTTTAAAAGACTGTTTTTCTAAAGGCTTTGTATATTTAGCACCTGTAAAATCAAGTTTTGTTTCATCCGTCATTTCATACCAATTAAAAGTATAGTCTGTTGGTGCATTAATAAACTCAATTGTTCCATTTTGCTTTGTGCATATACCTTCTTTAACTGTAGGGTAAATTTTAGTAGAGTAAAAATTTACATCCACTGGAACTCGATTAGCATTGATACAGTATTTTCCATCAGTCATGATTTTATATTCAGCAACATAATAAGTTTGATCATATACAGGAGTTATACTTGGCAATACATCTACAGATGTTTCACTTTCAAACCATGCTACTTGAGAAGATGAATATGGTAATAAGTTCAAGTCAGCTATTGTTTTAGAGGCAGTCTTACAAAACTTTTGATTTGTTTCTTCTAATGTTAAATTTTGATTAAACTGCATCCAAGTTAATTCTAATTTTACCATTTCTCCTTCACATTCACCAGCTGTTTTTTTATAACTAGCCCAATACTGAACGATAGGATCCTTACTTACTGAAATTGAATATTCAGCAATATTTGTTCCTCCTTTAGCATAATACCAAGTCAATATTCCTTCAGGATTCGAAATATTAGATACGTTTAAATCTACAACTTTGTAGTCACTAGTAGAACACAATTCAATAGGTTTTAATGAAGGTTTTGTTCCAGGATCAACGATAAGTTTTACCTCTTGTTTTTTACTATAACATCCATTAACATCTTTCACAGCTAACCAATATGAACCTGAAGCTACTTGTATGTTTTTGGTAATTGAATTATTTAAAGAAGAAGCAGCTGCTTCATACCAATATAAAGTTCCTGCAGTCGTTGGTAAAGAGCTATATTTTGCTTCTACATCATCAAACGTTGGTTTATCTATTTCACACAAACTAGGTGTTAATATATATGGATTATTTGATAAAGTAGGTCCATTAGAAATAGCTATTGTAATAGTTAGACCATCAGACAAACAGCCATTCAAAGATTGTTTGACAAGGTACTGTTCTCCATTAGCGATCGTTTTAGTTCCTGAAAGGATATTTGAAGTCAAAACATCGTAAAAATAATAATTTGAAACACCCTTGTAAACATCTGCTAAAGTCAAACTTGCTTGATTATTTGCGCAAAATTTATCTGTAGGTAGATTTGGAGTAGGAACATCAATTACATCTACTTGTACCGTTTTTTTATTGACACTTGAACAACCATCTTCAAAAGATTCAACTGAGTATGTTCCATTCTGTAATTTATCAGTAGACGATTGAGGTGTTGAACCAAAATACCATTTAATTTCTATAGTTCCAGAACTTTTAGGATTCAATTCAGCAACCGTTTTATTATCTATTTTACAAAAAGTTTGTGGACTATTAACTACAGGATCAGCAGGATTGTCTTTAATAACCACATTGACTTTAATTCTGTCTGATTTTTTTGTGAAGCATCCTTTGTCACTTTCTAAAGCTGCATAATAGTCTGTAGATGTCAATAAATCAGCTGGTGACAATTTGGTTCCACTCACATCAAACCAAATCACACCTGTACTAGGTTTAAGATTTGAAACTTTTGCATTCTCCGATTTACAAAACTTTTGAATTAAATCTACATTATCAATTACTGGTATTCCAGGTAGAGGGTTAACAGTTATTGTTGTGTCATTTGCATCTGAAGTACATCCTGAAGTTGTTATAGTCACAGCATAAGTACCACTTGCAGTTACCGTAATTGGATTATCATTTGGATTTCCAAAAGTCACCCCGTCTTTTTTCCAATTAACAGTAGCACCAACAGGAATTACAGAAGCTTCTAACGTAATAGATTCACCATCACAAAAAGTTGTAGGTCCCGAAGCTTCAATTTTAGATGGTGTTTTTGGTTTATCAGGGTCAGAAATTGTAACTGTTCTGGTTAATTCACACCCCCCATTATTAAAAGTAATTGTATAAGTTCCTGCTTTCAAATTGGGTATTTGATAGGTGGTAGCTGAAAGAACTGTATGCTTACCTGTTACAGTTAAATCTGAATTAGACCAAGAAATACGACCTTTTGTACTTGTTGTAACATCAATAGATCCAGTAGAACTCAAGCAAGAAGAAGTTTTATTCGCTATAACTGTAAGTGCAGTATCAGATACCACAAACTTTAATTGATTTGAAAGTGAAATCGAACAACTTCCATTTGAAATAGAGTCTAAAATAACAATCGTATCTTTAAGTAATTGACTAATTGTTAATTTATTTACTCCAGAAGGGTCAATAACAATTGAAAGCGGAGCTATATTCCCTTTAAAATAGACTGTATTTCCTGCAGTACCCGAAAGATTATAATCGACATTACTACCTTTACAAACTGTATCTGCTAAGTTTCCTGAAAAAATGAGAGGATTAGCCGCAACATATGATAAACTAGGAGTTAAAGGTAAACTATTTACAGTAATTGTATGTTCTGCAATACAATTATTATCATCTGTAAAAGTAATCTTAGATGTACCTGATGATTCACCTTTGATATTTATATCAGATCCAGCCGTTAATGTAACCTTAATATTTTCAGAAACCCAAGGTGTAACTGGATTAGGATTTGCTTTGACTGTTTTTGTATTATCTTTCCAAGCCTTTAGGGTAATGGTTGAACCAATACAAACTTTAGAAGGACCTTCAATAACAGGTTTTCCAGGTACATCATTCATCGTTAATAGATCTGAAGAGTCTGAAGTACACCCGTTATTTGTTACCACAAACTTATATTTACCTGAGGCAGCTGAAATTTTACCAGGTGCTGCTATTGAAATACCAGAAGAAGGGTTAAAAATATATGTTGCAGGTGAAGGTAAATAATTTGTTACATCAGCTGTACCATTAGCAGTACACGTTGGCTGAATAACATTATTAAATATTGGCTTAGCTGGTTTTGAATTCACTTTAACAGTAGCTGTTTTACTAACTAAAGTAGTTGGACAAGTACCGTTTGTTGCAGTATTCAAAGTTATCGTTTGATCTACTAATGGACTAGTAACATTAACAATAACTTTACCAGTTGCATCAATAGTTACCGGACTCGCTGGTGTTCCGGTTACTCCAGTGTATTCAATTTGATCTCCGGGTTTTCCAGTAATAGTAAATGTTGCATTTTCACCTGTACATATAGGTCCATTTCCAGAAACATCTGTGTTTGCATCACCAACAGGATTGACCTTAATTGTGAATGTTTTACCTGAAAGTGTTGTTGGACAAGAACCACTAGATGCAGTACCTAATGTTATTGTTTGATCAGTTTGAGCATTAGAGACAGTAACTGTTGCAGTGCCTGTAGCATCTAAAGTCACAGGACTTACAGGAGACCCTGTAACACCAGTGTAAGTAATTATCTCATCTTTAGTACCTGTGATGGTAAATACAGCGTTTTGACCTGCGCATATCGGTGTTAAACCTGTTACATTGGTATTTGCATTTCCATTTGGATTAACAGTAATAGTAGTTGTTGGTTCACAAACACCAGCAGTAATAACACATTTAACGGTATATGTACCAGGCTTACTATTAACCAAATCAACTTCACCTGTTGTGGGATTAATTACCAAATCAGCAGAAGAACCTGAAAAAGTTCCAGTAGCAGAAGGATTAATTGTTGCGTTGGTTATACCTACTTGACAAAAAGAAGCTGATGGATATGAAATTGTTGGGCAAGTTGGGCAATCAACGTATGTAATTGTTATAGGAACACGTGTTTCACACCCGTCCAAACTTGAAACAACATAGTATGTTTTAGAGGCAGTTACACCCGTAATATCAAAATCTGGAGTAACTGAGCTTGATGTATCTAAAACGGTTCCCCCAGTAGCAACATCATACCAATAGAAAACACTTTCTGCAGGGCCTGTAGTAGTTAATTTAGCAGTTGTAGCAGGACAAGTAACAGTAACATTAGGTCCTGGTTTAGCGGGATTACAAATATAAATCGTAGGGCATGCTCCACCATATACAGGACAATTAGTTGATGTTGAACCTGAACGAGTACCATTGTTACTTGAAACAGTACCTGTCACAGTAGGTGTACCACAATCGGTTAAGGTAATTAAACCAGAAATATTATTAATAACTGTTCCACCACTACCGAATGTACAATTATTTGCTGAAAGTGTTACCGTTCTAGAAGATACATTTTTAGTACAAATATCATTACCTAAAGAAGCTTTATTAGAAGAAAAATCACATGAAACTAAAGATACATTTACACTCTTAGCTTGAGCAGATAATCCAATTCCTCCACCTCTAGCTGAATTTATAGTATTATTTGAAAAACTACAATTTGTTAAAGTACAAAGACCTGAGGTCCCTGCAAACCAAATTCCACCTCCATAATCTGGATCAGTAGTTATCGAAGTGTTATTAGAAATACAACAATTGTTCATATTTAAAATCCCACCCGACATATAAATACCGCCCCCCGCTCTTGCTGAATTATCTGAAATTGATGAATTATTTATTGTAACGTTTACAGTGGCATCACCTTGAATGATCATACCTCCTCCATTTGTCCCACTAAAACCACCTGATCTGTTATTATGTGATATCATCGAGTTATCAATTGTAACAGTAACATTGTGAGGAGTTCCGCCTCCCCCTTTTTTAATATCGATACCACCACCATTTGTAGCTTGGGTTTGACAAACAAAAGAAATTTTATCAAAGGAAACAGATGATTCATCACTGATAACTACAGCTGCTTCACCACTCCCCCCATTACTTTTAGCAAAAACAATGTTTTCAAAAACAATATTATTTGCATTATTAATTGTAATAGCTTCCCCCTCATAAGAAACCGTATTAATATAACCTTGAATCAACATGTTTTTGATGGAAATATTGTCAACGTTATAGATTCTCATGAAATATACTCCAAAAGATCCACCAGAGTTTATAATCTTTGTTTTAGATGAACCTGCACCAATTATAGTAATGTTATTATCATTTAAAATTGTTTCACTTATTTGTTTATCATTATATGTACCAGCATCTACATAAACAATATCTCCTGCTGTAACGATATTTTGAATGACATGCTTTAAACTTAAAAATGGAGCGGCTTTTGTACCTGCATTAGAATTATTTCCTAAACCTGTGCACCAAATATCACCAACATTTGAATTATCATTAACATAATAGGTCGCAGAATTACCAATAAATGTAAATAATAGAAAAAACAAAAACAATAGACCTTTATTATGAGAATTATTGCTGATCATATTTTTAAAATTATAGTTTTGTATTTGACGTAACAAGCATATAAAAGTTGTCACTTGTTTGTCAAAATATTAAACAAAGTTTCAAAAATAAGAATTTTAATACATATGAAACAAAAAAATTAAAGACTAATTAGAAAATCAGGAGTTAAGATTTTACAAAAACATTTTGTATTAAAAAAAAGTTATGTATATTTGCACTCGTAAAACGAGCGAGTTTTATTGTGGAATGTAAGCGGATATGGTGAAATTGGTAGACATGCCAGACTTAGGATCTGGTGCCGCGAGGCGTGTGGGTTCGAGTCCCTCTATCCGCACTGAATTAAGTTTAATAAATGGTGTAAGTTCTCTTATGCCATTTTTTGTTTGTATAATAATTTAAATAAATAACAAAATGGGTGTCACTCGTGAAGATGTAAGTTCAAACAGCGCTATTTTAAGGGTAAAAGTTACTCCAGCTGATTACGAGAAAAATGTTGCAAATGCAATTGAAAAAACGCGCAAACAAGCAAATATTCCTGGATTTAGAAAAGGTCATGTGCCTGCTTCTTTGGTTAAAAAACAATATGGTAAATCCATATTAGCAGATGAACTAAATAAAGTAGTTAATGATTTTTTAAACTCATTTATTACTGAAAATAAAATTGAAATTTTAGGAAACCCAATTCCTTTTGAAAAAGAAGAAGTTAAAGGTGATTTTAATAATCCTACTGATTTCGAATTTGCTTTTGAAATTGGAATTACTCCTGAATTTAAAATTGATTCAACTTTAAAAGAAACTTTCAATTATGTTTCTGTAAAAATTGATGATGAATTAATCAACAAACAAGTTGATGATTTAAGAAGACGTTACGGTAAATTAGTTGCATCTGAAAAAATTGGTGATACTGATTTAGTAATGGCTCAATTCACGGAGTTGAATGATGACAAATCAGTAAAAGAAGGTGGAATCGTACATTCTTCTACCATTTCAATGGAATTTGTTGAAGATAAAAAAGCGAAAAAAGAATTAACTGGTAAAAAAGTTGGTGACAAAGTGGTTGTTAATCCTGCTCACGTTTCTAAAGGAGGAAAAGATACAGTTGCTATGTTAGGTATTAAAGAAGAAGACTTAGCTACAATTTCTGATAAATTTGAATTAGCAGTTACTGAAGTTCGCCACATGGAATTAGCGGAACTTAACCAAGAATTATTTGATAAATTATTTGGTGAAGGAGAAGTTAAATCTGAAGCAGAATTAAAAGAAAGAGTAAAATCAGATTTAGACAAAATGTTTGCAAATGATTCAGACAGATTATTAACTAGAGCTGTTTACGATAAATTAATTGCTGACACCAACATTGATTTACCATCAGACTTCTTAAAAAGATGGATTCAAGTTTCCAATGAGAAGCCAATTACATTAGAAGAAATTGATGCTCAATTTGAAGGTTATGAAAAAGGAATGAAATGGCAATTAATTCAAGGTCAAATCTTCAAAGCAAATGATTTGAAATTAAACCAAACAGATGCTATCGAGTTCACGAAAGAATTATTAGCAAATCAATACGCACAATACGGAATTCCAGCACCTGAAGACAAAGAATTAACTGCTTCTGCAATTCAAGTTTTGGGTAACAGAGAGGAATCTGCTAGAGTGTATGATATGCTTGCTGAAAGCAAATTAACAGAATTCTTCAAAGCAAATGTTAAATTGAAAAACAAAGAAGTTTCTTACGATGAATTCGTAGAAATTGCCTCTAAATAAAATTAGAATTAAATATTTTTTCTAAACCACTCTTCGGAGTGGTTTTTTTATGTTTCAACTTTTATAAGAAATAATAAACCAACCCTTGAACAGCCAATAAGAGGTCTAATAGAGCAAAATAACTAACCGGTCCTTTCGGTTTTACTTTTAGAGAAAGCAATATCAATATAAAAGGTATGGCTAAATCAATAAAATTTAAACAGTGGGTAAACAAAGAATATCCTATACCGATTGCAAAACAATAGATTGCTAACCACCTACCCCACCTACTACCTACAAGTAAAGGTAAAGTCTTTATTTTAGAGGTGTCGTATTCGATATCTCGAATATCAAATAATATGAGCACACCAAACAATAAGAAAAAATGGAAAATAGATAGGTGTAAAACCGTTAATACAGTTGAATCCCCAAATAAATATATTGGAATCCAGATCACTAAGATTAACCATGTGAATACAACCGTAAAAGACTTTACGTAAGGGATTTCTCTAAATATGATTCCGAAAAAAGCATGGACATACCAAAGACTTATAAACGCTGGAATTAATAACCATGGAATTAATTTCAAAAAGAACGTAAATTGGGTAAAAATAAAATATCCACTACCCAGAAAACCAATTGTAAAAATCAATAAATGAACCAGTTGATTTGACTTAATCCAAGCGACATGTTCAGAATCGGTATGAATTAATTGAATATACCTTCTCCATCGCTGGTAGGTATAAGTTGCTAAAACAGCAAAAAAAACAAAAATGGGAAACCAGCTTTTTTCTGTTATTCCTAATTTTCTCATTATCCCCAATGTCAGAAAAGCACCCGTTAAACTCGTAATGATGTTGGAGAAATATAAAAATTGGAACAACCGTATCATATTAATTAAATGAAAGTGATTTTTTATTCAAGCAAATAAATAAGAGAACTAAAAAGAAAGATAAAAAATAAATTTGAAAAGAATAAAAAAAGATTGTAAATTGAATAAAACTAGCAAATTAACCTTTACTAAAATTTACAGTCATGGAAACAAATGACGAGAACACACACGATGATAAAATCAAAATCTCCATTGCGTTTATATTTATTTCAATCGTTACAATTGGAGTATTATTAGTAGCATTTGGATTTTTCGATCAACCAAAATAATCTGTTATTTCCTACACGTCATAAAGTGATTAAACTACTTTTTAAGTAGCATAATCACTTTTTTATTTTCAATTCCTTTCGTTAGTTTAAACCTTTATCAAAATTAAAAGGTAATCTTTGTAAACCGAACCCAAAAAAGAGGTTTATATTTTCATAAATGAACTATTTAAAAAAATCAACTCACAAGACATTTTTTACATTTTTAGTTGATTTTTTAATCCTCTTATTTTTTAGCTTTGTTGGATTTGTTTTTATTCAAGCAGAAACATTTAACAGCAATAAATCTAATTTTAAAAAACACTCAAATACTGCTCATTATACTGAATCGAATTATATTAAAAGTAATCCTTTTGATTCTTCAAATTATTCACAAGAATATCAATTACTCTATCAGAAATTAAATGAATATAATGAACTATTAAAAAACAAGAGATGGGACAACATCATTAACACTAAAAATGAATTTAAAATTGGTGATAGTTCCGAGATACTTATTAATGTTAAAAATCAACTTTACTTATTAGGTGATATAGAAGTAACAAATCAATCAAAATTATTTGACAGTTCTTTATTTTATGGTGTGAAAAATTTCCAAAATAGGTATGGATTAAAATCGAATGGAAAACTCACTAAACAAACTCTCCTTCAATTAAACAGACCGATAGAGACATTAATCAAAACGATAAAGCTAAATTTAACGCGAATAAAATTAGAACTACCCAAAAATCTTGAAGATTATGTGGTGGTAAATCTGCCGGAATTTAAATTACACACTTATTACTATTCAGAAGAAACAAGTAGTTATAAGGTAATTATAGGAAAAACTACAAAAAAAACTCAGACTAAAATCTTCAATGATTCGATTGAATATCTTGTTTTTTGTCCCTATTGGAACATACCTAAAGGGATTATTATAAAAGAGATTTTACCAGAAATAAAGAAAAACAAAAACTTTCTACATCAAAACAACATGGAAGTAACTACTCACCAAGGTGAAATTATTCCATCAACAAGAATTAACTGGTCAATTTACACTAAAAACTTTCCCTATGCTATAAGACAAAGACCCGGTAAAAAAAATGCATTAGGCAAGGTGAAATTTCTATTTCCAAATCCCTACTCGATTTATATTCACGACACACCCGAAAAAAAATTATTTTCAAAAGAAACAAGAACATTTAGTCATGGATGTATAAGAGTAGAAACTCCTCTAAAACTAGCATTCTATCTTTTAAGATACAATAAAAACTATTCTCAACAAAAAATAAATCAGATTGTTAAGAATGGAAAGCAAACCTATATAAAATTAAAAAATAAAGTTCCGATATACATCACCTACTATACAACTTGGGTTGATTCTTCTGGAAAATTAAATTTCAGGTATGATATTTATGATCGGGATTGATTAAATAAAAAAAGGGAAGCTTTTGCTTCCCTTTTGTGATCCCGCTGGGTCACTTATAATGGTTTAAGCGCACTCATTTACAATAATTTAAAGAAAATCTAACATTTGTTCGCTTTGATGTTCGCTTGAATTTTGATAGATTTTGCTATAAAAAAAGAACTAATTTCTACCGTAAAATTAAGTAATAGAAACACTAAATACTAACAAATCAATCTAAAATTTATGAGTGAAACAACATTAATTTTTATTCATTTTTACTACTTAATCATATCAGAAATTACGACCTCATCTAAACCCATATATTGACAAAATTCTGTGATAGTGATACACTGATATTCTTCCTTTTTGAAATGTGTTTTCATTCTCTTTAATAAGGTACGCGAATGACGTTCGCTTTTGCCAGTCACAACCATTATGTCTTTTGGATAAACAACAACTCTTTTCATTTTGGAATTCGTAATTAATGTCAAACGTGTTTTATATTATTTTGATACGATTTAAAAACGCTCGTACTTTTCCCATACTTAAACCTAACTCTTGATTTGCTTTTGGGTGATACTCTACTGTACTAAAATCGTGATGAACAAGACAAAAATAGGTTCTTTTTATCTTGCAATAAACTGCTAAATAGGAACAAAGTAGCACAAAGTTAATTTATCGGAAGTGCGCATTTTGGAAGGTGTTTATTGCCTTATACATTTGATTCATCAAACGGAATTTCAATTCTAGACACGAACGAAGTTTGAGGGATTATGAAAGTCATAATCTGAATAGTTGAATGTTTAATAAATAAAGAAATGGCAAGACAAACTGGCCTCTTGAAAATAAAAGGTACGTTGGATAATGTGACCTTTTATAAATCGAAAGATGGGGATATTGCAAAAATGAAAACGAGCGTTGATGCTGCTCGAATTGCGAATGATCCTGCGTTTGCACGTACACGTGAAAACGGAAAAGAATTTGGTAACTCTGCATCAGCAGGGAAATTGTTACGCGACTCATTGCGAAACATTACCGTAAATATTAGTGGAACGAACAATGTTGCTCGTATTACTCAAATTATGTCTAAGGTTAAAAACCTTGACACAACAAGTATTCGAGGTGCAAGAAATGTTGGTGTAGGTATTGCGAATGCTACTGCTAAAACATTGTTAAAGGGATTTGACTTTAACCCAAATGCAATGTTGGGTAGTATGCTTTACAAACCTTATGTATTAGCACCTGCAACCGGTGTAATTACGATTGCAAATTTTATACCTGCATCTGATTTGACTTGGCCAACTGGGGCAACACACGTTAGTATGACAGGTGGATTCTTGAATATCAACTTTGCGACAAATGTTGTTGATTTCAAATTGACGAACGTTGCAAATTTAGCTACTGCTGCTCCTAGTTCAAACGTAGTCTTAACCCCTACTGCTGTACCAACAGGAACAGGAACAAAAATCTTCTTGTTAAAGTTGGAGTACTTCCAAATGGTTAATGGTATTCAATATCCAATGAAAAACGGTGCATACAATTGTTTGAAAATAATTGAAGTTGCCTAATTGAATTCAAAATGAACGTGCATACGTGCACGTTCATTTATTTACTCATCTTTTAAAAATTGAAAAAATGAATTTAGTACAAAGAATGAAATCGCCTACTCCGAATTTCTTTAAAGTGTTACGAAATATCGGATTAGGTTTAGCCGCTGCAGGTGGTGCATTATTGGCTTCTCCTTTTCACTTACCTGAAATTATCTCTTCCATTGGAGAGTATTTGATGGTTGGTGGTTCTGTCGCTTCGGCAGTTTCTCAATCGACTATTGAAAACGATTAAGTTGGTTTTGAGTGCCTCAACCAACGTCGAGAACCTCAACCAACGAAAAATAATAACTAAATAAAACGAACAATGCAACCTCATCACGATCATACAACAAGTGCCGGAACAATAACAGGAACGTTGTTTACGGTTTGTGCAACGATTGATATGCACGATTATTTAAAAACGATTGTTCTTGCCCTTGTTGGTGCAATAGTGAGTTTTGTTGTTACGTTGGTTTTGAAAAGAGTTATGAAACGATTTGAGAAGTAAGCGAATTGCAAATAATAAGAAACCCCATTCGAAGTGATTTGAGTGGGGTTTTGTGATTTTATTCAATGTATCCTCCCCACACCCATCCTTTTGTATTTTGATATTCAACACTATACCAATTTGATGATTTTCCATTAATAGTTTCATTTGGACCAATAGTATCTAAAATAGCTATTGTTTCATTATACGGTATAGTAAGTAAATCCTCTGATGTTGATGATGGCTCAGCCCTTAGATATAAGCCATTAGGTGAAATTATACGACCTGTTAAATGACTTGATTTAATGTATTTTGAACCAAGAAATACAAACAATACTGTACACAAATTTAATATCCAAAATAAATTAGCGATTCTTCTCCATTTTTTTATGGTATCCCATTTAGATTCAACTTTTTTAGAACTAGCTATTTTATCTTGATTAAAATTTAAACTTGTATTTTCGTTTTGTTTAATTTCAAAATATTCTAAAAATCTTTTGGAATCAATTTTATTTTCGACTAAAATTTTAACAACACCAAATTTATCCGCTAATATGCTTCTTTGAGAACTAACATCAGGTCTGCTAATTATTTTTAATTTTTCAATTTGATCTATAATTTTTTGAGATCTATTGTATCCCAATTTTAACTTACGCTGTAATAAAGAAGATGATGCTTGTTTATTAATCAAAATTTCTACAATCGCATCAGGTAGTAATGGGTCCAACTCTACCTCTAAATCGTTTACAATGTTATCCTTCGTATTCAACAACTTCAAATCGTATTGCATTCTTGAATTAACGTTACTCAAAGTTGAATAGGCCACATTAATATTTTTAAACATCTCTTCAAAAAACTTACTACCATCATTTTTATCAGGGTGAAATTTTTGAGAAAGTAATTTGTAAGCGTGTTTGATTTCCTCCTGTGAAGAGGAAGAATTTACACCCAATAGGTCGTAATAATTTTTCATTTTTTGAATAAGATGTAAAAAATTAAAACGCAAAATATACCTATTGCCCAAAATGCAGATGATCTTGCTTTTGATCTGTCAAGATTATATGCGCAATTCTCGCATAAAGACCTTAAACTATAACTAGTACTAGAGCCCGAACCATAAGAGCGTTTACTAACCCAATTACTTCTTGAAAAACCAGTTTCTACTGTTCTTCGATAATCTGCGCCCGTTCTACCGCAATGATAACAAGATGCCATATAATATTTACTTAAATTTTTTCTATAATTTTCTACAAATTTAAATTTGAGATGATTAGTCCTTTTTCGAAACGTTGAATCTATCCAAATCGTATTTTGTACACCAGTATAAATCCTGTGCTAATAATAAAGTATCTCCTTGGTAATATTTTGGATCTTTTCTGAGTTCTTTATGAATATTCATTAATTCTTGGTCTTTCGAAATTATACTGTAGATTGTACGCATTACTTTAAAAAATCTATCAATTTCGTCAGTACCTGGAATTGTTTTAGCACGAACCATTGTCATAAAGTTTTTAAATTCTGTAAACTTATATATAGAATATGTCATAGGATATTTAAAACTTAAATAAACAGAAATCATTCTAAAACCATCGTGGAAATGATTTTTAAAAGAACTATTATCTTTCTCAATAATCTTTCTCATTTCATCACAATGGAAAACAAAGCTATCTATCCTTTTATCAATGTCTAATTCTTCATTATACAAATTCTTAAACATTTCCCTTACTCTTTCTTTATCAAGTTTAATAAATTCAATCATTGCACTTTTAGGATAGAAAAACTGAGATGCCCATAAATTAGATGAAATTTCGTTGGCAAAACTTCTATTATACATCTCTAAAAAGTCATCAGCTTCTATATTCCAATTGTCCTGAAAGTTCTGTAATGATTCCCATTTATACAGTTCATAATAATCTGTTCCTTCAAGAAGAAAGAGTTTATATTTCTCTTTATATAAATTTATAAGATCTAAAACCATATTTATTATATTGTATTAATTCTAATTTATTTAACTAAATTATTTTCTTTCAAATAGTTGATGAATTGATTTGTAATTTCCTCGGTTCGATTAACAATATCATTTTCTGTAAAATCAGTTTTAGCAGTTGCTAACTGAACTAATTCAGAAATTATTGTTCCGGATTTAATTTGCCCTTTATCATTGGTAAAGCCTGTATAGTATTTGGCTTTATCAATAAATCTGTAATCAGCTGCTCTAATATTAATTTTATCTTCCAATAAGACTTTATTACCTAATGATTCAAGATTTTTAATATTATTCAATGTCCTGTCATTTTCTTGTCTTTTACGAGCAAAAATGTGTTCAATATCAAAGTTTGTACTTAATGACGGAATAGTTTGTTCATTGTTATTAAAAGCCCACCAAGTAAGCATTGCACGAGTTATGGGTCTACCGTTTTTAAACTCAAAGTTATTAATTGCTGTTTTTATTGTGTTTTCTTCAAATTTATGATCGTCAAAATTCACACTTTTGTTTGTGACTATATTAATCATCTCTGCATAAACAGGAGTTCGTAAAGCGTTTACACCTGGATTCGTGAATGCATACCCCCAAACAAAAGCAATCGTTTTATTAAGGAAGAGCTCTAATTCAGTATCATCTAGTTGCTCCTTTTCGTTTCTATTATGTAAGAAATATACAGATAAAAAGTATGTCCACATACCATTAGGAGCATAGTTTAGAATAAATAATTTTCTTAAAATAGTTGGTGAAAATCTTTCTGAATTTTGAGTATAAACATCATTCCAAAAATCTACTAGCGTTTTAAGGTTTAGTAATGTCTCATCTTGTCTAAGAATAGCATATTTACCCTTCTCATAAAATTTTCTTAATGCCTCCGTAGTACTTGATTTTATTCCTTGATTTGCACGAACAAAGTACATATATCGTGTAAACAATTCATCCATTGGAGTACCGATTACAGGTTTGAAAATTCTAATACTAATTTCCTCCAGTTCTTTCCATTTTTCAATAAATTGATCTTTTTGATTTTTAGCCCCATAATGTTTATAAAATTGAGCTTTAAAAATATCTGCATCTGACAATGGTAGACCTCTGTCATTTAACGTTGAAAAAATTCTAAGCGCTGTGTCTTGTGACTCTGCTTCAATAGGAAGGAGAATACAATTTTGTAAAATCCTTGCAGGTAAATAAGCAAAATAAGATGGGAACTGATTTAAAAACTCGTCTATTTTTTGTTGAAAAAAGATATAGTTTTTTGCATAATTACTTTTTTGATCTTTAGTAACCGTTCCTGAACGTAATATTTCTAGAAATTCTTCTTTATCATTATCTGTTGCAACTTCGGAATCAATTTTCAAATTACTTAAATCGGCCTCTCCAAATTCGTTTGTTTTCCAAAGACATTGCGCAATTCTTTCTCTTGTATTTTTAGAGTTATTATCTTGCATATTCCCAAACTTAGAGTAAAACGCACGAAGAAGTAACATTAATGTAGTCAAACGCTGTTGACCATCAATTACTTCCTTCTTATTGTTTTCATTTTCAAATGTAACGATAGAGCCTAAAAAATATTCTTCGTCTTTATTGAAGTTTTCATAGTTGTTATCAGGAAAAGCAAAAGAAAAAATATCATCCCATAAAGTTTGACATTGGCCTTCTTCCCAAGCGTATGGTCTTTGATAATCAGGTATTAAAAAATCCGATTTTTTATCGGAAAAAAGTAACATTATTGTCTTTTGGTCAACATTTAGTTTTGACATAACTATATATTTAAAATGTATTTAATCGTATACTTTATGGTTATATATCTTTATTTCTGAAAAAAAGAATTAAGAATCCAACCAATCAAATTTAATCAATCCGTTTCAAAACCTACTAATCAACTTACAAAAACACGTATATATACCCACAAAACGTAACAAATATAATTAATTTGAATTCAAATTGATTATTATTTAATCATAACAAACTAATTTTTATCAACAAATCAATCAATTAGTATACTGTTATTTACACTAATTTAGATTAATTATTAATCAAAATAAATTTTAAAATATAATCTTGATTGCATACATTTGGCAAAATGAGTTATTCACTGTCAAGATAAATGTACTATGTCAAAACGAATTGCTATTCCTATTATCGAGTTGATTGGTGTTTCTACTGAAACGGAACTTGCTCTGCCTGTTGTATCAGAAAATATAAGTGCTGGGTTTCCTTCTCCTGCAATGGATTTTATTGATTTAACGATTGACTTGAATAAATATGCTATCAAAAATCGTGATGCTACGTTTTTTGGAAGGGTTAAAGGTAAGTCGATGAAAGATATTGGAATACACGATGGGGATTTGTTAGTGATTGACAAAAGTATTAAGCCTGCCAATGATCATATTGCGGTTTGCTATTTAGATGGAGAATTTACAATCAAACGAATTGTAATTGAAAACGGTTCGTGTTGGTTGGTTCCTGCCAATAAGGATTATCAAGCCTTGGAAGTACAGGAACATAATGATTTTCAAGTGTGGGGTATCGTAACGTATGTCATAAAATCTATGCGAAATGTTTGCT
>Ga0315908_10000062_pt1 | contig 87620 bp, 87 predicted proteins | sample LakEriMetagenome_12_FD_203520 | JGI IMG/M metagenome (GOLD analysis project Ga0315908, IMG submission 203520) | Freshwater fungal communities from buoy surface, Lake Erie, Ohio, United States - Buoy 4 MA124 | ecosystem: Environmental > Aquatic > Freshwater > Lake > Lake biofilm | place: USA...
CGCGGAGATTCCAAATTTAATAAAGCCGCGGATCCTATGGCAATCGCAACACGAGATAAAATATTTAAAGTTTCTAAAGAATCAGAAGATGAGGTTGCATCTATCTTAAAATAAAGAACTATTATATTACTTGTGAATATATAATCTATAACCATGTGATCTTTAATCACGCAAAACTACATTTATGTTAAAAAGATTTTTTAACTTCCTATTCGGGAAAAAAGAGGTTCCTACAGTATCAGTTGAATTAAACACAATCGAAGTTTCTGCACCAGAAACGGTTAAACCAATTGAAGATGTGTACTTTCCTGTAACTGCTCTTGCTGAAGCTACTCCAGTGGTTGAAAAACCAAAGAAAGCTCGCAAGCCAAGAGGACCAAGAAAACCAAAAGCGGTTGCAACTGAAACTGTTGCTGCAGATGCTGAAACAGCAGAAGCAAAACCAAAGAAACGCAGATACTACAAACCGCGTAAAAAGAAAACTGACACTGGCTCAGCAAGTTCACAAGAAAAGAGCCTTTAATTAGGCTCTTTTTTTAATGATGAAATCAATAGTAAATAAATTATATGAAAAACGACAAATCTCCTAAGATATGTCTTAATATGATCGTTAAGAATGAATCTAAGATCATAAAAAGATGTTTGGATTCTGTAATGCCATTTATTGATACTTGGTGTATAGTTGACACCGGATCTACTGATGGAACGCAGGATATTATTAAGGAGCTCCTAAAAGATAAACCAGGAATCCTATATGAAAAACCTTGGATTAATTTTGGTCATAACCGTAATGAAGCATTAGAGCTTGCAAGATCGTGGGGCGATTTTATTCTTTTAACTGATGCTGATATGGTATTAGTAGATAAAGGATTTGATAAAAACCAATTAAACAAAAACGTTGATGTATATGATATTATGCAAGATAACTTAGGTACTTGCTATAATAACATGCGTATATTAAACACAAAGAAAACCTGGCAATGTCATGGAGTAACTCATGAATATTACGGACCAGTGGAAGGTGTTGAAACACGTGACTTTATTAATACTCTTTACTTTGATGATATATCAGATGGAGGTTCTAAAGCTGATAAATTCCCACGAGATATTGCATTACTTGAGCAAGGACTAATTGATGAACCTGATAATTATCGTTATATGTTTTATCTAGCTCAATCATACCGTGATTCAGGTAATCCTGACAAAGCTATTGAATGGTACACAAAACGAGTTGAAGCAGGTGGCTGGGAAGAAGAACAATGGTTTGCGCAATATATGATAGGATGGTGCATGTTTAATAAAGGTATGTCTTTTGACGAAGTCTATCCTACATTAATGAAAGCATGGATGATGAGACCTTGGAGATCTGAACCTATTGCTGCACTTGCTGACCACGCAAAAGCAAAAGGAATGTGGCAACATGCATATCAGTTATTTAAAATAGTTGCAACTACACCTTGGCCTACAAATGATGTTTTATTTATTACAAAACTTATTTATGGTCCTTATGCTGCTGATGAGTTTGCTGTTGCTGCGTATTATTCTGGACACCCTGATGAAGCTGAAAAGGCAGGTCTAGCGGTATTAAATGATCCAGAGGTTGATCCTAACCAAATACCGAGAATTAAGAAAAATATTTGGTTCGCTAGAAAAGCTATGGGTGTATTCTCACCAGAATCATTAAACAAATACATTGAAGAAAAACGCAAAAGAATATGAATATAGCAGTAATGGCATCTGTTTATGGTTATGCGCCTGAACAGATAAAACCGTGGATAGAAAGTTTAAAATCATCAGGATTTAAAGGTAAAGTATTTGTGATTGTTTATAATCCTGACGGTGAAGAATTATTACAGTACTTAAAAGATAATGGCGTGTTTACTTTCACTTCTTATTTAAACGGTGAAACTAATATGGCAACTCAAAGATTCTTGCAATATCAAGAAATTCTTAAAAGTGAATACTCTGATGATGTTGATGTGGTTATTACAACAGACATACGTGATGTTGTGTTTCAATCTGACCCTGGCGTTTGGGTAAAAAATAACATACAAGATTATGATTTATTAGCAACATCAGAAGGTGTTACTTTTAGACATGAAGATTGGGGTGGTGAAGCTCTTGAAACACATTTTGGTAAAGAAATGTTTTTAAAGTTTGCTGATAGAGAAACTATCTGTTCAGGCGTGATAGCAGGTAAAAAAGAAACTATGATTAAACTTTTTGAAACTGTTTATGAATTGGCATTCTTTTCTCAAGATCCTGGTGCATTCATTGACCAAATCTTTTATGCAATCGCAATTTATGAAATCTACAATGATATCACTAAAATAGTTCCTGCAACTGAAAACTGGTGTGCAAATCTTGGAACATTGAAAGCAATACCTGAAAACATGCCTTCATGGTCAACAGGTACAAGAACGGGAACAGCATCTTACGAAAGGTTTAGAAAGAATAAAACTTTTGTTGAAACTATGAAATGCAAAGTTCCAGTGATGAAAGACGATGGTTTAATATACGCAGATAATGGATTACCGTTTGCTATAGTTCATCAGTATGACAGATATCAGCCGTGGAACATAAAAATACTTAATAGGCTAAAAATAGATCTTCCTATTTTAAACAGACCTATGATGGGCACTCCTTATGATAAAAGCAAGTTAGACAGATTAAAAGTAAAGTTTGATGGTGTAGAAAAAATAAGTAGAAATACTTCTCAATGTTATCAAGATTTATTTGTATTAGCTGCCACTAATGGAAAACGTAATGGTACTTTCCTTGAGATTGGTGCACAAGATGCTCAATTTTGCAATAATACATACATATTAGAAAAATTATATGATTGGAAAGGAATATCAATTGATATTGATGAAGTTCATAAAAAATCATTTGAATATTTTGATAGATCTAATACTAATCTTGTAATCCAAGATGCACTTACTATTGATTACACAAAGTTATTAAAAGATAATAACATGCCTTCCCATATAGACTTTTTACAACTTGACATTGATCCGTCGGAAATTACATTTGAATGTTTAATGAAAATTCCGTTTGACAAATACACTTTTTCAGTTATTACATATGAAACGGATTTCTTTGCTAAAAACAACACAAATGAGGAAGAACTTGTAAAGATACGTAAAGAATCTCGTGAATACATTCAATCTAAAGGATATGTTCTATTAGCCGGTGATGTTTGTGTAACTAATGCTAATGAACCTTTTGAAGATTGGTATGTACACCCATCATTTGTAGATTTAGAAAGATTAAAACCACTAATGGTTGGAGATTTTCATGACACCGCAGAAAACTTAATGTTAAACTAACATGAAAAAAAGAGCTTTAATTACAGGAATTACCGGTATGGACGGCAGTCATTTAGCTGAGTTCCTCCTTAAAAAAGGATATGAAGTATACGGAATAGAAAGACGTACTACTGCTGAAGAAAGAACAAATCTAAAAGGTATTGAAAATGATATAGTTTTCTTAACTGGTGATATTACTGACCAAAACAGTTTAAGAAGATGTTTAAAAGAATCAAGACCACATGAAGTTTATAATCTTGCAGCACAATCCTTTGTTGGTGAAAGCTGGAACACACCAGAACATACTTCTGAAGTAACAGGAATTGGTGTATTAAGAATCCTTGAAGCTATCCGTGAATATGACAAGAGTATAAAATTTTACCAAGCGTCTTCATCTGAAATGTTTGGTAAAATGACTACTCCTATTGCAAATGAAGAAACTCAATTTTATCCAAGAAGTCCTTACGGCGTCTCAAAATTATACGGACATTGGATGACAAAGAATTACCGAGAATCTTATGGTATGTTTGCTTGTAGCGGAATATTATTTAATCACGAGTCTGAAAGAAGAGGACTATCATTTGTAACAAGAAAAATAACTGACGGCGTTGCTAAAATACATTTAGGTAAAAAAGACCATATATCTTTAGGAAACTTAGATTCTCAAAGAGACTGGGGTTATGCACCGGATTTTGTTGAAGCAATGTGGTTAATGTTACAACAAGATGCTCCGGATGATTATGTAATAGCAACAGGAAAGAAACATTCTATTAGAGAATTTTTACAAGCTGCATTTGCTGAAATAGGTGTAACAGATTGGGAGAAATATATCAAACAAGATCCGCAATTTATGAGACCTGCTGAAGTTGATGTTTTACTTGGAGATTACACAAAAGCAAAAACTGAATTAGGATGGGAACCACGCACTCCTTTTGATGTTATGGTAAAAAGAATGGTGCAAAACGATATTAAATTAAATAAGTAATGGCAAAAATCACAATAGTAGTTCATCGCTATTATCCGTATCCAGGAGGCTCTGAAAATAATGTAAGAAGAGCTGCAGAAGCATTACAACAAGCAGGCCATGATGTATGCGTTTATGCAGGAGGCCACCAAGGCCCTCAAAATGGTGTTGATGTAAATTATGATATTAGTAGTCTGTATAATAGAGACTTGGTAATTATTCATGGCGCTGGTGTTTGGATCCAGGACCAAATTATTAAAAACATTAATCACATTAATTCACCGATAGCATTTTGGATTATAAGACCTGATACTTCATACGAACAAGCTTTGGCTATTAGAGACTCTGATTTAATTGGTTGGGGTACACAATATGATATTGATAGAGTTTCTAGAGAAGGTGATGAATACTTACACAAGTTATGCCACATACCGTATATCCTATCAGAAGATTCTATTGGTAAACCTGGTTTCAAGAAAAAACACGGAATAGAAACTGAAAGAATGATTTTATCATCAGGAGGTTTCTGGCCACATAAAGGTCACCAAGAACTAATTAATGTGTTTGAGGAAAACTTAAATGACCATCCTAATACTACATTGGTGATTACAGGTTATACTGGCGCTGATCATAATTTAAGTTATACTTCTAACCAAGTAAAAATTCTTTACTTACCGGAAATGTCTGATGTTTATAATGGTATGTTAGAGGCTGATCTTTATGTAATGAATTCTTACGATGAAGGTTTTGGATTAGTTCTTTTAGAAGCAATGCAAAATAAAACACATTGGATATCTCGTCATATTGCAGGAGCTGATACGTTAAAAGACTGGGGAGTTACATATACCGATACTGATGGTTTAAAAGCTGCATTAAAAACAGATCAATCTAAATCAGACTTACAAAATGCTTATGCATATGTTTTGGAAAATCATTCAGCAAAAACTATGGTGCATGCAATTAATGGCATGTTAACCCGCTTGGGAAAGACATTAGACATTAAAGAACCAAAGAAAACTGCAATTCTTCTTACGGGAAATTTAAGAACGTGGGATTTATGTAAAGAAAACTTTATTAAAACGTTTGGTGAGACCGCAGATATCTTTATTTGCGTATCAGACATAAAATATGATTATGCTCCATACATACAAGAAACTTACACAGGATATGAAGATTCATATCTAACAGAAGAAGATATCTTAAATAGTTTTACTGGACTTAACATCAAGAAAATATTGATAGAAAGTAAAGAAGAAGAACTTGCATACATTGAAAAAGAAGTTCCAAAATTTAAACTTGATGTGTCAGGAGATTTTAATCCGCCACAGAAATTTGGAAATGTTTTAAAGATTAAGAAAGGTCTTTCTTTAATAGAAGAATATGAAAATGAAAATAGCATAAAATATGATACAATAATTAAGACAAGGTTTGATGCTGTTTATAATCAAGTTGTTTTAGATATTAATGATAATGACATTTTAATAGATAGCGGCAACTGTTTTCCAAACGATCAATTTTTAATGTCTAGCAGGGACTCTATGTATGATGTTATTAACTTTATGTATGATGAATTTTACAACCCAGTGTATTCTGATAGTCACACGGTTCCTCCACATACTTTACTGTTAAATGGAATGAATCATAATAAACTTAACATAGTTAAGAAACCAATAATTAACTACATACATCGAAAAGATTATGGACCACAACGTTTCTAATAGAATTAAACTTATACTTTTTGATCTTGATGGAGTTTTGGTTGAAGCAAAGCAAATTCATTATGATAGTTTAAACAAAGCTCTTAGTGAAATTAATCCATCATATGAAATAAGCTGGCAAGAACATTTGAGTTTGTATGATGGATTAAAAACATCACAAAAGTTAGAAATGCTGCATGAACGCAAAGGACTTCCAATAGAATCGTTTACTAAAGTTTGGGAAAGAAAGCAGGAAATAACTTTAACTGAATTAGAACTTTTACAACCCAATGAAGATTTAATTAATCTTTTTAAAGTTCTTTCTAACGATTACAAAATTGCTTGTTGCTCAAATTCTATTCGTAATACAATTATTAAAGTTTTAACTAAGTTTGGAATCATTGAGTATTTTGACTTTATTATATCAAATGAAGATGTTAAGAATAGCAAACCTCATCCTGAGATTTATTGGAAAGCAATGTCTTGGTTTGGAATGCTTCCTGAAGAAACCCTTATTTTAGAAGATTCACCGTATGGACTTTATGCGGCTGCAAGATCCCAATCTCATATACTGCGTGTTAAGAATCCGTCAGAAGTTACTCTGCCTAACATTAATAAAAAAATATCTGAAATAGATAACCACCCAATTATGAAACCTAAATGGACTGATAAAAAACTGAATGTGTTAATTCCTATGGCTGGTGCTGGTAGCCGGTTTGAACAAGCAGGGTATACATTTCCTAAACCACTTATAGAAGTTAACAAGAAACCTATGATTCAGTTGGTTATAGAAAATCTAAACATAGATGCAAATTACATTTTTATCGTACAAAAAGTTCACAGAGAAAAATACAATCTTGATGCGCTACTTGGACTAATTACACCAAATTGTAAAATCGTAGAGGTAGACGGTATAACTGAAGGCGCTGCTTGTACGTCATTACTTGCTAAAGAATTTATAGATAACGATAATCCGTTGTTCTTTGCAAATTCTGACCAATTTGTTGAGTGGGATTCCACTGAATTTATGTATAAGATGAATGAAACTGATTGTGATGGCGGAATTGTAACATTTAAAGCAACACACCCAAAATGGTCTTTTGCTAAGATTAATGAATCAACGGGTCTTGTTGAAGAAGTTGCGGAAAAAAGTACTATTAGTGATGATGCAACTGTTGGATTTTACTATTGGAAGCACGGTTCAGATTTTGTTAAGTACGCTGAAGAAATGATTGAGCAAAACATAAGAGTTAATGGAGAATTTTACGTATGTCCTGTTTTTAACCAAGCAATTAAAGATGACAAACATATTAGAACATTAACTATAAAAGAAATGTGGGGTTTAGGTACTCCTGAAGATTTACGTTACTATTTAGAAAATTACAACAAATGATATACATAGCTCATAGAGGAAATACTAATGGTAAGTTTGAATCATACGAAAATGAACCAAATTACATTGATGCAGCAATTAATCAAGGCTACGATGTTGAAGTTGATGTATGGTTTATTGACGGACTATTATATTTAGGTCATGATAATCCTCAATACGGAGTTGATTTTAGATGGTTTAGAGATAGACTATCAAAACTCTGGATTCATTGTAAAAATGTTGAAGCTATGGAATATTTTGTAAAAGGAGGATATGACTTTAATTTCTTTTGGCATGAAACCGACACATTAACATTAACTAGCTTAGGGCATGTTTGGGTTTATCCAGGTAAACAACCTATAAAAGATTCCGTTGCGGTTCTCCCCGAATTATTTGATGATGATGTTAGTCAATGTTCAGCTATATGTTCAGATTTTGTAGACAAGTATAAAAGTTGTTAATAACTTTAGTCCCACAAATTTTTATTTGTGGGTTTTTTGTATTAATTTTAACTATCAATATAAAACTATACACTATATGAACGCATTCTGTGAAAATCTTAAAGGAGTCGAAAAGGTAATGTACAAATCAGCATTTAACTTTCATATGAAATATCATGCAGGCGCTACTGATGAATCTGCACATGAGGCTGGTCTTAAAGAATTAAAAAGATTAGGAAAACTTAGAGAAGAGCATTCAAAACCAGAAGTATGGGTTGATTTATCAACTGGAGAAAAACATTTAGCAAATTACTAATCATAGAAGAAACTAAACCAAAGGTTACAAGAAATTAAGAACACTTAAAATTTGTTAATAACTTTTTACCCCAAAGTTTGCTACTATCAACAATAATAGTTAAATTTAACTATCAATTAAAAAATAATTAAAATTAATCGTTATGTTTTTTAACAATCCTGACAAACGTCCAAAGATGGCAGAACTAGAAGAAAAAATGTTTTCTGTTGTCGAATCTATGCTTAAAGCACCTGACTGCATTATTGAAATAGATCCTGATGATATGAGTTACATGCTATCATTAGAAAAAGAACAATATTACATGTTATTAGACGGTAATGGTGTTCAATTTAGTAATCACGGTTTTATTGTGATTAAGTCGTATTCTTCCAAAGTTCTTGACTACTTTAAACACACAGTCAAAAAGGAAACTATGCGCAGAAGAAAACTTCGTAAAAATGAAATCTTCAAAAACGAAGGTAACTTGCTAGTTAGCATCAATGAAAAACTAATTAAGCGCATGCCTGTAGAATTTCCATTACAGGTTGTAGGCATGTCGGCTGACGCATAAAGTTTAACAAAATTTTAACATTCTAAATTTGCTTTGCATTGGTATTTTGGTTAATTTTAACTATCAAATTAAAAATACACAAAATGAAAACCGTTACTTTTACAATGCAAGAGATTTGGGCAGCTTCTAAAAGATCTGTTCAAAAGAATAAGAAAAAATACGACCGTAAAGAAAAACACAAAAACTTTAAAAACAAATAATATGAAAAGATTCTTAATCTTAGCCACATTGGTTTTATTACTTGCTTCTTGTACTGACCAACAAATGGCAAAAGACTGGGGTGGAACGTCTACCGTAAATTTGCCAGCTGGTGAAAAACTTGTAAACGTTACCTGGAAAGGTGAAGCTGACATCTGGTACTTGACTCGCCCAATGAATGCAAAAGATTCTGTTGAAACCTATACATTCCGTCAAGAAAAAGGCTCAGTCTTTAATCTTACTGGAGACGGAGTGGTAATCATAAAAGAATCCAAATAAGTTTAACAAAAACCAAAATTATGCAAAACACAATTAACACGAAGTTCAAGATTAACACAGCAGCTGTTGTTACAGCTCTAAACAAAATTGGAAAAGCAACTGTTATTATTGCTGCGATTGCCATAGGTTTCATTTCAGGTGATATCTATAACAACTACAAAAACCACACAAAAATGTCGAGTATGCAGAATGCTCGCAAAACTGATGAAACTTCAGTTGCAGTCAATGAACGTGGTGAATTAATGATCATTGACAGAAAAACCGGAGCATACACTCTGTATGAAAACGGATTAGGACAATCTATCTTCAACATCTACGCAAACCGTATCTATCAGAAAAAATAATAGAGCCTATGAAGGATATGCTAAAATCACTGATCATTTTTATGATCGTGGGGTTGGCCGCCTTCTGGCTTTACATGAAGAACGAAACAACCTTCAAATTGCCAGATGCGCCCGTGATAGACCAAACGTCCCCACCGTGTCTGCAAATGTATTATCTCATAGATAAGTACGCAGAGCAATATGACATCCCAAGAAAATATGCTTATGGGATTGCTTATTGTGAAACCCGTTATACGAATCCATTTCAATGGAATTACAATCATAAGCAAACTTCTTTTGCTGGAGCAGTTGGTCCTATGCAGGTCATGGTCCCTACTGCAAGAATGATGTGGCCAGGAAAGAAATTCACAAAAGCGGATTTAAAAGATAACATACAATTTAACGTTGAGACAAGTATGAAACTACTTAGGTACTTGCACAACAGATATGGAAATTGGAAACTTGTCTTTGGTGCTTATAATACTGGAAGACCTATGGTTAACCAATATGCACTTAATGTTTATAACTACAATCTAAAATTCTAACATGAAAAAAGTATTACTTATTTTATTTGTCATGGTCGGGTGTGAAAGAGCACCCGACTTTGTCAAAGATGGCAAAAGCTATTGGATAAACACTCGTTGTGTTAAGTCACATAGTGAAAGTAAATTTGGACCGCATTATGGGTATAACGTAATGAAAGGAAAATATGAATGGCACAATGGAACTTACACTCATACTATTTGTGATAGTTCTGTTACTGATACAATAGAAATTCCAAAGAAGTAAAGTTTAACAAAAATTTAACATTTAGAATTTGCTTTGCTTATATAAATTGGTTAATTTTAACTATCAATATTAAACAAACACATATTATGGAAAATGTTACCAATGCAATTTTAACTGCTCTATTACAGAAACTTGGTCAACCTTATACAATCGAAGGTTCTGTCTTAATCATTAATCCTACATCGTCTCCACTATTAGAGATCTTGCCTGGAGAATGGGTTAACACTGAAGATACTACTCAGTTACATGTAGATCTTAATACATTCGATGCCATCGATTATATGACGGGAATTATCAATTCATTAGCAAAAACTATCTAATACTTATTCATTATGAAAAATCAAATTAACAATCAAGCAGATTTCTTAAATGTTACTCTTAATCAAGTATCTCAAATTTATGTCGGGAAAGACCATTGTTGCCGATGTGGATGTGGAGGAACTTATGTTTCAACTTCATTCATGAAAGACGCAAGGAGCGATGTAAATGATTCGTTAGCTCAACGCAGATTAACCAAAGCACAAAAATTAGTTAGAGAAGGTGCATTTGCAGAATATGAAGGATCTTATGCAAACATTGTTTCTGGAGATAACCGAGCAATCTGTATCTACTTTGACGAAATTGCATAAGTAAATTTTAATATCATGAGTAAAACTAAAAAATTCGTTGTACTTGAGCATTTACTAATGCCGGACAGAGGTTTCCGTTTTTGGACTACCAATACAGAAAATAACACACATCTAAATACCGGTGAATTAGCTTACAAGGAAATCTTGTTTACTGATGATACGGAGGAAGCTATTAAAGTTTCCGGTCAATCAAATAGAGAAGCAATCCCTACTATGAGAGAGATTGAAGAATACGTTAAACAAAAATACCAAAGTTAATGAGAGTCGCATATTTACATGGCCTTGAGGCGCCGCATAAAACAGTTAAAAATGAATACCTGTCTGAAACATTTGAGTTCGTCTATGATCCTCCAATGAATTACAAAGATCTTGGTTTATTTGGTACAGTACTGCAAGGTGTAAAAGAACATAAAATAGATCTTATAATTGGTTCTTCAATGGGTGGATTCTTTGCTCATAGACTTTCCACGCTTACAGGTATTCCTGTTTTACTTTTTAATCCTGCCGTTGTTGACCGTAGTTTTGATCCCGTTTCCCACATGGGTGTTGAACGCGCAGAACATACAATTGTATTAGGTGCACATGATACTGTAATAAACCCAATCAAATCTTTGGATTACTTTAAATCATGGGGTGCTAATCCTGGGCATATTCATATAGAAAATACAATGGAACATAGGATTCCACTTGATGTATTCAAAAAATATGTTAATAACTTTGTGAAATAAAATTTGCATAGTTCAATCTATTTGGTTAATTTTAACTATCAAATTAAAACAACCATTATATGAAATCATACGTTTCAACTTATTACGATACTCAAAACCAAGCCTTGGAGGCTGTGTACGCTGAAATTGCTCGAGAAAATCGTTATGAAATTGTTTTTCCTGACAATATCTGGACCGAACACGTAGCCTACGGTCATACTGTGTTTTACAATCTGGAGTTAAAAGTAAAAAGAACTGGGAACCCTGATAAAAAATTTTTACATATCACACTATATAGAATGCCTTCAGGTTCTTATGAATTAAATTTTTACAAAGCATAAGAACTATTTTAATTAATCTAAATATAAACAATACTAAATACTTATCTATGAATCACAACCAAGAAGTTATTGAGCAAATCCAAAAAGGATCTGCTGAGTTCCTTGAAAGACTAGCAGACAGATCTACAAGTGAACTAAAAATTAAAGATTTAGAAATTGATGCTAAAGGTATCTCTCACAATGGTATTCCGGTGAAAGATAAAGCGTTGGACAAAATCTTTGGAATGTTAAGAGTTAAGAAAAACTTTTCTGACTTTGCCAACAAAATGACAGAAGAAGATTGGCGTTCTGTATCAAACAAATTAAAAACCGTTGAAGGTGACGTAAAAATGTTTGGCTCTGTAATTAAAGACGAGCAAGGTAATCAAGAAATTATTGACGTACTACCTTTTAAAGACGGAAAGAAAAATGAAGATGATGCTTCTTATCGTCAGTATTTTGATTGGATTACTACATCTTTGGAAGAGTCTGAAAAAGAATACACATTAAAATCCCTAAACTTTGACAATCGTAAAGACGATGTTGAACTTATCTTATTAAACCAATCTGAAACTGTAGATGTTTTTGGAACTGATGCTGACCTATGGAAAATGGGTGATCGTTTTGCTTTTAATGGATTACAGTTTAACTATGCTCCTTTCTTTGAGCGATTGGTGTGTACAAATGGAAACACTGCCAATCAATTTGGTTTTGGTGCCAACATTTCTAAAAATACATTCAATAACAAGAAAATCCAATCTGTTATTGAGAAATCTATCAAGTTTCATTCAGAAACTATGCCTGCTACTCTTGAGCAAGCTGTACAACATTTAAAAGCAAATAACATTTCAATTAAAGAATTTTATCAATTCCGTGAATTTTTCTCAAGCAGAAATGTTGACGGAGTTTATGATAGATTACTGTTAGATTACTTTGATGATAAACCATTCTATAAAGGATATGGTATGGACATTGCTTCAAAATCTCGTAAATGGAAAGGTACTGCTGACTCAGGTATTAATGCTTATGATTACTTCAATGCATTAACTTATATTGCGAGTCACCCAGACGAGATTAAGTTAATTAATAATCACAGAGCTGAGTTACAAATTCATGCGTCTGACTTGTTATTCAAAAAAGAATTAGATCTTGAGGATATTGCAACTGGTGTAAAAATTGATTACCCACGTTTAATAATCATGAACTAAAAAGAATAGTCCAAAGAAAAGCATCTGCTTCATTTAGGACTTGTGTGTGGTCAAGGACTCTCCCATAGGAGAGTCCTTTTTTTATACATTTCTATTAATGAATATATAAAGAAAATATTACAACACTAATGCTGAATTACACAGACTTTTTAATTGAGACATATGACGTTCAACACAATGCAAAATCCAAAGAAGCATTTCTTATGGCTTGCGCAGTTAAAGGTGGTGCATCACTTGAGGAAAGTGAATCTTTAATGTTCTTTATTAATGAAGGGTTTGTTAATGATCTTTTTGAAACTTGCTTATCTGTAAACGAAGAAAGTTTTGCTGAAAAGTTTAAAGCACTCGCTGCTGCGGCAAAAGAAAAGATTAAAGAAAAAGGAAAAGAATACGCAGACAAACTTGGCGCAAAATCTCAAGCAGCATTAAAATTTGGTGGACAAATCTTATCACCGCTTAAAGCTGTCTTAGGTAAAATTAAAGAAATTTTAGCTAAAGCGTGGGAAATGACAAAAGATGCTGCTCGCTCTTCTGTTGAAAAAGCAAAAGAAAAGATTAAAGAAAAGATTAAACCGTATCTTAAAGATTCAGATAAAAGAAAAAAGATTTCTGAAGAAATCAAAAATTTATCTGCTATGGGAACTGCTGTTGCAACTTGGGCATCGGGTGGATTTCCTAGTACATTAGCTAAAGCCAGTCAAACTGCCGCTACTACAGAAGAATCATATGATTACCTTGCTGCGTTTGAGTCAGCTTTTTATTATGCAGCAGCTGAAACGCTAAACGAAAACTATACCATAGATGAAATACTTGCAGAGTGTAAACTTTTTGAAAGTGAACACGGCGAAGCAAAAGGTGGATTACAGATTCCATTCATTTCGTCAATTATGAATAAACTTGCACACATGCCGCCTTTCTCGGTGTTCCATAAGATTGAAGCTAAAGTTTCTAAAGCAGCGGACACAGGATTGGAAAGAATGTCAATACTTGCTACTAAAATTGCTGGAGCACCTGGACCGTTTAAATTTCCTGTAGTTGCTGGAATAGTTGGAATTGCTGCTGGATATCTTGCAGAGACAACATTTAAAAGTGGTATTATTAGCTTACAGGATTTAGCGGCAAAAGGACTTGGGTTTGCTATTCCAGGATTTGGTATGGCAATTAAGTTTATGAAATACGGAGGTCTTGCTTTAGCAATTTACGGAGTTTTAAACGAACTTGTTGGCGGTGAAGGTAAAGATAAGAAAGAAGAAACCGAACCTAAAGAAGAAACCAAGAAAGATGAAGAAACTAATTAAAACATACGAAGAATTTATTGGAGATGAAACTACCGATAAATTAAAGGCTCAAGCATTAGCCCAAGCTGCTGAAGACGGTGATGTTGATTACTTTGCTGGCCCCGAAAGCGGTGAAGATAGTACATCAGGATCTGATGATAGCGATAGTTCAGGCAACGAAATGGGTATATAAAAAATAAGTAAATACAAAATGGGAGTAATTAAAAATTTTAGCGACTTCGTTAAAGAAACCGAAACTTTAGGTTCTGACGAAATTAAAGCAACAAAACCAACTGCATTATCTGAAGCATTATGTGAAAAGTTAAAAAGCTGTATGGAAATGGCAATGGCTGAATGTAACGAATGGCATAATGATGAAAACACAGATCATACAGCGGATGGATATCTTTCTGAGTGTGACTCTTACATGAAAGAATGTATGGAAGGACTTAGATCAAGCTGTGAAGGACTTATGAATATGCCAGATGCCCCAGATGGAGATATGCGTCAAGGAAACACACAAGATTTAAACTAATATGGCAAAGATTTTAGAGTTTTCAGATTTCGTAACTGAAAAGAAAAATAAAGGTCTGTGGGCTAACATTCACGCAAAAAGAAAACGCGGTGAAAAACCAGCTAAACCAGGTGATGAAGATTACCCGGATGAAAAGGCGTGGAAAGCTGCGCAAGAAAGTGAAAATGGAGATCATGAGGTTTCAATGGCAGGTGCTCAATTAGATGACATCATTAAAAATGCTGCTGAGTTAAAAGCAAAGATCGGTAATATGGAAATGGACATACCAGCTTGGTGTCAAGATCATATTTCACAAGCACAAAATTTTATAAACCAGGCAAACACTGGGTTTGATGAAAAGTAACATTTTAAAACAATCAATATGAATCACTGGACAGTAAGAGTACGTGTGACAACTGAGGATTTAGACTCAGGAAAATTAAGAGCAAGAGTAGAAACATATCTTATTCAAGCAGAAACAATAGAAGCAGCACAAACACTAGTTCGTGAATACTTCAAAGGAATGACAATGGATCATGAGATCCGCAGCATTAGTGGTAGCAATATAATTGAATACATTTCAGCTGAAACACTAAACCAATAAGAACCGTTTATAGGAATGAAACACATTAGTACATTTGAATCTTTATTAGTGTTTAATCCACAAAAGAATCTGCATATAGTAAAGTAAATGAATTATTAAAGCAAATTGTTAATAACTTTAGTCCCGCAAATTTTTATTTGTGGGTTTTTTGTATTAATTTTAACTATCAATTTAAAACTATACACAATATGAAATCAATGCAAGATTACTTAGAGCAAGACGGAAACATCGGATTTAACATTTCAATCTATAATCGTTTCTCTACTATTGGTGATTCTTCATACGCTAGTATCTGCGGAGGATTTATTGACGGTGTCTATCAATGGGCAGATCATAACATTGATGATGTAACCGAAGTGTCTAATCATAAATACACCGGCTGGATTATTCTGTTTAGTTCGGGTGCTGAGCGCCGAGTGTATATTCCTAACTGGGTTATGGATGTTAAACCAAGAGATTGGAAACATGCCAAAAACTTGTTTAACAAGTATCTTCAAGTTAAACAATAAGCAATATAAATGACATTAAAGCAACTTTAATTTACCTTAAAATATTATACCTATGAGTATTAATAAGTTTCACGAGATTACTTTAGAAGGCACTAACATTTACCTTAAGAAGCCTTACAGTAATAAAAAAGTTATACTCGGTGTATTGGATCTTAACGATGAACGCTATGTAGAAAAACTAAATGCTATCAAAAACGTTCTTTGTGAAGATCGCTTCAATGATATTCTTGAAATCATTTATGATCGTCTACCACCTTCTGCAAGAAACGCCGGAACCAAAGTAATTAGCCGCTTAATTAAAGTGTTCTATAATGGCGGTTTGGAAAATCTTGACATGGTAACGGATATGATTAAAAATCCTGCATACATTTCTGCAGAATCTTTAAGTGGTGAACCTGTAGATATCATATCGGTTTTGGCAAATCATTATAACTTTTTTGCGCCGGAGTTCTTTGAGGAATTATTTAAAGAACAGCCTGGAGATATGGGTCCAAGTGAATTAATGTTCTCATGTTTCACTACTTTCCAAAAAGGGTCCAAAGGTGATCTTTGGGATCCTGTTACTGAAAGAGGTATTGAAGTAAAAGGTAAAATGGGTAGGCTTGCTGGTATTGGGAAGGTTGCCAATGGTTTAGATGCTTTGGATAAACTCAACAAGATGTTTAACATTGACGTGGATTTTCGTACGCTATCTTCTTCATATCTTAAGGCATACATATATCCACTTATTAAAGACGGAATATCATATGCTGATGCTGAGAAGTTTATCATGGCATTATCACAACACCCAGAAACATTCCTTACTTATAAAAATGAATTAATCACAAGAGTTCATAATGGGATAAGAAATAAGGAAGAACTCTCTAACATATTTCTTGCAGTTCAAATACTAAACTATTACGATTATTCTGGCTTTGATGATTTGCTAATCTTTGGTGATGGTAAAGATGAAAATCCAAAATGTAAACTGTTTAAGATTAATGGTGCTACTCTTGATGAAATCTTGGAGTACGGCAAAATCATATCTTACTCCGGTTGGGGTGTAGGTCAAGAAACTTCTATAGGTGTAAGTATTCGTAAATCTGACTGGTTACAGATTGAAATTAGCAAATACGGTAGGATGACAAAAGCTGAACGTGAAGCATACATTAAAGAATACCCAGAGATGCTTGATTATTCTGATGAATTAGAAAAATCTGTTGAATTAGAAAAAGAAAAACAGCGTGCAGCATCTCGAGCTCAAATGGAAAGGATTAAAGCAGATCCTGTTCTACTTGCTAAGTACCGAGAAAAGCAAAGAGCTCAGTCTGCTGCTTTAAAAGCAAAAATTTACGCAGACCCGGTTTTACTTGCAGAGTACCGTAAAAAACAACGGGAACAATCAGCAGCAGCCAAGGCTAGACTTATGGCAGATCCTGTTAAGTGGGAAGCACATAAAGCAAAACAACGTGAGGCATCTCGTAAAAAGAAAGAAAGAAAAACTAATTCATAACTTTTTTATGACGAAAAACTATCTTACACTTGGTGAATATAAATAAAACAAAAAATATACTATTATGTCAGAAAATACTGAAAACATAATCCCAGAAGTTGTTAATGAATGGGATAGCGTGATTATCCAAATTAATAATGGAGAAGATGGCGCCGGAGCAATTCGTATGATGAAACAAGATATTGATGCTCTTATGGAATTACATGGTGAAAGTAGAGGAACAATTTTAGACATGTGTCTATTAGCTGTTGAGACTACTCCAAAAGAAAACTTTGCACAACCTGAAGAAAAGTAAGAAATGCCATTTCATCAAGATTTTGGAGAACTATACGGCAAAGGGCAAATGTCCGTTAACCCTTACGGTTGGACACCTTTGGAAGTTGAGTACGGTTATAAAGATATTGCCCGTCAGAAGAATTTCTTTTGGCGAGTTAAAGGAACTCAACATACGTTCAGAATACCTCTTACTTCTTTAAATGAATTTTCACACGGAGACTATGAACATCATATCGAATATGTTTTGGAAAATTTTAGGCAAGAGTACCTCTCGTGGGCAGCACAAGGATTCCCAGTTGAGTGGATGGCCGAATACCACCGAGAATATAGAAACTACCTTGAAATCTAGTGAAATATATACTAAAACAAATAATATGAGTCTTAAAACATATCAGTGGATCAAAGGTGAAAAAGCCGGTGATGTTGTAAAATCTGATGGTGCAATTATTAATGATGAAGGAGTTGATTTTATTATTTTTACTGATGGCAGTAGATGTAATAGCAATCTTTTAGGTGATTATATAATAGAAGTTCTTAATGATAATCCAGAGAATCTTTTTATGCTTAATGACCTTTCGCCAGAACCTTTGCGCAAGATAACGTCTAACGAAATACCACAAGCGCCGCCAACACCCGCTAAGCCAACACAAACTATAGCACCGGTTGTTAGTCCATTAGAAGCATTACTTACTACGTCTAAGAAAACTGAAAAGACAGTTAAAGTGTCATTAAAAATTAATGTTCCACCTTTTGATTTAATTAAAGTTTTGGCAGCATCTTTTGATGATGGACAAGATCAAGTTCTTAGCTATTTACAAAATAGTATAACACCAGAAATGGTTGAAAACTTGAAAAGACAAATTGCAATAGAACTAACTTCTGATATCTTTGAAATTCCAGAGAACATTGAAGAACCACAAGAAAATTTAGAAAATTATGAAAGAGTTTAAAACATTAAAGAGCTTCAAAAACTTTGATGTAATCCAGATAGAAGGTCATCAAAAGATTAAGATGAAAACGATGTCGGTTGCCGTTATGCCTTTTACGACTGATGACACTGGTATGATTAGCAAAATTGGACTTCTTAAAGAATATAACACTTTAAGAGAAGGTGATTTTTGTCATACACTTATTACAGGAACTATAGATAACGAAGATGAAGATTTACTATCAACAGCAAAACGTGAACTAACTGAAGAAGGTGGGTTCATTACACCGCCTGAGGAGAATCAAAGATGGATTTATTTGGGTAACTTTTTTCCATATAAAGACAGTGACAGACAAGTACCTACATTTGCTGTAGATGTCACTGGATTATCACAGTCAAAACCAGAAGGTGATGGTTCAAAAAAGGAAGAACTTTCAGAATTAATTATGATGCCGTCTAATGAAATTTTAGTTTCAGAAGAGACTCTTGCATTAGCTGCATTCCTCAGACTATTTAATTACTTTTACTTAAAATCAACAGGGCATGTATAACAGAAGACAAAGAAGAGAGCTTGAGAAAAAAGCTGGTCTATTAAAAATTTATCAAAATATGTCTGAGGCAGATAAAGCGGAGTTACGAAAAAGACGCGCTGCATCAGGAAAACAAATACATTTACAAAATGTTCAGGCTCGTGAGCAATATGAAATGGAACAAGAAACACTTCGTTATACCAAAATGATTGAGCGTTTTCAATCTGAAGGCATGAATGACGAAGAAGCAACAGCTGCTGCAGATGCAATACTTAAAGCTGAACAAGATCGTTGGGAAAAGAAACACACAAAAAGAGTCCCACTTCAAGAAAACGAATAAATGAATCTATACATAACAATAGAAGATAAAAGCAAATTAAAGAAGGCTTTCCTTAACTTAAGAAAACAGCAAATCATTGTCGTTGATGAGGTTGTAGTTGAACTTGGGTATGAAGTTGGAAAGGTGGATGATTATGCTTCATTTATTGTTAATCAGAGAATAAAGAAAATCATAACGTCGACTGCGTCAGGCAAAAAGATGCAGTCAATTATTTACGTTAACCATAATCTTAATGATGAGATTATTCGCGGTCTAATCCATTTTTGCCAAGACAGCACGGTAGTTGACCGTGTAATACTTCTAACAGAAAAAGGAAAGAATGAAGAACTATACGAACTCTTTGATGAAATCCTATTCTTTCCTACTATTAAAAAAGTGCATATCATAGAATGCATTACAGTTCCGGTCACTTGGCTAGAAGAAACTGAATAGACTCCTATTACCTTAGATTTTGCTTGTATGATATATACTTAAAATAGACTATAAGTCTAAGAAAATCATTTAAGCAAATGGCAGAGAATAAAGAAGTTTATGGGTATGATATCATAAATTATGGTAATAAGACAGCTGGATATGGAATCTTGGTGTTTAAACCAGGTGATAATGCACCCAAAGAACAACGAACTTTCATTTACGCTAAGAATTTCCCTGGGAGATACAAAGGTAACTGGAATTACGTAGAAGCAGCGGTTAAAGACTTAAAAAGTCAATACCCAGGCGTTGAAAAAATGCAGCCGCGCCCTACGCCGCAGCCTACGCCGCCGCAGCCTAATACAACTGTTGCTGATGTTAAACCAATTCAAACACTTGAACCTACTGACTTACGTCTTGTTTTTGCAACGAGTGCTGACGGACAAGTTGTTTATTCTATGTCAGGAGAACCAAAGAATACACATTTACTTGTTGATGGAATGCAATTTTCCGAAGGAACTGATGAAGCATCTGCTAAGACAGGAAAAAGGAAAATGGAAAATGAGTTTACCGCAGAAGAATTACAAAATAAAGCAATTGAATTTGCCGGTGTACCTGCATTAATTAACTCTAACTCATATATTAACTTACAAGCAGCTGGCGGAAAAATTAACAATAAGTACTTAATAGACCGAGAAAATAGTATACGTTTTTATAACATATCTGAACCTGGTGTTGGTGATGGTAGCGGTGTTCAGGCGTCTTCCGCACCAACTGTAAATCAAATAGTTGCATGGAGTAGATCAAATGACTCAAATGCTGCTAAGTTCCCTTATAAGTTTACCGACTTTGCATTTTTAAAATGGTGGAAGAAAATTCCTAATAACTATCTTATTACATTAAGACGTTATCCGTTTCCTGTTAATGATGCAGTTATAAGTGGAGAAGAAGCTAGAAAAGATCTTAAACTTGATAAACTAAAACCGGTAGCAACTATGCTTACGTTTTTAGGTGAAGACACGGGTAACAAAATATCTTCTATTTTAGGTCCTATTGAAACTGGTCTTAAGTGGAAAGATTTTGAAGCTAAAGTATGGGAAGTAAGTACCTCAGGTGATGCGGCAAGTGTAAATAACCCAGCGCCTGGATTAGCAAAAATGCTTGGGTTTTTAGCAACTGGTGATGCACGTGGAACAAGCGCAACTGTAACACCGCCGGATCCTTATAATAATGGTCCATACGCAAACAAGATCATTGGTCCTGTAAACGTAATTAATACAACTAAAGGTCGTGATCAAGGACTAACATTTGCGCACAAGATGGAACTTGTATTTGAATATAGTTTAAGAGGTATTGGTGGAATTAATACAAAGGCAGCGGGATTAGATATTATTGCAAATGCAATGTTAATGACATCGGCAACTGCACCATTTTGGGGCGGTCAAAACAGATACTTACCAAATGCTGGTTCTGGGCAAGGTGACCCATTTCTTGGCGGGTCTGAAGGCCGAAGTGCTTGGTTACGCGGTGATCCTGCAGGATTTTTGTCTGCATTAAAAAATCAATTTATGAGTATTGGGGATAACTTGAGTGACTTGTTTAACAAATTCTTTACGGGAGACGGTATGTCTCTTGAAAGTATTGCAGGTGGTGCCAAAGATGCTGCCAAGCTATTTATGAAAAACAGTGTTACGGAATCAACCAGAGTTACTACAGGTATTCACTCGTTATTAACCGGAGCTCCTGTTGGCGAATGGCATGTATGTGTTGGACCACCAATGAATCCAATGATGATGATGGGTAATATGATTGTAACTAATGCTAAAATTGAATTTAGTGATGAACTTGGTCCTGATGATTTCCCAGCAGAAATAAAAGTAACAATTACAATTGAACATGGAATGCCTCGTGATAAAGCAGGCATTGAATCTATGTTTAACAAAGGACGAGGTAGAATTTATGCCTTACCTAAAGGATATGAAGAAACTCTTGCATCAAGTTCACAATCTCCAGTAGATACATCAATCGAAGCAAGATACAAATATTCTCGTAATGATCCTTCTTCAAATAAAGAAGCAGATGGCAAAACCGCTGACCAAAAACAAACGGAAAAAACTGATGCAGGGTCAACAAATAAAGCTCCTACCGTAGGGTCTGTATACGCTGCTCTATATTCGCAAGGTTCGGGTTATTCACCAGCAGTTCCTAAACCAGCAGAGAAAAAAGAATAAAAATCTTAATTATGTTAGAGTTTTTTAAAACACAAGATAGTAAACCTTTAGTTAAGGATAAAAAAGGAACAGAAATAGTTAATTTTATTGAAAAAGATATGGTAGCCTCACAAATTGGTTACCGTCCTATTATTATTGACTATTATTTGGTTACCGCTGAGGATTCTATGCGAGCCGATTTAATTACACAAAAAATGTATGGCTATTTGTCAGCAATCGAAGGTGTACTTAAATTTAATGAAATAAGTAATCCGTTTGCGATTGATGAAGGTGATGTTCTATATACGTTTGACATACCAAGCATGAATGCAAATATGAGAACAGGAACTACCAATGATTCATTAAGAGCTGATATTCGAGATCAATACCTAACACCAGAAAAGAAATCTACAGTAGATCCTGCTTTACGTGCTTTTGATAAACGTGACACACCGAGAAAACCAAATCCCGCAAAAGGTAATCAACCAGCATTACCGCCAAACTATGCTGCATTTGGTGATACTGAATTACAAGTAAGAAACGGAAAAATTGTATTTGGTCCTGGGGTTACAAAACAAGATGAAGATTGCGATAAACCATTATCAAAAAGCGAATTCATTTCAAGATTAATTAAGAATAGACTAAATAATAAGTAATGGCGCAACCAGAAAAAACAATCATAAGATCTTTACTTGACCCTAAGATAAAAATCGATAGGCTTGAGGTGGAAGATGCGTTCACAGGAACAAGTGAAAAACTTCCAGAAAGCAAGAAAGGCACTTCTACTGGTCATCAAATACAAAATGAATTGGGTATTTCATATCCTTTTTTATCAATTAACAATTATGTTTTTGATGCTGATGAAATAGATTACTTTATGATTGATGCTACTGGGTTTTTACCTCAAGTAACATTTATTTTTACATTACATAAAACCGACGCATTCAAGTCACAAGGTTATCCAAAAGATGGTGACATCTTAAGTGTTTTTATTCGTGCTAAAAATAATGCCTTTAAGCCAATTCGTAATGATTACATAATTAAGAATGTATCAAGTGGAGAAGGCGGTCAAGATAATGCTGGTGGAACAACTACTATTTCAGGTGAATTGTTTATTCCTCATATTAAAGACCAACTTATAAAATCATACACTGGAAATTCTTTTGATGTTCTAAATCAAATTGCGCAGGAATTACAAATGGGCTATGCAACTAATGAAACATCTACTAGTGATTCACAGGCATGGTTATGCGCTGGAAGCAGCTGGGAAGAATACATTCAACATATTGCTGCCGCTTCTTGGAAAGATGAAAACAGCTTCTATAAATGTTATATAGATGTTTACTACCATTTAAACTTCATTAATGTAAATAATCAATTAGAAGGTGAAGGCCAACTTGCTGCCGGTATTCTTGATGTAACTTTAACCAAAGATTTTTACAGTGATAAGATTGGCGAAGCTGAAAATGCACAAAAACAGATTGGTAAGTTCTTAACTTCATTAGCAAATATGTCAGGTACTAACATGTACATCCAAGGATACAAGACAAAGAATGAAAGTTCAAGAATACACGAAGAACATGGTTATAAGTACAATGTGCAATTCTTTGATATGAAAAGTTTAAAGTATTGGAATATTTTTGTAGACCCTAAGACTTCTGACGGCGCAGAACAGAAAAAGATTATTTTAAAAGGTAGAACATTTCCTAAAAAGGAAGAACAAACTAAAGATGGAAAATCTCCGTCTGCTGAAGAGTATTGGAAAACTCAAAATCGTTTTGTTTGGAAAGGTATTCAGAGTACCAACGTTCATGACAAGTATACATTTGCTATTGCACATAATGAAAGAAACCTTCTTGAGCTTAAAAAGTTATATCTTGAAGTAAATGTACAACGTTGGAACCCAAATATATACAATGGAGAGCGTATACCTCTTTTACTTACATCACAAGCTGATGAACTTAAAGCAAGAATAGATGCATCAAATGCTGATAAAAAAGTTTTAGACCAAGACCAAGGTGGAGGCGCGCCTCCAGTACTTGACCAATTTTATAGCGGATACTATATGATTAACGGTGTGCAGTTCGTATATAATAAGCAAGGACCAAGAGAAACCAAAGGTGAAAACGCTGGAAAATATAATGGACCTGCATTTTATCAAACTTTTATAATGACACGTCGAGAATGGCCAACACCTCTCGGATAAAAATAATAATGACCCATGCAATACGCAGATAGTGTAACCAAATCTTTTTTAACGTACGGTAATCCTTCAACGGTTACATTACCGCCTGGTTCTATGTCAGATTGGCAAGATCCTACTTACATGGGATTTCAGATAAGATTAGTGACTAGCCTAAATAATGAAGTTGACTTAGATGATATGCCGCACGGACTTTTCTGTGGAACTTATAGTCAAAAAGATAAAGAAAACGCTAGTCAATATACACACAGTAACAAATACTCTACATATAACTACTTAATTAATCGTGGTGAATATAAGAGAGCTGAATACATAAGATTATTTGAAACTGGGTTTGGTACATTACTTAATGAATGTCCTTGGTATTTTGTAAAAGTATCAGGACTTGCAGATGCTTGGAAAATTGATTCTAAGAATAACTGGAGAGGTAAAGATAAAAAAATTACGGTAGAAACACTAGAATCTATTGATATGAAAATGACATATCTAATAGACTGTTATCGTAAAGCAGTATTTGATGCAAATTGGATGAGATGGGCTGTGCCAGATCATATGCGTTGGTTTAAAATGGATATCATTATTAGTGAAGTTCGTCCTATGAAAATTGGTAAAGTTGCTGAAGAGACAACCAATAATCCTGGGCCTGACACATCTACAGAGCCATCAACAAAATTAGGAAAACTTGCAAAGAAAGTAGGTACTTCGGTACAGCAAAAAGCAACATCAGCATTAGCTGATGTCGCGGCAAGTGCTGGTTTAACTTTAGGCCCGGGTACACCTCGTGAATATGGATTGGTTACAGATAAAACACCAGAGCCTTGGTCAGCTGCTACTTTTATAAAGTTTTCATTTGAACACTGTGAAATTGATTTAACTGAAGCTCCGCCATATTTAGATACGGTAGGGATCATAGGTGACACCGTTGCCTCTAATAAGTTTGTAATTAAAACGGGAGTTATTCGCGAGAGTAATACATACGGTCTTCTTGGAGCAATTCTTGACGATACATTAACATGGGACGCGTATGGTAAAGATGCAGCAAAAGAAGCTAAAGTTATAAATTTCCAAACTGCTAAAGATACTGCCGCAATACCAAGTTCTTACGAAGTTAATCCAACAAGAGCTGATACACAAAAAGCATTTGATTCCGCAAACGGGAAACCTAATTCAGGTGGTCTTTTAAGTCAGATAGGCCAGAAGGCACTTTCTGGAATAACAGCGGCTGCAACGGATCTTATTAAGAATGCTGTGAATGGTTTCTTATTAGGAAATGTATATAATGCGTCTCCACTTGGATTATTTAATGCTGCACAAGGTATTCTGAATAATCCAACCGGGGCAGTAGAAGGTTTATTAAGAAGACAAAGTAGTCCAGGTATTGCTGCTATGATGGCAAAGAAAGTAGAACTTACAGGTGCGGAAATAAACTTGGTTAAAACTCTTATTGGGCAGACTACATTAGAAAGCGCAGCACCGGAATTAAATAGCCCGGGTAATGTTGGATTAGTGGGAGCTGTTAACCCACCAGAAACTTTAGGCAAAGAAAGTTTAACTTCTCCAGATACTCAAACAACTCCGCCGGGGAAAGTTGTATTATCAGCTGTGCCTTCAGATAATACAACTTTAGGTAGTACTACATTTGAGTTACCAAATATAAATACTGGAGGCGCGAGTAAAGTTGATTTATCAGGTCCTGAAATACCAGCGGCTAGTCCACAGAAAACAAACTTGGAGGCATTTGCGTCTGCAGGCATACCTTCTTCTAGAGCTAATCTTACGGCTCCTAATAAAAAGGTAGCAACACAGCAGAATGTTAGTCTTGAAGGTGCCACTGTTACTACAAGTGATCTTGGAGAGGCTGATTTAACAGGCGCACCTGCGGAAACTGCTACATTAGGAAAAGCTGATTTAACCGCAGCACTTGTACCACCAACCACATTAGGAAAAGCTGATTTATAATGATAAAAGGATTAAGTAAAGAAGAGATAATTGGGAAGATATTCTACGGCGAAGTTGTAGATAATAATGACCCGCTTCAAGAAGGGCGTTGCCGAGTTAAAGTTTTTGGTATCTTTGATGATATTCCAGACGCAGATATTCCATGGGCATCTCCGGGTTCTTCCAATTCATTTGGAGGAGGAGAAGATGGAGGCTTTGGCAATATATCAATACCAAAGAATAAAGCAATAGTAAGACTTAGTTTTGCTGATGGTGAACTCTATAATCCAGAGTGGTTTAGCATTGCGTACATCAACCAAGAAGTTAAGAATGAAATTGCTGATTCTTATTTAAACTCACATGTTCTTATGTATGATGTTGATGAACAGATGAGAGTTTTTTATACACCGTCTAAAGGGTTTGAAATTTACTTTAAGAAATCACATATCACAATTAATCCTGATGTAAGTATTACAATAGAACACGCAGACTCACAAAGTATTATTGAACTTATAGGCCCCGATTGTAATATTACTACACAAGCAAACGTTAATGTAACCGCTGCTACAAAAATTGAAGAAACTGCTGAAACTTGTATCATAAACGGAACTCAATTAACACAATTAGGTCCAACGGGCAATTTTAGTGCAGTGGGAGCAGAACCGTTATGGGCATTCTTAAAATCCCTATCTGCAGCAGTAGATCTTAAATGGCCTCCTTCACCAGGAGCAAATGCCTCTGCGGCAGCTGCAGCGGAAACAGCATCAACATCAACCATTGTGACTGTCACAGTACCTTAATCATGAAACATGGCAGATCTATCACCAGCAGCTCAAGCAATAGTTGAAGCACTAAAATCTAAAGCAAAAGTTATAGACGGAGTTCCCTACATGCCCACTGGGTTTGAAGGTAAATCTGCGTCTGAACTTTTAGACGCAGTGAATGCTTCATATACTAAAATTGGAAAAGCAACTGTAGGTTCAAATAAAAATGCAGCTGGTTTAGGTGGAGGCGCAACTCGTAGCAATGCGGTTATACCAACAGATATTACGGCAGCACCATCGTCAACAACAAATATTCTTCCAAATTATTCTAAAGAAGAAATTGAAGAAGTTGCTAAGGAAGCTGTTCAAGAATGTGAAATTCGCAAAGCAGTTCCTAACATTTTAAATAACGTTCAGTTATCTGAAGCTATTGATGCAAAGTGTGATATTAAACCACCTGTGCCATTCTTACCTGCTGAATTTTTACCTGACACTCCAGTTGAGTTAAAGCCAGAACCTGAGCCAGAAGATTCTTTAGCACCTCCTAAATATACGCTTGTCACATTGGTTAATCTTGATGGATTAACTGCAAACGGAAATGAATATGCTGAAATAAAAGTTCTTAAGAATGATGGTGATAAAGTTTCTTGTGGAGAAACTATCATGGAAGTTGGTGGAATAGCTGTTACTTGTCCTATAGTTGATGGGACAGTTAAAAAAATAATCACCAAAGAAAAAGCTGTTAAGTTTAGCCAGCTATTTGTAGTAGAAGAACCTAATCCAGTAGATACATCGAAAAAAGTTTTTGCTGAAGCTGATAATCTTAAAAAGAAGATTGATGAAATGATTCTTCTTAAAGAAAGATTAGGAGTACTTGAGCCACAAGTATGGCACTCAAAAATTATCTGGGGAATCTTTGAAGGCCAGTACCAAGGATACATTGCATATTATCAAAAATTTAATGATCTTATAACTCAAAGAAATACTCTTAATGATGAGTTTATTGAAAATAGAAAGAAATTAGAAGATCTTTTTTATACGTATACTTATACTACTACATCACAATCAAAAGCGGATCTTGTTGCAGCTATAACTACAAGAACTGAAAAGTTTATCTTACCTAATGATTATAACAGTAATAAGAAAAAACAAATTACTGAATTACTTGCAAGACAGGCTGAACTTGTTACATTAATAGGTAATGTTACATCACAACTTGATGCTGTAAGAGCTGAACAGCCTACTTATTTTGCATTAGATAAGACTAAAGAAATTAATGCAAGTGTTACTTCTGTCCCGTTTACAAAAGGTGTTAAAGGATCACAATACACAATCATACCATTTAAGTCAGGTGATAAAATATCTTCTCCGTATATTGACATATTAAAAGGATTACCTGCTATTATAGAGCCTTTTACTAATAACATATTATTGGCAGGTAGATACTTTAATAGGTGGAGTGATATTCCTAATCCTTTACAACCAAATGTTCATTTTGATATTAATCAAAAAGGAATCTTTTCTTATAACACATTAATTAGAGTAGAAACTTCACCAACTGATTATGATTTTGAAGTTAAAGGAGGTATTCGTAGATGGTCAGGAAGTATGTGGAAAACCCGATACGATTTCTTTAACACAGCAACAGCAGTTTCTAAAGGTATTAAACCGTCAGATGATCCTGATGAAGTAACGCAAAAGACAGGTGATTTAAGTTTACAAGAAAGAGCGTTACCTGCGGTAATAGAAAAACTTGCTACCGATAATTATAATGCGGTTGTAGAATACTGTAAGAACTTTGGTTACTATTTATTAAATGATGGTTCAATATTCATACAAAACGGCAAGAATAAAACTACTGAACTTGATAAGAAACGCAAAGATGCACAAGCGGCATTTGATAAACTTCATGATGAATATGCGGCTATTCGTAAAAAAATAGTAGAAACAGAGATATACATAGACTCATTTCCAAATATCATTAAAAACATAACTACAAGTGGTTGTGGAATGGTAGGCGGTGGTCCTGCATCAGTTGGTAAGTATGAAGGTAAGAAAGCTAAAATCATTCCTTGGCCGTTTAGTGATGGTGGGGGTGGTGCTGGTGCTGGTGTCCCAGGTGATAATGATAAAGAAAACGGAAACCCAGACCCTAATTCTCCGCCATCAACATCTCTTGCATATTGGAAAAAATATTGTAAGCGAGCAACTACGGTTAACTTGCTTCCTACATACTGGCCTATCGGTATTATTATACCTACACCAAGTGGATTAATTAAGATACCTTTTCCTATTATCTGGACACCGCTTGCAGTTATTCCGTCGGATCTTGCACTAATTGTGATAGGAATAACAATGTGCGGTATTTGCCCAGGACCTTTTATCTATATAGTAAACCCGGGTTGGCCGTTTCCTATAGGAATGGTTAAAGCAAAAGAATCTTGGTTTGTGGTAGGAAATCGTGGACCAAAAAATATTGATTCTATTACTACATCTGAAGTTTCTGCGCTTGACATACCTACAGTTAACATACCGTTAAAATACACAAAGAATGGACAGACTGTTAAGACTAATGTCAAAATTAACGTGGGACCTATTGTAACTCAACTTTTACCTTTTATACAAGATGATTTACCTGTGTATGAAAGATTAACCATGACAAATGTTGTCTACTTATTATATCTTGCAAAATGGTGCAAGCAAGGAAAAAACACATACGGATTCTTTACAAGTTAGAGTCCTTAAAAATATATGATCAAACATCGCGGATATATACAAAAAGCAAAAATATGGAACTAAAAAAACAAGACGAAATTTTCGATGACAACTATTGGGCACTCCTTGCAACAAATGGCAAGTTAGTACCAAATGCGAAATTAAGTAGTAAAGCAGGCAATGCTGTTTATTGCCACGAATCATACGCTGAAGATTTATTGGCGGTGTATCAAGGAATGACTGAAACGGCAAATAAAGAGCCGAAAGTAGGTGAAGTTTATAAACTTGTAGATGTAAGAGTCGGTGTTAACCGTGAACTATACGTTACACTTACAGGTTTTATTGATGCAACAGTTAATCTGGAGCAAGAGAAGAAATTCCTAGCAATGTTAGGAATGACTGAAGAAGAATTGGTAGAGAGTTTAAAAACCGAAGACGGTAAAAAACATTTCTGTGCTAATCAGTATCATGTAAGAGTTGAGATGATTAAACCTTATGTTAAGGTATCTCTTTATGAAGGGCAGCTTTCTCATATCAAAGAAGATTTCTTTGGGCAGATTGGAAAACCTACAACAGCTTACTATGGAACTATTACAGGTAAGAACCAAGGTGGATTTATTATTGCGGTTCAAGGTATTAATGGTTTCCTTCCTGGATCTCTTGCGGCAGCTAATGTGGTACGAGACTTTGATAGTATGATTGGTAAAACAGTTCCAGTGATGGTTGAAGATTATCTTACAGAGAGTAGTACATTCGTATTCTCTTATAAGAAATATCTTGCTTATGTTCTTCCAACAAAAATTGAAGAACTTGACCTTGATGCAAAATACACAGGGACAGTTACAGGTATTGCAAAATATGGTATCTTTGTTGAGTTTGATGAAATCTTTACAGGATTACTTCATAGCAGTAAAATGTCTGCGGCTCTTAAAGAATCGTTTAAGAACTTTGAGTTTAAACCTGGAGATACGGTTGACTTCTGGATTAGAGAGATTACGCCAGATAAGAAAATCATTTTATCTGATGAAGATCCTTCATTCCGTAGAAAAGAACTTGAAGAATTTAAAGATCAAAACGTTGGAATTATTCGCAGCGGGGAAGTGGTGTCAATTCAACCATTTGGTGCACTAATTAAAATCCAAAAAGATATGGTTGGTCTTATTTCCCAAAAGGAAATTAAAATGAAAAAGAAACGATTCAATGTAGGTGATGAAGTTATGGTCACTATTGAAAGAGTTGCTAACGATAAAATTTTCTTAACATTACCAAGCGAATCGTAAGATGGCTGAATGTCCAAGATGTAAAACTAGTTTAGGTTGCTCATGTCAACTTAAGAATGCATCAGACGGAACTGAAGTATGTGAAGAATGTATAGAAAATTACGAATTAAAATTAAAGGCAAAGAAACGCAATGAAAGTTAAAAAGTCTTATACCGAAGCTGAAATCCTTGACGCCGGAAAGATTGGATATGAATTTGAGTTTTATTCAAATTTATCCATTGAAAAGACCGCTCGTGGATTAGCCAAGTATATCCAAAAGAGGGTGGTTATTCCTATGGCACTTAGTAACATACAAAAGCCTAAACCTCTTTATCATTCGCCAATCACGCCTACTGCTGATATCTTTAAACTAGAGCCTGATTATTCAGGAGGTAAAAATATGATGGAACTTGTTACGGGCCCTATGTCTTATAAAGATGCCCGTAATGTTCTAATCAAAGTTTTTGAGTGGATTAAAGATAACGGATACACAAATGAAAGATGCTCTATACATGCTAACATTAGTATAGATCCTAATAAGTTACCTACGCTAGTAAATATTCCTCAAATGAATGTTGCCAAATTCATACTTGATTTTGATGAAGGTAGAATTTACGATGTATTCCCACAAAGAAAAGATTCCGTTTATGCAAGAAGTATAAAAAATCTTAGACCTAATAAGGTTATGTTTTATTCTCCTTCTTTAGAAGAGTTTAGTCGTTCAACTATGGCAATACCTGATGAAAAGTATTTTGGGGTGAACTTTACAAAGTTGGAAAAAGGATACTTAGAATACAGATATATGGGAGGTAAAGATTATCATACTAAGGCTCGTAAGATTCTTAGTCTTGTTGATTATTACATCTTACATATGTTTAGTGTTTTAAACTTTAATGGTCAATATTCACAAGTTGACCGAGCTAAGTTTAAGAGCATGATGGAAAAACAAGAAATCATATACAAATCATTTATTAAATACGGAGAGTTTAAAAAGAACTATCCTGACATTGAGCTTTCAATGGATATGATTAAAGATGATCAAACTCTATCTGCTGTTTGGGGTAATCTACGAGAAAAACTATTTGATCTTGTAGTTACTGGAGGAATGACTAAAGGTAAATTTAATTATGATACTGATTTAGGTCGCTTCCAACTTCAAGACACTAAACTAAATAACTGTAAAGTTGAAGACATTGAGTTTATTAATTGTGAGATCCAAGGTGTTATAGACCGTTCATGGTTTTATAACTGTACTGTAAAGAACTCTAGAATTACAAATTCGTGGGCTATGAAAGAGAATGTTTTTGAGTTCTCTAAAATTGCTGATACTCCACTTCACGTTACTAATGTATGTAATGACTGTTTCATCGAGAATAAACGTTTCGTTATTAACTGTGAAGTCAATAAAGGAGTTATTCGTAATGGTGAAATTGGTAAACTTGCAAAAGTTTCAAAAGAAACTATGATTGTTGAACTGATTGAGCCATCTGAATCTGACGGCGGATTTAAAAGTGAAGAAACAGGAAAGAAAGAAGAAATAAAAAAAGCAAAGAAATAAAGATGAAACACATTAAACTATATGAAGACTATATTAATGAGGGTTCTATAAAGCAATTTGATAAAGATGTTGACACTTTAATTAAAAACATCAAAAGTGGTTATGGCTGGATTGAACCAGAATACGTAATAGATTCATGGGATAACGTAAGTAATACTATTAGCTTTGAATTAGTTAAAGGTGAAGTTTTAAAAAGATTATTTAATGCTGGTGTTTTATATCACTCTTCTGCTAATGGCAAAGAAAAGGGTGCAAAAGTTACATTAAGCGAAATAGGAGCATTAGCGCTAATGCGCTAACTTATTGTAAATAAAAGAATCAAGATGAAACATATACAATCGTATGAATCCTTTCTTAACGAAGGATTAGAAGTTAATACTAACAAGTATCAATTTGCGCATGGAAAGAAACCTAATGGTAATGGGATGTGGGCATTTAAGTTATCTGGGCACCAGATAGAACAAGACGTTTGGGCTCCAAATGCAATGAATTACAACGATGCTGTGAAATGGGCAAAAGAAGAAGCTAAAAAAATCGGAGCAACTCGTATTGATGTGCTTTCATAAAACAGTATGACAAGAGGAGAACTTATAGAAATGGTAACCGGTGAAATCACAGCAAGTGGTTCACTTCCTTATTCTATTCCTGAGCGTGAAGCAAATCGTATCATTGACCAAGCACTTAATTGGTTTTATGTTAATTATGGTCCTGCTGTAGAAACTCAATATTATGTGATAGGAAAAGATTGGTTTAAACAGCCTGAATTTAAAAAGACAAGAAGTGTTTTATTACCTGACTGTGTTGTTACAGTTTTTGAGGTAAAAGAAATAACAGGTGGTGGGCGTCTTGGTACTGTTGACCGTGATTTTGCTGATAACCGACTTATTGCTTCAGAATTATTTTTATCACCATTTCAATCTGATGACCTTGTTCTTAGAACTGCACAATATTCTTATTGGGATTTAACAAAAGCATTTATTCTTGAAAGAATTGGGTTTGACTATAATCGTAATACTCATCGTTTAAAAATTGTAGGGCGTGATCCTAAAAGAAATGTTTTCTTGCAAACATATGCAAAGATTGAAGAAAGTAAACTATATGATGATTGGTTCTTCCAAAGATACATAATTGCACAAGCAAAAATATCTTTAGGTAGAATACTTGGAACATTTAAGTTTAATCTTCCAGGTGGTATTGAAGTTGATGCAAGTGGAATTAAAGATGAAGGTAATGAAGAGCTTAAAGAAATTAAACAAAGAATAGATGATGAAAACAGTCCAGACTGGTTCTTCTTATTCCACTAATATTAAGATGTCTAATGTTAAGAGAGATATACTGTAGAAATGTTAATGATCCAAGTTATAAACCTTTTCAATTAGAAACTGGTAGCGAGTTAGAAGCTCTTCTAACTAAAATTCGTATGATCATTTTTACACAAAAAGGTGAAGTTCTTGGTTCTCCTAATTTAGGATTAAGTCTTGAAGAATATTTATTTGATTTTAATGTCAATACTGCACAATTACAAAATACATTTTATGGTCAACTTGCTGCTTTTGTTCCTGAGGCTGGAAAATACAATGTAGAAATCGATGTAAAGTTTCAACCTGGCGAAGTGAGGGATTTATGTTTCATTGATATATACATAGATGGATCCAAATTCATTGGTGTCCTCGCAAAATAAGCAGAGATAAATGGAAATATTTAAAGTCAATAGGATATCCTTTAGTCAGATGTATTCTGATGTTAGGGAGTATCTTACAAGTACATTTCAACAATCGGCTGAAGTATTCAGCCCAGCAAGTGCGTACGGTCAAATACTGTCCGTAGTTCTTGACATGGGTAAGCTTATTTTATACTATATTGAGGACAGTATTACTGAACTTAATATTTATACCGCCACACGCGACATTTCTATTAAAAGTTTAGCCAGAATTGCTGGTCACAACCCTACTCGTGCTATCTCAGCAAACGGTACTCTTATTTTATCTTATAGCGGAGAACAAATTGATATGTATGGTAATACTGTAATCATACCAAATTACACAAGAATGGTTAATGATGCTACGGGATTACCTTATCTTATAGTTTTAAACACAGAAGAAACTCGTCTTGAACTTGTTGCTAAAAAATCTATTGAAGTTAAACTATTCCAAGGTGAAGTTGAGTCTCAACAAGTAACTGGAACTGGGTTACCTCTTCAATCATATTCTGTTAATCCTAAAAGAGGTTATCAAGTTGACAATGGATTTGTTAACGTTTATGTGAATAATGAAAAATGGAAAGTTTATGATTCTATTTATGATATTCCGTATGAAGCAAAAGGTGTAGTTGTTAAGACAGGTATTAACGGTGGTCTTGATACTTACTTTGGTAATTCATACTTTGGAAGTATTCCTGCATTAGGTTCTACTATTAGAATTGAGTATTTAACCAATGCTGGTAATGCTGGTAACATTTTTGACAATAGCCAACCAAAGTTTTCATTTGCTGATGATGGATTTGATTTAGCAGGTGATACGGTAGATCTTAATACTGCCTTAAATGTAAGAGTTGGCCTACCTATTAACTTTGGTGCTGACAGCGAACCTGTTTATTTAACTCGTATACTTGCTCCTAAAACGAGTCGTGCGTATGTCTTAGCAAATGCGGATAATTATGTTTACTTCTTAGAGAAGTTTAATATGTTTAGTGTAATTGATGCATTTAGTTCTTTCAATGATAACGATCTTACTGATGATAATGTAGTTTACCTATTCCTTATACCTGATGTAAATAAACGTAAACCGTCAAATGCAGATTATTTTAACATACCTCTTAATTTATTCTTATTATCAACAGAAGAGAAGAATAAGATATATGATCTTATAGAACAAAGCGGTCAAAAAATTCTAACAACAGTTGTTAAGATTGTTGATCCTATTGTTAAAAAATATGTAGTAAACATTAGTGTTCGTTCTTTTGAAGGATACAGCAAAGACGTTATTCGTCAATCTATAGTCTCAAAATGTTCGGATTATTTTTTAAAGAATCGTCGTAGAGACAAGATTCCAAAATCTGATTTGGTTTCTATTATTGAAAGTGTAGCTGGTGTTGACTCAGTTAACGTTTGGTTTGTATGTGAAGAAAATGAAGTTTTCAAATCTGATCCTGCAAATGCTGAGGCTGCACCTAAAGGTCTTGATGAATATGGAGATGTACTTATTGGCCGTGGTGAATATGCTCTTATTCGTGGAGGTTGGAATGATCGTACAGGTTTTACATATTATGATTCAACAGATGCTTCTAAACCTGGAAGTATAAACGTGGTATTTGGTAAAGATTCAGAAAACACATTAAACATGGAACTTCACCGAATTAACATTGATGCAATAAAAAATACGTAAGATGGCAGAACCAAGAGAAGGTAAGTATTTAACTCGAGAGAGCTATTACCAATATATGATACATATTCAAGATGATTTAAAAAATACTGGGTATGACTGGAGAAATAACTTGTTTAGAAAGTCTTTTTCTACTTATTTATTATCAGATCCTAAAAGAGAAGGAATCTTAATCGAACTTCAAAAAATGATGGTTTATATGATTGACCGAGTAAGCATGATTAAAAAAGCTATGAATTACACGGTTGATAAAAACTACAAATATCTTAACTAATGTTATTAAACAGACAATTTAAAGTTTTTAACAAAAGCGGAAATAACATTAACTCTACGGAGATTTTACCTATTACCGCAACTGTTATAGATCCTACTGGTGCAGGCCAAGGTGGTGAAATCCGTGTGTACACTGATTACGCTGGAACTATGCAGTATGTACAGATTGTCAATCCAGGTATAAATTATAGTTCAGATACTTATGTAAATTTTGAAACTCGCCCTATCATTAATAAACGATGGGACAGTGATTCAGCTTGTTTAGGATTAAGTGTGCTGGGAGAAATTACTTCTTTTAATTTTGCCGGAGATCCAACTTCAGTGTATAATACATTAGGCTGGCCGATTGTTGCTAATACAATTAGCAATTCATGTTATCTCCCACCTGTTTCTGCAGGATTAATTGAATCTGAAAATATTTTCATAATTGAAAAAATCTTGGATTCAAATGGAAACACTTCATATGTTTTACCAAGAATTGATCTTTACACACAACCTGTGCAAAGTGTTGTGACTAATGGATCTTCTGCTACATTAGAAGTTGAAAACTATCAATCTACAGGTATAGTAAACGCTGTAAACTCTTTTGTTATTACAGGAATTAGTCCTGCGGTAATTAGTCAGTTATCTACTAATATGACCGTGTTAGGTAATGGAATATTATCTAACACACTTATATTAGAAATTAATGTAATACTTGGAGAAATTACTTTAAGTAGACCTTCTACAAGTATAGGCATAACAAATACATATGATTTTTATATTCCACATAACTTAAAAGTAGGTTCTCCTATTAATGTGTATGGTGGTCCATTGGCTGGATCTTATACAGTTACACAAGTTCTTCCGTATAAATTTTCATTTGACACACTTATATCAACAACAGTTGTGCCAATTTCATATGCAGCTATTCCACAGTTTGAGGCAAGAATAAGAACAGGAACAGATCCTGAATGGTTTTTATATGAAGTAGAATACGGGGTAGATTATCCAACGATTAAGAAATCGCAAACTATTATATTTACGTTAGATTCATCTGACCCATATTCATTACCCGATGCTATTATTCAACAGTCTAATAATCTAGGACCTAACGGTGAAATTATTCGCCAGGTGTTTGAACCTAATTTACTTAAAGCGCCTTTACAAATTAATTTTGGTTTACAAGCTGATGTTGAGGGTGTTTATGCAGGACAACTTGAAATTGTTGATGTAACGTATGTAAATAAAGAAACTATTCTATTTTCATTAAACATTGAAGGTGAAATAGTTGCTGAGGATGAACGTCTAGGTTCTATGCTTGAAAACTTAGGACGTGATATTACAACAGACCAAGAACTTATACTTAGAGATTCTGATGTTAATGAAGATAATCCTGACTACATTTTACTTAACGAAAAACGAAAAGAGATGCTTCTCCAAGGAGACCAGATCTGGCCGTATGTTGGTGCATATAAAGGTTTAGTCAATATTATAAATTGGTTTGGTTATTATGATATAAGAATTAAAGAATACTGGCTAAACGTAAATGTTGATGATGCTTATTATAATAAGTACAGACAAGTTCCTATTGCGTTTCAACTTAAAGATAAAACTGCAAGTGGAGAACAAATTGGTTTACTACCAAGTAAACACTATAAGAAATCAAATCTATTTGGACTTTTTTATGATATCGTAAGAGACTCTGCTCAAGTTGATGAGTACGGTATTCCTGTAACAGAAGATGCTTTTGCATATACTAATGAAGAAGTCTTAATCAAGTTATTTGCACTTAAAGGATATCTTAAACAAAAATTCCTTCCACTAAATACAAGAATTGTTGATATTACTGGTGAAGGTGTTTATTATGAAAGATATGCAGTTAATACTTGGAATGATAGAACTGATAGACATTTAATTAATGCAGGTAAACGATTAAACTTTACAAATACACAAAGATCTCAAATTGTAGATCTTAGACCTTATAATGCAAACGGCGGACTGTTAACTCCTGAAGTTACAGATTCATTATCTATTTATGCTGATTCATACGACATTAGTGATGTTATCATTACTTACGGTGGAAGTGGATTTTTTGGGGAAATTCCTTTAATAACTTTCCCAGGTTCTGCTTTACAACAAGCAAGAGGTGAATGTAAAGTTCGTGCTGAGGCTGCACCCTTTCCTATTCCTATAACCGGTGCAATCCCAGGTATAAATTTTCAAGTTGGTGATATCATAACTCTTAAAGGAGGTACTTATGATGTACCTATAAGACTTGAAGTTGCTGGTGTTAATTTAGGAGGTGGTGTTACTGACTATGTTATAAATGCTGGTCCTCAACAAGGAAGCAACTACCGTTCATTGCCTACAACGTTTGCACAGTCAACTGTTTTACGCCCGGTTGGAAATCAATATGAAATTCCATTAGGAGCTATTGGATTTACTATAGATGCATCACAAATTTCATTTGAAGTTGAAGAAGTTACTTTATATGATAAAGGATTGAGTTACGGCGTTTATCCTACTATTCAGTTTTTATGGAACTCTCCTTTAGGCGTTTCTCCAACAGGAACCTTAGTATTAACGAAAAAGACTTCTTCACCTGTAAGCTATTTTAGTGATAGTGAAAGTGTTAAGAAATACAGTGATTCTGCCAACATTCCAATTGGTGCAATCGTTGACTTAAATACCTCTTTTGATGTAACTTGGGACGAATTGCCGTTTCCTTGGTTAACTTTCACTGGAAGTAATAATGCAACATTAAAAGCATACGGAACTTTATTACCGAGTGGTGGTGGAAATATTACTGCGGTAGAAATTATTAATCCTGGAAGTGGTTATAATTATGCGCCAGTGATTAAAGTTGCTGGTGGTGGAGGCTATGGAGCAACGTTTTCATCACAAATAAGAGATGGCAAACTAAACATTGTAGAATATACTGTATCTAATGTTGGTACATGGGGCGGTGGTAATGATCTACTTACGTTATCTCCAAGTATTCCTGTCGGTGGATTATCTGCTATCAGTATTGGTAGAATTGTTAAAGGTTTAGGATTACCTGAAGGTACTGTAATTGGAAACATTATAGGTAATGACATCTATTTAGAAAAATATGATGCAAGCGTAATCTTTTCAACAATACAAGTTGGTGCAAAAATATATGTTCATCAAGGCGTTGGAGTAACTTTTGGCGGATTTGGATATACGTCTGAACCTTTAGTTTACACAAGCGGTGGTCATACAACTGTTATGTATACTTGGGATGAATTAGGTAGAGCTGACTTTTATCAAATGGAATGGAAAGCTACATTAACAAGTCCTACTGACCCTACACGAGTTTTTCAATATAGATCTGGAGTAAATACCATTGACGAATTAATTCGTCATACTGTGATTTTACCTTACACTGGAAAATACACAATAGAACTTGATGTATATGACACAACAAATAGTAAGTCAAATAACATAAAACGTGATGCTGTTGAAGTATATGTTCCAGAAGCTGATTTTGCTTTCATCAGTAAAAACGTTGATGATTCCAAAGATACTTGGGATGAATTTGCACAAATACAAGCACAAGGTCTTAATCCTTCATTAGCACAAATACAAGCTAACGTACCTATTGATGCGCCTAATCCAATTAGATATGATTGGGACAATGCAAATAGCAGTTGGGTTAACATAACGTTTAATCCTACACGTTGGATGGATTGCGATGTTAACTGGGATACCCTAGTTGTGACTGATTTATCGGATGTTAATAATCCATCGTTCCCGCCATGTAATGAAATCGAGGTCCTTCAAATATCCTCTCGAGATCTTGCAGAAGGTGTTGTGTTAAGCTATTCTGATAATGCATCTGCATTTCCTTCAGTTAATCCTACGATTGTAGTTGCAGGTCAAATAATTAGACAACCGTTAGATCCTTCATATGATCCAACTGATTGGATTTATATTCGCAGAGACGGAGTCATATATCAGTTAGAAGTTATATCCGCAGATTATTCTGTTCCAGGACAAACTTCTATTGAACTTGCTGTTAAACCTCCTCAAGCATTTATTGCAAGTCCTAGTACATGGGAAGTTCTTAGAGAAATAGAAGGAACAGTTGCGGTAAAAGGAAATCAAATTTATGATGAAACTACTAATCCAAATGGATTTAAAACTGGTGAATATCTTGTACTAACAAAAGAGGGGTCAACTCCTATTTCTAGTAGAAATGTTATTCGTAGTAAAGATCCTGATGATATTTTTGAAATTGCCGGTGCTGCAGGTAGTACTATTCTTAATAAGAAAGGCGCTTATGGTAGAATTTATAAAGTAAGAGATAATAATTACTTAAACGGAAATCTTAATTGGTCAAATAATGTAACTGCGGTAGATCCACTTGGATTTACATTTACAGGATTTGGTGCGCCAGGACCTGCATCTTTTATTAATGTGCCTCAAACTTCTGCATCAGGTGGAGGTGTAAACTCTATGTGGAACATTGACATAGATGTATTAGGCAATTATACAATTACATTAGCAAATGGCGGCAGCGGGTTTTCTATTGCTGAAACCGTATTTATTGATGCAACAGCTATCGGTGGAGTTCCAGGGTTTAATGATATTACAATAACTGTAAATAACACAGTTTCTGAGTCTGCTTGGATGTACATAAATACAACTCCTAATGATCCAGAAAAAAGTGATCATATTGGTCAATTAGTTTTTAACACTAAGCAGTTAACTTGTAATCCTATAGATGAAATTCGTCCCGGGTTTACAAGAATGCGTTTATACGTATATGACGGTGTACAAGAAATTTATACACAAGTGTTTAGAACTAAACATGCTTACTTAAATACAAGTAGTACTACATCTATATTCCAAATGTGGAATGCTGAATATTATACGATTGATGTGATAGGTTTAAATGGAGGTGAATTAAATGAACTGAATACTCAGCTTAATACATTCTATAATAATGGAAATTCTATTTATTTAGAATATGAATATGATGACTTTACAACTCGTCAACGCTGGGCGCAAGATTTTAATACAGATTTAACTATTATACCTGACTATAATTCATTTCCTCCTGCTGGTGCATTTTCTAATGCAACTAACTTTGGTCCTGCTTATGAAGTTGATAATCGTAATTGGTTTTATGATCATGGGATAGTTGGAAATAGTTATTCTATGAAAATACTTAACACAGGTACTTGGAAAGGTGGAGTAGGCACTTTATTAACTCTTGATGATAATAATCTTGAGCTGTATAGAAGTGATACATATTTCCATGCTTGCCAACAAAGGTTTGATGAAGATTACGCCGAAAGACATTTAGGTACTCGAGTTCAAACATGGGAAAACTATGAAGAGCTTACTTGGGATACTTTTAGTGGAAATACGTTTGACACGCTTGATTATGTAGATAATTTATGGTGCGGATATGTTATTGATACAGTTGACACAAATGGAGGTATAAAGTTTAATGAATTACCTACATTTAATTTTGTAGGTATAGTTGGAGGAATGAGTGATTCAGAAAAATTTGCACAAGCACTTTGGGAACTTAATAATTCTGATAATCCTGGAATTAGTAAATTTAACTATGGGTTATATAGTGCAACAAATAATTCTTTATTGTACATTGATGCAAACTATGTTAATGATAACTATTTTACTGCGCTAACCGGCGGATTTCAATATATAGGAAAAACTAAGATAAACACATATCTTGTGCCTGATGGTGTTTTTTATGAAAACAGTGTAACAATTACAAATGGAGATGTTTTATATTCTCCTCTTGTTGAACCTGCATCAAAAGTTACTTCAATAGCACCAGCATTTTCAATAGATCCGCTATTAACAAACTATAATGTTACTTATCTAAATAAGAATATTCCTAAGAAAGGTTCTTTTGTTGCAAATGGTGTTTCTGGGAGCTACCGTTTAAAAAATATACAAGGATTACATGAAGGTGTAATCAGAGTAGGTGAAGTAGTGTCTGGTGTTAACTTACCTGTTGCTCCAGCAATACCTGCTACAGTTTTAGAAATCTTTGCAATTAACGGAATGGTTCGTGAAATTGTTCTTAGTCAACCATTAAGTGGAAATGTAACAAATGGAAGTTATGTAATTGAGCAAATAACACTTCCTAATGCAACAATTACAATACCGTTTTTATCTAACGGATTAACACAAAATGATATTCAGATATTTGCGTTTGCAACAAATCCAAGTGTAGATAACTTAGGTTATTTAGTAGGAACTAATGGAGTTACATTCTTACCTCCACAAAATCCTAGCGCCACTATTAACACATCAATAGCACATACATATCCAATGAATAATTTTTATCAATGGTTTGGGTTTGGTGATAATAAAGTAGGATCATTTGAATATGGATTACAACAGTTCTTAACCAAGTATCGTTATGCTCAAACTTATATAAATTTAGGTACAGCTCCTTGGGGTGTTCCAGGTTGGTACCCTGCGGATAATTTACCTTACAAGTATTCTTATACTAATGATCCAATATTTAGCAATTATCTAGAAGCAAAATCACAATCTGAAAGATTGCCGTATGCAAGAGCTATTGGTGGATCGTATACGTGGGATGAAACAAGAATTGGTAAATATGTAACCAAAATTCCGTCTGGTAGTTCTGTAATGTTATCAGCAGAAGCAAGTGATATGGTTGGTAAGACAGGATATCTTTGGAAATTAAAAGACGGAAATATTACCCTTGCTGAAACTATTGATAGCCGTATGTTATGGACATTTGATTACACAGGCGCTTTTGATGTTGAACTAACTATCACAGATACAAATGGTAATCAAAAAACACAATCTAAAAAGTCATTCTTAAACGTATATGAAGCAAGATAACAGAAATAGCATTTCAGTAATTCAAAGAAATCTTGATGAGGCTTTACGAGTTAATCCTATTGAGGATGGCAATACTCCGCTTAATGATCCAAATCAAGGATATATGTATACGTCAGAAATAAATGATCCTGACTATACAGATGCATATAAGTTTATAGTAAATAGCATTTTTTCAAACAAAACTAAAACAGGTAATAACAACTATTATCAGATTACTGTTACTTATGAAGTAACAGATAATGGTGCATATGGAGGTTTATTTGGTAATAACTTGATAAAAGTTGGTGATACATTTGTCTTAAAAGATGATTTAATGCAAGACTTTAACTGGGTGAAAGGTTCTGTTATTGCAATAACCAATGTAAGTTTAAATTCAACTAATGCACCAATTATTGAATACACGTATACTTTATCATGTGCAATTTCAGAAGGACTTACTAATAGATTGCCTCAAGGTGTTTTAGCTGCTGGGGATGTAATGTTTTATACTGATAGAAGAGTCTTTGTTGAAAAAGATGATAGCGCACCTATTAACTTATTATCATCAATTAAAAATGGGAAAGTTTTGTTTTCGTGGGACGATCCTACAAATAAAGCGGTTAAGTATAACTTTACATTTAGGTTAGAAGATAATTCATATAATAATGGTATAACAACAATATGTGGAAATTCATATAACTTTAATGGTAATGTACAAGCAAAGTTAAATTCATTAGGAGCAATTCAATATGTTAAAATAATTGATCCAGGTAAGGATATAGCTTGGCAATTTGAGATTCCGAATGTAATAACAAGTACACTTGGAGTTACTCCACCTGTCATAACCTTCTATAATGATAGCTGTGGAAGTTTGGGTATTAAAGAATGTCAAATCGTTGAAGTTACTGCCGTAAATGCAAGCACGGTTACTTGTAAATTTAAAGACATTTCTACTTTTATGTTTGGCAGCGGTGGTGCTTTTTGGCCACGAGTTTATGTAGACTTATACCAAAATAAAAATTTAGGTGATCAAACTTGGTTAGACGTAATAAATGGTTCTGTTGGAGAATATTACGATGTTAATATTAAATGGGATAGTTCTTTTAGTTATAACAGTCTTTCTGACGCGCAAGCTGATTTAGTAGGTAAAAGATTCAAAGCACACACAGGTGTATATGTGGTAAGTGCTGGTTTAAATATGAATAAAGAACCAAAAATCTTTTGTGATAAATATATTGAAAATACAAAAAATGTAATAGACGCAGGTAATTTTCCTACTCCAGGCACATATTACTGGAAAGTTGCATCTATCTTTGATTGTAATGAAAAATCTTATACTGAATGGAGTCAAGAAGTCAAGTTGATAATACCGTAAATGAGGTAACTATTAAAGGAAAGAAATCTGTTAAACTTGCAGTTTTTGATCTTGATGATACTCTTATCATTTCAGCAGCAATGATACAAGTTCTTGACGTCAAAACAGGAAGAGTTATAAAATCATTAACTCCCGCAGAATTTAACTTTTTTAAACCCAATAAGAAGACCTCATTATCCTTTAGTGAATTTGAAGATTTTGAAATCTTAAAGAAATCCAAATTCATTGTAGAAATTCTTGATAAATTACTTGCTTACTATAAAAGTGGTGTTCACGTGTCAATTTTAACTGCTAGATCAAACAGTGATATGATTCGTAAATTCTTTTTAGTAAATGGAATTGATATACACCCTGAACTCTGTATTGCTGTAAATGATGCCCGCTATGGTTTCACTGGCAATATTGCACAAAGAAAAAAAGAAGCTTTGCATGGTCTTGTAGACCAAGGTTATTCTGACTTTATTTTCTTTGATGATAATCATGAAAATCTCGAGTTAGCAAAAGAGATTGAAAAAGAGAAAGACGTTAAAGTTAAAACCGTAAAAGTTTAACATATGAATATACTTCATATAGCCGAAGGATGGTATAATAGCTTTTTAGATAGAGCACACCTCCTAGACCCTGAGATAAGAGAACTTGGTGATAAGCGCCTGTCTGCTTGTTCAAATTGTCCGATTCGCACGGAAAATCGATGCGATAATACCAAAACACACATTAACACCTGGGGCACGCCATTTAACGGTTGCGGTTGTTACATAGACAAAAAAGTTTTATGTAAAGAATGCACATGTCCTGGCGGATTCTGGTAAAAAAACAAACACTATGGCTGTAAGAAGAAAAACTAAACCGGTGGTAGAAGACCTTGTACAAGAACTAAAACCACAAGAAAGATTACTTATGAAAATAAGAGTTGATCTTAAATGTAAAAATGATCGCCAGAAAAATTTCATTAGACTAATAAATAAGCATGACATTGTAGTCTGTGCAGGTCCAGCTGGAACTGGAAAAACATTCGTTGCTTGCGCTGAAGCTCTAAAATTGCTAACTACACAAAATCACAAGTATAAGAAAATCATAATCGTAAAATCTGTAACTGTTTTAGAAGGCGAAGAAATTGGTTTCCTAAAAGGGACAATGAAAGAAAAGATGGAGCCGTTTATGATATCTTTCTTAGATAACTTTCATAAACTTATAGGTAAAGAACTAACAGGAACAATGTTAAATTGTGAAATGATTGAAGTACTTCCACTTGCTTATGTTAGAGGAAGAAGCATTGATAACGCAATCATTATTGTTGATGAGGCACAAAACATTACATTGAAAAACATGCGTTCAACAATGACTCGTTTAGGTGAAGATTCCAAAATCATTATTACTGGTGATACCAAACAGATTGATATGAAAGCTGGAAATACCTCATCATTAGAAAAAGTAGTTCAATACTTTACACCGATGGAAGAAGTTGGTATAATGGAATTTGGTAGAGAAGATATAGTTCGTAATCCGTTAATCATCAAGATTGAAGAAATCTTTGAGAAACATATGGGTTAAAAATCAATTATGTTAATTCTATCCTTTTTATTTGCAACCCAATAAGGACCGTAATTAACAGTAAGTTGTTCTCCCACGTTTATATCACGTAAAGTCTTAACACCTATTAAGCGGTTTTCAAAATCGCGAAAGAACTCAGAATTATTATTACCGCTGTGATTATAGATACTTAAATATCCTAACATCACAGCGGTTTTTGGTTCATCAGATTCATCAGGCCAACTCATACCGTATTGGTCAAGAACAATATCATCAATACTTATACCATCTCCTTGCGCCATATACATAGCTATGGTTATAAGTTTTTGTGGATATGTAAAGATTGGAGATAACTCAATAATAGTATCAGCTGGAATAGTTTCATAAGTAAAAACTCCCCAGCCGTTTATTTGTGGTATGTCTTTAAGTTCAAGACAGTTAAGAATAAAAGGTTTATTCACTTGTAGAAATCAAATCTTCTGGAATACCTTTTATTTTTCTAGCGTAGAAGTCAGGTATTTTACCGCATGATCTGCAGATGATAATGTCAGCAGGTATAATCTCTTCTTTTGCAGTTGGGCTAAGTAAAGGTGATACTTTCTTAACCATTACTGCTGAGTCAAAAAGTCTACCTCCACATGAACATTCTACCCAGGGTAATGAATCTACGTCGATTCGTGGCGCAATATGAGCTTCTTGTCCACCTTGTATGTTTTCAAAATTCATAGAATTACTTTCTTTGTAGTTTACTACTTAGTCTAATCAATCTATCTACCGTTCAATCAATAGATATTAATTTTTATACACAATTTAAAAATAGTTCTTAGGAAACTAAATACATATTTATGTATATAAAATCTAAATAAATCTTATATGTTTACTCAACAACAACTTAACAAACTACTTTTCTTTGACATCGAGACTGCAGGACAATATCCATCATATGAAGAGTTTAAAGCTCAAGATCCTGAAGGAGCCAAAATATATGCAGGAAAATGTGAAAGAATGGGATACGGTGATCCTGCTGATGGGTATGAAAATAAAGTTTCTTTATTCCCTGAATTTGGTCGTATTGTTTGTTTATCATACGGTCTTTGGAAAAATGGAGATATCCAAGTACAAACTATTTCAGATTTAAACGAGGCTGATCTTATAAAGAAAACAGCTCACCTATTTAATAAAGCAACAGCAAGCGGTTTAATCCCTTGCGGCTGGAATATTAAGAATTTTGACATTCCTTGGGTTTATCGTAAAATACTTATGTACGGATTCCTAGTTCCTGAATGTGTAAATACTTGGGGCAAAAAACCTTGGGAAGTAAACATTGTTGATTTAAAAGAATGGTGGAAAGGATTCTCTAATCTTGATGTTACTTTTGAAGAAGCAATGTACGGATTAGGATTACCTTCTCCTAAAGATGAAATGAATGGCGGCCAAGTTCATTTTGAATATTGGGCAAATCATAACACAAACGGTATCATTAAATACTGTGAGAAAGATGTTATCGGAATGATTCGCATGATTGAAAAAATACATAACACTTATTATAAACCAGCCGTAGGCACAACACTTATTTAATATGCCAGAATTAGCGGAAGTTAAAATCATGGGTGATTTCATTAATCACGTTGTTGATAATGAAGGATTCTTTGAAAAGATTGAGAAATCAGAGTCTACTAAAGTAAAAACAGATCTTGATATCTTTGACGGCGGAGTATTTACATTACGAGCAAAAACTCGTGGCAAAGAAATGATACTTCATCTTGAAATGGTGGGTGGCGATATTAATGGAGCCGTCACTAAAGATATGGGAGTTACTTTAGGTATGAGTGGCAACTGGGCATACATAAGAAAAGAAAGTGAGCATTTAGAAAAAGTGCTTAAGCATTCTCATTTAAGATTTATCACAACAAGAGGAAACTATTTAGTATTACATGATGTTAGACGTTTTGCTAAATGGAAATGGGTAAATGATTGGAACGCTGGTCGTGGTCCTTGTCCGCTGACAGAATATCCTAAGTTTATTGAAAATGTAAAACTATATTTTAGTAAACACAAAGCATTTAACTTACCTATTAATGAATTGCTGATGAACCAACGATTCTTTAATGGAATAGGAAATTACCTAAGAGCTGAAATACTCTATAGACTAAACATTAATCCTTTTACTATCGCAAATGAGATTAGTCTTAAAGATTGGGACCATCTGCTTCTTCTTTGTCATTTATGCGTTAGAGACGCATATACTTTGGGCGGCGGGCAATTAAGTGATTGGAAAAATCCTAATGGAGTTGATGCTAAAGACTTTAAAGAATGGAAGAAATGCTATGGAGTTTTATCGTCTTTAACCGATGGTACAGGCAGAAGATTTTGGTATGATCCAAAATGGGAAGAATATGTACCTAGTAAGTACACTCAATAAAAGACTATGATATATAAATTAAAGGTAGAAAAAATATATCATTAAATGGCAACAATTACAATCACAGAAATTCTCGGTACAGATAATATCGCAGGATCACGCCCAACAATCAATGACAACTTCAAAAAGGTAGCAGCTGCAATCAATACGTTAGAAACGTATCTTGATACATCGTTTGTGCCCGGAGCTGCTTTAAATGTTGGAAGCGCTTTAGTTAAAAAATACACTCGTCCAATTACCGACCAAATCTTTACATGTGAAGCAACAGGTCTTTTTGGAGGAAACCTTAATGTAGGACAAGATCTTGGTATAACAAGAGATTTTACAGTAGGAAGAAATCAAACTGTTCATGGAAATCTAACTCTAGATGGAACTGTAGGTATTAACAGTATCTTTACTTCAACTATTCCAGTTTCTGTTGATGCTTCTTTAATTAATCAACAGTTTTATAATGGTTTAGGTGGCGGTGTAAACGGTCTTAATATTGATACACAAGCATTAACAGCTCCTACAACAACTTCAGTAACAAGAAACATCACAACTACAACATCTTTCCCAAAAGTAAGTGTTATACGTTTAAGTTGGTTAAACTTTACAAATACGGGTACTAATAACTGTACTGCTGTTCAATTACCTGCTGTATCTGATGCAAATGTTAAAAAAGGTCAAATTATAACTCTTCTTGTGGATGCAGTTCCAGTAGCTTCAACTGCAGCTATTGATTTTGAACTTAGTACAACTAATCTTGATTCTTCATATGCTAGTGTTAAGTTCAATGATTCAGGTGCTGTTGTTCCAGTTTTAAATAATGATACTAGAATTAGACAAGCGGCAATTACATTATATGCTGATAGCACAGGTTGGAGAATCCTTAACTCTGTAGGAGTTACTGTAGTAATTTCATAAAAATACATTCAGATAAATGGTTGCACCATTAATAAAACCTATCCGTGTGCAAGGTGGAACGTTCTATACGTTTTCATCAGCGTCTGAGGATCTTGGATTATCTTTTAATGATTCACAAACAAAATTTCGTTTTTCGAAGTTTGCATTATTAAACATTCCAGATATTGGAAGTCCAGCAGTAGGTGAAAACCTAATGAACTTTTCAAATTCACCAGGCGGGTTTGCAGAAATAGACGGATCTAAAACACTCAATGATTACTTAGCAGAATCGTTCCAAAACTATTGTCTTAATCTTGAGACAATGATTTCTTCTTCTACCAATTATGATTCGAATCTGAACACAACTGTAAGTGAGCGTGTTTTCTTTAAGTGGTTAAAAGAAACGGGCGCCATCCGTTTCCGTGAAGCTGCTATAGGTTCAGAACAATCTGCAACTCTTTATGGAACACACTTTGTTGAGGAAGATGAATCTTTAACATATTCTAAAGTTATTAAGTACATTGGTGACATTAACATATTAAACACAGTCAGAAATAATGCAAATGCTTTTTCTGAAGTTTATGTGTATGTACCAACATCACAAGGTAATACTCCAGTAGTCTTGTTTAAAACTCTTGATGATGCTAATTACGGCGTTTCATCAGTTTTTACAAATACGCCAGCTGATCCATTAAATAATGAATACATATACGGAAGAACAGGCGCAACTATTCAACCAGCAGGTTTAAGTATACAAGCATTCTTTGATGCTGATTCTAATAATTTTTCTACACTTGACCCATTTGGTGCTCCTGCGGATTTCTTCTATTTTAATCCTACAATTAACGGATGGATTCAAGAAGGTAATCCTGGGTTTCAATGGTGGTATTCTAATCCTATTGCAAATTCATTCTTTACTGAGCCAGGTTCATTTTTAGATGCAACTAATGATAGATTTAAAATTGACAGTGTAAACAAAACTGTTGAATTTACACGTTCTCGCCTTGACGGTATCACAATGGAATTTAATCCAAGTGTGTATGCTGGTATTAGTGTAGGTGGTGCCTCTGATTTTGGTACTTATAATGAAACTGCAGCAGCACAAACATTTGACTTCAATGCAATACTTGTTTATTATGATCTGTATGATCCAGCAAGTGGAGCGGTATCAGCAACAAACTTATTTGGTATCTTATTCTTAGATAATGTTGACCCTCTTGCTTCAGGAGGCGGTTACATTCCTAGATTAACAAAGTATAAGCCAAACTCATTTACTGGTGATAATGGTAACTCTTATGCTTTCCGTATTAATATCAAGTTTGATGTTAACTCACAAGATACTGCGGTAGAGACTTCTATTAATGATTACAATCCGTATTCATTAGAACTTTACATGGACGCATTAAATAAAATGGTTGATGCTTACACTATCTTATTAGAAAATAATGCTTCATTACAAACATTAACTGATGAAGTAAATTCACTTAAGAATCTAGTGTTTACCGCAACTGGTATTGATGAAGTAAATGCGCAATTAACAAATATACAAGCACAGATTACTGCCAATGCAGCAATCTTTACAAATACAGATAATCTTTTAAATCTTATACAAAGAAATTACGAAGAAATCACAAACATATACAAAAACTATACTAGTGTGCAGATGTCATATAATATTGACTTGTTATCACCAGGTAGAGGTATTAGTTTGGATAAATCACAAGCAGGAAGTGTTAAGATAATTAACACAAACCAAATGTTTAACCTTGGAACTAAACCAATCATTTCTATTGCTAATGATTTTACAATTAATCCATCAAGTTTTTCTTATCAACATTCTTTACTTAACTTTACAAATTACATTAAGATAACTGACGGATCAACAAATGCTCCTTATAATGTAGATAGAGATGTAATCATATACATTGATGATGCTTTATTACCTTGGGAGGCTGGTCAGGTGACAAGATTCTCGTTTAAATACGGTTTAGATTTATCAAACACAAATGGTAACTTTAACTTTATTGTTTACACTGATTCATTAGACAGACTTAACACAGGATTCCCTTATTCAGCAGAAGCGGCATTTGTAACTTATCTTGATTTTGAAAATAAAGGAAACTCACCAATCATTGAGGTAATCTGTATAGACCCAGCTACATATCAATTTTCGGTTGACATATTCTAAAAACTAAATAACACCAATGGCAGAGACATCAAATAGTTTTGCAACCATACTTGCGGATTTTATCCGTCTTCAAAATAATTCACTTGAGCAATTACAAAAAGTTTCTCAAGCGGTTACTACGAATGCAGATACAGTTACAGTTACACAAACAAACTCAGACGGAACTACAAGTACATTTACTTTACCATCTTTTGGATTCTTAAAATCAAGTATTGAAAGAATAGACAAGACGGTAAGTACTATGCTTGGCTTTGATGGTTCAGAGGCTTACATTCGTATGCCTGATGGAACTTTTAAAAAAATCTATCAGTCAAAGAATGTTACTGACCCATCACCAGTAGGACAAGTTACTGTTCCAGCTAAATTTATTGCTGAGAACAATTACTTCTTTGAGTCTTTATTATCACCTGCTTTAAAAGTTAGCATTGATGTTTCCAAATATGTTCCACAAGAAGAAAGTAAGATTTACGTAAAACGTATGATTCTTAGTCTTGACACTGACGATAAGATTCAATACTTTAATAATAGTCTCAAAGGTAAGAATGATATTAATTATGTTAACTTACTTGTAGAATTGCAAAAACGTAACATTACATATTTTGTTGATGAAGGTGTAAATGATCTTCCTCTTTCTATTGTAAGATACACTGGAGATTTCATAACAGTTAATATTGAAGATAGAACATACAGTAATCCTGATGGAAGTACTTCAACTAAACGTTGGTACCTTCTTAATACTTTAAAATATAATGATAATCTTTCATTAACTAAAGATACTATGGTTCTTAAGCCTGGTGACAAGTTATTAAAAGGTGAATCTATTTATGAAGTATCAGAAATTGATAACTCAACAAATTTCATTAGAATTAACCGCACTAGTGGTTATGATCCTTTAGTAGTAGGTGAACCTGTAATATTCTATTCTGAAACATTCTCACCTAAAGTTGCTAACGTTGGAATTGGATATGATGAATATGAAGTTGTGTTCTTTAAGAGTGTAAATGATACTGAAAACCTGTTATCATCTACATATTCACCGGGTGTTGCTTTTTACACAAATGAATTAACAATAGATTTAACTACAGGACCTAAGTTACTTAGTGATTTTTATAATGAATCTGTTCTTGACTTTGGAAGTATGCTTCTTGCAGGTTCTAAAGAAAACAAAATTGCTGCAGTAAATGGTCTTGTACCTAATGCACCCGTTCTTAACGAAGTTAACTTTAAAGTAGTTTCGGTTAATGATCATAAACTTGACCAAGCTGAAATACAAGCTATTCGTAAAAAGCAAGCAGATAAAGTTCGTCTTGAATCAGAGATAACCGAATTACAGAAATCTATTGACAAAAAGAAAGAAGAATTAAACACAACTAAATTTAACTCAGATACTGAAAGAAGAGCTGTGAAAAACCAGCTTGACTCTCTTATTCGAGAAAAAGATACAAAAACAGCTCTTTATGCTTCAATCGTTAAAGAACTTGCTGTTACTGCACAACAAAAACCCGCTGCGCTTGATACACCTAAATATCGTATCCGTGGATTCTATGCTATCCCAGAACCTGTAAAGGATTCTAACGGTCAAGAACAAAATGTAATACAGTTCTATACATACTATAGATATGTTCGTCCAGATGGCTCTGCAAGTGACATAAAGCAATTTGATTATACAGATACAAGCGGTGCAATTAAAAGAGCTACTTATAGTAATCTTAATGAAGTAAAATCAGAGATTCGCAAAAAAGTATATGATCCTGTAAGAGGGATATATGTTTGGCTTGAAGAAGACATTACTAATCCTGATGTAGTAAATATTAACCAAGTTGATATTCCAATATCTAATGGTGAAAAAGTTGAGTTTTATGTGGTATCAGTTTCTGAAGCTGGTTGGCCAGAAAACCCAATTCTTTCAGTACCGTCTAATATCATTTCTATTACTTTTCCACAAGATCTTGTTTCTGAAGACGAAGCTACTATTGCACTTCGTGAAGCATCACAAGATATTGTAAGAGTAGATCTTGAAAATGATTTAGCTGCTAAAGGACTTGATGTTCACCTTGCTTCTTCATTTAATGCAATAGAAAAATACTATGCGCATGATACTTCAGTAATCTCTTCAAATGTTTATACAGCTCAAGGAACTGTAATATCATTAGAAGATTACATTACTAGTCTTAACTTGAGAATACAAGATCTTGAGAATAGACTGAATAAAGTTGTGGGAGATGTTAAAGTTTACATTGTAGATGAAGAGAAAAATGCAAAACTCCCTGTTAAGAACGGCGATGTAGTAACTCTATTTGCTGGCTACTATACAGATGCAGTTAATTTACTTCCTGCAACAAGTCGTCGTGGTGCAATTATTAATAAGTCTTATAAAATTTATCTTGAAAATGAAGAAGCTTCACCGCTTCAACTTATTTCAAGATTACCTGGCGGTATTGCTGAAGAACTACCAGATAGTTTTTCTTCCTCGGTTCCTCCTGGAATTAATGACCCAGACTATAATCTTTATAGAAAATATGATATCACTCCTATTGTTAACCCATCGGTTAATCCAGCTGATACAAATAATGCTAATAAGATTGCTACAGCTTTCTACCAAAGCGGGCAACTTAAAGGCCAATTCTTATACAGTAGATATACTGATGTAGGATTAGTTAATCCTCTTTACCAAGCGCCAGGTACAGGAACTAACAGATACATTGTTCCATCTACTGATTATTCATCAAATGTTACACAACCTTGGATTTGGAACAGATTATCAGTAGGTCCTGGCACTGGACCTATTGGAGGTGGAACCGCAAACAATTTTACTATTCATATTGACCACCCTGCAATTAATCCTCCAGCTGCAGGAACTACTGCTACACTTGCAAATTTACAAACTCCGGTAATTGCTATTGATCCTATTTCAGGTAATCCGCAATCACCAGAAAGAGTTAGTACTTTTAGACATGCATACGGGTTTAATCAACTTGGTGATAAAAATACGCCAGCAAAACAATTAGAATATAAGAAAAACTGGCCTTCTTCTACTGGACCAACTGGGCCTTACACAGGTTTAACTGCAACAACACCAACATTAGGTATTTTACCTGATAAGTATGGTTTTGTGAATGATGATAGATATTTAATAGGCGCTGATACTTGTGGTGCTTACTTGTTCTTAGGACCTGTAACATACAATCAATTATTAGTTAACGGTGTAAATGCTTTAGCAAGTCGTTCATTAGAAAATGGTTCAAATAATGCAATAGTTATTCCAGTGATCTTTCAGTATAGAATGACTGATTATTACGGACCTTCTATTACATCTTCTTCATCAGCAGGTGGTAATGGAATCATTGGCGGATATAATGTAACAAACACAGTTCCTCCTAAGAATATAACTTATGTTAGACAAATAGGATTAGACTTATATCAACAAGATAAACAAACATTCTCTTTCGATATTCAAGTTGCAGCTACATATCAGAAAGATTCATTAATCCAACTTTATGAAACAGGATTACCAACAGCAACCAAACAAGTTAAAGAGGTAACCTATGATAAAGCAACCATTAAACGTATATTCTCGTAATGACAGGACCAAATTTTTATACGATTGATTTTTCTAGAGAAGTAGTTCTACAAGGAAAGTCAACAACATTCATAACGATAGGCAGAAATGAAGGTATTAACTTACTGCCAACTGAGGATTTGTATGTAATCGTTATGCCTAATACGAGAACGTTTAATTCTTATTTAAGTGGTACACAAACACCAGGCGGTACTGGGTTAACTGCTATTCAAGAAGTTGAAGTTACTACAACAACTACTAATGTAAGCCCAGGAGTTTTAAGTTTTAACAACATAGAACCCGGTATGACTGTTAAGAATGCTTGGGATTTTCAAAACTCTGGAGCAACAGGACCAATTTCGGTAACAGTAGGTTCTACAGTAGATAGTCAGATAAATGAAAAAATCATTAGTTTGACAGGATCTCCTGGTTTTGTAACAAATGATGGACCTACCAATATTCATATAGGTGAATGGGATGATAGCGGTAAAAACCGATGGAAAATAAATGGTAAAGTTTTAAGTGATTACGAATACATTGCATATACATCTCCACCATCTAATCAAGATGTAATTAACTTGCCAAATATATTTGATGGTTCAAAAGAAACTTTTGTTGGACCTTCTAGTACTTTAGTTGGTACTGGTTACGTTGGTCGTCAAAACGGTGGTTGGGTAGTAGTTAAAAGTAATCCCAAATTACCGAATGCTTCTGTTACATTGAGAATTGATTACGATGGGACAGATCATTCACATATGAAGTTTAATCTTATAATCTTTAAAAAATTAATAAATAGCGGTTTACTTACATATCAAGCGCCGCTAAATTTACCAACAAGTGTATCACCTAATTCTGAAGATTATGTTACAGTTCCATTTGGTGTTAAGTCAGGATCTTCTACATTAGGATTAACAAATTATCTTGACTATCAAGAAGTTCATTTCTTTGGTTATAAAGATACTGATACCAGAACTTCAAGAACAACCTATCAGAATGATTATCAATCAGAAACTAAAATCTATGATGATCGTACTTCATATTCATTATTAAAGACAAATCCTAAAATTTCGGGTAACGTTAAAATTACTTTAGATTCTACAGGAAACTTGTGGTTAAACTCTATTGATGCAAATAACGAATTAGCAGATTCTGCATATAAGAAATACCCTGTTAGCCCATTATCTACATACCCAAGAGACCTTTACAAGTTCTTTAAGAATGGACAGACGCCAACCTCAATTATTTTTGATCTTTATCAAGTTGACAATCTTTATCAAAATACCAAAAGAAATTTATACGAACAGTTTGATAACTTTTATAACTACGGAGTTGAGCAATTAAAAAGTAAATATTATGATGAAAACTTTTCATTCTTTGCACCACTTTGGTTAAGAAAGAATGTTCCAGATTTCTTTATAGTATTTCGTTTAGATCACCCGGTTTCTGAAGAGACATATAAAAATGCAAGTAATCCTGAAGTATTTAAAAGTTTCTTTAAAGACGCAAGAATAGTTAAAACATTTGACATGCGTGAGAAATCACAGCTTGGTACTTACTTGCGTAAAATTACCACGGATCCTCGTTTTAAAGAACGTCCACTTGACGTTAGTTTTGATAGTGACATTCCTACTGTTTGGAATGGTATTTCTTATGCAGATGGCACAATGACAGGTAAAGGTGAGTTCTTATTTGATTACTGGAAGCAAGATCGTCCTGTAATTGAATTAGAAGAATACATCACAGGTGGTTACCAAAGAAACGGAATTATTAGTTCAAATCTTGTTAACTTAGAGTTCTTATTTGATGATGAAGAAGCTACTCCATATTCTATTAATCGTTACTTTGGTTTATATGTAACTGAAAACCAATTAGCAAACTTTCAAATTGATTCTACTGCATTAGGAAAAATCTCAGGTCAAACACCTCTTCCTAAAGTTGGAGTTGACGGTGAACCGTATAGTACAAAAGAATTCATTCAGAATAATCCAAATGGGATAGAAATTCCTGTAAGATATTTTCATAATCCTAGCGGTGTTGTAAATAACACTAATATACCTTCATACCAAGGTGATGTGATTGGAAAGTTTCCACTGCCAAGTTTTGTGGAAGATCCTCTAAGAATCTTTTATGTTAAAGACAGAGAAGATGCGTTTAAACGTATCACAGCATTATCTGAAGTAGATTATGGAAACCCTGGCACCGACGATTACCGCAGAGTAACTCAAATTAAACTATTTGATAATACTGAAGACATGAGCAAATATGCAGGTGTTAATCAAATATCATCACAGTTTAATGCAAGTCTTTTAAATGAAGGCGCTTCACAGTTAAGATTACATTTAGCGCAACATGATTCCGCAAATGTTTTTGCCGATGATGAAGTTATAGAACTTACAGTTAACCAATATAATGCAGATCCTCGTAATCGTCAGTATTGGATAAGAACAAAAAATACTACTGCCACTGATATAACATTTGAAGTATTTTTAGATCAACAAGCATACCCATTAACTAACCAAGCATACACAATGCCAGCGGTAGGAGCTACTACTGTAATTTCAGTTAATGACAACTTTCATACTTTTGTGGTTGGCGAACAAGTTTGGGTTTCTGGTCTTGGTTATTTTCAAATTAAGTCTATAGCAGCTACAACTAATTTAACTGTTATGAATACTGGAGAAGCTGGCAATGCAGCGCCAGGGACAATCATACCAATGTTTTATAATGCTGTTATAAGTAGAATTTCTCCTACATACATATCAACATATAATTATACCCCGTTTTCAGACATTTTAACAATAGATACTGTCTTATCATTAAAATTACAGAGTACTAATTTATTCGTGCATCAATTAGGGTTTTGGAGAGTTGAAATTAAAGATACGCAAGTATCTTCAACATATATTGCAGGCTCAGGACAACCGGACCTTGAACCTTTAGCTTCTCCAATATCTCAGCAGTTTAAGTGGAGAATGACAGCAAGTCCTGTTGCTTTAGCTGCGGGGCAGTCTTGGAATTACCCAGTAGCTGATCCTAATGGTTATGATTATACAACCAACTTTAGTAACGAGGGAACTCCTTCACAGGTTGCTACTGCATTAGCGTCCGCAATAAATTCATTTGAAAATAGACCGTGTGATGCACTTGCTATTGATGATGTAATTTATCTTAAAGCAGTACGCGCAGGATTGGAAGGTAATAACATACAATTAACTCGTAAAATGATTGACGGGCAAAGTAATGTGTTTAACATGGGATTTTATGAAAGATCTAATGTAAACCTTACTTATGATGTTAGTGTTGTAAATTTACCGGGTTCAGCAACAGCTCCTGTATATTTAAAGAATAGATCTTCAATCGCAGGTCATTCTTATACATTCGTTGAAGTATACAAAACCATTACTGGAGTTTATTTTCAACTTAGAGAAGGTGTTACACCTACATCTTTACTTGATGCATCTTTATCGGGTTCAGTATCTTATGAAGTTGCTGCAGCTAACACAAAAGAATATTCAAATCCTAACTTAAATTTTGCAATTGATATATCTGGACTTAGCCTTAATGTTTATCACCAGTTTGTTGTTGAAAGTAATGTAGGTCCACTAGAAATTAAGCAATTATTTGTAGGAGGTTCAGAACGCAATCGTAATAGAGCAAGTATAGGCTTTGTAGACTCTCAGAGGTACTTTAGTGACCGCAGATTAAATCTTACGGCAAATATTATTACTGGCTCAAATGTTCTTTCTAATGTACTTGTAGATAACATATATGTTGGCGCTCCTGTAATTGGAGATGGAATACCTGCAGGCACTTATGTGAATGAAATTGATTACTTAAATAATCAACTTATTGTAAGCAATGCGGCTACTTTGGGTACCCCAGCAATTCCTGCTACATTAACAACACCGTTTATTCCAGCTAAACCGTATCTTTCAAATATCACGGTTGGTGAATTGTCAATCTTAAATAATGAAACAATTAAAGATCAATGGTACCAAGCACAAAAAGGATTCTATTCTCAAATGAAACCTTGGGAAATCCAAGGAAAATATGTTTATTCATTACCTTACCTTGAAGAAAAGGTCGAGGATAGATTTAACAATGTTTCAGATTATACAAATCTTGGTGAATATAGTATCATACAATTAGCCAATAATACAAATGAATTTTATCAAACAACAGATAAACGAATTGTTGCGTATGATATTTATAGACCTATTGTAGGTATCTTTTCAATATTTCCTATTAAGGAATTTGATGTTGATTTTTACTTTTCAGATTATTCATACACACCTATTTTAGAAGCTTTACGTTACTATTTTAATGAAACGGTAAATAAAGATGGTTCAATAGTTTTACCAAGCGATGAAAATTATAAGATAACTCCGATTGATGTTTCAGGCAATGAAATACATAGTGATCTTGATATAAAAATAGAAGCTCTTAATCCTGACACAAATACTTGGGATGAAATTGAAACCATATCTTTAAATGAAGAATTGCCTGTTAGAATTAGCAATAATAAATCATACATAATTAATACTTATTATCCGTTTTACGTATATGATGAACTTGAACAGCCACAAGTTCCTAGTGATCCGTCTAACTATTATATAGGTGGGTCAGGATTGCGTAATTTTATGAGACGTAATATTTCATCAGTTGATGACAGTGGTAATGTAACTGAAAAAGTTCCACATTCATACAGATTATCTTTTAGCAGTTCTAACACAAATTTTGCAGGTGTTAACATAGTTAAAAATGATTACTATAATGATAATGATTTAAAAACTTTTCAAGGGTTTTCAGCATTAAGTGACATATATTCTCCTGAAGATGCTGATGCAGTTCGTGGTTTACTTAATGATGAAAAATATGTAGAAGCATTCTTGTATCAAGCATTGCGTTCAGAATACGATCGTCTTAGAGAAAATTTTAATAAAGATTATGCTTTAAGATCTCGAGTAGTTCCTTACATCAGCAAATGGGTGCAAGAAGGAACAGATGCTCGTGATAACTATTATCGTTTAGATAATTCTAGGGCATTTGGTATTACTAACTTTTCGCCTGACACGAATGTAAAATTTGCGGAGCCGTCATTATTAACTAATGAGTTTCCGTATCTTGATACTGTGCCTAAAGATTATCCAATAGAATCTTTAGAAGGATCACGCTCTTATATGTTTGCAAAACTAGGTGACGCAGCAAAAGGTACACAAACTTGGCTAGACTTGTTAACTACAAATGATGATGATGATTGGTTCACTAAATACTTTGCTGTTGGTTATCCTACAGAGATAAACCCAGTCAATAGTCTTGTGCCTAAATCTCGTGATGAAAGATTTACCTTTATGATTTATAATGAAGGTATTAAAAGATCACAAACCTTATTTAGAGGTGGAAAAATTCAAGTTCTTGATATAAATGATCAGCTTATTCCACCAACAGAAATTTCTGACTCAACTAAATATAACGACTATAAGTTTGCAGCTATTGCAAGAATTGTACCATACGATCCTTATTTTGTAGAAAAGATAGACCCAACCAAATCATTAATAGGAAATAATCTTAACAATGGTAAAACGCAAAAACCAGTTGATATAGAGGTTTATCGTAATGATAAGTTTAAGTCAATCACTATGATTATTACTGTGCGTGTACAAGATTATCGTGTACAATCAGGATTAAGCGATTACTTATTCTTATATGCTGTAAATGATCAACTTAAAAACTATAATCAAACACAAGTTCCTATTGGGAACAGAAGTGCAGGAATTGGCTATAGTAATGCTTTAAGTATAACTGACTTTATACCGTATGCTTTAGTAGCAAGTCCCGCTTCATATACAGAATTTGCTACTATGATGCCTAGACAAGGTTTCTTTGGTGGTGGATATCTTGAACTAGGAGATACTCGTTTAGGTGGTCTTGTTCATGAAAATAATGGTTCAATTGGAACTAATCCACAGTTTATCCCAACATCAGGAAATTTAATTCTTAAGTACAAATCGGTTGATCCTAATTATGGTTTTTCAGTGTTAAATGAAATTATTCCTACATTGGATAACTATACAAATAAAGATAATGTATTTAGTTTGCCAGCAGTTCTAAATATAACTCCTACTTCATTTACAAAAGCAGGATCAATCTTTAAATTAATAAATGCAGGTTTAGGTATTAATAATAGAATAGTTCATATTGATCGTACAAATTCACGATTAGTAAATGATCAATACTTACCTGAACAAACAACATTTGGTAGTACAGGTAAACCTTTATTTTCAGTGATTGTTCCTGGCACCATTACAACTATAAATGAATTAAGTGTTAAACCGCTTACACCTGGACCAAATTATGCATCATCCCCATTATGTGAATTAGATACGTTTAACATTAAGGGTGGAACTGATGCGTATGTTCATATCAAGAACCTATTAACGTATGCTTCAATCCAAGAATTTATTAATAGTGATTCAGAATTTATTGAGTACTACAAAGTAGAGGGTAACAAGAAAACGACGGTATCTGATTTTAAGTTAAGATTTATTAACCCTGACCAAATTGTTAAAACTGGAGTTCTTGCTTATGTAAATGATGAAGATAAACCTATTGAGTATATTGGTTCACCTGTAATAGGATATGACATTGTGAATACTAATCAAAATGAAGTTGTGTATCGTCATAGAGGTTCTTATGAACCAAAGTCAAATGATATCTTATCATTCTGGGTTCGTGAAGATAAAGAGTTCACTGAGCATTATGAAAAAGATTACTTACTTTTTAATACCCATTTTAATGATCAATCTCCTCTTAGTGGTTTATTAAGAAACTATGGAATTAATAAAGTTGCTGATGCTGAAGTTTTAAAAATTCAAAGTGGTGGTGCTTATAAGAGTGTTTACCCTCTTGTTGGTGAAGTATCTGTTGATGCAGCAGAAATCTTTGTTCTTAATAGCACATGGGATAAACATTACTACCGTAGATATAATAGTACAACTGACTGGGCGGCTATAGATGGTTATGAAGAAATGAAAGAGTTTAAATCTTTCTTAGGTTCTAAAACCATGAACATTCCTAAAACCCAAATTTTAGAAACATATAATGAAACTGAAGCAACGTTTTCAGTACTTGAGCCTGCTGAAGTAGTTGGTGTGAAACTTTTATCCAAGAAAGCAACATCTTTAACTGATGTACAAGGAAACACCAAACCAATTCTTACTATTAATTTAAACATCAAAGAAAGATTACTTAGAAAACTATATGAAGATATTGATCTTCCTACAAGTTTTGATGAGTTTTCATGGTTAACTACATTAGGTGTAACAGAATTACAAGCGCTTACAGCAACTGACGTTGAAAGACTTAAAAAAGAATACTTATTAAAGAACATATTAGAACTATACACAATTAGTGAAATTAAATTATATGCGCTTTCAAAAGAAGGAATCCCTCTTTTTGACATAACTATTGATGACAGAGCTAAGATTGCTGCGGGATATCGCGTAGACAAAGATTGCAAAGTAACTAATGTTGACGAATGGAACATTAGAATAACTAAAGAACTTGACACTAAGAAGCCTTATGGTTATGCAGTAAGTGCTACTATAAAACGTATCTAAGATATATAAGTATATCCACCTATTTAGCAAGAATTTACATACTAAAAGGATTGTGATAAATAAACAATAAACCTATAGTATAAAAAGATAAAATCAATACGGAATGTTAACACTTCAACAACTGCTTGAAAGCGATAGTATATCTACATTTATTGCCAAAGCAAATTTAAACTTTCAGCAAATTGCTGTATCTGGAGGAGGACCTCAAGGTATTCCTGGAGAACAAGGTATTCCCGGACTACCTGGTAGACAAGGACCAATAGGTCCTACTGGAGTAATGGGTCCTACAGGTTCTGTTGTAGGAATCATACCTTTTGCAAGCCAGACAGGTGGTAGTACCGGTCCTACTGGAGTTGCTGGCCCCTGGAATACATATTCATACGAATATCTTAATAACATTGTAGGAACAGGAACAAATCAAGCTGGTCATATTTGGATTGATCATTTTAATGATGGTTTCTGGCGTTATAACGTTAATATTGATGGTCCAACGCCATACACAGACAGTCCATATACAAATCCATTCCCAGGAACTACACCACCAGATGGTACAGGTTATTTTTCTGGAGACGGCTGGTACTTTTATCCGTTAAAAAACACAGGTGGTGGAAATGCTGGCGATGTTTGGATTAATGATATTTCTACATATCAAACAGCGCCACCGTTTGGAACAGGACCTTTTAATACTCCGTCTCCTCTTACAGTTAAAAATGCTCGTCTTTTAAGTAAATATGGAACAGTTTGGATATCGTCAGGTAATGGAGTAGATCTTGCTGGTAATGTTGATGAAAGCAATTTAACTACACCAAATCTATATGAATGGGGTGTAAACACTGTAGGACCTGGTTTACCTTCGCAACCTGCAAGATATAACTCGGGTATTGATCGTTTATACTTTAAGCAAAGTATTGACACTTTACCATACCGTTCAAATATTAATGTAAGAAGTTATACTGAGCCTACCAATGCGCCAGGCGGTGATCCAGGTGACGATCAATCAACATATCCTAATAACGGTGGTACAATAGAAGGTGCACCATTTTGGGTTAAGCCTTTATATAATCCTTCTTTGGATTATTTTTCACCTATTCAATTTTATACTGAACGTAAAGAAGATTATAATTTATACCCGCCTGGGTTAGAATATGGTTCTTTAGGTTTATACGCATATACTTCTTCAGAGTCTGGTATAAACGTTGGTAATTACGAATATAGAAAATCATTGTGGGTATATTCAACAAGAACCGCTATTACTCCTAACGAAAATAATCCTGCTACTCCTATTACCGATGCAGATACATTTAATATTGGTGAAATGTTATTTGATGTTAGAAAATTATCTGCGTCAAATCAATTCGTATGTTCTCTACCACAAGATTTATACTTGTCTGCAGATTCTGTAGATGGAGCTTTTTATATAGAAGGTGGTAGTAATTTAGGTTATACTGTAACTCAAGGTTATGTTAGTGCAATAAACGGTAAAAATTTAGCAGGTGCTGACATTACTGACGCATTAAGAAATTTTAATTATGGAGGTTTAACAGGAACTGATGGTAATAAAACAAGATCTTCATGGTATGGTTCTGCTGCTATGGCTGAACCAAATAACTGGGAAGCTTTTGATTCTGGTGATGGAGGTAACACAGGAGATACTCATATTGCTGATAGAATGTACCGTTTTGCAGGTATGCGTGAAAGAGCTAAAAAATCTTACGATGGTTCTAACACGTTCTTCTTAAATGAATTAACTTTCTATACATCACAGTTTTCTTTAACAGGTACAAATGTAAATGCATCGATTGATGAAGTTGATATAAAACTTAATGAGCATAACAGTATGCCTGGTTTCTATCTTTCACCATTTAGAAACTTTGGTATCGGAACATTTACTGGTGATGATACTGGTGTATTTGAGCCGGTTGCTCGTTTACACATACATGCATTTGTTAGAGGTACACAATATGACGGTGGTGATATAAAAGGTACTGTTATACAAAGAAATCTTACAAGTCCGTGGGTTTCTAAGTATACTCCAACACCTTGGGCGGATTATCCTGCTAACTTTTATAAAGGTGGAGCAATTACAAATGAAGATACTGAAGCTGATGGATCGTTCCTTGATTTTTATTTAGGACATGTTAATCCAGAACTTAATGAATATTCAAATGCATTAGGTTCTATTGGAGTTCCTAACACACGTCCAACAAAAATCTTAGATGCCGCTATTCGTAGAGAAGCTTGGAATAATCCGTACGGACAAGCTGCAATCATGCGTTTTGGTGTATCTCCATCATCACATGATACAAATGGTCCTGACTATAATTTAGGACAAGATGCACCAGCCGCAAAATACCAATTTCAAATTGCATTATCACCTCTTAATGCGGCAAATCCATCCGGAGATTGGGATGATCGTAAACCTGTAGGTGTAGGTATTCAAAACCTATATCCAAGAACACGTTTCCACTTGTTTGGTAAAAATTTACAAAACGAACAATTACCAGGAAATGAAGAACCGTTTACACCAGGTGGTGCTGCGGCTGCAGGAACAACTGCAGCTAACGGTTATTATCCGTGGGCAAACTATTCAACAGGCCAAGTAATCATTGATAAAATACAATCTTCGTGGACATACAATGCAGGATGGAAAGATTATCCTTATGAAGCTTACGGAATCGTAGGTTTAACCGGAGCAACGGGTTCTAGCCCTGCAACTGGAACTAGTGGATCACCAAATGCTGCTAACTTCCCAATCTGGGAAAGATCAAACCCTACACGTAACGTAATTCCTTGGCAAGCACAAACTCGAAATTACGCTGCATTTTCTCCAACAGGATCTGCTGGCGGAAATGCTATAGTTTACATGCACGGTGAACAATACCAAAACTTATTTGACGCAAAATCATACATTGGATTTAACTTGTTTAGAGACTTACTTAATGTAGGTGATGATCGTGATGATACACGTTGGATGTTAGGAACTCAAGGTGATAACGGTGGTTCTGCTATTATTTCTTCGGGCGCTGGTGATATGGCATTTGTTAACATATCTACAGGAAGAGACGGTGGATTAAATTATAGACCTTGGGAACAAAAAGGTTTAAGTACTCGTGATGTTATAAATAACATTTCACTTGTCTTAACAGGCAAAGGTGATATGGGTCTTGGATCTCAACCAGGATTTGATTTTAATGCATTCCCATCACGAGAAAGAATATCATATGGTTATGTAAATTATGTACCTGCAACAGGTGACGCTAGAATTAATGGAAGCACTGTATATGGCGGTGTTATGGGAACTGGCACAGGAACTAATAAACCATACGGTCTTGTTAATTATAGTGGATTAACTTCATTATATCCTGAAACTTTTACTACGAGTAATGCTGCAAAAATTAATGCAAATACTACAGAAGGAGAATACATAAGATTTGAATTAGGCGCCGAGAAATTCTACGGTAAAAATAGTCGTTCATCACTTAACGCTGGTTACGGTTATCCACCTAACATGGATTTAACAATAACAGGATCCGCTGTAGAAAATTACATTTTAATTAATCCAACATATCCTGGTACGCTTGGACAATTAACTCTTGCTACTGATGAAGAAGGTAGAATTTGGTATGTAACTATTGGAAATGGAAGCGGGGGTACAATTCCTTTCATAGATCCAATTCCGTTTATACTTGGTATTACATTACCTCACCCAGCAGAATTTAGTGTTGGCGGACCGTTAAGTGCATTAGCACCATTTGGGTGGGAAGTGCCTTCTGGTGCTTGCGCTGGTATTATGAATAACCCAATTTATTGGACTCCTGATACTAGCTTAACAGGTTCATGGGGATTACCTAACACAAACTTCCAAGAAGATTTTATTGGTGTAGCAAACATGCGTTTAAATAACTTTGTTGCTGGTGAAGGTATGAGCCCTGCTACTGGAGCAAAAGCACAAAACCAAATTGTACAACGAGTTAAGGAAGCTAGACAAAGATCACCTAAATTAATATTTTCATTCCTTGAAGGCGATAACACAACAATACCGGGTTCTAAAGCAACAAATACTAGTGAAACTATTGGAACTAATCGTCCTGTTAGTGGAACTGCTGCATACAGAAAAGTTAACACTGTAATTGCTTCTGCTCAAAATGAGTCTGCACTTAGAGAATATTGGATTCCTAAATCCGATAACACTGGTGGTACATTCATGGTTTGGACAGATCATTATGCACAGAAAGAATATCAATCTGGGTTTGACGAAAATACAGTAGCAACATCAAGATTTTATCTTGAAGAGGTAGTTGCATTAGAGTTTGTACCAAGCTATACTGGTGTTACTGCAGGTAACCAATACATTACTACAGACGTTACTACAAATACTATTGGTAGATCTGATATTGATTATCCTTTACATGTTAAGTACTATAACTCTTTAATGGGTACACCTAAATATGGTTTAACGGGTGCAACACAAAATGCTTTCACACCAACTCAATGGGGTAGAAAAGTTAATCCATTTGGTCAACCTGTAGTTAATCAATTTACATATGAAGATACGTCTGCTGGATCTATAAGTTTAGTTGGAACAGACAATTCGGTAAATAGAATAATGACTGCCCCAGTCACGGTAAATACGAGTCCAGGTGGAGGCGTTACAATTATGACTCTACCAAGTATTACTACAAGTGGTAAAAAAGTTTTCTTAGCCGCTTCTGGTGTAGTATATGAATCTGGCGCAGCGTCCACTGCTATACAATTTTTTAGAAATGGTCTTGCAATTGGCGGAAAAACATACATTGATCCAGGAGATGGCCGCAATAATCCGTGGGCAATACAATTATTGGATAATCCACCAGCTGGAGTTCATACATATACATTAAGAGGTGTTACCCCACGTGGAGGAACAATGATTTTTGGTGATAGCGGAAATGGACTGTGGCCAACTATGACAGCTATAGAAGTTGGGGCTGGATCTATAACACAATCAGGTGGAGGTTCTGTAATTTCCGCAACAGGAACAATGAGTGGAACAGGCGCTACTGGTCTTGCTCTATTACGTAATGTTGATAAGTACTATAATCTTGTTCAAAATGGAACTAACTGGGATAATGGATGGAATGCACCTGATGTTATTACAAATGATACTTCACAGTTTAGATTTAAACGTATAAATTCTGATTTTGCTTTAATTGATTTTAACATGACAGTTGAAGTTAAAAATCCAGATCTGCAAGGTAATGGATGGACTAATCCATCTACTGGTGCTACCAATCTTATTGATAATGGTTCACCAAGATGGACGCAATACTTAAGATTTGCTTACTTGCCAAGTAGATATTCTGGAAGCAATGATAGAGATTACTTTATGAAATTATTTGGTAATTCATTATCATTCATGAACTGGTCATCTTTTAATCAATGGTACCCAGGTTCAGCTGTAACCAGCGATCCATACACTGTTGGTTTTACACCTGGTGATGCTTTATCAAATACAGGTGGTCCTAATTACACAATGGGATCTTATTATGACCCAGTGCATGGACAGACTATAGGTTGGAATGGAAACTTCTATGATGCAACTATGAGTACTCCAATTAATCATGCGTCTGGAGATTTTACACGTGGTCAAATATTTGATAATCCAGGTTCAGTTAATAATACATACCCTCGTAGTGGAATTTCTCCTTTCTACGGAAATTCTTTTGTGAATGGTAATATATCTAAAATGTTAATCTGGAACGATCCGACTGATTTTGCTGAAGCTAAAGCATACAGATTTGGTTCTTACATGGGTAAAGCGTATTCTATCTTAGGAAATGATTATCTTTCTAGAGTACGTAATTGTTCATGGAGAGTAGTTCCAAGAATTGGAAATGAATACGGAGATGGCGTTGGTACAACTGAACCAACAACAGTTAAAAATAATTCATTTACATTAGAAGTAATGTTTGATAAACCGATCTTACATATTGATACTCCTTTTGCTAAAACTAATTTTAGTTCAACGGTGGATGGTAACCCATGTTATCCATATCAATACTTAACTGTGAGTGGCCAAGCAATAGTTAGATATAGTGATGCAACTAATACCGTATTTGATGGTCCTACTGAAGTTATTCTTAATGACGATATTGACGGTGGTCCTGGTGGACTATATGCACTTAATGATCCACTAGATGGTGGGTGGGTAGCATACATATTACAACCAGGTGACCCAGGATATGACCCATTAAACCAACATGGTCTTATAGTTTTACCTAATACTTTAAATCCTATTGGTGGAATTTCGTCAAATTGGTCAGCAACAACATCTAGTGTAACTACCAGTACTGCTTTTGGGAGTGGTCAGTCCAACACCAATAACATAATAGCACAATTTCCTTATATTGGTCTAAACCCACAATCAGCAGCAGCAATATCAAATAATAATGTCGTCTTCCCACCAACTGGTGGTTATTTACCATCTAGAAATGAATTAGATAAAATACTTACAAATGGCAACAATGGTCTTATTCCTTCATTCCCAGAGAATTGGACTGGTGACTGGTGGTCATCATCATCAAATGATAATGCTAATGCATGGATAGTAAGTGTAGATCCGTTAGGTGTAAGCATAGGTACCCTTTCAAAAACGGCTGGGCTTAGTAATCAGGTTAGAGTTATGTCAATAAAATCATTCTAATAAAAGAAAACATAAATGGCAAACATATATTCAACAGAAACAGTTTACTTGTATACCACTGTAAGTGGTGGTTTACAACCATATGATCAATGTGCAAGGTGGTCTGGCGGATGGACTGCAAGCAATGGAACAACTGGCATACTTCAAGTAGGACCACCTGGGCCTGGCTTGCCTTATATAGATTCTACTAACACGCCATGTCTTTCTCCCGGTACAAGCGGTGGTTCTTTAACTGGAACTCTTATGCCTAACGGATTCACTGGAAGTATAAGTGTTTGGGTAGATGTTGCTGACAGTTCTGGGGTTTTTAAAGAATCTAATACCAAGACATATACAGTAGAAACGGTAGGGGCATTAATAGTTAATGCAGGACCGGACCGTGCAATTAATGGTGTAGGTCCAAACTATTTAACTATCACAGGTGCAGGTGTAACTGGAGGAGTTCCTCCGTACACATATTTGTGGACACAATCTTACCCAAGTGGTAGTGTTCCACCGGGCGATCCAGTTAATCCTGAACGAACATATTTTACGCCAGGGCCAGCGCCGTTATATCAAACTTCTACCGCATTACTTCCAGACATGGAAGAGTTTAATTCTAACGGTACATACAACTTTAAATTAACAGTGACAGATAACTCCGGTCAAACTGGAACAGATAGTATGCAAGTTACAGTAACAGGTGCAACACCTCCTGTAGTTGCGCCGACTGCCGCAAGCATAGTTTGGGAGACTACGCTGTTTGATCCTGGCGATGTTTCTTTATCCTTTACTATTAGAAAAAACGGAGTAAACCAAGTTACATCAGGTATTACAAATAGTGGTTCATTATCAGGTTGGGTTGCTGGGCAAAATATTTCTGGAAGCGCTGGAGCTATTGATTTAGATGGCGGTAATAACGTAAGTGCATTTTGGCAAATTACTAAACAATCACGTACAGCTCCGTATGCGTCAACAATAATTGCATCATATCAGGATTGCGACAGTAGTGCTGCATCTGTATCCTCAATAAACTTTCCATATGATCCTGCATTCCAATATAGAATAGAAGGTTCGTCTGGGTTTTGTTAAAAATAAAAATAATTACTAATGAATAAAAGAAACCTTTATGTAATAGGACTTATTGCTATTTTGATAGCAATCCTATGTGTACAGCAATGTTCAATGTCTAATTTAAAGACAGACCTTGCAATGAAAGAAGTGAATATGAACGCTCTTAAAGACACGATTGAAGAGACTAAGAATGACTTAGGTCAAGCACAGTTTGAAAAAAGTGTTCTTATTAGTAGTGAGGCTGGATTAAAAGAACTTAATCAAGAAATTGCTGATGAAGTAAAAGCACAAGCTGGAAAGGTTGCGTATCTTGCAAAAATTGTCTCAGGAATTACTACAGATCATGGCGGGCCACAAAATATAAATGCGCAAGCTCTTAATCCAAATTCAAATCCTTGTGATACTATTGCTTCCTTTGACTTACCTTGGAATAGTGATAAAGAATACGATATAAATAACTCGAGAAAACTAAATGGAGTTGCTTCTTTTACTATGAATAAAGGAGTAATCACCAAAGCTACTAACGAAATTAAACAAGACGAGATTAAATATGATATCATAACAGGTCTTGAAAAGAAAGATGACCACTATGAAATCTTTATTCGTTCAAATTATCCGGGTTTTAAACCATCAAAAATAGACGGAGCATTTATTCCTCAAAAAGATTTATTCCCTCCACAAGCAAAACAAAAATGGAGCATAGGACCATCTTTTAGCGGTGGGCTTGGTGCTTGTTTTACGCCAACTGGAATGCAACCTGCAATTTTTGTAGGAGTAGGTTTAGGAATTAATTACAAATTCTTTGGATTCTAAAATATAACATTACTAATGCCTGGAACATCAACATACATACAGTTATCTAACTTTGCTTTAATTGAGTATACATACTCAAGTGAAACGATACCTACTACTTCAGCAAGAACCTTAAAACTGAATAACAACTATTTAGATGAGTATCAGTTCTTAAACGGTTCTACGGCTGTAAATATTACAGGTAACGTTCTTGACCGTAGCGCCAGCTTAATAGGTGTAGATTCAAACACTTGGGGGTATCAGTCAATGCAATCACCTGTGCCAATCATTCAGATTGACAGCAACTTTACATTAACCGATGTTACCTCGCTTTTACTTGTTAACCAAAAATATGATACTGTAAAAGTTCACCTTGCCGCGGGTTATGATTTCTCTGGTTTAGACGGATTCATTACAGAAATTCAGTGGGAAGAATGGACGCCAGAAGGAACAGGTGGTAAACGTTTTACAGCGGCAGCTCAAGTTTATCTTAAGAGTCAAAACACAATTAATTATAGCACAACACCGTTATTCTTAGGAGATCGTTTCTTTGACCGTTATGTTGAATTTAAAGTTCCGTCTCTTGCTGAAGTTAATGGTGACTTTTGGAATAGCCCAACCGCAAGTAATACTTTTGGATATCAGTATACACATAACAATGTAGGTTTTTCTCAAACATCTCAAATTTATGCAAACATTTATGAGATTACTTCAACTACAGTAACCAATGATAATAGTTACTTTCAAGTTGGGAGAAAATATGCATCATCATTTAATCCTGCTGACCAATACTCTTATTTAGGATGTACGGTTAGAGAAAATTCAGAATATGATTTCTTTGAATATTACCCAACGTTTAACGGAGGATTCATAGAAGACTATATAACAAATCTTAATACTGCACCAGGTGGAGATTGGATTGTAATCAACCAAATTAATATTTATGAACAAGCTGGTACACAAATGTTACGTACATCAAGTAATACTCTTTTACAAGACGATAATTTTGGCGAGCCAGCTATCTTCAGACCTGTTATTCGTAATGCCGCTTTTGTTTACTCTTTTACAGTGGAATACATCATGCGATTAATGAATAAAGTTGATAACACCGAAATTATTCGTAAAGCAACTGTTATTTCGAATGAACCTAAAAAATATGGGTTTTCACTTGATAAAATTAATGTGCTTGAAGGATTCCGTCCTGTTAAAGTTTATAACAAGATTGAAAAAATTGTTAGTTCAGCTTTATCAAATAGTATTACCGAACAACAAGGTGCTTTTGGTTTTGGTACTCCAAAAATCATTACACAACAAAACTATGTAAATAACTATTATGATGTAAATTACATTAGCGTAGATTCTACCACAAATGTTGGTGATATTATTGGTCAGACAGTTTATCCACAAGGCATGAATTACATATTCATTAACAAGTTTGATAATTATGTTAAGTTTAAAGTATTTACTAAAAGTGCTGATAAAAAACAAAATGTAACTCTAGATTTTGCTTCTACAGGAATGAGTGCAAAACTATCATTTATTTTTGATGATGATTCTAAAATCTATCTTGACCCTGTAAGTGATCTTGTTGCGGCTAATCCTGGTGCTGGTGAATTGCTGTTCCGTATTGATGATACTATAAGTACAAAACTACTTAATAGTGCTACTCGTGATTATTTTATCATTAACCAAAATGAAAAAGGTGATGAGGTATTAATTTATGCGGGTAAGTTTGAATCTCAAGATATGAAAACTAAAATCATGGCAAAGATTAATCAAAACATGATAGACGAATTAAATAGTACTATTGCAAAACTTAGAAAAGCGCAAGAAACCATTAATCAGCCTGTAGTAAAAACGGTTGCATCAGTTGCTGCAGTAGCCGCACCCACACCCGCTGTTACATCATCAGCAACGCCAAGTCCGTCTACTGAATTATTGACTAAGAATCAACAGACAGAGGCGCAAATCATTGACCAAGCAACTACATTTGTAACAAGTGCAACTAAAGGTGTTGATAATGCAATTAAACAAGCTGCTGCTGATAGCACTAAAGAAATGCCAATAGAAAAAACTTTACAGATTCCTGAAGTACCAGGTGTTACACCAGGATTAGGTGCTCCTATTACATTAAGAAATCAACCTAAAGTTATTCGACCATTTTCTCCAAGATCTCGTGGTAAATTATACCAAAGATTAACTGAAGGAGCTATTAAAGATGTTGCTAATAACGAATCAATCTAACATATGATACTTAACAGTAAAAATAACAACTTTATCGTAAGATTTAATAAAGGATTTGTTTATCCTGACATTGTAAAGCGTTATGAAACTTATCTTAAACGTTTACCTATTCCATACGAAAGTGTGCAAGATTACTTGACTGCTTCAATACAGTCTATGTCAATGCCATCGCTTTCAGTTGAACCGGTAGAACAAACTCTTTATGAGGATCCATACAGTTCAAAAGGTGGTAAAAGGTTTGAAACTTATCTTGACCGTACATTTACGATTACATTTAAAACTTATGAAGGTTATATAAATTACTGGATTATGTTTGATCTGTTTAGAGCATTTTATGATCTTGACAATAAAGAAGAATTTTTGCCAGACATTAATCTGACGTTCTTGGATCATACAGGTTTTGAATTTATCACAATTAACTTTAACCAAATCCTATTAACCAACTTATCTGAACTTGACCTTAATTATTCGTCTAACACAGCTGAGTTTAGAACATTCACAGCAACGTTTAAATATAATTACATTAAAATTCAAAAGAGACTACAATAATGAAAACATTTAATGAAATCGTTTATGATAAAGCAATCTTCGAAGGTATGGATGTTAGTTACATGACTGAATCCGAACTTAATGAATCTATTGGTCTTTATCATATATTAAAAGAATCTTTTGATGCTGATGGAATTGAAGGATTGGAAAATAAACTTAAAGAAGGTTTATTTGGCGCAATCGCCGGATTTATTGCAGGTCCTGCTGTTGGAAAAGTAATTGCTAATGCACTCGGAGTAGAGCGAGGTATTCTCTACGATATGTTAACCTCTCGATTAGTATCTGCCGCTCTTGGTTCTGCTATTCAGAAAAATCTTTAATTTATGATTTTAGGAATTGACTTTTCAATAAAGTCCACTGCTGCTACTCTTAAGATGGGTGAAGGCTATACATTTTATTCTTTTGCTCGTAATTCAGTAGTTAAAGCTGATACACTTTTAGCTCTTAAAGCTGCCGGTGTTGTTATGAATCTTGTACCTGACGAAAAACCATTACCCAAAAAATCTACTATTGCTGAACGCGAGCGCTCTTCACTTGATGACGCTGGAGTTCTTATACCCGAAATTACTAAATGGTTTACTGACTTGCCAATAGAAGCATACGGAATTGAAGGATTTTCATTTGGTTCTACTGGAAATCGACTTGCACAAATCTCAGGGTACCAATGGGCTTTAAGATGGGATTTTAAAAAGATGGGTATGAAAACCGAGCAATTTTGGATTTTTTCTCCAATGACTGTTAAAGCAACTGCAGGTAAAGGAAACTTTAAGAAAGACGAAATGATAGATGCTTTCATAAACTCAGATGATTTAGCGTTAAAGAACACTGGATTGTGGAAAGCACTAAATACAAAACCAGAGTTATTTCAAACTAAAAGAGGGATTTGGTGTAAACCAATTGATGATATCATTGACTCTTATTGGGTATTGCGTACTACAGAGTTAAATAAAGAACTTTTAAAGGCATAAAGTATATAAAATAAGGTAACCATTATACCTAAGTAAATAATGGAGACAATGAAACTATACAACTACATATTATGACAAAAATTTTTAACATTGAAGAGGAGGCTCGTTTATACGGAATAGTTGACGACTACCGTACTATATATGAACAAGCTAACTTTATCGCTGTTCATATGCAAAAGATGGAACTTGAAATGGCGGAGCTTATTGAAAAGATGGAAGCTCTTAAAGAAGAAGAAACGGTAATTTATAACAAAGTCACAGAAAGAACTGGTGTTGATTTGGAGGAAGTAAAAACTACTGCAGGCAATTTAATTTTAGCCAAACAAGAAAAAATAGTTGAGAATAGTTAAAACTATCTGACTTTAAATGAATATATAATAAACAAAAACAATAACTTTAAAAACAACTAAAAATGAAAAAAGTAATCTTAGCATTAGCAATCGTTTCTACATTATCATTGGTATCTTGTAAAAACACAAACTCAACGGAAACTCAAACTACTACAGTTGACAGCACAGCGGTACAGGCTGATTCAACAAATGTTCAAGCTGATAGCACTGCTGTTGATACTACAACCACTGTAAAGTAATATAGTATCACATTAGTTAATTTCAGTTACTTATATTAAGTACCTAAACGCATTCTAAACACAACTTAAAAAAACTAAAAGAAAACATGGACAATCTAAACGACATTTTCAACCTATCATTAGACGATTTTAAAGAAGACGTAAAAGCAGCAGGTGGGGGTAAAAACATTTTTAAACCAGAAGCTAAATCTGGAAAAGACGGAGTATACAAAGCCGTAATACGCTTTTTACCTTGGCATAAAGACGTTAAAAAATCTGTAATGAAAAAATGGTCTTGCTGGATGACAAATCCTGCTACCAATGAAAGTAAAATGGTTGACTGCCCGTCTACCATCGGACAGAAATCTGTTATCCAGGATCTATTCTGGAAATTCAAAAAATCTGACTCTGTTGCTGAACAGAAATTAGCAGAAAACTTCTCAAGACGTCAAAAGTTTGCATCTCTTGTGCAAATTATGAAAGACGACAACAATCCTGAAAACGTAGGCAAAATCATGGTTTGGCCGTACGGTGTAAAAATCAACGCAAAATTACAAGCTGAGTTAAAACCTGAGTTTGGAAAACCACATATTCCTTTTGATCTATTTGAAGGTAAACCGTTCTTAGTTCACGTTACTCAAGTGGCTGGATTTAATAACTACGATAACTCTCGTTTCTTAGATGAAAAATCTCCTCTTGTTATTGACGGTGAAACTATGGAGAAAAATGCAGAAAGCTTAGCAAAAATTAAAGCATTCCTTGAAACTTCTCCGGATTTAAGTAACTATGATTACCAAGAATGGGACCAAGCAACTGAAGATTTCGTTAATGACGTAATCCGTAATACAGTTCCTGGAGGTCGTATGGTGGAATCAATCGAAAAAACCAATCGTTCTACATTCTCAACCGAGGCACCTTCTATCAAAGCTGCTCCTGCCGTTGCGCCACCAGCGCCATCTGCATTGCCTGACCTAGATAGCCCAATAAGTTCTGACTTCGACTTAGACATGAACACTGGATCTTTTGATGATGAGCTCTACGCATCCCTATAATCAAGAGTCAAAGGACACTAATAAAGAGAACGGAGGCCAAAAGCTTTCGTTCTCTTTTTCTTTAGAGGAACCTAAGAAAGCAACTCCAGAACAATTACTGGAGACGGTAAAATCAAAGTTGCAAAGTATCTTAAATGATAAATTTAGTAATTACGAGAAGCGCCGAGTTGACCCAAAGATAGGTAGATTAAATTTTGCTTGTCCTTACTGTGGAGATTCACACGCAGATGCCTGGAAGAAACGTGGTAACATATACACCCAATCTTTTTATTACAAATGCTACAACTGTGGCAAATATCGTAACCTTGCAGGATTCTTAAAAGATTTTGGTTACGGTCTTGACCTTGAAGAAACACTTCTTGCTAATGAATTGCAAGAGGCAGGTAAACCTATGGCTAGATCCGTAGATCCTATGGTCTTGCATAATACCGAAGAACTAATTAAATGGAGTATAGAACGTGAAGAAATTGAGAATAAGTTTAAACTTGTACGTTTAGATAACTCAAAGATCTTTACATACATGAAAAAACGTCTGCAGCCTGATATGACAAAATTTTCATGGAATCATGACTCACAACAGTTATACATATTTCATATTATTCCTGGGACTACTCGAGTATTAGGTTATCAGATTCGTAACTTTGTTCATAGACCTAAATACTTAACATTTAAGTTATCAAGAATCTACGAAGAATTAGGTAAAAATGTTTGTGAAGAAGTAATTGCTCTTGATGATATCTCAACTACATTTGGCATTCTTGAAATGGACATAACAAAACCAGTGACTGTTTTTGAAGGGCCGCTTGATGCATTCCTTTACAAAAATTCACTAGCAACTTGTTCGTCTAATATAGATTCCCCAATTCAGTTAAGTACTTTAAGATACATGTATGATTATGACTCTGCGGGTAAAGAGGCTGCTCTTGAAAAACTATCACAAGGAAAAAGCGTTTTTCTTTGGAGAAAGCTGTTTAAAGAAATAGGAATGGATGAGCCTGGAAAGAAAGTGGATTTAACGGATTTGGTGGTTCTTGCAAAACGTAAAGGTGTAAGATTGCCAAAATTATCCAATTATTTTTCTAATGATAAATATGATTCTTACTGGATTTAAAACAAAATACCAAATGATGTATATAAACTATATGATACCAGAAGATACTGACATATTTGGATTGGAACATGAAGATGATAAAATTAAAGGTCTTGCTGAGTTTTCTTTTGATGAAAAGGAACCTTTGGATTTATCTTCTATCTTAAATGATGTTGTACCGAAAAAGAAAAAAGAAATTGTAATCGTAGAACGAAATGGCAGATTTAATAAACGAAAATCAGGGGACAGCGGACTCTTCTAAACCAAATGATGCAATTTTTGCAAGGTTTAAAGCTGAACGTGATGAATGGACAAATAAAGTAAAAGATATGTCCCAACGAATGCGAAACATATATGATCTTGCTGAATTACAGGTAGACTTATATTCAAATCGTCAAATCTGCGCTGATTACACACATACACTTATGACCCACCTAACAAAGATTAATCGAATCTTTAGAGAAAAGAAAATTGAAAGATGGGAACACTATACAAGGAACTATGATTTACGTATGGATAAAGATCCTAAAGAATTACATATTTATGTTGACATGGCAGATATTGTAGAACGTAAAGATTATGTCCAAAACCACTTAGAGTTCTTTCGTGAAACTATACGTACCATAGATTCTATGTGTTACGGAGTTAAACACAGAATGGCACTTGAAGAATATAAACGAGGATAATGGGAAGGACAAAAAAGAAAAGATTACGAAGAATAGATACCCCTTATGGAAGAGCTTATGCTTGGGGTGAAGGCGAAGATGCAATTCTTATGCCGTCAGTTACAACAATATTAGGGTTTGAACCATCTGAATACCTTGCAGATCTTGAAGCTAAAATTGGAAAAGAAGAATTAGATCGTATTGGTAGAAATGCCGCGGTTCGTGGAACTGCTATGCACTTGTTCTTGGAGAATTTCTTTATCTGTCGCAAGAATGGCGGCGATGATGAAAAATGCTTGCTTTATACGCAAATGAAAACTCCTGATGAATTACGTGAAGAAGGTATAGACAATGATAAAATTAGCAGAGGGCGAGAGTTATTCTATAACTTTATACTTGAGAATGTATTTGATGACATAAAAGAAGTTATGTTCACTGAGCAATTTATGTGGTCATTAAAATATCTTTTTGCAGGTACTGCAGATTTTGGATTTATTCGTATGTCTGATGATGGTAAAATCATTGCTGATTTTAAGAGTGCAAGTGGATTAAGAGGTGCTGATGTGCTAAACAAGTATAAAAAGCAACTTGCAGCTTACATCATTGCTTTTGAAGAGATATATAATCAAAGGATAACTAACGCTCAAGTATGGTTATCTTCTCCTGATGGCATGCAAATTGAAATTCTTGAAGGTGAAGAACTTGAACAGAAGAAAGCAGAATTCATTGACTTAGCTCATAGATTTCATGAGGCTTGGGATGTTGAACCAATTCGTAAGTATTATTTAGAAAACTATCTTACGACGTAAAAATAAAAATGGGAGTGATAGCACAAGTTACACCGGATAATAGATTTATCCAACTTATTGACTACAACGAACTTGAGCTAGAACAGATTCATCATTCGTTTAAACGTAGGATTACCAACTGGAGATTCCACCCTCTTGTGAAGAGAAAGGTGTGGGACGGCTACATATCATTTATAGACAAGTACCAAAGAGTGCCTATCGGATTATGGAATGAACTAAACCTAACCTGCCAAAAATATAATCTTGCTTTAAAAGTTAACGGTATGGAGAGAGTTATTGATTATGACTTTGATGAAGAAGATTTCCGTTCATGGGTTGCTGACTTTTTTGGAGATCACCCGAAGATAACTCCAAGAGACTATCAAATTGAAGCGGCTATTCCTATTATGAAATACCGTAGAAGTATATCCGAAATTGCAACATCTGCGGGTAAAACATTCATTATCTTTATGATCTTTGCCTATCTGCATGATAGAGGTAAAAATGATAAGTTTTTAATGGTTGTGCCTTCAACTAACTTAATCATACAAACTATTGAAGATTTTGAGTTATACAATAACAATAAGTTAGACTTCAGTACTCAAATGATTCATGGTGGGACAGATAAAACCAAACAAGATGTAAATTTTATTGTAGGTACATATCAGTCACTTGTTAAAAGAGAAGCGCACTTCTTTGATAATGTAACCACTATATGTATTGATGAGGCGCATGGAACACAAGCAAGTTCTATCAAGAAGATCATTACCAACTGTATGAATGCCACTTATGCTTTTGGTGTATCAGGAACTATGTTACAAGATGGTTCTACTGAAGCATTTACGGTTCAAGCATATCTTGGTCCGCAAGTAAATAACATTAGTGCAAATTTCCTAACATCAAATAAGTATGCAACTCCAATCGTTGTTAAAGTTGTCTTATTAGATTATCTTGAGTGGGAATCACGAGAAAAACTTTCGGAATTACATTCAAGACGAGCTGAAATAGATGGAAGTAAATTATTAGACCTTGAAAAACGTTTAGTGGTTGAAAACCGTGGAAGGTTTAAATATGTATGTGATTTTGTTTCAAAATCTACAAAGAACTCACTTGTCTTATTCTCAAACGTAAAAGACAAATACGGCAGACGTATTTATGATTATCTTCGAGAAAATACCGATAAGACAATATTTTACATTGACGGATCCACTGGAATTGACTTGCGTGATGATTACATCAATCGTATGGAAGAAGGCGATGATAAAATCATGGTAGCATCATTCGGTACTTTATCAACTGGTATCTCAATTAATAACATTCACAATATCTTTTTTGTGGAATCATATAAGAGTGAGAAAATCATTCGACAATCTATCGGACGTGGTATGCGTCTGAAAGAAGGTAAAGAGAAAGTAAATATCATTGACTTCGTAGATGATTTCTCATTACCAAAGGGACATAAGAACTACTTACTTAAACATGGCGAGGAACGTATGAAGATCTATGCAGAGCAAGGATTTCCATACAAAAAGTATACTGTCAAGTTTAATCATTTGGATATATAGAATAAAATATATCCAAATGTCCCACATTCTAAGTTTCCAAGACTTTATATCTGAAAGCGCCGAACCACAGGCTTTTGGTCAACCTAAGATCAGCTTAAATTTTGCTGACGATACTCTAGTAGGGTTTCGTACTCAACTCCTTGATAAGTACTACGGAAAGGTAAGTAATACTGAGGATAAGGAAAAGATAAATAAATGTATAACTACTTATGTGTATGCACTTGATAAGAAGTTAAAAATTGATGAGGACATCATAAAATTAATGGCCAAGACTTTAGGTATGACCCATGAGGAATTAACTAAAGAATTACAAAAGGAAACCACTGACTTTTATGATAAGCCAAACGTAATCCAATAAAATCAAAATAAGACAAATATAAAATGAAGAAATTTTCACAAGCAATTCCCGCGCTTCACGAAGCTGAAGGTGCCGCTAAGTCTGAGCTACAGAAATCTTACGCAGAATACTTTAAAGCCAAATTAAACAAATTTGGTGCAAAATCTCCAGCGGATCTTACTCCGGAGCAAAAAACCGAGTTCTTTAATGAAATCACTAAAGATTGGAACCGTGGTGAAGGAGCAACTAAAGCAGGACAAGCTGACATTGAAGAACATGGAGTTAAAGAGTCTGAAATAGTAAATGAAGCTGAAGTAAAATCAGAAGCTGAGTTTAAAGAATATGCAATGGCACTTTTAAAGAAAGCACACCCTGATGACTTTGATGAAGCTAAAGCAAACGCAACTGTTGAAGGCATCTTGAAAAAATGTGACGGTGACTTTGGCGCTGCTGTAGGAATGATTACAAGTTCTCTTGGTGAATCTACTACTAACGAAGGTGAATGCCCAATGTGTAAATGTGATCCTTGTGAATGCTACACTAATGAAGGTAATGCTTTCGGTGATGCTGTGAAAAAAGCAAAAGAGGCTGGAGAAAAAGAATTTGAGTTTCAAGGTAAAACTTACAAAGTTGAAGAATCTGAAGCAGGTGCTCCTAACGATCTTAACGAAGGTGCTGATGTAACTCCGTATCTTGATGAAGTTAAAAAAGCTTTACCTCAATTAGAAGATCTTATTAAAAAGAAATTAGGTTTCGCTCCTAAACTTACAGCAGATAAAAAAGGTGCAGATAGAATCTTCATTCAATCATCTGACCTTATGAATGAATTAGGAAAAACTCTAGTTAAAACTTTATTTACAAAAATCGAAATTGGTTTTTGGGGTGGTAATGTAACTGGCGATGGAAAATCAATTTGGTTTAATCCTAAAATCTGGTACGAACACCCAAGCGGCGGATCAAACGGTTGTGATTTTATATGGGATTCACTTTGGTGGGATTTAGCATCTAAAAAATGGATTGAAGGAAGATCTTTAATTAAATAATCATGAGTCTATTAAACTATAATCAATTCATACTTAATGAATCAACGATTTTAGAAGAAGTTCTAAATGAAGGTGGTGCTTACGGGCATCTTGCTCATCCATTTGAAGATTTCGGATTGACTATGGGTGACTTAAAGAAAATGATTGACACTACCGTTAATGGTGCTTTTGGACCGGAGAATTTTGTTCAAGAGAAAACTGACGGTCAAAATATTATGATTTCGTGGAAGAACGGCAAACTTATTGCCGCAAGAAACAAATCACACTTAAAAGATGCCGGTGCGAATGCTTTAGATTCTGCCGGCATTATGTCTCTTTTTGCAGGACGTGGAGATATTGAGAAAGCATATAATTCAGCAATGAAAGATTTAACTGCTTCTATTAATTCTCTATCACCAGCAGATAAACAAAGATTCTTTGATGAAGGTAAGAAATTTGCTTCAGTAGAGATCATTACACCAGTTACCCAAAATACTGTTCCTTACGGTCAAAACATATTGGTTTTCCACGGAGTTGTTGAAATGGACGCTGCAGGTAATCCTGTAGGTGAAGATAAACAAGCAGGACGTGATATCGGAAAACTTATTACTGACGCAAATGCTGCGGCACAAGAAACTTTTTATGTTCGTGGACCGCAAGATATTGCATATAAGCCTTTCCCAAATACTAAAAGCAGATTATCTTATTATCAAAAGAAACTTGCTGACGTTATGAAAGACAGCGGAACCAACACAGGTTCTACTGTTGAGCAGTATGCATTAGGTATGGGTAAACGAATCCTACAAGAAGAGGCTACTAAAGCTAATGTTACAATTCCTGGTGAATGCATTGACGGATTAGCTCGTAGAATTGCTGACATTGACAAATCATATAGTGTCCCGCAGATTAAAAAGGAAATGGGTGCTAACGCAGATTGGTTTATTAACTTAGAGAAAACCAAAGGTAAGGAAATGAAACGTAAAGTTTTTGCACCGCTTGAAAGTTTATTCTTAGAAGTTGGAACTGAAATGATGAAAAACCTTTCTGCATTCCTTTCAGCAAATCCTACACAGGCGGCTGAATACATGAGAAAAGATATTGACAAAACTATTGCTACTATTAAAACCAATGGTGATGAGGCTGATGTTTCAAAACTAGAGCATGAATTATCTAGAGTTGCTGCTGCGGGTGGATTAGATGCAATCGTTCCAACTGAAGGTATCACTTTTATTTTTAATGGTAAGCTGTATAAATATACAGGAATCTTTGCGCCATTACATCAAATAAGAAGTATACTTGCTTACAAGAAATAAATTATGAACATTCATACATACGAAGAATTTATAAATGAAGCTGAGGAAGTATCAGTTGATAAAGTATTAACACCAGCTGATAAGAAAAAACTAAAAACAGCTTTTGAAACTGTTTTTACTGGTGTAGATAAATTATCATTTAAAAAGGACGGTACTATTGAAGGTCGTCGTGGATATTTTTATAGACACGGGCAATCACCACAAAGTGTTGCTGAACAATTAAAGAAAGCTTTGAGCAGTCAAGGAATAGAAATAACTATTGTTAATACATATGATGATTTTAAGCCTTGGCCTAAAGATAGCAATTTTGTAGTAACATTTAAACTTACATAATTAATAATGAAACACATACCTACATTTGAGCAATTCGTTCACGAAGCTCAAACTTTTATTGAAGAATCAAAAATGGGTGATGTACATATCATGGCTCAAGAAGCTCCATCTTTTGATAATTTTAAAGCAGAGTTCATTAAAGAATATGGCAAGCCAAAGTCTGTTAAAGAATTACAACAGTTAGAAGCGTGGTTACAAACCATCTGGAAAGAAAGAAATTAAAAAACACAGCTATGAAACATATACCAACATTTGAAGACTTTGTAACAGAGTCAAAAAAAGAAAAAGTAAGTGGTTCTACTTATTGGGAAGAAGTTGCTATACCAGGATTCGGAAATGATAACACAGTAAAATCTGATAATGATTCTACTAAGGCTGCGCAAGCAGTAGTTGATTTTTGGGAAAAAGGAAAAACTTTTGATAAAGCAGGATTCACTGTTAAAGATGTATCGGTATTTGATTTATCTAAAGCTAAAACTGGAGCTATCATTATGGGAAAACTTATTGATGGCGGTGCTAATAAAGATTATCAAATTAAAATTGAAGTTCGTGATACCAAACTAGGTGTTCCTAATAAAAACATATACACTTGGGTTTCTCGAGTTGGATAAAAAATATAATAGACATGAAACATATACCTACATTTGAACAATTTGTAAACGAAGGCTTTGATGCTAAGTATTGGGAAGATTACCATGAAAAGGCACCAAAGATAACATCAAAATCTGCAGTTGCTAGAGCTGTTGAAGATGCTGTTGAAGAATGGAATGACAACAATGAAATGGGTAAAGATAATGAAGTAACTCAAAAAGGTGAAATGATAGTTATGGAACTTGCTCATAAATTCTTTGCTGCTAAAGGATGGGTTTCATCTGATGTTATTGAAGCATTCATTGCTCAAGAATCTTAAAAAATATTTGTAAAATTTAACATTTAAAATTTGCTTAGTTCAAACTAAATGGTTAATTTTAACAATAAATATAAAACTATGAAACATATCAAAGAATACCATGAATTTATTAATGAGAATCTAGCTTATAAGTTAGAAGATGTATTATACAAAAAATTCATTGACAACAAACAACATAAACAATGGTTTGATGATTATGATGAGTTGGAAGATCCTATCTTTTATACTATGGGAACTGGTGGTCGTATGGCATTTGATTCTGTAGTTGCAAAAGATCAAGCTAAATTTGTTAAAGCGGTTACTGATGAAGTTGAAAAATTTAACAAAATCAACAAAACTAAATTTAAAGTTCAGCCTGATGTGATATCTGAATCTGTTAATGAAGCAACCGAACAAGATTACGTTGTAAAATTTTGGACAATTCAAAATGACGATGATATTGATTGGGATTGGGACGTTAAGGCTACATCACCTGAAGACGCGATTGCTAAAGTAAAATCAGGTAAAGCTAAAGGACCACACGGTGAAACTGTGTCGAGAATTGCCCGCAAATTTAGCGCTGAATTAAAGAAAAAATAAAACATACATAATGAGAGAATTACCATCTTTTGAACAATTTAATGAAAGCATTAAAACCGCTAACATTAATGAAGGAGTTTTTCACAGACTTCCAAAGAACATCATAACAGATGAACTTTATTTATCAACAATGAACTTACAGAACTTTTATGCTAGAACTGCTGCAGGCAACGATGTTGATCCTGGTGTAATTGATACTATCATAAGAGGATTAGATAAAGTTAAAAAAGCTGTAAAGAAATTTAACAGCAAAGAAGAAGTAGCTGGGACAGTTTATGAAGCTGAGAAAATGGTCTTTGATGAAATAGGTGCTGAACTTGAAGCTCTTCAAAAGAAAATTCTTGACTTGATGAGAAACACAACGGACAGCAAATGGAGAACAGCATTAGGTTCTGCTTCTACTGCGCTTTCTAATTTAGATAGAAATTTAAGTCAAGCAGATGCAAAACTTGGAGTTATTCCGATGAAAGAATCTGAAGAAGTTAACGAAGGTGATATGACTAAAGATTATGATGGTTTCATTGTCCTAGATTCAAAAACCAAAAAACTTTATAAATTCAGATATGTAAAAGGAACTAGCAATGTTAAGGTTGAAAACGATGCTATTGACAAGTTAATAAAAGCAAATGGATTAACAAGAGCAAATTACATGGTTCATGGATTTGTTAGAAAAGGTGAATGGGATAAAAATGATAGTGAAGTCTTAGAATCTGTATCAGTTAATGAAGCATCTTCAAAATTAACAATGAAAGAAACTCAAATGGCTGGTGAAATATCACAGGTAATTTATTCATACAAAAACTTGAAGAAAGACGAAAAGGTAAATGTATTAAATAGTTTAATCACACGAGTAGAATCAGGAGAATTATCTGAATCTGAATCAGTTAATGAAGCATCGGTACAAGTTGCTGGTAAAGCTAAACCTGCTGGAGCACAAGTTCTTGCTACTGTGATTATGAAATATTTAGAGGATAATCTTCTTATACCGTCAAATGCAAATAAGAAAGGTATTACAGAAGAGCTTAAACAATTAATCATGGATTCTACATTCTAATGAAAAAGTTTTCTGACTACCTAAATGAAAGTAAGCTTGAAGAGCTTGGGGCAATCGGTGTTACACTTAAGAGTGCTGATATTAAAGACTCTATGATTGGAGTAACTGCTACAAGTTTAACATCGGATTCAGTTATATTAGAACTTAATGTTCCAGTATTAACCGGTGATCAATTAATGATACTTGTGAAAGGTGGATTAAAAACAATACAGCCTAACGGTAAAGGACTTAAATTAAAATTCTAAACATGAAACATATTACTACGTTTGAAAACTTTATAAATGAATCAATAAATGAATCAAAAAAGGAATTAACTCTTTTTTCTGATATGAAAATAGGAGATACGTTTTCAATGTTTGGAAGCGCGGACGGAAAAACTAAACCAATGATTTTAAAGAAAACTGGTAATGAAGAGGCTCAAATAATTAAAGTTGGTGATGTTAAAGGAGTAAAAGTAGGTGAGTATCAACACCCTTCACCAACAGGAATGTATGCTCTTACTGAAAATGTAAATGAAGCATCTGCATTCATGGCAAAAGACGTCGCCAAAACTGTTGCTTTTTTAAATGCTGAAGTTGGTGATCACCCAGGTTACATATTCTTTGGTGATGGCGAAGATATCGAAGACTTTGACAAACTTTGGAAAAACCGTAAATATCAAGAAGCATTAGATATGCTTGCAAGAGACCGCGAGATTGTAGCACAAACTTTTGATGATGTGAAACCTTGGGTTAAAGAATCAAAAGAAGTTAGTGAAGGTTTCTTAGATAAAGGCGACGGATACTGGACTCTTTACATTGCAAATAAAGATACCACAATTGGAAAAACAGTTGTTCCTAAAGGCACTGTAATAGGTTCTGTTGGTGGTGGTAATTGGCAATCTACGGATGGCAAAATTAATACACACATTGCGGCTCTATTAGATACTCCTGATTTTGACAAAGTTCCTAATCCAACATGGCCGATGACTGTTGAATTTACAAAAGAAGTTGAAAATTGGGCAAGACAAACTCGAGATCTTATTCAAAGAGATCCAAGTAAAGCTCAAGCAGTTATCAATAATCGTGTAAGAGTTATTAATGATATGAAAAAACTATTAAAGTAATTATGAAACATATAACTACATTTGAACAATTTATGAATGAGTCACAATCTGTATCATTTGCATTTTCTTTGCCTGGTGATAAAAATGGAACAGAACTTGCAATATTAAAAACAAACGATGGTGATGGCTTTGTTGTGTCTGAAATAAATAACAAAAAAGAATCTGTTTTTATTTCTTGGAAACAATTTGAAGATTTAAAGAAACGTTTAACAAAGTAAAATGAAATACATTAAACTATACGAAGAATTTATACT
>Ga0315908_10000063_pt1 | contig 86937 bp, 59 predicted proteins | sample LakEriMetagenome_12_FD_203520 | JGI IMG/M metagenome (GOLD analysis project Ga0315908, IMG submission 203520) | Freshwater fungal communities from buoy surface, Lake Erie, Ohio, United States - Buoy 4 MA124 | ecosystem: Environmental > Aquatic > Freshwater > Lake > Lake biofilm | place: USA...
TCGTGATTGTATTTGGCGACCATGTTCCGGTGATTCCCTCTTGTGAGGTTGCTGGCAATGCAGGAGCTGCACTGTTCTGACAAAGTGGACCAATCGCCGCAAACGTTGGAGTAACCTCTGGAGTGATTACAACCTGAATGCTTGTTGGTATCGCACACTGCGTTGGATCATTCGGTGTGAAGTTAAAAGTGAATGTACCATCGGCTGTAGTCGTGATTGTATTTGGCGACCATGTTCCGGTGATTCCCTCTTGTGAGGTTGCTGGCAATGCAGGAGCTGCACTGTTCTGACAAAGTGGACCAATCGCCGCAAACGTTGGAGTAACCTCTGGAGTGATCTCAATAGTCATCGACGTATCCCTCGCACATTGATCCTGGCCCGCGGCATTTAATGGACTCACCGTAAATTGAAACACTTGAGTTCCGCTAGTGCTCGTATTCACAGATAGTGGATTCCAAGAACCTGCTATACCATTCGTTGATACGTTAGGTAATTCAACCGCAACACTATTCTGACACAAAGGCCCGATTTGCGTGAACAAGGATGGCAACTCCGGCTGAATAATAACAGTCAACGTTGTGAGTGTTCCCTGACAACTTTGATTAGTTTCCAGCACTTGCAATGTGTATGTACCCGCCGGTGTATTACCCCAATCAATCGAGATATTATTCGATGGATTTCCGGCAATCGTTCCCAAGAATCCCGCGGTGGTCACAGACCATGTATACGTGGATCCCGTTGAGCCGGCGCCGCCATTCTCAGCACAGTCAACACAATACGGTTCGACCGTTCCGAAGCATAACGTCTGCGTCGGATCACTTGACGTCTGCCCCCACGCTGCCTGACCGAGCATGATAACGCTCAGGAACGTGAGGAGTTGTTTGATGTAACGATTTTTCATGTGAATAGAAGTGGTTAATTATGAAATATTAGGGTGGTTAAGATTTGCGGAAGAATAGTAATGCTCACCGTTTGCGATTGCGCGCAACCGCCGGGAGCAGGAGTAAATACGTAGTTGGAGGATCCCGCTGTTGTGGTGCTCACTGAGGCTGGCGACCAGGTTCCCGATACACCATTTGGAGAGTTTGGACCAAGCACTGGTGCTGCAGCACCATAACAAAGCGGAGAAGCAAAGGCAAAGTTCGGTGTCACTGATTGCTGCACCGTCACACACGTCTCCTCAAAGCAATCCTGTGTCACTTGATACAACACCGGATTCGGCGCAGCATTTTGGAAAGAGATGGCACCGTTGCCGTAATTATTGTCACCGGCATTGGCCACCGAGAAGAACTGATTGCTGACCAGTGTCGCAGCAAACTCTCCCGGGTTGTTGATGATCATTCCAAACACCTTCAACGCTGTGGGGTTGCCCAATGCAGCCAGCGGCAAGTACAATTCAAAGCCACGGGTCAAATCATTATCCGTGAAACTCTCCTGATAGCCAAACTGAGCGCTCGGGCTGCTACCCAAGAATGTATTTGTATTGGCAGTCATATCATACAAATCATAGAAGGTCGTCGACCCCACCAAGTTCGCTCTGTTGATAGACAGGATATAATCGGGTTCAAAGCCGGCGTCGAACGTGATTCCACCATCCAAATTCCGAACACCAAAGGTGAATGGATCGGCATTGTTGCGGTTGACCCATGTTGATAGTGAATTAAAGCCGCCTGCCTTGCTATCGATGAACAACAGGATACGATTATTCTCGGTAATTAACGTTCCGTCAATTTCATTTCCTGCCACACCAATGTAAAGCTGGCCATTGCGATTCAGCATTTTCAATCCATCCAAGCGTGTATCGGCAATGGTAAACGGTGCCTGACTTGCGGGACCGCCGGTGGTTCCCGGTATCACCGGTGTCCATCCCGGATCTGTGAGATTACCATCCATAATCGGCGGCGCAGGATAACTCCGCACACACACCTCCGTACCTGCCGCAAAACCTGCTCCTGCGCTCAACGTTGCAGTGGCTGATGCCGGTCCTTGTGAAGCACCATTAACCAAGAACTCATACCACGTGCCACCTGCTGCGGTGAACGTTGAGGTACCCGTGCACGCCGGCTGCGGACTCAAGGTTGGAGCAACTGGAGCAGCAATTACGCTGACATTCACAACCGTATTAAAAGCAGCACATCCATTGGCTGCTGCAATGCTGTACGTTACCGAGTAATTCCCCACTGCACTGGAAGAAGCCGTAATAGCACCCGTGGAGGTATTCAGCGTGAGACCCGCCGGAGATGCACTGTAGGTTCCGCCCGTTGTACCGGAGATAGTCGGCGATACAGCTGCCGTTTCATTTTGACACATCGGAGATGGATATGCCAACGATGCCGATGGAGAATTACTTAGTGTGACGGTGACCACTGCAATATCATCCGGACAGCCTGCAGCGGTGACTGTATAAGTATATGCGCCTGCAGCGTTAGCAGCAGGATTGAATGTTCCAAGGTTTCCATTTGCCAATGCTGATGGACCGGTCCATGTTCCCGTCGCAGCAGCCGTTGCTCCCAATGAAGTGAATAAGTTCACCGGAGTGCCGGTTGCGCACAGCGTTAAGGTTGCATCATTACCCGCCTGAGGTGGCGCTGTGACCGTCAATTGACCATTCACATTGGTTGTTCCATCCCATGGACCACCGAAACCACCGTACTGCCAGGCGCAACCATTGATTTGATAACGGAACGCGTAGTAGTAAGTTCCCGCCGCCAATCCTGAAAGTGTTCCAATGTACTCATCATTATTGCCGACTTGGGTATTGAATGAAGCGTTGCTCCAGTTCGTCCATGTTGAAGGATCAGCGTTCGAAGTGCTATAGCCAATTTGTGCTGTCACCCCGGCAGCAGCTCCGGGAAGTGTGGTGTTGATGGTACCAAGGTTATAAACCTGTCCATAAGCATTGAAGGATCCCGTTGTGCAAATGGTTCCGTTTTGCGGGAATTGCAAGTTGACGTAATCCAGAACGTCATAAACATCAATCACTGCCTCGCCTGTTACAGGTGCTGTGCAAGGGTTCGCCCCTGTAGTTGAAATGCTGATAAGTGTGTAGGTCAACTGAACGGAAACCGCCGGTGTATTGACCGTTGCTGTTCCTCCTGCCGAGAGTGTTACGTTTTGATTCGCTCCACCATTGACCTGATAAGTGACAACCGCATTTGCACTGCCGTTAAATTGTATAGGAGCTGTTTGTCCTGAGCAAACCGTCGTCGATCCCGAAATCGTCGCTGTTAGCTGAGGTGCAACTGTAATCACTGCAGTGCCGCTAGCCGGACCGGTACAGAAAGGAGCCACACCGCTTTGCACTCCCGTAAGCGCATAAGTTGTTGTGGTAGTTATTTGTCCCGTAGAAATAGTAACCGTGCCTAAATTATTCAACACAACGGCCTGTGTTGGTCCACCATTCACGGTGAATATCGCTGTGGAGTTTGCAGGTCCGGTGAACGTAATATTTGCAGAACCATCATAACAGATGGTCGTCGTTCCGCTGATCGTTAATGTGGGCGGAGGCGCAATGGTGATTGTTGCACTGCCGGTGATGGGCTGAGAACATACCGGATTGGTTCCGATAGAAGCACTTACCAAGGTGTAGGTAGTCGTTGCAGTGAGGTTAGGTGTTTGAAAACTTCCGGCACCTGAGGCATCCAGCACAACGGTTTGATTCCCTGCGCCACCGTTATAAGTAATAGTGGCACCGGGTGTTCCAACAAGTTGAATAAATGTATTTCCTCCTGAACATAATGTGGTATCCCCTGAAATGCTGGCCGTGGGTAATTCAACCAAGTTCACAATCACGGGATTCGATGTCGCGCTGCATCCTTGCGGATTGGTCACCGTCACCGAATAACTGCCACCGGCATTAATGTTCACACTTTGCGTCACAGGACCATAGTTCCATAAGTATTGGTCCGCTGCACTTGATGTCAAGGTTACCGAACCGCCTTGACAAATCGTTACAGGTCCTGCGGGGCTGATGGTTGCGACGGGCAATGGGTTGACCGTTACGGTGATGTTGGCCGATACGGGTCCGCATGGTCCGGCGGGATCGTTGGTGGTTAATGTCAAGACGACGTTGCCACTTGTAATGGCAGGAGTGTAGGTGGTAATGAGCGAATTCGCATTGGCAAACGTGCCACTAGGTGCAGACCAGGTTGCTGAGGTCGCACTGCCTCCGAGGACACCATTCAAGTTAACCACGTTACCGACACACACCGCCTGATTCGTTCCCGCATTCACTGTAGGCAGTGGATCAATGGTAATGGTCAACTGAGCTGTTGTTGCGCACTGTGTTGTCGGATTTGGTGTAAACGTGTAAGTCGTTGTAGCCGTGTTGTTGATGGCCGGCGTCCAGGCACCGGTAATTGCAGGCGTATTGGTCGAAGACGTTGGCAATGCCGGAATGACTGCCCCACTGCAGAATGGACCAACGGGATTAAAGGTTGGCGTAACAGGGGTTGGCGCGGTAAGCACGACTGAATTGTCCTGGACTGAAAATGGCGCGACGCATTCGTAATCAAGATAAGTGGCAGTGCCGGTTTGCGAGAAGTTAACATAAGCACCGTCGCTATCAGCGAGAGGAACTAAATCATAGGTAACTGCATCTGAACAGCCTGCGCCAAAAGACATTGAGAGCGTTCGAAGACCCGATCCGCTTCCATTACCAAAATATCCGGGCGCTGTTGTGGCACAATGAAAAGCCATGTAAAGCGTATCCGAAACATTGGCAAAAGTGCTTGCAGCAATGTTCGGTGTATTACTTGTTATAATAACCACATTAGCATTCGCAGGCAAAACACCTCCTGCAGGTATTGGAAGAATAATACCACCTGCTGTTATCGCCGCATTAGCCGATGCAATGAAGGTAGCGTTGGTGCAATTAAAATTGGTGAAGCTATTCGAAGGAAATGTAACCGACGCACTATTGAGATTCAGCGGCGCACTACCAATCTGAATAAAGAACATCTCGTTCAACCCTTCTTGAGCACCCAATCCGCAGGCATCTACACCGATACTCTGAATCTGAAAACATCCACTCACGGGAGTAAACGCTTGCGACTGGCATCCGTTAGCATCGGTCACGGTGACGTTATACGTACCTGTACAGAGGTTGTTGATAGTGGCCGTTACACCGCCATTGCTCCAAGCGTATTGATAAGGTCCCAGCCCACCGGTGACGTCCGCAACTGCATTACCATTGCAAAGGGTTGAACACGTTGGATTGGTGCCATGCGCAAATACAAGCGGACGTTCGTTCACCACAACTGCAACAACCACGGGTGTTCCTCCGCAACCGCCTGCCGTGGGCGTAAAGGTGTAGTTCGTTGATCCAACGATATTGGTATTAATCACCGCCGGACTCCATGTTCCATTCACTCCATTGGCGGAGGTTAAAGGCAATGCTGTCGGTGCTTCACCAAAACAGAACGGGCCAATCGGACCGAAGCTCGGAGTGACCGAATTCGTAACGGTGATGGTGTTGTTTGAAGTGAATGGCGCAGCTGTACAGAGAGGAGCTGTGGTATAGGCAATATTGGTGTAGTTGACAGTAGCATTGGCTGATAAAACCGGGGTTGTCCAGGAAAGGATTCCGGTAGCACCAACATTGACCTGCGTTGCCACTCCATTGTAAGAAAATGTAACCACCGTATTCGGCGTCGCTTCAATATTCACGGTGGCAGTAGTTCCTGTGCATGCGGTGGTCGGCACAGTGAAGGAGGTGATAGCAGGTTGAGGGCGAACAGTTATGGCGATATTCAGCGGAGTGATACATCCCGTCGCAGCGTTACCAGTACTGACGCTATTGAATGTGAGCGTAGTATTTGCAGGCCACGTCAATCCAAGGGAAAGCGAAGTGGGTGTAATCAAAGCAGTACCGGTATTATTGATGCCAAAGGAACCGTTTACACCATTTAGGGTGTAATTCAAATAAGAACTTGGAGTCCCGGTAAAGCTTAACTGTCCTGTAGATCCCGCACAAACGAAATAATTGGGTGCTGCAGGAGACGTCAAGGTCGCAGTGGGCGCCTGCACGGTGACAGTCGATGTTGCAGTTCCAGAACATCCGCAAGAGTTCGTTGCTGTAACCGTGTAGGTTGTCGTTGCGGTAGGTGTTGCAACGGTTGAGGCTGTATTGGTAGACGACAATCCGGCAGCAGGTGCCCAGGTGTAGGTCACGGTAGGTGCCTGGAATGCGATGGACCAGTTTAAAAGTGTTCCAATGTCACCTCCAACATCATCCCCGACAAATAATGTCCAGGTACCATTAATTGGACTTCCATTAAGCGCTGAAAAAGCAGCTTCAGGAAGAAAGTTTCCGGTAAAAGGAGCTGCACCCACTGTAACATTCGTAGTCGCCGTTGTGATGAAATGGGTTCCGGTATAGTTCAAACCTGAACCGCCATTGCGGGAACTTAATAGGAAATTCGTACCGTTGGGACTTCGAAGGAAAATTACGAGGTCACCTGCCCATGTATGATTGATATTCAAGGTAACATCGATGAAAGTTGAAGCCGTAATGACGTTTGGACAAACCCCGGCCACGGTGAGAGCCGAGGATATATAATTCTGACCAGCGGTTCCGGGCACCCCTTCGCCATTGATATTATTATCCGGAATGGCAATATTATTCTGCGTTGAATTCGTCAAGATATTTCCACCACTGGCGGGCCCCGAAGCCGTGAGGGTTGCTCCTGTTCCGGTTGGACAAATCGTCGTGGCTGTTGGAGCAACTGTCACAGGCAAATTAGCTCCACAGCAGAAAGGTGAAATAAAGCTGGTAGGCGGAACCACGGGAGCACCGGCCACCGAAAACACAGCAGTCAAATTGCACGCGTTGCCGGTTGCATTGAGGTTGTTTATAGAATATGCGATTGGGCTGGTGAATGGTCCGTTAAGGACTGTTGACCCACCACAGGACGATGTGATCGTGAGTGTTCCCGAGGCCGGTGGACAAGCTACGTTGACTACCCCGGAAAGATTGTAAAGGCCATTACTACATGCCGTTGTAACAGCGGTCAAGGAATTACAGTTAGGTGCTGTATAGGTTGCCGGCACAATCGAAGGGGCACCCGCGGCTGTGAACGTAGCTGTGACCGAACAGTTCTGTCCGTTTCCGCACAAATTCGGGAAACTGTAATTCAACGTGGATGCGAACGGTGCCGTAAATGTTTGGCTTCCGCCACAGTTATTCGAAACCGTCAAGGTACCACTAGCAGGCGGTGTCGACAACAACACCGTGCCGTTGAGTGTATACTTACCGTTAACGCAAGGACCGGGTGCAACGGTAATGAGGTTACAGTTTGTTGTACCTGTACCGCCTGTCTGAGCAAAATTCACTACCCCGGGCTGATTCGAGAAATTCGTAATCAACATCATGTACCACTGCCCTGCGGTCGCATTGGCAATGTTTGCAATTTCGATTGCTGCCGCTGAGTAACTGCAATCCACAATATTATTAGCTGCCAGCCCCGTGCACATCGCGGCTTGCGTGGCAAATGGCCCCCAGATGACGAAATCGACGTCCAACGGCACACCGGCGGCATTCTCCTGAGATATCGTAATGTCAATGGGGCCTGAATTGGCAACATTCATATAGTAGAATGCCGGGTTCGGAGTTGAGAACAAACATCCATAAATTCCACCTGAACCCAATGATGGTTGACTGATCGTGTTACAGTAATTATAATTATTACCAGCACAAAATGCATCGGCCGTATTGCAGCTGGTATTCAAGGTCGTCGACTCACAACAATAGGGAGCGGTGTAATTCACCGGTGCAAATACCGGCGCCCCGGCAGCAGAAAAAACAGCGGTAGCCGTGCAGTTCAATCCGCTTCCATCCAAATTCGCAAGTGTGAAGTTGATGGGTGAAACGAAAGGCGCATTGAATACCTGCTGACCACCGCACGAGGTTGAAATAGTGAGCGTTCCCGATGTGGGCAAGCAAGATCCCGTTAGTGTTCCTGTAAGTGTATACAACCCCTGTGCGCAAACTCCCGGCACTGCGGTAAACGTATTGGGCGTGCACGTTGGAGCCGTATAATTCACCGGAGCAATCACGGGAGCACCAGCAGCGGTGTAAGTTACCGAAACCGTGCAATTCGCACCGTTTGCACAAATATTACCGAAGTTGTAGGGAATTGTCGTGGGAATGGGAGAAGGCACCGTTAGTGTTCCTCCGCACGATGAACTGATGGTAACCGATCCGGAACCCGGCGGACAATGCGTGAGTACTCCGGAAACAGAATAATTACCCGTTGCCACATCGCAGGCTGAAGGCACAGCGGTGAGCGCATTACACGCAGGAGCAGTGAAGTTGGCCGTGAGGGTCGGAGTTCCGGCAACGCTGTAAGTAGCCGTAACCGTGCAAGCGGTTCCGGTTCCACACAAGTTTGGAATCGAGAAATTCGTAGCAGCTGTGGATGCAGGCAAAGTAACACTGCCTCCGCAGCTGGTCGTGATGGTCACCGTTCCTGAAGCCGGTGCGCAGGCATTGGTGATTGTACCGTTGAGTGTATACGTTCCTCCATTACATGCCGAAGGCGTGGCTGTCATCGTGTTGCACTGCGGTGCATTGTACGTTCCCGGAATGATGTTGGCCGTAGGTTGATCGGAGAATACGGCGTTCACCGTGCACAACTGACCGTTGCCACACAAATTAGGGAAGGAATAATTGATCACGGTCGGAAATGGTGCCTGCAAAACAATCGGCGTTCCTCCACACGAATTGGTAATCGTAAGGTTACCTGTAGTTGGTGGCACCGGAACGGTTACAGTTCCCGTAACGTTATAACGGCCTGCAACACAAGGTGACGCCAACGCTGTAATGATATTACAGTTCGTGGTTGCAGCACCTGCCTGACCGGCATTGGTTTGATTGAAATTAATGACACCCGTTTGTCCACTGAAATTGGTAATCAACACCATGTACCACTGCCCTGCCAGGGCATTTGGAATTGCCGCATTCTCAACCGCAGCTATGGAAAAACTACACGAGACAATATTGGTAGCCGAAAGCCCCGCGCACATGTCGGCCTGATTGGCAAATGGCCCCCAAATAACGTAGTCGACGTCGAGACCTGCACCGGCCGGAGATTGTTGCGAAATGGTAAAATTGAGGGCTCCCGTGGTTGAAACATTCAATGAATAGAAGGCTGGATTCGGCGTTGAACCTAGGCATCCATAAATCCCTCCGCCACCCAGTGAGGGCACACCCGTCGTATTGCAATAATCCGTGGAAACACCGGTACAGAATGGTTCAGAAGTGGCGCAAGAAGAGTTATTTGGCTGCTGGTTACAGGGAACACCTTGACGCGCGCACAATGAAAACGCTCCGGCAGCGGTTCCATTGGCCGACCAGAATCGAATCCAAACGGTGGAACCCGGAGTAAGTCCTGTCTGTGATATCGAGGGCATCAAAGGACTGGCACTTCCATCGTCGTCACAGGCCACCAGTGTCAAAGCATTACAGTTATTGCCGGTATAAAGCGCCATGGCGCCGTCAATAACATCAGCTCCCTGAGCATCCAACACCAAAAAACCGTTGGCAGGAACCGTCGCCGTAAACCATACATCACCACCGGTGTAGAATCCGCAAGTAGGAGCCGCCACACCCGCTGTTGGTGTCGCATCCAAATTGGTGTAAGGAGTAAAAACACATGTTGCTCCAACAGTCAATGCGATTGCTTGGCATGGATTATCATTCGCCGGCTGGGCCCACGATACGCCGATAGAGCCTGCCAATAAAGCAAGCGTAACACACAAACGCGATATGAAGGTAGTGGACCGCAAAAAAAGTTTAGGCTTAGTTGAGTGGTTGTTCTTTCACTTGACCGTTTACATTCAGCACGAAGCGAATCGGCGGCTGCTTGCTTCCAAGGGAATCAATCTTCTTTCCATGCTTCTCCCGAATCTCGGCGGCTGACGCCAAAAGAATACTGGCCTCGCCATTTTCCAAAACATACACAGCTTGCTTATCCTCAAGACGGAAATTATCCAAACGATCAAAACTCAGAAATGCTTTTTGGTAGCGATAAAGATCAAAACCTGTTGCTTTGGCTTGAATGGAGAAACCTGCTTTCGAGCACAAAGGCGTTAAGTCCTTGGTGGAAGTTGTCTGCCCCACAAGTGAAATGTTAGGGACAACAAACAGTAGCGCCGTAAAAAGCGCAATGCGTGAAACGTTGTACATGATGTAATCAGTTAGTTGCACACACACCGCGGGGTGTATGAGCAGCTAAGGTTAAATTAATCTTAGTTTGTTTGTTGAAAGGTTAGTTAGACCTTTGTTCTCTATTGAGCTCAACAAACATAGCCAAAATTTGTGAGTTGTATCAGTGTTTATCACATAAGTTTTCGACAAAGTGCCAAAAAAAGTAGACAAATCAGCGAAATCAACTCATTTTCAAGAGCTCATGTAAGACGATACCACCGCAAACAGCCACGTTAAGGGAGTGTTTTGTACCGAACTGCTTCACTTCGATGGTCCCATCGCAAGCGTCAATCACTCCTTGATCCACTCCATCGACTTCATTGCCGAATACAAGGGCGTATCGCTTTTCCGATTGAAGCGCGAATTCATGCAGTAACAGACTTTGCTCGGTCTGCTCAACAGCATAACAAAGAACACCCTGAGCTTTCAATTGAACGATGGAATCCATTGTGGAAGCAGCATACTCCCAGGTCACCGTCTCAGTTGATCCAAGAGCACTTTTCAACACATCGCGATTCGGGGGCACGGGTGTAATCCCGCAGCAGATAATTTTCTCGACGTTAAAAGCATCCGCACTGCGAAAGATGCTGCCCACGTTGAGACCGCTTCGCACATTATCCAATATAATAATCACCGGGAATTTTTCCTGCGCGCGAAACTCCTCAGAGCTGAGGCGGTTGAGTTCGGTGGTGGTGAGTTTGCGATGCATGGGGACAGGGGACTAGGGACTGGGGACTAGGGACTGGGGACTGGGGACTGGGGACTAGGGACTGGGGACTAGGGACGGGAGACTGAGGACTCATAGTACCTATTACTCAGTACTCAGTACTCAGTACCCAGTCCTCAGTACCTAGTACCTAGTACCTAGTACCCAGTACCCAGTACCCAGTACCCAGTACCTAGTACCCAGTACTCAGTACCCTGCTCAGTTTCTGATATTCAAAATAAAGGGAAGTCTTGCCTGCACGCCTTGCCAGCTTGCGGCTTCTTTTGCTTGCTTGTAGATGCTGTAATGTTCTCCGAGAACTTCCTTGGCAATGCCGGCTTCTTTAGCGCCGGAGAGCTTCTCCACGAGTTTTTGAAATGGATCTACCAGCGAAGGCAACTCTTTAATTTGATAGTCGGAAAGTTGCGCAGCAGCCGCAGCAGCTTTTACACAATCCTCGAGATTGCCTAATTCATCAACCAGGCCGATACCTAATGCGTCTTCCCCACTCCATACTCGTCCCTGGCCTATACTGTCAACCTGAGCTTGTGTCATATTTCGTCCCTTGGCCACTTTGGACGTAAAGTCATCGTAGATATCACCGACCATTTGTTGCATGGCTTTCATCTCCGCTGCATCCATGGGTTTGTTCATCGACATGATATCCGCATGCGGATTGGTTTCATAGCGATCAAACGTAATCCCGATTTTTTCATCCAGAAACTTCTGGAGATTCGGAATAACACCAAACACACCAATTGATCCGGTAATCGTATTGCGATTGGCGTAAATCTTATCAGCACTGCATGCAATATAATATCCACCTGAAGCGGCGTAATCGCCCATGGAAACATAGAAAGGCTTACCGCTTTGTTTGATCAACTCGGTTTCACGCCAAATCACATCAGAAGCCAAAGCGCTGCCACCGGGAGAGTTTACGCGTAATACAATAGCTTTTACCTTCTCATCCTCACGAGCACGCTTGAGCGCACCTGCAATCCGCTCGCTACCGATGGTTTGATCATCTCCCTCACCACTTTCAATTCCACCAACCGCATAAACGACAGCCACACGGTCTTTACCGGCACCATCTTCATCCTCTACTGCCTTGTCGTGGTATTGGGCCAACTTTACCAGGTTCAAATCATCATCGTCATCTGTTGCGGCCAACCCTACTTTTTGTTTCAATCCGGCAACCACTTCATCGCGATAGCGCAAACCATTGATAAGCTTGCTATCGACAACGGCCTGCGGACTTACAAACGTGAGTGAATCGGCATAGCGATTCAAATCGGCAACCTCTACTCCCCTGCTCTTCGAAATACCGTCAAGCATCGTGCTCCAAATGTCCGAGATGAAGGTTTGAAGCTGCAGACGATTCTCATCCGACATATGATCATAAATATAAGGTTCGACCGCACTCTTAAACTCATTGTTCGGCCCGCGAACCACTTGCGCTTCCACGCCAAGCTTATCGAAAAGCTTTTTGTAGAACATGATTTCAGCGTTCAAACCACGCCAGTCCATGAGACCTTCAGGATACATGTACACCTCATCCGCGGCGCTGGCAATATAATATTCGGGCTGGCCATAATTTTCCGCATAAGCCACAACGAATTTCCCGGAGCTGCGAAAATCCTCAATCGCCTTGCGCATATCGAGCAAAGTGCTCGGTGCAGCGGCAATGTTGATGGGCTCCAGAAAAATTCCCTTCACATGTTCATCCTCCTTGGCCTTTTTCAAATCCGCGATGAAGTGATCAAGACCTACTTTTTTACCGGATTCCATGTTCAGCGCATTGAAATCAAAGTCCTGTTCTGATGAGCGCTCCGAAACTTCACCTTCCAGCACAATGTGCAGGATAGAATTCTCGGCGATGCGCTCTACTTTATCGTCGCCGCCGCTGACGGTAGCAATTATCAAGACAACGACAAAGAGGAACATTAATCCGAAGGCCAGAAAGGTTCCCAGCATGGAGGCGAGTAGCGATTTGAGGAAATTCATGTGATTGTTTTTGGTTGAACAAACCTAGGACGAATTCGGGACAGGTTCGTTACAATCTTCAGGAAAAAACAAAAATCAGTTCTTGCTGAGAACCAGGCATAGTAATTCACCTCAAAGCTTATCAGGAATTCACTTTCCAGCGACAGTCCATTTCCCACGCCGAGGGCGGAATACGCTCGAATGTGCCGTCGGGAATGACCCCCCAGCCACTGGCCACCAATGTGTAGTTCTTGCCCAGTAACTCTTCGAAGCCCGACTGATTATTGGGCGGAAGATCACGGTAGATATTCTCGCGACCGTCTTTGGCGACTTCACACGTAATCGCACCAATGCGCTTTTCATCAATCCATGACTTCATGGTTTTCAATACGGTCAAATCCATACCCTGAATATCGCTCACGTATTCATCGATGTGAGTCACCCCCTTCTGCGATAGAAAATTCGCCAGATTGATACAGCGCACGGTTACGCTTTCCACCATTTCAATCTTACGACTATTATACTGCTGATCCCATTCTTCCTTGAATGTTCCGATGGAAGAACTCGCCCCATTGTTGTTGTTGCTGATATTGAACTGAATTTCACCGTCATGATCAGCCACCGCTACATGATGGATTTCGATATGGGGATCGCCGCCGAATTTCTGCTTTAATCCTTCAAAACGATAGGGGTTAGCTTCAAAGACAAAAGACTTTTCGAACCCTCGGTGCATCAGGCTGAACATTCCACCACTTTCAGCACCAATGAACACTAACGTCCCCTTGCGCCGGCGAAAAAGATGGTGCAGAAAAAATCGGATATACCGCAAAGCCTTACCCGGTTTACGAATGGCTTTGCGCAGGTTATTCAACATACAGTTAGGTTATCAGAACATGAGGCATTAGCCCAAAACTTCCTTCATCTTTTGTCCGATATGGGCCGGACTATCTACCACATGGATTCCGCATTCGCGCATAATACGCTTTTTGGCAGAGGCACTTTCATTCTCTCCACTGACGATCGCTCCGGCGTGGCCCATGGTGCGGCCCTTTGGAGCTGTTTCACCGGCGATGAATCCAACGACAGGCTTTTTATTGCCATTTTCCTTGATCCATTGTGCTGCCTTCGGCTCTAGTTCTCCGCCAATCTCACCAATCATCACGATGCCTTCTGTGGCGGGGTCATTCATTAACAACTGGACTGCTTCGAGTGTAGTAGTACCAATGATGGGATCACCACCGATGCCAATCGCTGTTGTGACACCCAAGCCTGCTTTGGCTAATTGGTCGGCAGCCTCATAGGTCAACGTTCCAGACTTCGATACAATGCCCACCTTGCCCGGCTTAAACACAAAGCCCGGCATGATGCCGACTTTGGCTTCGCCGGCAGTGATGACTCCCGGACAATTAGGTCCTACCAAAGTGCAGCCGCGGCTCTTGGCGAATTCCTTCGCTTTTACCATGTCTGCAACAGGGATTCCCTCGGTAATGGTTACAATCACCTTAATTCCGGCATCTGCCGATTCCATGATGGCGTCCGCAGCAAATGCCGGCGGCACAAAGATGATAGACACATCAGCGCCGGTAGCTTTCACTGCGTCAGCGACAGTATTGAACACCGGACGATCCAAGTGAGTGCTTCCACCTTTTCCCGGAGTAACACCACCGACCACGTTAGTGCCGAATTCGATCATTTGCGTTGCGTGAAAAGTACCTTCACTTCCTGTGAAGCCTTGCACGATGACTTTAGAGTTTTTACCGACGAGAACGCCCATAGGATTTTTTGAATTTGGGTGCGAAAATAGTAAACAATTGGGGACGGAGGACTGGGGAATGGGGACGGGGTACTGGGGACTAGGGACGGGGTACTGGGGACTAGGGACGGGGGACAGGGGACGGGGGACGGGTAAATTAGTTTCAGACTGAAAGTAAAGGTTGGATTCGGTGGACACCGGGATCACGCGGCTTGAGAACCAAATCTTTGATTAACGCGTAATCATCAGGATTAGCCACAAAGTCAAGACCCTTGGTGTAAATCATAAGCACACGCATTTCTTCGTGCTGACGGATGTACTCCAGGTATTGGTGTTGTATATTCATCAGGTATTCGTCGGAAATACTCTGTTCGTATGATCGTCCGCGTTTGCGAATATTATATTGTAAGTCCTCCACATCGAGGTAGAGATAGACCATTAAATCCGGCTTTGGGCAAGAGGCTTCAACGATTTCGTACATCTTCATGAACAGGTCGTACTCATCTTTATTCAAATTGTTCTTGGCGAAGATTTGGCATTTGCTGATAAAGTAGTCCGAGATAATATTGGGTGCAAACAAATCTGAGGTATTGAGTTCGCGCTTCAACTGGGAAAAGCGTTCGGATAAAAAACTGAGCTCTACCGGGAACGCATAGCGCTCGGGATTTTCGTAGAATTTGGGTAGAAACGTGTTTTCCGCGAATTCCTCCAAGACAAGTTTAGCACCGAGTTCTGCGGCAAGCATTTTTGAAAGGCTTGTTTTTCCCGCTCCGATATTTCCTTCGATGGATATGTACTTGTAAGGACTCACAGGCGCGTTACTTTTCCTTTATCCGAGCATGCTTTCAACAATTCGGCAACGGTTTTCTTGAGCACAGGATGCAACAATTCCGGCGCAATCTCATGCAGAGGTTCGAGCACGAATCGGCGATCGGTCATGCGCGGATGAGGCACCCGGAGGTTTTCCGTTTCGATGGATTCTTGGTCGATCAGCAGCACATCGATATCCATTTCGCGTGACACATAGCCATTGGGGCTTCTCTCGCGTCCGAAGAATTCTTCCAGTTCAGCTATTTCAGCAAGCAACTCCTCATTGGACAATTCACTTTGAAGATGAACGACCTGATTAAGGAAGTTGGGCACATCATTCATTCCCCAAGGCTCACTCTCATAAACGGCGGACACTGCGAGCACATCACCGAAATTGAAATCGATGAACTCAATTGCTTCTTCCAAATTGGCTTCACGTTCGCCGAGGTTACCGCCGATGCATAAGTAGATGTGACGCAGCATGGGGCAAATATAATGGGGACTGGGGACTGGGGACTGGGACCCAATATCTACTACCCAGTATTCAGTACCCAGCACCCAGTATTCAGTACCCAGTATTCAGTACCCAGTCCCCAGTCCCCATTTATCTATCTTCGCGAGCGTATGTTGAAAGAAGAGACCATTGTAGCGTTATCGACGGCACCGGGTATCGGGGCTATTGCATTGGTGCGTATGACGGGACCGGAATCGGAGCGTATTGCGCAGGCGGTCTTTAGTAAAGATCTTGGCAAGGCTGATTCGGGTAAGGCCGTTCACGGCTGGGTGATGGATGGCGGGCAGCGCGTCGATGATGTATTACTCACCGTTTTTCGGGCGCCACATTCGTTTACAGGCGAGGATACCGTGGAGATTGCCTGTCACGGTTCTATTTTCATACAGTCGGAAATTCTGCGTTTGCTTACACACGCCGGGGCCCGGATGGCGCGCGGAGGAGAGTTTACGATGCGTGCGTTCATGAACGGGAAGATGGACCTATCTCAGGCGGAGGCCATAGGTGATTTGATTGCATCGGAATCCGCTGCGGCGCACAGGCAAGCCGTACATCAGATGCGGGGTGGTTTTTCGAAAGAGATCAATGGTTTGCGCGACAGGCTCATTCATTTCGCTGCGCTCATAGAACTCGAACTGGACTTTGCCGAAGAGGATGTTGAATTTGCGAACCGCGAGCAATTTCGGGCGCTACTCACCGAGATATTATCGGTTGTAGAAAAGTTGAAAGCCTCCTTCAAGCTGGGTAATGTGCTGAAGTCAGGGGTTCCGGTGGCCATTCTAGGCGCCCCCAACGCCGGTAAGAGCACCTTGCTCAATGCGCTATTGAACGAGGAGCGTGCGATAGTCTCGGACATTGCCGGCACCACAAGAGATACGATTGAAGAGCACATCACTATTGATGGTGTTCGCTTCAACTTTATTGATACTGCGGGGATTCGCGACACTCATGACACCATTGAGAGTATTGGCATTAGTCGCGCCATGGAGAAGGCCCGCGGCGCATCGGTCATTCTGCTCATCTTTGATGCAACGAGCACACATTACGATGCGTTTTTGAATTTCCGGGAATACCTATTCAAAGAGGCCGGCACCGACAAGCACATTATACTACTTGCCAATAAAACGGACGATGTTCACTTCGATGAAGGGGTGTTTGACAAGCACTTTGGCAAAGAGCTCGGGCTATTGAAAATTTCAGCCAAGCGAGGAACACACATTGAAGAACTGAAGCAAGCGCTGCGCAATGCCATTGATCTCGGCAAGGTAAACAGCGGTGAGACTATTGTCACCAATGCTCGTCATCACGCAGCCCTGAGCAAAGCCGCAGAAGCACTCACCGATGTCTTGCAGGGTCTTGACACCGGCCTCACTGGTGATCTGCTGGCCATCGACATTCGCCGCACGTTGCATCACCTGGGTGAGATTACCGGCAATGTTTCCCCGGATGATTTGCTGAATTTTATCTTCAGTTCGTTTTGTATTGGAAAGTGAAAAATCACTTAGCGATTAAGCTATCAAATGCCTATGGCTTGGGTTTATCGGCCTGACGTTTCCGGATGCTTATGCCCGCATTTGCCAACCACAGTAACTTTATAAATTGGTAAAAACCATTTGCCGTTTACATCCGGGTTTACGCTGCAATAGACAAGAAAGAACTGCGTATTCCATCAATGGAACAACTTCACATGTCTTTTATTCAGCAACTCAATGTATTCTTCTTGGGACTGTTTGGACAAAAAGCTTTGCTTCACCCATGAAATCCAGGTAGGAAAAACAGCTTCAAACCTATTGTAGATTGACTGAAGCGCCTTGTCAGAAATTTTCAATGAGGTTGCCAGTACCTGAAAGTCATTGCGATTCAACTTGCTCTTCTTTCCATTGATAGTTAATGCCGACTCCTCTTTGTCTTCGGGCATAGCAATAGAAGTATTGATTAGATCATAAGCAGGCGCAAGCTCGTGTTCACCCTGTGCATTTTCAATAAGTGAAAAATTCTTGAGATGCATATCCGCATTACCGGTTAGGTAGCAGAAAAGAACCAATTCGAACAAGCGCTGCGCTTCAAATCCCTGATTGGTGGTAAATAAATAACTGAGTTTTCCGATCTTTTCTAGAGAGCCTCTGTATTTGTGTTCTGTCAGGTTTTCGCTCAATTGACAAAAGTCCTCCACGGCAATTTTCTCCCCTTTATTTCTGTCAAAACGCTTGGTGATGTAGGCAAGTTCGCCGGACTTTAAACGAACCAAGCCATGCTTGGCTGTTTTAATCTTTACCAATTCCGCCAAATGCATGGTTACGTCCTCATTTGCCGGAAGCTCTTTGAATTGGGAGGTTGGTGGTTTCAAGATATAATCTCCATGCCAACCTACTATGGTTAAACGTGATGGTTCATTTTTAGGTTTCTCGATATTCAATGATAATTTGGGCTGAACTCCTGTTACCGCTTTGCTTTTTATGATGATTTGCTTAGCGAGCTCATCGAGTTGTTTCATGTCAAAATCGATAATCGGCACCTGTGTAGAACCAAATAATTTTTTAGCACACGACGGATGGAAATCTTGTTGATTGCTCTCTAAAGGCTGATAGCAGAATAAGCATTTGTTCATGATTCCAATTCTTTTGAGGTGACAGATACACAACCAATGCAATCCTTGCATAACGTCATTAACAGACCAAATCGATCATTTGGATTGATTTTCCAATTAGATACTGCAATATTTAATAGCCAACCTTCCGGAATTAAGCCATCAAAAAAAGAGAATAGTACTTTGCTCGTGAAGGCCTTTTGTTGCAGCGGTAATGTTAAGCTTACCGGCTTAGCGAATACATTGGCCAAATATTCAGCATCATATTGAAACAGAAATCCTTCATCTGTTTCTCGAATGATGCCCGCCAAATCATTTTTGTAATACACCTGCGCTTGTCTCATAATTCAGTTTTTTGGATGACGCCCAATTCACTTCCAAACAAGGCTAACACCTGATTGACCTTGTCCAATTGAACCGACTGCTTTCCCTGCTCCAATTCGCGCAAAAAGCGAAGCCCAACACCCGCCCTTGCTGCCAATTCAGGCTGCGTTAGTTTGAGTTGCCTCCTTTTTTCTTTAATAAAAACCGCAATTTTCGCACTCATATTTACACCCTTTAGGGTACAAATATATTTATTAATCATCCAATAGCACCCGAAAAGGTATAAAAAACAATAAAAGATAATAAGTATACCCGTTAAGGTGTAATAGAGATTCAAAAATTGATTATCCCACTGCTCTCCTGCAGCTCGGGTTCATCGCAGCGCAACCCTATGCCAACAGTCGCATTGGTATTTTCCAACTATCACTAATTACAAAAACCGGTAAAAACGATTCTCAGTACCCGCATGGGATTCGCCTTGTTTAATCCGAGCGATACGAATTCTTGCGAATTACGCAAAACAGCCTGCTAAGGGATTTTTGGCGGTGCTTGCGCTATGGTTGCATCGTGACAAACAAATACAACCAACGGGCGAACAATACTGCGCATGATTGTTTTTACCATAGATTAGTTACGTTAGTGTATAAATGAAATCATGGTTAAAATCAATGGAATGGTCGTTACTAAAAAAAGACGCTGACACCAAGCTCCCTATTAAAAAAATACTTTCGCCTTCACGGTAATGAGCCAGCGCGAATTAATCTCCCGCCTTCACCCCCTTCATATTGCATTTAGCGATGATGGTTCGTTGCATTTCTGCAGCAAATCGATTGAAATCCTTTTCCCTAAGGCGGAAAGCATTTTCGACATGTTTGCGCCCAATAGTGCCAACGAACTCCTTGATTGTATTCGAGACCTTAAGCAAAACGCACTCGAATGTGCTGAAATAGACATTTTCTCGATTCAAACTTACACGACCTGGCAGTGCAAGCTCGCCCTTCTCGACGAACAAAGCCATTGGTTATTGTGCATGGCGGACAGCAAAAAACAGGTCGATGCAGCAGGCAACGACATCCGATTGGGTGCAAATCAGGACACCGAATTACTGCGTCAAAACCTTTTTTACGAGGCCATGCTTCATCAACTTCCCGCAGAAGTTGCCGTGTTCGATAAAGATTATAAATTCCTATTTGTAAATAAACAGGCCATCAAAAACGAAGAGTTACGCAAATGGCTCATCGGTCGATCAGAGATTGAGTATTGGAAGTCAAAAAGTCTTCCGCTCGACAAAGCTTATCAGCGTATTGAAGGCTTTCAAAATGCCATCTCCGAAAAAAAATCCACGGCAGTCGGGGAAATCTTTCACCCCGGAACGGAGCAAGAGAAGCATTATATCCGCGTCACGCATCCCTATTTCATCGAAGATGAACTTCAATTTTTGCTAACCTACGGTGTCGATATCACTTCACTCAAACAGACTGAGGCCAAACTGATTCAACAAAACTCCGAGCTCGAAAAAGTCAATGCCGAGCTCGATCAATTCGTTTATAGTGCCTCACACAATCTGCGCGCTCCGCTGCTCTCCATGAAAGGATTGCTGAGTTTGATTTCACTTGAAGATACGGCCTTTGAGGACCGCAACCGATTTATGGTTGAAGTGTATAAGTCCATTGAGCGCTTGGATGCAACAATTCATGACATTATCGAATATTCGAAGAATGCGCGATTGCCGATTCAACCGGAAGAAATTGACCTGCTGACTATTGTCCATTCAACCATTGATGATTTAAAATTCTTTGATCAAAGCCGTGTGAAAATCAGTGTGAGTTCAGATATACATGCCCCCCTATTGAGCGACACGCGCAGAATCCGCTCCATCATCCATAACCTGATTTCCAATGGAGTCAAGTATGCTGATACAACCAAGTCAGATTGTTACTTGAACATCAGCGTGCAGACAAACTCGGCCGGATGCACCTTGCAATTCTCCGACAACGGCATTGGCATCGCGCACGAAAATCAAGAACGTGTCTTTGACATGTTTTACCGTGGAACCAGTCAACGCACGGGTTCAGGCTTGGGATTATACATCGTCAAGGAAATGGTAAGTAAGCTTGAAGGAGCCATTAGCCTGACATCAGCCCAAGGCATTGGCACAACGGTTACTGTTATTCTTCCGAATAACAACTAGTAAGCTGTGCACGCTTCAATGATTACCCGAGTCATCCTTGTGTTGTCTGATAGTCCCTATATTTCACCTGCCATTAGCTAAGATGAAGGAAAGCGAAAACACATCTCACACAAACGAATCGGTATCGCGCGAAGCATATGACCGCATTCTTCACGAGAACCAACTCTTGCATGCGGTGCTTAATCAATTGCCTTCGGAGTTGGTCGTAATTGATACGGATTTCCGTTATCTCATCGTCAACAAAGCAGCAGTAAAAGATGATGAAATCAGGGAATGGATGATCGGCAGAACGGACAATGAGTTCTGGGAGCGCAGGAATAGAAATCACGATCTATCCATCAAGCGCCGAGAAGGATGTATGGAGGTCGTCCGCACCAAGCAAGATCTTCAATTCGAAGAATCATTTCATGTTGGAACACCTCAAGAGAAACATTATATACGTTTGCATAGACCCAGTTTGTTGGAGGGCGAGCAGAACTATATTCTCGTTTACGGCCAGGATATTACCAACCTCAAGAAAACTGAAGAGCAATTAAGAACTCAAAACACAGAGCTGGAGAAAGTCAACCACGAACTTGACCAGTTTGTTTACAGCGCCTCTCACAATTTGCGCGCACCGCTATTGTCCGTGAAGGGATTGCTTTCATTGATAGAGGACGAAGCAACTGAAGCCTCAACTCGCGATCGATTCATCGGCGAAATTCACAACTCTATTAATCGACTGGACGCGACTATTCGCGACATCATCGATTATTCCAAAAATGCACGCTTGCCTATCGAGCCAGTGCCTGTTAATGTGGAACAATTGATTCGCAACACCTATGAAGACTTACGTTTCTACGAAGGCAATTCAGTGTCGCTTGAATTAATGGTTGATCAATCTGCTTCCTTCCATTCGGATGAACGCCGCATTAAATCCATCATTCACAATATCATGTCGAACAGCGTCAAATACGCTGATTCGAGCAAGGATCAGAGTTGGCTGCAAATAAAAGTGATTATCGATATGAATAGGTGCGTAATGACATTCACCGACAACGGGCAAGGTATCTCTCCGGATAATCAATCCAAGGTATTCGATATGTTCTTTCGCGGAACCGCTCAGCGCAGTGGATCCGGACTTGGATTATATATCGTGAAAGAAATGACCGAGCGTATTGGTGGGAAAGTTTCCCTGGAATCAACGCTTGGCATCGGCACGTCATTTCAATTGGAGCTACCTAATCTGCGTCATTCCTGAAATTGCATGACGTATTGTGTCTGACCTTCGCCATATACCTCATACACAAAATTCACCTCTTGTCCTTTGTTTTTGGCTGCCACATATTCAGTGAGTTTCGGGTAGGATTTCATGGCCCCTATTATCATGGAAACCATATCATCGGTTTCAAAGTTGGAAACAGCAGCATTACCCGCGGGGATGATGAGCGAGGTTAATTCCGGAATAGCCGCCAGCCGCAGACTATCTTCTACTGACACAATAACACCGGCCAGTGAGCGCAAGGAGTCTTCTGCAACTTCATTAGGATTATCGAAATAGACGCCAATCATCCTTACCGGCACGTGGTGATCATCGGCAATGGTATGTATGCGATTGAACGCATCACCAATCTTTTCGTAAGGTCCTCGATGCTCGATTCCCATCACCCGATACCCCGACATCGGCTGTTCTACAACCTCAATGGAAGCAAATAGACCTTGCGTGTAGAGGTAAACCATCAGAATCAACAGGACCGCTGACAGAACAATCAGAATTTTTTTAATCATTATTTTTAGGTGTAAGCATAGTGCGGAACCAAAACTAAACAGTAAATCACTCGTAGCATCATTACCATCATTGATCAATCTAAATTCGAGTTGGGGTAATTTTTATCATGCCCTGTTCTGTTCAAAGTGGTTTATTTTGCCCCCGATTCGAATATTTCGGCTCCAAAAAAATCCAGGATAGTTAAAACACCACACCAATGAAAGTGCCTCAGCATGTTCTATTAGTTGACGACGATGATATTTTCAACATGCTTCACGGAGAGGTACTTAAAAGGCTGATTCCGGATGTTCGTATCGATATATTCAAATCGGGTGTGGAAGTCTCCGAGTATCTTCAAAAAGAAACAGAAAGCGCTGTTGATCTTATCTTTCTAGATATCCGCATGCCTGTTATGGGTGGATTTGAAGTGCTGGACCTCATGGCCACTATGAATCCCGACCGATTTAAAAACACCCGTATTTACGTCCTTTCCTCCACCTTGGACGACCGCGATTTACAACGCGCCAAGGCTACTCCACTGGTAACTGATTTCATTGGCAAGCCCATGTCGTTTGATACCATGCGTTCGATTCTGGGCCAAACGGCCTAACCTTCTTTTAGATTAGCTTTGTCTCATCACTAATCAGGACGAAGCATGGGATCGAAGAGCATTCTCAACAATGAACAGCAGCGCTACGCACTTTACGGTGCACTGTTCGGATGCCTATTCCCTATCATCGGTTCAGTCTTTGAGTCTTACATGCTCTACAGCCGCATTACGTGGGAGCTTCTGCTCACGTGCCAGCGGGAATCCGAGATGCTCTGGATCATAGATACTGCTCCCCTATTCTTGGGGATTTTCGCCTCTTTCGGTGGCAGGCAACTCGACATTGTTCGAGAAAAGAATAGAGAAATCAACGAGCGCTATGATCAAATGGTGGTGTTGCGCGAGATGGCCGATGAAGCCAACAAAGCCAAGAGTGAGTTTCTGGCAAATATGTCGCATGAGATTCGTACTCCGATGAATGCCATCATCGGCATGAATTACCTCATCCGGAAAACTGAACTAGATCCGAAACAGGCTGAATACATTCACAAGACAGACGTTTCCGCGAAGGCCTTGTTGCGCATCATCGATGACATCCTGGATTTCTCGAAAATCGAAGCGGGCAAATTGCAGCTCGAAAGTGCTTCTTTGTTTTTGGAAGAAACCATAGCACAAGTTGCTGATGCGGTGAATATCAAACTTCAGAAAAAGAAAGAAGTTGAGCTCATCAGTTATGTTGACCCGAATATTCCCGCTGTTCTTCATGGCGACAGTCTGCGTCTTCGCCAAGTGCTACTAAATCTTGCTGATAATGCAAGTAAGTTCACTGAGAAAGGTGAAATCAAAATCTCCGCTCGTCTGCACAGTATAATCGAGCAAAAAATAAAAGTTGAATTCAGCATTAGCGATAGCGGCATCGGCATGAGCGAATCCCAATTACAGCGGATTTTCACACCCTTTCAGCAAGCTGATATTTCAACCACCCGCAAATTCGGCGGCACCGGATTGGGCCTGACCATTTGCAAGCGTATCATTGAGCTAATGCAGGGGCAATTGGAAGTGAAGAGCAGTCTTGGTCATGGCAGCACATTCAGCTTCACCTCAACCTTCGAAACGGCTTCACCACAAGAACAAATTCAAAGCACCTATCATCCTCGCAATGGCCTGAAGGCACTCTTGGTAGATGATTCTGAAAGCGCCCGAATGGTGTTGGAAGAAATGCTTCAATCCTTCGGTTTTGAAGTGCACACCGCTGATAATTCGCGTTCAGCCCTAACCTTATTTAAAGAGCAACATACGGCGGAGCATCCTTTCTCTATTCTCATCATTGACTGGAAAATGCCGGGTATGAATGGTGTTGAACTGGTTGAGACCATGAAAAAGGAAATGGATTCCGTACCGGCGGTCATCATGGTCACAGCTTATGGTCTGGAGTCAATCAAGGAGGCCACAAGCAAGAAGCTCGTTGATGACTACTTGTTGAAACCTATCAATCCTTCAACGCTTTTCGACGTCATCAATAATCTCCTTCACCTCACGCCTACTCGAAGTCTGGCCGAAGTAAATCACTTGGTCGATATCGCAGAAATCAAGGAAATTCTCAAGGGCTCCAAGATATTGCTCGTAGAAGACAATGAGATGAACCTGGAACTGGCCATCGAATTATTGGAAGATGTCGGCATTGAACTCACCATTGCGCGCAATGGTCTTGAGGCCATAGATGCGTTGAGTCATTCCGCTTTTGACGCAGTACTGATGGACATTCAAATGCCTGAGATGGATGGGCTAACGGCGACGATGCGCATTCGTCAGCAGGAGCAATTCAAAAACCTGCCGATACTGGCCATGACCGCTCACGCCATGAAAGGTGAAGCGGAGAAGAGCATTGCCGCAGGGATGAATGAGCACATCACCAAACCGATCGACCCGCTCGTTCTGTATGCGGCACTCATCAAGCACATTAGCAAACGAACGGTAGCGGTAAATAGAGCAGCGACGGTTTCGGCGCCCTTTGAGATTACCGGACTTGATACCGCAGATGGGCTCTACCGTGTGGGCAATAAACTTCCGGCTTACATCAAGCTATTGAAATCCTACTGCGCAGTTTATGGTAACATTCAGCAGGAAGGCGCATCCATTCTTTCAACGGGGGATTTACCTCAAATCAAAGCCTACCTGCATACACTTACGGGAATCACAGGCAATATTGGAGCAAAGGAGATTCATGGAGAACTCGCGCCTCTCTACAGCAGCATACATGCTCAAAACGAGAACACTCCATCACTCACAGTCGATACTCTTGATCAACTAAAAGCGATTTTCATTCAAATTGAAAGTCTCATCCAACGCATCCATGGTGTCCTCTCACAAGACTCCTCCGAAACTCAGGACCGAAAGCCTATCGAAAAAGAACAATTAAGATTGTATTGGGACGAGCTCGTTTTGCTCATTCAAGAAAGCAACTCCGAAGCACTGGACAGAGCGGAACGCTTATTAACTACCTATGACCTCGGACCCGAACATGAATACCGTTTGAAACGTGCGATAACGCTGCTGGAATCGTTTGAGTTTGAAGCGGCCGAAAAAGCACTTTCCCTATGAATTCAATTTTAGCATCAGCATCTGACAAGTCAACACTGCTTGTTGTAGATGACTCAGCAGAAAACTTGCAAATCCTCAATGCACTGTTGAAGGATGACTACAAACTTAAAATGGCTAAATCAGGCGAAAAGGCGCTGGAAATTGCATCACAAGTTCCACAACCGGATTTGATCCTGCTTGATGTGATTATGCCCGGGGCAGATGGATTTGAAGTCTGTCAATCACTGAAAGCCAATGCTTCGACCGCGCATATTCCCGTCATTTTCTTGACAGCCCTGAATGAGGTGGCCGATGAAACACGTGGTTTTCGCGTGGGCGGCGCAGATTTCATTACCAAGCCCTTCAATCCGGATATTGTCAAGGCCAGAATAAAAACGCATCTTGAACTACAATCCGAACGTCGCAAATCACAGGAACTCCTGAAGGTGTTGCTCCCGGAAAATGTGGTTCAAGATCTCATTACGAAAGGCAGTCATAGCCCGGAGTACAAAGAAAACGTCAGCGTAATGTTCTGCGATTTCGTTGGCTTCACGCCTATTTCAGCCATGCTTTCACCTCGTGAATTGATTGATGAGCTGTCTGACATTTTTGGTGAATTCGATCGCATTTGTGCAGCGCATGGCGCAACGCGTATCAAAACAATTGGCGACGCTTATATGGCTGCAACCGGTCTGGAAGGCACACCATTCCATGCGGACTGCATGATGCGCACCGCACAAGCGTTCATAGATTATTTGCATGTCCGCAACCAAACGTCATCACAAGAATGGCAATGCCGCATCGGCATACATTCGGGAAAGGTGATTGCGGGAATTATCGGGAAGACGCGCTTCATTTATGATATCGTTGGTGATGACGTCAACATTGCTGCACGTGTAGAAAGCGCAGGCAGTCCTATGAAGATAACCATGACTTCGGAAACCTATCAGCTTCTGCAAGCCAAGAATAGTGCGGAATCCATTGGCAATGTTTATTTGAAAGGGAAAGGCGAAATGGAGTTATTTCGGGTGAACTAGTTCTGTCCAAGTCTCCTTTTCACGAAAAGGATGTTCTTCTCTAAACCATTGGATCGCAACTTCGCCGATGAATCCGTATGAAATGCGTGCGCTTCGAGGAAATGCAACTGGACTTCATTCCAGCGCTGACGATCGCTCATTTCGCCGCACGATTTTAATTCCAGGTATAAGAACTCCGCGATGGTCGGGAAATCCTCTCTACCCAAGTAGTCCAGATCCGCATCGCAAATAATGCGCTCCAGCAGTGTTTGCGGTTGTTGTGGGATTTTCGTCACAAGGATAAGACGCTGAATGAGCGCCACATCATCGGGTGAAATTCCGGCGTCCTTTGCTTCATCAGCGAATATTTCTGCGCCAGCGGTTTCATGATTGGCTCGCTGCACGAGAAAGCCCAAGTCGTGGTAGAGTGCGGCGAGCTTTAGGACAGCAATTTCTCGGGCAGTAATTCCTTCACGATAGCCTATTTCCTGGCATTGACGAATGACATCTTGTGTATGCCTGCAATCGTGGTAGAGGTACTTGATGTTCAATTCATGACGGAGGCGGTGCATGACATTGTCATACATCGATTCGAAAAATGAAGTGATCGCCTCCATAGATATGCAGCATTGTGCTGCCGATTATTGGGAGTAAAAATAAACAAGATGCTTAGATTTGCGCGAAAAGCAAGCCACATGCAACTTAAAAAGATTTTAGTCCCCTGCGACCTGAAGGAATCCAGTTTCAATGCGCTCTATCATGCCGCGCATCTCGCTAAGCAATCCGGGGCTGAAATCCTGTTGCTGCACCTCGAGTTTGCTGATAAAGCGTTAGAAGCTTCGCAGAAAGCACTTGAAGCTTGGGTGGATCGCATGAAGGAATTTCACCAAGGCCCCGTGAGTGCGCATGTGCGCAAAGGTGGCGTGGTGGGTGAAATACCGGCATTCGCCAAAGAACAAGGATGCGGTCTAATCGTGATGCCAACACATGGGATGCGCGGTATGCAAAAACTCACCGGTAGTCTGGCGCTTCGCGTCGTTTCCGAATCACACATTCCGTTTATCATCGTTCAAGAGCGCAATATCCGTGATCATGGATATAAGAAACTCGTCATTCCGGTGGATTACCGTCATCAATTACTGGATGAAAGCAAAGCCTTTGTTCAATTGGCCCAGTTATTCAAGAGTGAGGCACATCTGGTCATTAAAAAAGTAAATGCAGAGCTTACCGATGCGAAGATGCTCGGTGAGATTCAGCAGGCTTTCGCCGATGCGGGCGTTTCTATTACACTGCACGAGGTTGATCACAAACTGCATTTCACCAAAGAGTTGGTGCGTTATGCTGCGGCTGTGGAAGCCGATCTTATCTGTGCCGTGAATTTTTCGTATGAATATCTCTACACGTTATTTCCGCGAACAGAAGAAGAAGACTTGATATATAATGACGCACAAATCCCTGTACTCCTGATTACACCGACTAATCAAGATGAGGTAATTTATAATATACCCATGCGGTTCTAAGACCGAGGAAAGCGCTGAGCCAATTTTTTCTCCACCGATCGGAAAAGATAAATGAATCCTCCAATGAGGGTTGACAGACTAATCAACGGCACCCAAGGCTCCTTCAAATCCAGCAGCCCAACAATTACTGTCAGTATCGCTGAGAACCCGCCTACCAAGATCATTCTACGTGCACTAAACTTTTGAGCGAAGCGCCAAGCCTCTTCGCTGCGCATGGAAGCCAGTGTGCGGTAACCATACAACGCATTTATTTTTTTGGGTGGAAATTTCAGCATAAGGAATCCACTCAACAGAAAGACCGCGGTGATTGTTATTTGAGGAAAAATCATGAGCTCAGCATTGGAGTATTTTGCAGCACAATAATACTTCACGGGAAGATTCTTCAAAAAAAACACATGCCACTTAACATGTGTCAAGAAACCTGTGGAATGCATTGACAACTGTTAAGGATTTGCTTTTATCCTTTGGCGCTAGCCTTTAACCCTTGGTATCTTCGTGCAAACACAACTAACACGTGCTATGAATTCACCATTACTTCGCTCCATTCTTTTGACTATTGTCGTCACTTTAACGTCAGTCTCCACCACACTTGCGCAGCAATCTGTTGCCCGTCAGTGGAGTGAAACACAACTCAGTTGCATTCGCAAATACTTTGCTAAACCTACGGTGCATGCGCGTCATCTATCGCACGTTTCCATTGCTATGTATGATGCTTGGGCGGTTTATGACAATGAAGCCCAGCCCTATTTTTTGGGACAAACCTGGGGTGGATTCAATTGTCCGTTCAACGGCATTCCAATGCCTGCCGATGGTGATATCATCGCGGCGCAGGAAAAGGCACTCAGCTACGCCGCTTATCGCACGTTGTGGAACCGTTATACCATTTTCGCTCCGGGCGCGAACCTGCTGACTATCCAGGGCTACCTCAACGACCGCATGGCTTCATTGGGTTACGACACCGGCATTACATCGATTGACTATTCGGATGGTGACCCTGCTAAGCTGGGAAATTACATCGCCGCAAAACTTCAGGAATTCGCTTTGCAGGATGGTTCCAACCAACAGAATAATTATAACAACATTCAATACCAACCGCTCAACGGTCAATTGGAACCCGCCTTTCCGGGAAATCCGCACGTCGTTGATCCCAACCGCTGGCAGCCTCTGGTATTGAGCCAATGTATTGACCAGAACAATATCCCTATCGAATGTCCTCCCGGAACAGGCACTCCTGCCCTATCGCATGAATGGGGAAATGTGACACCCTTTGCTCTGCGCGCCGACCAGGCAGATACCCTTCAACGTGATGGGTTGGACTGGAAAGTGTATCTCGATCCCGGTGCACCACCGTATCTCGATACGACATTGCAGAGTGGTCTCTACGATAGCTTTTTCAAGTGGGGCTACGTCACCAACATCATCTGGCATTCGTTTCACAACAACGACGATGGAGTTATGATCGATGCTTCTCCCAATAGTATCGGGGGGTTAAACATCACTGCTGAAGACCAATTGCCTGTGACTTTCGAAGATTACCAGGGCTTTTATAATTTGTTTGAAGGCGGTGTCAATGATCCCGGTCACGCCATCAACCCGGTTACTGGTGCTCCTTATGAAACACAAATGGTTCCGCGAAAGGACTTTACCCGTGTACTGTCGCAGTATTGGGCCGATGGACCGAGCTCTGAGACACCACCAGGTCACTGGTTTAAGCTATTCAACGAAGTGGAAGACAAAATGGATTTGCTGGGCATTGAAAAACGTTGGATGGGAGAAGAATCTGTTTCTGACCTGGAATGGGACGTTAAAGGTTATTTCGCTTTAGGTGGAGGTATTCATGATGCCGCCATTGCCTGTTGGGGAACGAAAGGGTACTACGACTACACGCGTCCTATCATGGCTATTCGCTGGATGGGCGTGAAAGGACAGAGCACCGATCCTAACTTACCACATTATCATCCGGCCGGATTGCCGCTCATTCCGGGTTATATCGAATTGGTGCAAGAGGGCGATGAACTCGCAGGTACTAACAATGAGCACGTAAACAAGATTAAAATCTATTCTTGGCGCGGACCATTTGCCGCTACGGGAGTGGACGGAGCCGGTTGGTTGTTGGCTGAAAACTGGTGGACCTACCAAACAGCAGGGTTCGTAACACCTCCATTTGCAGGATACTATTCCGGTCACTCTACGTACTCTCGCACGGGCGCAGAAATCATGACTTTGATTACCGGTGATGAATACTTCCCGGGCGGTATGGCGGAATATGTGGCAACACAAGATGAATATTTGCTTGCCGACGATGGTCCTTCGACTACGGTAAAATTGCAATGGGCTACCTACCGCGACGCTTCTGACCAGTGCAGTGTTTCGCGTATTTATGGAGGATTGCATCCGCCACAAGATGACATTCCGGGTCGCAAGGTGGGATTAATCGTAGGTCCACAGGCTGTGGACAAGGCGAATGAATTCATCCATGCAGACCCTGCGCATGTAGCGGTAAGTTCAACGAATGCTGTAATTACCGATAACGAAGTAGGCTCACCGTGGAGTTTAGTTTTCACCTTTGATAAGGCCATGAATACGGCGATTGAACCTCAGTCCATCTTGCTTACGACCATTGCGGCCGATAACTTTATTGCCACCGGTGGCTCGTGGACCGATGAGTTTCATTACCAAGCCAACTACACCTTAGTCGATAATAATGTCACCATCGAGAACATCGTGTTCAGCGTTCAGGGAGCTCAAGATCTTTCGGGCATCACGAACATGCCGGCGGTGAGTAGTGTGATCACTATCGATACGCAGAATCCGACAGCTCAAGGCACACTCACCGGTAATGAAACCATCATCACAGAAGCGGACGTTACTGCAGGAGCTACCATCCATGTATTGCTCGATTACTCGGAGTCTATGAACACTTCACTCCAGCCGACTTTCGACTTTTCATCACCGGAGGCCAATGCCAGCTTTGTTTTGGATAATTCAAGTGCATGGACCAGTTCAACCACGTTTCATGCAGTATTCAACGTAGTAGACGTAGATGCAGCTATCGCTTCTATCAACTTGGAAGTATCTGCAGCCACCGACAGTCTGGGTAATGCCCAGCTCATCCTGATGCTGAATGACGCACTATCAATCGACACTCAAGCGCCGAATGCTGCAATTACGCTGAGTCACCCTGTTATTAGTGATGCAGATGCCGGTTCGACGTTCACGGCCACCATCACGTTCGATTCACCCATGAATACCGGCGATAATCCAATGCTCACATTCGCCGGTTTATCGCTACCGGAAAACCTGCTGTTTGTTGAGGGCACGTGGGCCAGCGATACACAATTCATCGTTTCGTACACCATACTCGATGGCAACATTGAATCAAACAACATCGACTTAGGCAGTGCCGGCGGCAGCGATCTCAATGGCAACTTGCAAGTGCCTGCGCTCTTGAATGACGGGCTCATTGTTGATACCCGCAATCCGCTTGTCCTTGAAGTAAGCGCTGCTCAACCCGTGCTTTCCGATAACGCAACGACATCACCTGTAGCCTTTACGATTTCGTTTGATGATGACATGAGTGAAGCTTCCATGCCGATGATCAGTTTTGCAGGATCTTCCTCAGCATTGACTCCTGTGATTGGTTCGGGTACCTGGTTAGATGCTCAGACGTATTCCGTACTTGTTGATTTTGCTGACAACAACGAGGAAGTTAGCGACATGTCGGTCAGCGTCAGCGGCGCAGCTGATGATGCAGGTAACCTGCAAGAGGTCGATTTCGAGGCTACCGGTCTTTTCATCATCGATACACGAAATCCGATTTTGACCGAAATCGCAACGAATACAGCGATTATCAATGATGGAACAATTGGCGCGGAAACATTCAGTGTTACACTCACCTTCGATGAGGCCATGGATGAGACTTCCGTACCGATGATTTCCTTTGACCCGATCGTTAGTAACCTTATTCCATCTGCAAACTCGGGCTGGCAATCTTCGACAGTGTACATCGCTCGTTATGATGTTACGGCGGCAATCGCGAGTCAATCGGATATCACCATTAACGCAACTATGGGCGGAAATGACATTGCCGGTAATGAAATGATTGGAAGCACAACCTTGAACGCCTTTGACATTGATGTGACGCTCGAAACTGCGGAGCAATTGGTTGAAAAGGATTGGTTGCTATACCCGAATCCGGCATCCGGCGACGCGGTGAGATTGGCTGTTCCGAGCGACATACACATTGAGAACATTCGACTCTACTCTGCGGTTGGAGCATTGTTCTCTGATCTGAATGTCGTTAGTGATAACAGTGCTGTGGTGATAAATCTCAACGGCCTGGCTGATGGTATCTACTATGTTCGCATCCAATCATCAGGCATGGAGAAGGTCCTTCCACTACAGGTAATTCACTAGCCGAAAAACGAACCACATGATCAACACTTTTTCGCTTCGGAAGGCATGGTTTGTCCTTGTTGTTATTCTATTTGCTAACCACAGCTCTTGGGCTCTACCATCAGTTGCTCGCATCTGGAATGACGTTCACCTGGAGTGTATCCGTAATGCCTACGCAAAACCTACGGTGCATGCCCGTCACCTGCACCACATGGGTGTCATCATGTATGATGCGTGGGCAGCGTACGACGAAGTAGCACGTCCGTATATGCTCGGACGCACCGTAGGTGATTATTATACTCCATTTGAGTGTTTCCCCGGCGTTGATTCATCGCAGGTGGAAGCTGCGCGTGATGAGGCCATTAGCCATGCGGCCTACACTTACCTCATGAACCGGTACACCATCCCTGCAGAGGTTCCGGCAAACAATATCAATTTTTTGATCAATTTAATTTACAACACCTTTATAGATCTCGGTTATAATCCCAATAATGTTGGCACCGATTACCAATCGGGCGATCCCGCGCAACTGGGAAACTACATTGGTGAGCAGATGCTGGCTTATGGGCTGATCGATGGATCAAACCAGCAAAGCACTGTGCCGGGGGCTTATGCCAATCAAGTATACCAGCCCAGTAATTTCACGTTAGATCCTGTTGCCGATTTTGGTAATCCCGGAGTAGAAAATCCCAATGGGTGGCAGCCGATGAGCTTGGCGGTATGCACGGACCAAGCGGGCAACCCGGTGCCATGCCCATCCACCAACGGTGTACCTGCCTTAACTCCTGAGTGGGGTAACGTGGTGCCCTTTAGTTTGACCGAATGTCAGCGCACGTATTTCAATCGTGCCGATTACGATTGGCCTATTTACCTTGATCCGGGCGAACCTCCGTATTTACAGGATACCACTTACCTGCCTGATTCCATTCTGGGCCCGAACATCAACCTATTCAAATTTGGCTTTGTCAATACGCTGATGTGGCATCATTTCCACAACAACTTCACCGGGCAGATGATTGACACTTCGCCTGCGCACACCGGTAATCTGAACTTGATTGCAAACCCGACTGTAGCCGGCGAAATTGGTCCCAACGACCTGCCTTCTTCTGTCCAAGATTTTTATAATTGGTATAACCTCTTCACGGGAGAACTAAATGTTCCCTCGGGGTATAACACAAATCCGGTGACCGGCCTACCCTATCAGACTCAAGAAGTACCTATGGCCGACTTCAGTCGCGCTACGGCGCAGTATTGGGCCGATGGTCCACGCTCAGAAACACCACCGGGACATTGGTTCAAACTCTTCAATGAAGTGACGGATGAATTACCCGATCAGAAGTATTGGCGCGGCGACCTCAATCTACCGTTGACAGACCTGGCGTGGGATGTCAAGTCCTATTTCACTCTCGGCGGTGCGGTGCACGATGCCGCCATTGCATGTTGGAGTGCGAAGGGGGCCTATGATTATACGCGTCCGATTTTCGCCATTCGTATGATGGCCGATTCGGGGCAATGCACCAATCCAGCGCTACCCAACTACCACATTCATGGGTTACCGCTGATAGATGGCTACATCGATCTGGTGACACAAGACGACATTGACGACCCATTATTATCGTTTGATCAAGGTGACTTGAATGAAGTAAAGATCAATACCTGGTTGGGTCCATACGGTGTTGGACTTGACAACAATCAATGGCAAGGAACGGAACAGGACAGCTCCGGCTGGAAACTCGCCAAGAAATGGTGGACCTATCAGGTCGCCACCTTTGTAACGCCGCCATTTCCGGGGTATTATTCCGGACACTCCACCTTCTCGCGCACCGCTGCTGAAGTGCTCACTCAGATTACGGGCAGTGAGTACTTTCCGGGGGGATTACATGAATACGTTGTTGATACGCTCTACGCCGACACCTCGCACGTTCCCTCTCAACCCGTGCGCTTGCAATGGGCGAAATACCGCGATGCTTCCGATCAGTGCAGCTTGTCACGGATCTTCGGCGGGCTGCATCCTCCGCAAGATGATATTCCGGGGAGAAAAGTGGGGTTAATTATCGGCAATCAAGTAGTTGATTTTGCAGAGTCGTTCATGACCGCTAATCCGGTGCAACTGGCATCGCTGGAAGTAACAACTATTCCTGCTACCGCAACAAACGCTGACCTGCACGCCACTTTGGTATTCGATCAGCCGATGCATACGGCATCAACCCCTGAGATTGTGATTACGCCATCAGCAGTTGCAGCGAACATGACGATAACCGGTGGAACGTGGATTTCTTCTACCGTGTATGAAGCGACGCTTTCTGTGATCGATACGGTTAATTATAGTGCAACCTTCGAAGTGCATGTGGCACATGCCGAACCCGAAACCTTGGCCGTCTTCGGCTCATGCACTGCAGATACACTGAACATGGCTTCGGGAACAAACTGCATTCCGGTGAGCATTGATGTCACCGCACCTACCTGCACAGTTTCCGGTGATTACGAATTCATCACCGATGCAGATGTGAACGGCATGCTCACTATTCACGCGGAGTTCTCGGAGAATATGGATACCGGCTCGTTCGACTTTTCAAACATCTTCGAAAACACGGTGTTCAGCAATACGTTTGTTTGGAACAGCACCAACTGGGTAGCAGATAACGCACTTGAATTGAATTTTACAATTGCCGATGATCAGGTCAACACTACCATTCCATTGAATGAATTGTTGCAAGGAACAGACCTGGTTGGCAATACAACGGTGGGTTGTACCGTCGATGAAGTGTTCGAAGTTGATACCGAAAATCCGGCAGTGGCTTTAACGTTCATTACGCCGATAAATGTTATCTCGGATCCAATCATCGAAAGCACTAATTACTTCACAATCACATTCGCCTTCACCGATGAAATGGACATGAGCGTGTTCCCCGTCATCGGTTTTGAAAACGACGATCCGACGCTTCAAACGTTAACGCTCGACAGCACTCAAAGCTCTTGGATTTCTGCCTTTGAATTCCTTGCTGTCTATACCATGAGCGACAACAATGTGGAGTTGGATGACATCATCGTTACGCTCAGCGGGGTAACCGACATCAACCTGAATCCACTGTCCGCCGAGGGGTATTTTGTGCATCCCTTCACAGTTGACACGCGTAACCCACTCATTACAGAACTCATTCTTTCCAATCCAATTCTCGATAACGAGAACTGCGCGGATGGGTTGACGATAACGGTAGTGTATGACGAACCGATGAGCGCTGACACGTCACCCAACATCGCATTATCACAAGGAATGCCTCCGTTGGCTGAAGCAGGCGCAGGAAGCTGGAATCCTGAATTCACGGCATTCACTCAGAGCTACACGTGCACGGGAATCAACGACAGCATATTGGCTATCGCCGTTTCTATTTCAGGAAATACTCCTGACGTGGCGGGCAATGTATCGGCTGATACCACTTTTGAAAATCAACTTGACATCATCCATACGACGAATATTTCCGAGTTGACAGCGGATGATTTACTTGTTTATCCGAACCCTGTTGCCGGCGGTCAATCGTTCCGAATTGAATCTCCCGTTGATTTGATTGTGAGTGTTACCGCATACGACGCGGTTGGCAGAATTGTTTACAGCGCTCGGCCCGGAGCTACGCAAACCACTGTGGAAACGCCGCAATGGAGTACAGGCGTATATTGGTTGCGCATTGAAACCTCGCGCCATGAATTCATCAAATCCATTATGGCCATCGACTAGGATCGGAAAAATATCAAAACTCCTTTTATTGGATGAAAAGCCGCCCCAACTTTACGGGCGGCTTTTTGTTTTAGCATCGTGGCAAAAGAAACCATCGTCATACCGAAGTATTTACAGCAGCGTATTGCCGAGGGCGAGCATCAAACACTCGACTTCAAATACGCCATTAATGATGCACGTAAAATCGCGATTTCGCTATGTGCGTTCGCAAATACCGATGGCGGTACGCTGTTGATTGGTGTGAAAGACAATGGCTCGATTGCCGGTGCCAAGCTGCAGGAGGAAGAACATATGGTACAGGCTGCGGCAACGATGTATTGCAAACCTGCCGTTGAATATTCCACGCAAGGCTGGAAAGCCGGCGATCGGTATGTTCTGGAAGTGATGATTCCGCCTTCTCGTTTGAGACCGCATCAGGTTGAGCATGTTCCCGGTGAATGGCGCGCTTATGTGCGCAGGCACGATCAAAACTTTCAGGCGCCGGGGGTGCTTATGCAATACTGGAAGATTAATCACACGCCAATGACCGAGCGCTACTTCCACACCGACAAGGAGAAAAGACTCTTGGAAGCGCTATCGCATCGGGAAGGATATACCGTCAATCAACTCGCGAAAATCAGTCAGCTGCCGCGCCCCATTGTGACAAATCTGCTCGCTCGCTTCATGCGCTGGGATTTAGCCACGATGGAGTTTGATCAGAACATCGCCAAATTTCGATCGAAAGAATAAGTTTGCAGTATGGACAATGTGCGACTGAACCGATTCGACAATCTGCATATCCTCTTCTGGCTAATCAAGGATATGAGTTGGTGCTTGATGTCTAAAACCGTTGGCACATTGATGATTATCCCAACAGTAGCGGTAGCACTGATTATTCTGTATCGTTCGCGTGAACACCTTTCCTCTTTCATTCACAACCTCTCGGTGTTGTTCTGGATAGCAGCGAATTCCCTATGGATGCTAGGCGAAATGTATTGCGCCGACTGCACCAAACCCTACGCGATTTGGATATTCGTGGGAGGCACGAGCATTCTACTCGGGTTTTATCTCTTCTCGTCTATGAAGAAGCTCAACGGTCGTTAGAACACTATTTGCGGATGAGTCGATGAGTGGTCAGCTGATTCGCCGTCTGCACCTCAACTAGATAGACTCCCGATTCATGCGGCATCTCCATATCGACCGTCTGAGTATTCTGCGGTTGAATTACCGTGAGTTGTTGTCCTTGCAGATTAAACACGCGTACTTCTGTTAGCTGTTCTTTGGCAGAAATCTGAACACGTTCTTCGGCAGGATTGGGATACACCGATACACTTTCAGCGGGCAACGTAGCAATACTTAACGCCGGGATAGAAAGATGGATGCAAAATTCCCCTGTAGTGAGCGGAGCGTCCGGGCTTCCAAAGCCGCTGTAGTTGAATCCATCGACCGCCATGCGATAAGTTGTTCCCGCATTTAACGGCGTAAAAATGGCTGACCAATAATTGAAGGTTGCCGGATCCATATCCTCGTTGCAATCTACGATTTCAAGACTATCGCATTCGCCGGAGAAGAGTGCCAATTGAGAATCTTCGGAGATAAAATCCAAGGTTGTGTCGCAGGGTTGAATGGCGATGCGTACTTCCTGATCTATTCCTTCCAAGCGAAACCACACCGTTGCATCCACTTGCGGGGAAGAGCCATCAGCCAATCCCGTAAGATCATCCAACCAACATCCTGTAATGGCGGCGATATCTACATCATTGCCGGTAGCAGCCACATTGGAAAATGGTCCTGCGATAACGGGTGCTGTTTGGGCTGCAAGCAGATAAGACTGCAAATCAATAGCGGAGGAACAGATATCATTGCTTGGCTGCGCGAGCAAAGCGCTGATTGAATTCAACCCGAGAAAGACAATAAGAAGACTACGGAATACCATGTGCGTGAATGACCTTGAGGTTACCCCACAAAAGTAATGCACATTAACACCATCAAGGCTGCTCGTGATAATCCGGCAATTCGTCCGGTTGTATTGGCGAGGCTTCACTCAACTCCTTCCCTTCCATATTTTGTTTGAACAACGACCAATCGTCGGTGGCTGTGGTTTCCAGCCACACGTTTCCCGACTTGCGGAACACTTGGACATACAAACCAAGTCGGTCACGGAATAAGGCTTCGAGCTCCTGCACGGTCATCGCCGTTGGAACAGACACTGTAGTCTCAGCCAACTTCGGATTACAAGAATCCACCGTGCGCTTCGTATTAATCATAAAGTGCTTCTCGGTAGGACGCCCCTTCTCGTGTGGCTTGGCGAAAAACTCCAACTTTAAAAACGGGAACGCATGTGTAAATGTCTTCTGCAGGGCCTCCAGCGTATCCTGAGCGTGAATGTGAAATTTCATGGTAATTAAATATTAGGATGTTTTTATTTCATATCGGAAAGCACCAGCACGGGCACCTTACTGGAAAAAGCCAGCTTCTTGGTACTGCGCTCGTTAAACATTCGCCAGAGCACATTGTGTTTGCGGGCCACGGTTACGAGCATGGAAGCCTTATGTCGACGTACCCAATCCTGAATAGCTTCTTCCATCATGTTGGTGTGATAAGGCAAAAAATGTGTCTTCAATTCCACCCCTTTCAGTTCCTTCATAATAGGCTTTAAGGAAGAGTCATCGCCCTCGATGAAAGGGGTATCCATGACGTTAACAAAATTCAATTTCGATTGATGTGCCAGAAGAATTTCCTTGAGCGTTTGAATTCCCTTGCCCATAGGAATGTGTTTTTGATCAAAGGCAAACGCAATACTCTTCCACTGTTTATAGGTGGCATTCTCCGGTACTATTAAGACAGGGCAACTCACTGTTCCTGCGACATCGGTAGACGTCGAACCAAAAACAATCTCATTGAATTTTTCTGTTTGGGCAATTCCCATAACCACCAATCCAATACCGCCCCTTTTCACCATGTCGCGAATAACATCTGCGCCATAGCCAATCTTCAAAAGTGATTTGACTTTCAAGTCAGGCCCATATTTCTTTTGAAGTTTGTCGAGCACTTTGGCCATCTCCAATTCGTCTTCCTGCTTCCAATCCTCCATTGATTTGCGTAAATCGAAATACACATCGCTTACAACAGGAATGTGGGTAGCATGCAATACAATTAACTCAGTTTTGAAGTCAATAGCCATATCAGCGGCAAATCGAAGCGCATTCCAAGATGCAGCAGTAAAATCAGTAGCGGCAAGAATTGTTTTCATAGTGGATTAAATTATACCGCAAGTTGTGATGAAAAAAAAGCATCGTCATTGACGATGCTCAAAAGTGCGCTTGACACTTATCATTTTAGTTGCACAGGAATCAGTTGCGCATTTTCTCAAGTGCACCGGGATTCACCACGGTGATGCTCGAGCCGCTGATCTCTAAATGGCCTTCTGATTTAAAATCACTCAGCGTGCGAATCAACGACTCCGTTGCGGTACCGACCATATTGGCCAAATCTTCACGCGCAATTGACATGGTGAAATGCTTGTCGCTTTTCAAATTGTGGTAACGCGCGCGCAATTCAAGTAACGCTTCTGCCGTGCGTTTGCGTACGCTGCTGTAGGCGAGTGCAATCAATTTATCATGCTCACTTTGCAAATTGCCGGTGAGCATGCGCACAAACTGTTGTGTCACCAGTGGGTGTGTGAGTAGTTTATAGAAATCTTCAATCGGAAAAATTGTAATCTCCGATTCTTCGATAGCCTCAGCACTCAGCGCATGAAACTCATCTTCCAACAGCGCCATGTAGCCAAAGAAATCCCCGGGCTGAAGCATTTTTAGGATGAAGTCCTTTCCGAGTTCATGACTCTTGTAGAGCTTAACCTTTCCGGAGTTCAGGAGATACAGCCCTTGCGGCGTATCGCCTTCGGTGAAGATGACATCGCGCTTCTTGAGATGCTTAATCTGCTGACGACTGGAGATTTTGGTGATGTCTTCAATTCCTTGAATATTACCCAAGAGCTCAGTTACACCGTCGCGTGTAGGTTGAATGTCGCGGCGAATAGCCTCCACTTTTCGCAAGCGACTTTCAACAGCATTGAGCAGTTCGATATCATCAAAGGGCTTGGTAATGTAGTCATCCGCTCCCATCTCCATCCCTTTGCGCACATCGGTGCGCTCAGCTTTCGCTGTCAGAAAAATAAATGGCAATGCAGCGGTTTCAGGATTTTTATTCAGCATGTGTAAGGTGCCGTAGCCATCCAGCACGGGCATCATTATATCGCAAATCACCAGGTCCGGTTTTTCATGAACCGCGATTTCAACGCCCAATTTGCCGTTCTCTGCGCTATAAACTTTGTAGCCCGCCAGTTCCAAAATTTCAGAAGTGTTCTCCCGCACCTCGTTGTTATCTTCAATGAGTAGAATCTTTTTCATGATATCAGTTTGTTTTGGTTTTTGGTAAATGAATATAAAACGTCGTGCCTTCGTCTAATATGCTCGAGCACGTGATTTTTCCTTGCATCAACTCCAGGTACTTGGTCACAATATTCAATCCGAGTCCTGTTCCCGGAATCGCCACTGCATTTTCACCGCGGAAGAATCGTCCAAACAAATTCTTCATATCGGCCTCCGAAATTCCAATACCATAATCCTTCACAGCGATAACTACGTCCTCTCCGGCCACATCTACAATCACATCTATCTCCGCTCCTTCAGGCGAGAACTTGATCGCATTCGACAGCAGGTTGAACATCACATTTCGCAGCAGCTGCCGGTCAATCATCATTTCAAAATTCCCCTTATTGTAGGTGATGGATTGCCCACTCCTTACAATAGAGTTGATATCTGAAATAACTTCCTTCACTAATATAAATATGTCGTGTGGCACAGGCTTCGCTGACATCTTCCCCTCTTCCAACTTTCCCAGCGAAAGGAAATCATTGAGTATCTCTGTCAAGCCGCTTACCGCGTTTTTAATTTTCAAAATATGCTTCTCGCGCTTCTCCTGATCTTCTCCTTCAGTGTACTTCTGGATGAGTGAAACACTGCTCAATATAGTACTGAGTGGCGTTCTAAACTCATGCGATGCCGTTGAAATAAATCGCGACTTCAATTCATTCAATCCCTTCTCATTTTCTAGCGCCTGACTGAGTTCATCCCTAGAAATCTCCAGTTCATGCAGCGCCTCCTTCAACACCAATGTTCTTTCTGCCACCTTCTTCTCTAATGATTCATTGAGTGATTTCAATTCGCCGTTCATTCGCTCAATCCTGGCCTGCTGCTCGTGGCGATCGGTGATGTCAATGATAAATGCAATCACAAAAACCTTCCCTTCACTGTTGTAATAACTCAAACTAATTTCAATCGGAAACTCAACACCATCCTTCCTCTTCCCGTGAAGCGTCATGTTGCGGCCCATGGGGCGTTTCACCGGGTTCTTGATATACGTTTTACGGTACTCTTCGTGCCTTTTGGTGAGCACTCCGGGTATCAATACTTCAACCTTACTTCCATAGAGTTCTCCATCAGCATAACGAAACATCTCTCCCAGCTTCGGGTTGGAAAGAAGAATCGTTCCTTCCTGATCAACAATCAACACTCCTTCGTTGACGTGATTAAATATGGTTTCAAAACTGATGTTAGCTCCGGCAAAATTGGCCATGGTGGTGATTGAAAAACAGGTATAACGTGTTGCGAAAAATACGCCGTTTCATCTATTCTTTCTACATGTCCGGAGATTCACTTCAACGCAACGAATAAGCAAAAGAAAAGGCCGCCTGCATTGAAAGGCGGCCTTATCCTAATCACCACGATCTATGAAATCTTGACCAGCTTTTTGCCGATCGACTTAGCCTCCTCACGTTTGGGGAGCGTAAGCTTTAAAATGCCATGCGCGTATTTTGCGTCTACCTTGTCGGTAATTACAGTCTGTGGCAAACGAAATGCGCGCTTGAATGAGGTTGTTCTAAATTCTTTACGGTGGTAAGACTCATCCTTTTCTTCTTCCTCTTCTTCATGCTTACCTTCAATGGTTATCAAATCTTCTTGAGCTTCTACTTTGAATTCATCCCGCTCCATTCCGGGAGCAGCTAATTCGATGATGAACTCATCATCCGATTCACGAACATTAGCATTCGGAACCCAACGGGTCAGAGGGAAATTCAAAAGTTCATTATCAAAAAATCCATCGGTGAAAAAGTCAGTTAGGAGACTCGGTGTGCTGAACGCAGGCTTTGATTTAATGAGTGACATGGTTTAATGTATTTAGTTGTTTAACTTGTTTTCGATGGAGCAAATCTTCAACGATTCAGGAGTGCAATTCCATGGCGTGGGTCAGTGTATGTTATGAGTTAAATCAGTTGCGATCGCCCCCTCCATCAAGCCCACCATTTAAATGGTGCGGTGGGCTATTCGGCGGGCTTGACGAATGCGCATACCTACCTACATTTACGACACAATTTCAACCCATGAAAAACACGTTACTGCTGCTCTTCTGCTGCCTATCTATGCTCATCGCAAACGCCCAGCTAGAGCTCAAAACCATTGAAACCAAAATCACCGATGTAACCGTCTTCATGGCCGGGGCACAGGTAAGCGAAACAGGGTCTGTTTCACTTAAAGAAGGCGAAAACCAAGTGCGCATTGCGAATCTTCCGACACAACTCGACGCTAACTCTATCCGCGTTGAAGGGAATGATGCTTTCACGATACTCGGGGTGCGCCATCAGATTAATTATTTGGCTGCAGCTACTGCATCGCCCAAGCAGAAGGCGCTGCAAGACAGTTTGGATGAAGCGATGTTCAAGCAAAAAGAATATGCGGGCCTCAAAGACGTGCTCGTTCAGGAAAAACACATGTTGGAATACAACAGAACCATCAAGGGCGAGAACACTACACTCATCGCAGAAGACCTGCGCGACATGGCTGACTTTTTCCGTTCGCGCTTGACGGAGATTGCCTATAAATGGATTGAACTGGAAGAAAAAGAACGCGTGAATAATCAGGAAATCACACGATTACAAAATGCGTTGAATAGTATGAACGCCAAGCGCAACAGCAATCCCGGAGAAATCGTCATTGCGCTTAATGCTGCGCGATCTACCAACACATCAATCAAGTTTTCCTATTTCGTGCAAAACGCCGGTTGGTATCCTGTATATGATTTGCGCGCCGAGGATGTCAACTCCCCCATTGCGTTTAACTACCGCGCGAAGGTGTATCAAAGCACCGGTACCGACTGGAAAAACGTGAATCTTACTGTGTCTACAGGCAATCCCACTGTTGGCGGTGAAATCCCGCAATTGTATCCCTGGTTTTTGTATGAACAACAGGCAATCTATCAGGAAGTAGCCATTCGCAGCGGACGCCAACCCATGATTGCCAATGAAACGCCTTCTGTTGCGGCTTATGACGACATGCAAAGTCTTCAAAAAGGCAAGACCAGCGCGGATTATGTCACCGTGCAAAACAACACGGTGAATACTGAATTCAAAATTGCAATTCCATACACAATTCCTAGCGATAACGTGCAGTACGATGTGGCCATGAAAACGGAAACACTCAAGGCCACGTATACTTACATCTCGGTACCGAAACTCGACAACGATGCGTTTTTAAAAGCACGCATCACCGACTGGGCGCAATATTCCTTGTTGCCGGGAGAAAGTAACATTTACTTCAAAGGAACTTTCGTAGGCAAAGGCTATATCGATCCAACGCAGGCCAACGATACGCTCGACCTCTCTCTTGGCCGTGACCGTGCGATTTCCGTGGATCGCACAATGCTGAAAGACTTTTGCAAAAGCAATTTGTTAGGCAATAAAAAAACCACCAGCAAGGCCTATGAAATTACCATTCAAAACAACAAGCGTCAAAGCATAGAGCTCGTTGTTGAAGATCAAATTCCCGTCTCTCAAAGCGGAGAAATCACCGTAGATGCTGAGGAAATCAGCGGCGCCATGTACGACAGCGCCACCGGAAAACTCACCTGGAAACTCGTTGTGCAACCCGGCGAAATCGTCAAAAAGCAATTGCGCTTCACGGTCTCTTATCCCAAGAAAGTGATTGTAGCGGGTCTGTAAAATGAATCAGCAGGATATTGCAACCGAAGAGGATGTTCGACTTCTGGTCGACCGTTTCTACGATGCTGTGCTGCGAGATGACATACTATCACCGTTCTTTCGGAGCATCGACTTTCATCACCACAAACCCAAGATGGTGGACTTTTGGTCCTTTGTGCTTTTGGATAAACCCGGCTACACCACGAACATTTTCGATAAACACGCCGCAATGGCACTGACTACTGAGGCTCTTGCTCGTTGGACTACCCTATTCGAAGCAACCGTTCGTCAGTTGTTCGCCGGAGAAAAAGCGGACACCGCAATTCTCCGCGCCAAAACAATCGCCTGGACCTTCAAAGAGAAAATGCACTTGGAATGAATCGCAGGGATTTCCTCCACCGTTCAGCCTGGCTTGGCGCAGGTTCCGTCATGCTTCCACTTTGGCTGAATGCATGCAAAAAAACAACGCTATTCGATCAGCCGGCATTTCAAGGTGAAGTCATTGTTGTTGGTGCCGGAATTTCAGGGCTGTATGCTGCAGAGATTCTGCAATCCCAAGGAATCAAGGTGACGGTATTGGAAAGTTCCAATCGTTGGGGAGGCCGCATGCGATCGGTTCCGGAGGCGAGTCAATCGGCAAAAGAGCAAGAGAAACGCTTGATTCAAGGAGAATTCAGTGTACTCTATGATTTGCTGCGACAACAACAAACGCCCTTAACACCGCCATCGCTACAAGAGCTCTTCTACTTCAACGGCAGACTCAACACGGCGCAGGAAGCCATGCAGAACACGTTTTTCATGGATATGCTGCAGGCCGTTGCGGGATTCAACCATTATGATGGACCTGATATCGCCGTGCTGGAATACTACGATGCACTCAACTTGAGTGAAAACACGACACACATCTTCAACGTGCTCACGGCCGGCATTCACGGCACATCGGGCGATCGCATCAGCGGTTTGGGACTGTATCGACAACATGCGCATTGGACAGCGGGAACAACTTCCTTCGAGGTTTCTGTGAACGCGTTGGAAACTGCCGTTGAAAAGACCTTTGCCAAGGCGCTTTCAACCGTTGTCTATGAGCAGCGAGTCGCTTCCATCAATACCACCGGCAATCGCATTGTGGTTGTCACCGATACAGGCACGGAGTACACCAGTGATCGCATCCTCCTGACCGTTCCTCTCGACGTATTGCAATCGGGCGCCATCGCATTCGAACCAGCACTTCCGGAATCAACAACCACAGCCTTCTCGGCCATTGGCATCGATACCGCCTATGCCGCGCTGATGAAGTCCAATAACAAGCTATGGGCTGATGGCACCACGCGCATCTATGGCTCCGGAATCGTTCAGCGTTTCGATGTCAATGACGCAGGCTGGATTTACGCGGAAGCCTCCGGTAAGCAAGCGCAGGACATCGATGCGGTTTTCGGGGAAACGAGTGCGACTATCATTCAGTCCCTCGAGGGAATTCTACCCGGTATTGCGTCCACCATGGAAGAAGCACATGTGCAGCGTTGGTCGGGCAATCGCTCTTACGACAAGCCCGGCACAGGCGTCGCTCGCACACAACTCACCTCACCCATTTCACGCAAAATCTTTTTCGCAGGAGAAGCCATTCACACGGGTGGACATCACGGCACTCTGCACGGCGCTATGGAATCAGCCTTGCGGGCAACACTGCAAATCATGGAGGAACCCATTCGATGAAAGCACGCTTGCTCATAGCTATTGCGTGTATGCTATCGTTGGCCATTAACGCGCAGCCCCTCCTTCAGGCGACGGGTTCCTATTGGCATATGCCCGTGTTGGATGAACTGATTCAAACCTACAACATCGCGCACCCCTGGCAGGAAACGCAGATTCGACCTATTGCTCAAGCATACAGTCTGGCGGCCGGATGGAATCAATCCATTTACGCTCCCCGCGCCATTCAAGGGATTGCAACACTGGAATACAGTTTTCAAAACACCCTCATCGAAAGTCCTTCGCAAACGTTTAGAGCAGGATTTCATGCGGCATCGGCCATGGCCTACGTGCGCTCCCATCCGAAATGCCTGACGACGAAAATTCAATCATCAGGACCGCTGGGAACACGCTGGTACCTTGAACTCGGCGGAGGTTGGCAGTGGAACATGCCCTATGTGCGCAAGTTTGGAACAGCAGTGACCATTCATGACGGAAAGCCCTACCGCTCCTTCAGCAGCAACGTTGTAGCCTATACCGGCACGGGCTGGCACGCTCTTACTATCGGTTCACTCGTGCTCACACTGCATGGCGGCGTGCGCTGGAATCCTTCCTTACACCTGACGGAATTTGCCACCGCCATTCAAGGGCACAATGAAACCGGACTCAAGAATTCGCAATCCAATGTGTGGCAATTTCAAGGGGGTATCCGCCTGACCTGGTCAAGCCTGCGCAAAAACTGGTGGGATGAGCCCCGAAAAGGCGACAAGTCCTAAGCTTTCAAAATTTGTCAACATGGGCCGTGGCTTCGACGCTCAGGGCTACTTTTGAGGTCCGCTCTTGCTGCGATGAAGCACCTGTTTTTTCAGCAGTCAGCGCCAACCTAAATCGCCTTTTCATGTTCCTGATATTCGATACTGAGACAACGGGATTGCCCGGCAATTGGAATGCACCGTTGACCGACTTCAACAACTGGCCTCGCGTAGTGCAAATCGCCTGGCAATTGCACGCCGCCGACGGCAGTCTGATTTCCGCCGAAAGCCTCATCGTTCAACCCGAAGGATTCACCATTCCTTTCAATGCCGAAAAAGTGCACGGCATTTCAACCGATCGCGCTATGCGCGAAGGGTTGCCGCTGCAAGACGTCATTGCGCGATTTATTGCAGCCGTTGAAAGCTGCACCTACATAGCAGGACACAACATTGAATTCGACTTAAACATCATGGGTTGTGAGTTGCTGCGCAAAGGACTCACTAACTCACTCACTCAAAAGAAATCACTCGATACCAAAGACCTTTCAACTGACTTCTGCGCGCTGCCGGGTGGCAAAGGCGGCAAGTTCAAATGGCCGACGCTCACGGAACTGCATCAGAAATTATTCAACGCTCCTTTCGCCGAAGCACACGATGCAGCGTATGACGTGGACGCCACCGCCAAGTGCTTTTTCGGTCTGATACAGGCGCGTGTTATTCGACTTGCAGAAGTGAGTGAACCGGAAAGCCTTATTTATCAAGCGCCTGTGTTGGCCGCATCCAACTTCAAATCGACTGTAGACGAAACTGTAGAAGACGCAACGGCGTCAACATCTACCGGCAATGAAGAACTCGAAGCATTGGCCAATGAATTTGTGCACTTGCATGTGCATAGCCAATACAGTGTGACAGGCATGCAGAGCACCTCGGATGTTTCCGGCTTGATTAAAAAAATGAAGAGCTGGGCAAACGAATCATTCGCGCCGGCGATTGCACTCACCGATCACGCCAACATGATGGCCGCTTTTCAATTTGTGAGCGCTGCCTTGAAGGAAAACGTAAAGCCCATCGTTGGATGTGAAGTCAACCTGTGCAAAGACATGCACGATAAGAAAAACCAGGACAACGGTTTTCAGGTTGTGCTTTTAGCGAAAACAAAAAAAGGATACCACAACCTGGCGCATCTATCGTCATTGGCCCATACGCAAGGTTCGTATTACGTGCCACGCATCGATCGTCCAACCTTGCTTCAATTCAAGGAAGACATCATTGCGCTGAGCGGCGGTATGTATGGCGAAATCGCGTGGAAGATTCTCAATGAAGGCGAAGAAAAAGCGGAAGAAGCTTTTGTGTGGTGGAAGGAACATTTCGGCGAAGACTTCTATGCGGAAATCATGCGCCACGGGTTGGAGGAAGAAACTCACGTAAACACCATACTTCTTCAACTCTGCGCCAAACACGGTGTATCGTACATCGCTTGCAATTCTTCCTACTATACCGAACAAAAAGACAGTGAAGCGCAAGACGCTCTGGTGTGTGTGCGCGAAGGGGAATTCGTTTCCCGCCCAAAGAAATATATCGGCAAACGCGGACGTGAATTCCGCCTGGGACTTCCCAACAATCAATACTACCTCAAGTCGCCGCTGGAAATGGCCGCGCTCTTTGCCGACCTTCCCTTAGCGATTACCAATACGCGCGCACTAGCCGATAAATGCGAGCAGTACAAATTATCGCGTGAAGTACTTCTGCCCAAGTTTGACATTCCTGCAGAGTTCCAGGATGCCGCCGACGAAACCGACGGCGGCAAGCGCGGTGAAAATAATTTCCTCCGTCACCTCACCTATGTGGGAGCCGAAAAGCGCTACGGTGAAATCTCGGATGACATTCGTGAACGATTGGATTTTGAGTTGGCCACTATTGCCAATACCGGTTATCCCGGTTACTTCCTCATCGTTCAGGATTTTTGCAACAAAGCACGTGAGATGAGCGTGAGCGTGGGTCCCGGCCGTGGTAGTGCTGCAGGAAGTGCGGTCGCATACTGCATCGGAATCACCAATGTCGACCCAATCAAGTACCAACTTCTGTTCGAGCGTTTTCTGAATCCTGAGCGTGTAAGCATGCCCGATATCGATATCGACTTTGATGATGAAGGCCGCGACAAAGTCATCGACTACGTGCGCAACAAATACGGCGCAAACATGGTGGCGCAGATTATCACATACGGCACCATGGGCGGTAAGTCTGCTATTCGCGACGCCGGGCGCGTAATTGAATTGCCGCTTCCCGACACGGATAAAATCGCCAAGTACATGCCCGACAATCAGGACTTGCGCGATTTACTTCAGTGGGATGATAAAAAACTCGGTGAAAAACTCAGCGGTGATGAGCTCGCTAATGCCAAGCAACTCCGATCCATCGCCTCCGAAGATTCGCACGAAGGCCGCGTCGTGAAGCTCGCCGGTATTCTCGAAGGATCGGTGCGCAGCACAGGCATTCACGCCTGTGGCGTGATCATCACACCGGATGTGATTACCAACTATGTTCCTGTTTCTACCGCGAAAGACAGCGACATGTGGTGCACGCAGTTCGATAACTCTGTGGTGGAAAGTGCCGGTCTGTTGAAGATGGACTTCCTCGGCTTGAAAACGCTGACGCTGATTAAAGACGCGCTGCGCATCATCAAGCAACGCCACAACATCGAGATTGATATCGAAGCTATTCCCATCGATGATGAACTGACATACCAACTCTTCCAGCGAGGCCACACTGTCGGCATCTTCCAGTACGAAAGTGACGGCATGCAGAAGTACATGAAGGATCTCAAGCCCACCGTGTTTGATGACCTCATCGCCATGAACGCTTTGTATCGTCCGGGTCCACTGGAATACATTCCGTCGTTCGTGCGCCGCAAAAACGGTCAGGAAGCCATCACGTATGATCTGCCCGACATGGAAGATTATCTGCGCGACACCTACGGCATTACCGTCTATCAGGAGCAAGTGATGTTGCTTTCGCAAAAGCTGGCTGGCTTCACCAAAGGAGAGGCCGACGTGCTGCGAAAAGCGATGGGTAAAAAACAGAAGGATGTTCTCGACAAGATGAAGGGCAAGTTCGTTGAGGGTGCCATGGCCAAAGGACATCCGGCAGATAAGCTCGAAAAAATCTGGACCGACTGGGAAGCTTTCGCGAGTTACGCCTTCAACAAATCGCACTCTACCTGCTACGCCTGGATTGCCTACCAAACGGCTTATCTCAAAGCGCACTATCCTGCAGAATACATGGCGGCTGTGCTGAGCAACAACATGGGCGATATCAAATCGGTGAGCTTCTTCATGCAAGAATGCAAGAAGCAAGCATTGCCGGTATTGGGTCCGGATGTAAACGAATCGAAGTCGCTTTTCAGCGTGAATGATAAAGGTGAAATTCGCTTCGGTTTGGCTGCGGTGAAAGGCGTTGGAGAAAGCGCGGTAGAGAGCATTATCGCTGAACAAAAGAATGGCCGATTCAAAAGCATTTACGACTTCTTAAGCCGTGTCGACGCGAAGGCATCCAACAAAAAAACAATTGAAAATCTGGCGCTATCGGGAGCATTGGATGCGTTTGGCATTGCCCGCGCAGCCTACTTCGCACCGGATGGAAAGAATGAAACCTTCATTGAAACGTTAGTCCGATTTGCTGCTGCGATTCGCGACAACAAGAACACCACGCAAGTGTCACTCTTCGGCGATAGCGAAGAAACAACGATAGCCGAACCACAACCTATGAAAGTAGAGCCATGGGATACCATGAGTCAGTTGTCGAAGGAAAAAGAAGTCATCGGCATGTTTATCAGCGGCCATCCGCTGGATGACTTCAACCTGGAGGTAACATCCTTCTGCAGCGCCGGTGGATTAGGCCTGTTGCAGAGTCTCGAAAGTGTGAACGGCCGCGAACTCAAACTTGCAGGAACAGTAGTCGACGTGCTGGAGAAAACATCGAAAAATGGAAAGCCTTATGGCTCGTTCAAACTGGAGGATTACGAAACCACTTCAGACTTCGTGATGTTTGGGGAAGAATGGTTGAAGTTCCGCCATCTGGTGGTGCGCGGTGAAAAGCTCTTCGTTGTTGGTCGTGCGCAACCACGTCGTTTTGGAACAGAAGTCAATGGATTGGAATTCCGCATCCAGCGCATTGAATTGCTCTGCGATATCCGAGCGAAAATGGGTCGTTACCTCGACATTGCGATACCGATGCACAAACTGAATGATGAGCTCGTTACACGCATTTCCGCCGCCTTGCAGAATGGCGCGGGAAAAACACAAGTGCGTATGCGCATCATTCAAGATCAGAGTGAATTGCGACTTCCCTCTGGCAACTTCAACAAGGTCAACATTGAAGCTGATGCACTGAGTGCATTGCAAGCGATTGATGAGATCGAGTTTGAAATCTGCGAGTCGTAATCAACGCTTGTGGAGCAACTGCATATCGGCTAATACCAGCGCCGCCATGGCCTCCACAATTGGCACTGCGCGGGGCAACACGCACGGGTCGTGACGTCCTGCGGCTTCCAGCTCTACCCTTTCGCCCGATGTTGTGCGCGCCATTTGTTTTTTGCGAATAGTAGAAACAGGTTTGAAGGCCACACGGAAGACTAAGTCATCACCGGTCGATATTCCACCCGACACACCTGTGTTTCGTAAGTTGTTCTCCGAACCTTTGGTTTTTGCAGAGTCGAACCCATGAAGCAACTCAAAACCCTGAGTGGCGTTGATAGAAAGAACGGCGTGAGCCAGCACAGCATGCAGTTTATCAAATACGGGTTCACCGAGACCGGCCGGTAATCCTTTGCAAACGCAAATAATCGTACCGCCTAAACTATCCCCTTCATCGCGCGCAGCTTCGATCGCCGCAATCATGCGCTCTGAGGTTGGCACATGCGGACATCGCACCATACTTTCCTCTGTTGCAGCGAGGTCGAGTTCATCATAGGATGAGGGCACCTCGATTTTACCGACACTATGGACGTAAGCGTTGACGGACATACCGGACTTGGCGAGCAATACTTTGGCAAACGCACCACCGGCGACGCGGGCCGCCGTTTCGCGTGCGCTACTTCTGCCGCCGCCACGATGATCACGAATACCAAACTTCTTCTCCCACACTTCATCGGCATGACCGGGACGGTAGACATCCTTCAACTGATCGTAATCTTCCGATTGCTGATCCTCGTTGTGAAGCATAAATCCAATGGGTGTTCCAAGGGTTTGCTGATCGAGTACTCCGGAGAGAATGATCAAGCGATCGGATTCCTTGCGTGGCGTAGTAATCGCACTTTGCCCCGGCTTTCTGCGATCGAGTTCGTATTGAACATATTCCAACTCCACTTTGATACCCGAAGGCATGCCATCAATAACACCACCGATGGCAGGTCCATGAGACTCGCCAAAAGTGGTTAAGCGAAAAAGGGTTCCGAATGAATTACCCGCCATAGTGCTAAAGTACACACTAACAAGCGATCAATGCTCGTGACAATGTACTTCATAAGTGACGGTGTCCACCCGATAGCCTTCCGCCTCGATGGCCTCAAGTTCATCACCACAGTATTCACCGATTTCCACTTCGGCACCGTTGAGGTCGTAGTGACATTCATGACAGCTCTCGCGCTTGCATGAAACAGCCAACAACGCAGTTGAGAGAGCGAGGAGAAAAAAAACTGTTGATTTCATAATGGATTTTATTCGATGTTTGATTTTAAACGATAATTCAAATTGATGTAAACATTTCTTCCCGGGGCCGGCATCTCAATATTCTTCAGACGCGACAGGTGATCGATGTATTCCACGTTGAATATGTTCTTGCATCCCAGCCTCAATTCCCAATTTGCCTGGCGACCCAATGAAAATCCAACCGCAACATCCATCAATTGATAAGCTGCACTGGGTGTTTCCAAATTCGCGACGGTGCGCTGAGCGTCCATGAACGTGTGCAAGAGGGTGATATCCTTTACTCGAATCAATCCCTTGCCATCAAACGAGTAGCGCAGATTCGTTTGAAACCGTTGAGGCGGGAGCATGGAAACACTGCTATCGGCAGGGCTGTCGGCGTGAATGTATGACCACGTGGTCTCCAAGTGCAAGTCGTGCGCAAAATGCGGATGGTAGTGCAGACCAACATCATTTCCATAGCACATTACTTCTGAGAGCGACTTGTAAGCGAACGCCGGAATGCCATCTACCGCATAACCTAGCGGTTGGAGGTAAATGAAATCACGAATGCGATTCACAAAAGGATTGTAGACGATAACCAAATGCTCACCGGTGAGCTCGGCCGTCAAATCCAGTTGCTGTGCATACTCCGGTTGCAATTCGCGATCGCCGATTTCATAGCGCAAGGCTCCATGATGGAATCCATTACTCAACAATTCGGTCAAATGCGGTGCACGAAACCCGCTGGAGAACGACGCTCTGAATGTGGCCCACTCGCGGTGATAAACGGCTCCGGCGGAAGCATTCAGTCCCGAGTAACGCCGCGTGAACGCGGCATCATCAGCAGGAAATGCCGATAAGAATCGCATATCGTAACGCAGCCCTGCCTGCACATTCCAATATGAGTTACCATACTGCGAGGAGAAGTATGCCCCTTGGTCGAACGTCCTGGAATTCGGCACCAGCTGATCGGATGCATTGGGGGCATTGGTATTCCATTGATGCATTCCCTGCAAGCCTGTTATGAACTTCAGACGGTCGTCCGCCGCACGCCGAACCCACTTCAGCGTATACAGCGCGTTGGTAAGCCCCATACTCAAACTGGGAATCGTCACCTTCTCATCGTATTCAATCAAGCGATTCGATGTGGCTCCTAAAAGCAATTGCAATTCCGAGCGTTCACCAAACCATTTATTATCCGAAGAGAAAAAATGATTGTTGAAGAACTGCGCAGGCAGCGTGTATCTGCGGCGCTGCACTTCCACTTGGAAAGACTCAGGAGTGACTAACGAATCATGCGTGTGCCCCGGAATACCGGTGGTTGTGTGACTAAACGAATAGCGCAGATGATGCACGCTGCGTTTTCCATTAAACGAAAGAACGGATTTAACTACCGCCTCGTTAAAGCGCGAGTTCTGTGCAAAACGTCCGTTAGGCAATTTGAAGTCCGCATGATTCGCATAACTCGCGCCCAGTTGCCAGCGCACTTTCGAACGCGATTCGCGATACATCACACGCTGCGTAATCCCTTGCGTATTACTCTGCACGAGTGTTTGCGTTTCGACTTCCCGCGTTTGAAGGGCGGCATGAGGCGCATCATTAAAATAAACTACTCCCGCAAGGGCATCTGCGCCGTAGAGTAAAGACGCAGGACCTTTGATGACTTCCACATTACCAAGGCCCAATTCCGAAATCCCCATGCCGTGATCACCGCCCCACTGCTGACTTTCAATGCGTAATCCATTCATAAGCGTGACCACGCGCATGCCTTGCATACCGCGCACAACGGGCTTGGCAATGCCATTACCGAGCGAGGACTGATAAACACCGGGGATGCGAGCGATGGCTTCTCCCATGTTCATGGCGGTAATAGCGGTAAGATCACTCAGTTTACGCGATTCAATATGGAAGGGATTCTCAGCGCGTGCCTGCGAGATGGCGCCGGAGACGGTCACTTCATGCATATCGAGGTGCCGCGGCAAAATTCGAATGGTGACATAATCACTGCCTCCCGCTACGACTTGCGTTGACGTTTCATAACCCAGCGCTTCCGCACGCAAGTGAAATGACTTCAACTCGGGCTGGCGCAAACAAAATGAACCTAAACTATCGGCAATAACGCCCTCATCACCTTCAACCAAATGAACTACTGCGAACGGTATAGGGAGTGAACTTTCCGCATCGTAAATCGTTCCGCATACCCGTTGACTAAAAGCAAGCAAGGGCGCAATGCACAACACCAGAGTGGAAAGGGTAATTTTCAACGTATCTGCAGAATTAACGGTCCAAAGATAACACCGTGTTGGACGAACAGCCGTGACCTAAGTGATGACATCACCGCTAAAAACAACCTTGTGCTTACCTTCGCCCACATGTCGCGCATTCTCATCAAGAACATACAATCGCTGATCGGCGTTTACGATGATGCCCCTGCAAAATTGTCGGGTAAGGCCATGAACGATCTGCCCCGCATCGACAACGCATGGCTTGCCATAGAAGACGGCCTCATTGCCGATTACGGCACCATGTCCAACTGGCCGGGCATCAGCGATTGGCGCGAGCTGGAGATTATCGAAGCCGATGGCCGCATGGTACTCCCCGCCTGGTGCGACTCGCACACGCACACCGTGTATGCCGGTTCGCGCGTGAGTGAATTTGTGGACCGCATTCACGGCCTCACCTACGAGCAGATAGCCGCGCGTGGCGGTGGTATTCTCAACTCGGCTGCATTGCTTGCAGATACTCCGGAAGACGAATTGGTGGAAGCAGCCCTGAAGCGTTTGAATGAAATGCAAGCTATGGGCACGGGAGCGGTGGAAATCAAAAGCGGATATGGCCTCACCCTGGAAAGCGAATTGAAAATGCTGCGCGTTATCGATCGGCTGAAGGGGCTCTCGTCGCTCACCATCAAAGCGACGTTCCTAGGCGCGCATGCCATTCCGAAAGCATACAAAGCAAATCCCGAGCACTACGTTGAGCACCTTATCACCGAGATGATTCCCGCAGTCGCCTCGCAGCGCATTGCCGAGTTCATCGATGTGTTTTGTGAAGAAAACTATTTCTCGGTTGCGCAAACCGAGCGCATTTTGGAAGCAGGCGTCAAACATGGCTTACGCCCTAAGACGCACGTAAACCAGTTCAATGCCATTGGTGGTGTATCTGCCAGCGTGAAATACAATGCCCTCAGTGTCGACCATCTTGAAGTGCTCACCGATGCCGACATTGCCGCGCTGCAAGGCACAGATACGATGCCCGTTGCGCTACCGGGGTGTTCGCTGTTCATCAAAATACCCTACACGCCTGCACGACACATCATCGATGCCGGCTTGCCGTTGGCATTGGCCACCGATTACAACCCGGGAAGCGCGCCAAGCGGCAACATGAATTTGGTGAATAGTCTGGCGTGCATCTACATGGGCATGACACCCAACGAAGTCATAAACGCCTCCACGCTGAACGGCGCCTATGCCATGGGCATCGAAGCTACACACGGCACCATTACCCCCGGCAAGAAAGCGAACCTCATCATCACCGAGCCCCTCGATCAACTCGGAGCAATGATGTACAGCTTCGGACGCAATAAAATTGAGCGCGTAATTATCGCGCGCTAGAACCCACAACTCCGCTCCCCAACATTTCACCCTTTCACCCTTTCACCCTTTCACCATAAAGCTTCCCATATTTGCCCCCTCAAACCACACAACCATGCAACGTATCATCGAGTGTATTCCCAATATTTCAGAAGGCCGCGACAAGGCAAAAATCCAGGCCATCACTTCTGTAGTTGAAACCGTTCCGGGCGTTATGCTGCTGGATGTAGATCCGGGTGCAAGCACCAACCGCACGGTCATCACCTTCGCAGGCGAGCCCGAAGCCGTCGCAGAGGCTGCCTTTCAGCTCATCAAGAAAGCGCAGGAGCTCATCGATATGCGCACACACAAAGGCGAACATCCGCGCCAGGGTGCCACCGATGTGTGTCCGTTTGTGCCTATCAGCGGCGTGAGCACGGAAGAATGCGTGGCCATCGCTCGTCAGGTAGGTGAGCGCGTAGGACGCGAACTCGGCATACCCGGCTACTTCTATGAATACGCCGCCAACAGTGAAGAGCGTCGCAACCTGGCCAACTGCCGTAAGGGCGAATACGAGGCCATCGAGAAAATATCGACTGCGGAATGGAAGCCTGATTTCGGTCCTGCCACAGTGAACGACAGCGTGCGCAAATCGGGCATCACCGTAATTGGCGCACGCGACTTCCTCGTGGCGTACAACGTGAACTTGAACACCACCTCTACCCGCCGCGCTAACGCCATTGCGTTCGACATTCGGGAAGCAGGCCGCGTAGTGAATGACCCCAAAACCGGCAAGCCTATGCTCGACGCGAGCGGCGAACCGCAGCGCGTGCCCGGCACGTTGAAATCGGTGAAAGGCATAGGGTGGTACATCGAAGAATATGGTATTGCGCAGTTGAGCTTGAACCTCACTAACATCAACATCACGCCCGTGCATGTAGCGTTTGAAGAAGCCTGCAAAAAGGCCGATGCGCGCGGTGTGCGTGTCACAGGCTCCGAGTTGGTGGGATTGATTCCGAAGCAATCGTTGCTCGATGCAGCCGATTATTTCCTCCGCAAGCAAGAGCGCTCATTGGGCATTTCAGAAACAGAGAAAATCAAAATTGCGGTGAAGTCGTTGGGTCTTGATGATCTCGCGCCCTTCAAACCGGAAGAGAAAATCATAGAGTTCCTCATCGAGCAAAAGCTCGGCAGCAACAAGCGTTTGGTGAACATGAACCTCACGGCCTTTGCCGATGAAACCGCGAGTGAATCGCCTGCACCCGGTGGTGGCAGCATCAGCGCGTATGTGGGCGCATTGGGTGCATCATTGGGCGCGATGGTCGCCAACCTCTCATCGCACAAACGCGGCTGGGACGACCGTTGGGAAGAGTTCAGCACCTGGGCGGTGAAAGGTGTGGAGTATCAAAAGCAGCTCTTGCACTTGGTCGATGAAGACACCGCGGCGTTCAATAAAATAATGGAAGCGTTTTCATTGCCCAAAAACACCGACGATGAAAAGCAAGCACGCAGCGCAGCCATTGAAAGTGCATCGAAATACGCCATGGAGATTCCCTACCGCACCGCTGAGACCGCCTTTGCCAGCATGGAAGTCATGGAGCGCATGGTCGAGATTGGCAACCCCAACTCCGTAACCGACGCCGGTGTGGGAGCCTTGTGTGCACGCACAGCGGTATTGGGCGCCATCATGAACGTGCGCATCAACGCCAGCGGCATCAAAGACAAAGCGTTTACCGATGAGTTGTTGGCAAAAGCCGATGCGCTTGAGAAGAATGCGGAAGCGAAGGAGGCGGCGATAAGGGCGATGGTTGCGGAGAGGATGAGGTAGGAGTTATACTACATAAATGGCGCGTAGTCTAGCTAATAAATCAGCATCCGACATAGATCCCGAACTCCAATCCACATAAAGCTGAATTAGTTCGGTTGTTGGTTCAAAGCCTTCGAACATATTGGATCCGATTGCATTTGCCGTTTTTTCAAGTTTAGCCAAGTCTGTAAACTTTACTCCAAGCAAAGTCAAATTTTCTCGATCTATCTCAATTGCCCTGTACATGCTTTTTCCCGTTGTACTCAATCAAAAGTAACAACTTCTAGGTTGCTTGCCAAAGCAACTGAACTTGAGAAGAATGCCGAAGCGAAGGAAGAGCGGTGTCGTTCAGGAAGCTTTACCGAGGTCTGTGGAAGGCTCAGCAAGCTTCTTGTTGATGTATGCCTTCAACTCCTCAAATGACATGTTTTGAGTTTCTTGGCTAATTCGATCACGTATTTCACGCATCATCCGAACAGCATCAAATGACTTGTTTTCTTTATTCATCTCTATAGTTTATTAAGTCTTTTGGACTCCGGATTTCCAACATCGCGTATCCCAAACGAAGGTTAACAGAATTATATTCCTTTATCCTGTCCAAATTCACAATGTGTTTGAAGTTCCAGCTTGCCAGGACATCCACTTTGTGGATACTTGCTAAAGCAATATGTCGGCAATCTTCCAAGCTTGTCCTTCCAACGACACCGGAGTCAATGTAATCCTTAGCTAAGCTGTCTGCTTCTTCAGAGAACTCAATTCGTTCGAATTTCTCGCCCGGGTAGTTGCTCAGCAGATTCTTCACTCTATCGGGTGCATTCAACAATTCCAAATCAAGCAAGTCAGAAACAACAAAAACCAATTCTCCGGATTCCCAACGTTCGAACAACCGGATGGTCACTTCTTTGAATTCCTTATCGAAGTAGCCACCAACTATGGAAGTATCTATATAAACACGTTACCTCACGAAATCAAAGATAATTGATTTTCAGTTTTTCAACGAGTATAAAAAGTGATTGACATCACCCCTAACGTTTTGCAGCTACCCGTAGGTGGCGATTTCGAAGCACTACACTGTCAACCAAGCACAAACTTTGATAGAAGCACAAAGCTTGATTTAACCAAATAGCCGCCACTTTTGGGCAGGTGCTGTTATGCGTTGTATTCATTTCTAAATTTGACATAGTCATATATCAAATAAAAAATTGCAAGGGGAATAATTATAAATATTAACCAATTTGTTTCAAATGCATTTTTAAAGTCAAACTCTATATTACTAATAAATGCTGTTGCAAGGCCACAACCTGGACAATGAATATCAAATATTGACTACCATATACAAGGAATGCATATATCGATGCCTATTGTTGATTTCATTAATGCAGTGAATAAAAGGTAAGAAGAAAGAATAAAATTCTTTCTTCTTAAATTGGTCCTTATCTCAATCATTATGTTGATTATTTGTGCGCATCGTAAAATTTAGCTAATACAAATGACATATAAGGTCCAAACCAAAATAATCCGAGGCCACAAGGTAATGCGCATAAAATAGCTAATGGGATTAACTTAACATAGCACCAAAACAATTTCATTTTGTAGCCATCCATCATAACAGCACTCTTTTTCATTGCGTCAATTGGATTAATATTATTTTCTTCTGCTGCAATAAATGGAACTAGAGCTAGCATAAAACTTACAATTATTCCTGGTATTATTAACAATACGTAACCAAGTAAAATTGACAAAGTTGTAAGTAATAATAAAATTGCGGGTAAAAGATTATTTAATAATTGGTCTTTATTCAGGAGTGATTCTTTTATTTCATTAATGTTTTTAAAGCCTTCAAATATTGATTTAAAGTCCGAATAACTAACATTCTCGCCTCTTGATTTTCTTAAGATGTAATTATTTTGCCAAATCCAAAAGCGACCTTGAATAACAAGCCATAAAATGGCTCCTATAATTATCAATATAACCGTGAATAATTCCATTAAACGGTAGCTAAAAACAAAATCAAGAACATTGTAAATTATGACCATAATTAATGATACACCTAAGCCAATTGCCCCGCTGACTAATGTTGAAAGAAGAAATGCTAAAAAAACATTGCCCCATTGTCCTTTAAATGCCTCTCTAGCTTCTTTGATGATTTGGTCATTGTTTTTTCGATTGGCTGTTTCCATAATTTGATTAGTTTTAAAAATCGCCTACTCTATTCAGTTTTCGGCTTCCCCGTTTTTGATGTCGTGAATTTAGTAATATTACGCATAACGCAAATAGATACACCACCTTTTTTGCATAAATCGATTAATGCTTCCCGCTAAGCGAAAGACAACGTTTTAAATCACGACTTGAAAGTAGTCCGAAACAAAACAAAACAGGATAGACCGCTCTGAACACCTCCCCACAAACAACAACCGAAACTATCCGAACCATCCAACACCTTATCCTACTTACCCGGAGATACTCTAGCAACCCCCTCACCCCTTCACAAACCGCACCCCGCCCCCATTATCCAAGACCAACGTATACACCCCCGCCGGTAATTGAACAGTGCTCACTTCAGCACGCCCGCCGGAGAAATTTAATGACCCCGATGCTACGACTCTGCCCGTCAAATCCATCACGCGGTAGGTCTTGCTGCCGCTGGTATCGCCTTGCAGAAACAATGGCTCGGAGCATGGATTGGGGAATACTAATAGGCCCTGTGCCTCAGCATGTGCAACTGAACTCAAGCATTCAATTTGCGTTTCGGTATTCGACTGCGGGCTGTCGTAATTCTGGATCACTGCGAGTCCTGCAGCATTGTCGCGCAGGTAATAATCAAAATAGGCAAGCAACAGCGCATGTGTAATACTCTGCTGCTCCTCGCGGCTCAATCCATTAAATCCAAACTCCCCAAAATCACACAACGATCCGCTATCGGCATAGCCGCAATGCGAGCCGTCTATAATATTCACAAAGTACTTGCAAGCACTTGCAGTGCCTTCATAGATAGGTGTATGGTTCGTCGCCGGAGCCGTCACAGCGTCGCTGCTACCCGAAAAAACGAGGGCGGGGACTATAACATTCGACGCGGCTGCAATGGCCGACGGATTCGTTTCCGCCGGAGCAAGCCCTGCTATGCAATCGACACTTTCGCTGGTGGAAGCCGCCAGCCACGTCGAACCGCCGCCCATACTGTGACCCATAATAGCACAACGATCGACAAGGTGATTGTAAAAAAGCGAAGCCGCATTCGCACTCTCGTCATAAAAATGATCGGCCATAAACGCAAGGTCCAATCCGAAGTCATTGTGCACGGGTGCAAACCCGCCCTCCGTTTCCACATAAATCAACACATAGCCTTCGGCCACCAGCACATCGGTGATGTTCTGATACGCGGTGTAATCCATCACGAATCCGTGACCAAAAACAACGAACGGAAACGTACCGTCAGCCAATGAAACATTGTCCCCTGCTGTCACCGCTGGATAATAAATCTCTACACTGATCGCCCGGTTGCTACGCGCCGGATCGGTGAACGTCGTCGATAAATGTCCAACCGCAAATTGAGCCGACATAACCGACGACAACAAACAACAGAAAAAAAGTAGTGATGATCTCATGGCCTTTTGATTTTCGTAAATGAAATAATTGAATTGCGTAATTCCCAGTGAGCATGCAATGTATAATTCCCCGCCGGCAATGGCTTCACCAGCTCATCGAGATAAGCGATGCCATGACCATCCGTCAATACAATTCCCGCTGCGTCATCACACCGCCGGCCCGCTGCATCATACACGGTGAACGCCACCGCACAATTCTTCGCATCTGCCAAAGTCACCGTCATGCGATCATCACAGGGATTCGGAAACGCATTCATCTCAAAATCGCCGAAAGCCTCTTCATTGGTCAGCAACAATTCTCGCGCAACATAAAAATCCGGGATACCATAACCAAGCGCATCATCCGGCTGACCGTACAGCGATGCACTGCGCACAATGGCATCGCGAATGGCCTCTTGGCTCAAATAAGGGAAGGCCTGCATCAAACAAGCGCTTAAGCCCGCCATAACAGGCGAACTGAACGAGGTGCCATTCCCCGTTGATATCGTTGAATCCAGCGCGGCAAACGCAGCCGCCTGCCCCATCGCAGCAACCGTTGGCTTCACCTGCCCATCAGCTGAGGGACCATAACTGCTAAACCACGCATGTTCTTCGTTGGCGTTGACCGCTCCCACGCAAAGAATATCATCGGCATCGCTCGGCGCAGTAATATACCGCCACGGATCATCCCCAGAATTACCGGCGCTGTTTACCACCAGAATACCCTTCGCTGCAGCGATGTCGGCGGCAATGGAACAGCGTGTCGTGTTGCCGTCCATGTCGGCGTAGGTATGATTCAACGCCGGATCATCAAACAGCGAGTAACCCAAACTGGAATTGATAACATCAATACCCAGACTATCGGCATATTCGGCAGCAGCCACCCAATTGTCCTCCTCTACGGGATATTCCGAGAAGGGATCCTCTGTTCTGAACAAGTAGTAATTCGCCTCGGGCGCAGTGCCCACCAGTTGACCGGGCAGATAAGCCGCCATGATGCTCAGCACATAGGTGCCGTGATTATTCAACCCGTAAATGGTCGAGTCGTTATTCCACACAAAATCCTTCACGCCTTTGATTCTGCCTTCCTGGCGCAAACGCTCAAAGGCAGGCAAGATATCGGTGCGGTTCCACCCTGCATCAAACTGTGCGATGTCGATACCTGCCCCGCGATAACCCAGCGCATGAAGCCATTGACCGTTTAGCATTTCAATCTGACGCCAACCCAGACCATACTCCGGAAACGTATCACACAAGCGCGATGATCGCAACTCATTGACCGGTGAAACTTCGACATCCCATTTGTGCGATTGACCAACGACTCCTTCGGCATGCGTTGACTTCACCTCAGCCACAATCGGCAAGGCGCGAATGGCCTCTATGGCCAGCGAATCTTCTGTTTGAATGGTAATCGCGTTGAACCACTTGCTCTTTTGATGCAGGCTCACAGCTCCTGTATTCAGCACTTGTGCGATGTAATCGGGATTCACAGGAAGATCCCGTTCGTCAAAACCGATTCCGAGTCTGTCCCTCCGTCCAATGCATTTCCAGGAAAGAAATTCCTCCGGGCGTGAAATACTATAGGGCGAGTTGTTTTTATCCGTGAAACGCACCCAATACTTACCGGGTGCTGTTTGAGCTAGGGAAAGTGTGCCTGCGAACACGCACACGATAACAACCAAGAGTAGGTGACTTGCGGACTTAAGCATGCCCGCCGAAGATAGACAAGTTATTTTTCTGCCGCGCGGGTTTTTACCAATTTACCGTCCGACCACTCTTCCACTTTTTCAATATTACCATTTTCGCGGAAATAAACGACCTCACCTTCCAACTTATCATCGAGGTAATCGCCCTTCATTTTCACCTGCGTGCCTTCGAGTTTTTCACGGTACACAATCCCCAGCTCCATGTCTTCTTTAGAGGCCGGAACCTGAACGAATTGCCCCACATCGTACCACTCGGTGAACGGACCATTCTTCAACCCGTTATCATAAGAATACTCCGACTTTGGCAGGTTGCTTTCGTAGTACTCCTTAAACGTGCCGTTTTCATACTTGCGCTTGGTTTCCTTGCCAAGCTTGAAAAGCACTGTCACCTTGGGCTTGCCATCAGCGTGATTGTAATACCACGTGCCATCCTGTAACCCTTTGATGTATTTCCCCTCGCAGTCGACAACGCCTGAATCAAACCACTGCTTGTAAGCGCCTTCCTTTTCATCCGCACCGTAGGTTCCTTCCGCTTTTTTCTTTCCGTTTTCATAATACTCGGTGAAAGCCCCTTCCTTTCGTCCGCCCTTGTATACCTCGACTTTCAGCAGTTGACCGGTTTCAAAGAAATACTTGCACGAACCATCGAGCAGCGAATCCTTGAAATTCTCATCAGCGATGAGCTTGCCTGCTTCACTCCACAATTTCCAATTGCCGTCTTTGCGCTTCTGCATAAAACGACCTTGCGATGCCTTGGTCACACCATCGGGGTGGAAGAAAGTAGCGTCTACCACAACGGTATCCTGCACATGCACCATCAGCGCCGAGAGTGTGCCATCGGGATAAAAGCGCTGCCATTCGCCGGTGGGCTTTCCATGGTCATACTGGCCCTTGTATAAAAGATTGCGGGTATCTTTCCATTGCTGCACCCAGAGACCGTCGCGCTTTCCTTTGGAATCCTTTTTATTAAAATCCACACCGGGCTGTCCTGCCGGATAAACCGTTCCCGGCTTGGGCTGGGCCTCCATCAGGAGGAAGGATCCGATGGCGATTACAAAACAAATAAGCCTAATCATGCTGCTGTCTTTTCAAGGGTTCAAAAATGCACCTGCCTAGGGTGTTTCGAAGAGATGTGCGTAAGTACGCTCCATCTGTGCAAAACAACGGTAGTTGCTCATCCAAAATTGCATGCTAATTTTGCGCGCCAATCGAACCATTCGATTAATTCCTAAAAAAGATTCAAACATGAAAGTAACCGTAGTAGGTGCAGGCAACGTAGGCGCTACCTGTGCTGATGTTCTCGCTCATCGCGAGATTGCCAATGAGATTGTGCTTGTGGATATCAAGCCAAATTTTGCAGAGGGCAAAGCGCTCGACATCTGGCAAACATCACCCATCAATTTGTACGACAGCCGCACCATCGGTAGCACGGATGATTACAGCAAGACAGCTGATTCGGATGTGGTGGTGATCACCTCAGGTCTTCCGCGTAAACCGGGGATGAGTCGCGACGATTTGATCGCGACCAACGCCGGCATCGTGAAGACGGTTACCGAGAACGTCATTAAGTATTCTCCAAATGCGAAGATTGTAGTTGTAAGTAATCCGCTCGACGTGATGACCTACTGCGCATTCCTCACAGCCAAAGTGGATAGCAGCCGTGTATTCGGAATGGCCGGTATTCTCGATACCGCCCGCTACCGCGCGTTTTTGGCTGAAGCATTGAACTGCTCACCCAAAGACATTCAGGCGGTGCTCATGGGTGGCCACGGCGATACCATGGTGCCACTTCCACGCTACACAACCGTAGGTGGTATTCCGGTTACTGAATTGATTTCAGAAGAAAAATTGAACGCCATCGTTGAACGCACGAAAACAGGCGGTGGTGAAATCGTGAACCTATTAGGCACTTCAGCATGGTATGCTCCTGGAGCTGCTGCTGCACAAATGGTGGAAGCCATCGTGCGCGACCAGAAGCGTATTTTCCCTTGCTGCGCGTGGTTGCAAGGCGAGTATGGATTGAAAGACATCTACCTCGGTGTTCCTGTTGTGTTGGGTAAAAACGGTATCGAGAAAATCATCGAACTGCAATTGAATGAAAGCGAAAAAGCATTGCTCGACGCTTCAGCCAAAGCAGTGAAGGAAGTAATGAACGTGCTCGACACGATGAACGCGAAAGCATAACACACCTGCATAAGAATCGAAGGCCGCTCACCAGCGGCCTTCTTCGTTTTTAAGAGCTCACGTATATTCGGGCCCAAAATCAACTCAATGACCAGAAGAATTTTATTCCTCATGCTCACCGTAGCGACGATCGCCTTTTCCTGCGGTAAGATTAATCCCTGCGGTAATGTGCAATGCGCCAACGGCGGCGAATGCAAACACGGCACCTGCTATTGCCCGGTGGGTTACGATGGCGACTATTGCGACCAGGAAGTTCGTCAGCGCTATGCGGGCTACTACCGCGGCACCTTGGTAAAAGACAATGTGGTTTATCCTGACTTCATCTTGACATCCTCCGCAGAAAGCGTGTTGAGCACACGCCTGCGCTTTAGCCAGGTCTACGGCGATTTTCTATTGAACACCTATTTTGAAATCCCGGTTCAGCAATACAGCGATGGCAATTCAATTGTGAATGTTAGCGGCGGCCAAGGCATCTGCGATGGCGAAATCCTGCAATACGAGTACTCGTATACCAAAGACGGTGTCACCTATACCGGCTCCTTCGATGGCTACAAATTAATTTAAGCTCAATCTCAGCATAAAAAAAGAGGCGCCTGTTGGACGCCTCTTTTTTTTATATTTCATCTGCACTCTAAATACGGAATGATAGAACTTAAAAGCATTCGCGCATTCGTGATTACCAATCATTCGTGCATTCGTGGCTTTAATAAGTCTACTTCTTCTTCGGCTCAGCAACCGGCTTCTTCACTTCGGCAGCCTTCTTTGCTGTTCCCTTTGCAGGAGCTGGTTCTACAACAGGAGCGACAACAGGCTCAGGGGCCGGAGTAGGCTCAACCTTTGGCTTCTTCTTCACGTACTTCAACTCGTCAACGATATTCTTACCACCCATCAGCTTTTCCACCACGAAAAGCACATAGCGAATGTCAACTGAAATCGTGCGCTGCAACTCCGGCTCAAACGCGATATCACCGCTCATCGCCTCCCAGTTACCATCGAAAGCAATACCCACGATGTTGCCATCACCATCAATCACGGGACTTCCGGAGTTACCACCGGTGATGTCGAGGTTATGAATGAAACACGTTGGCAGTTCACCCTTGGCATTCGCATAACGACCAAAATCTTTCTTCGTAATCAAATCCGCCAACTTATCCGGCACCACAAATTCAGGATTCGTGTTGTCACGCTTCTCCATGATACCGGCAGCCGTGGTGTAGAAATCGTAATGCACCGCATCCGCAGCTTTATAGTCATCCACTACACCGTAGGTCACACGCATCGTGCTGTTCGCGTCAGGCGCATAAGCCTTGTTGGGATTCATTTCACGCAAACCGGCCACAAACTGACGCATGCCTTTGTTGAACTTCTGCTGCGGGTTGAGCGAACGGAAATTCATCGCATGTGCACTTGCACTCGACGCAGCCATATAAGCCAAGTCTTTATCAATCACCTTCGCGCTGGGCTTTTCCAAAAACTTCATCAGGCGATCCTTATTCACGAACACCGATGTTTCGAACAGCTTATTAGCATACGCCAATACGCTGCCTTTGTACTTCGCATCGAGTGTCGCATGCCATGTTGGACGATCGCCGGTGATGCGCTCGCGGTACAACGTTGTGAGATTGACGAAAACCACTTTGTCAGTCTCCATATCGTATTCCTTGAAATGCGCATCGATATCAGCCTGTAACGAAGCCAATCCTTCGTTACGCTTAGCCTCATCTGTTTCGGCCAAAATCTGCTTCACTGCCTCGCCCATCTCTGCAGCGAATGCCATGAATTCAGCGCCACCGATACCGCATAGCGATGAATACGTTGAAGCCTTCACATAAGGATCCCACTCGGTGTAATACTCTTGGATAGACTTCAAAGTCTCGCCGTACTTCGACTTCGTTGTTCCATTACCATTCATCCACTTGGTAAAATCACCTTCAATTTTCGCCTTGTCACTCTTCACATCCAAACGCTTCAGTCCACGGGTTTGACCGATGTAATACTTCCAACCGTTAGCGGTTGAAGCGTACTTCGCAGCATACATCAGGCGCACGCGCGCATCTTTATCCATCACGCTCTTCCAGCTTTCCAGCTTAGTGCCCAGACATTCGATTAAGGCAGGATTGCGCGTTTCCACAGCCTGCTCGATACCATAAGAAGTCAGGTAACGTGTGGTACGACCGGGGAAACCCATGATCATGGTGAAATCACCTTCTTCCACACCATCAATATTTACGGGCAAGAAATGCTTCGGCTTGTAAGGCACATTGTCTTTGCTGTAAGCAGCAGGCTGATTGTTCTTGTCAGCGTAAATGCGCAACATCGAGAAGTCACCGGTGTGACGCGGCCACATCCAGTTGTCGGTATCACCACCGAACTTACCTACGCTCTCGGGCGGATTTCCAACCAAACGGATGTCGCTGAACGTTTGATACACCATCATGTAGTATTCATTGCCGTAGAAGAATGACTTCACTTCTACTTCATACATGCCGTTGTTTGTATTAGCAGCTACCAACTCTTTATTCTTCGCAGCCAATGCCTTGTCACGATCTGCCTCGGACATGCCATCGTTCACGACAGACAACATTTGGTTGGTCACATCATCAATGCGAACGAGGAAGGAGATCTTGAAGTTCTCAATCGGCAATTCTTCTGCGAAACTCTTCGCACAAAAACCATCGAGCAACAAGTTGTTCTCAACAGTTGAAAGCGTTTGTATCGCATCGTAACCGCAGTGGTGATTGGTAAAAATCAAACCTTTATCGCTTACAACTTCGCCCGTACACATACCGTAATTGAGGCGCACGATAGCGTCCTTCAATGAGGCCGTGTTGATGCTGTAGATTTCTTCTTTTGTCAAGTGAAGACCAAGACCTTTCATCTCGGCTTCGTTCATGCGATTGAGCAAGCTCACCAGCCACATGCCTTCATTGGCCAGGACTGAAGCCGGCAACATCGAGAAGAGCAGGACTGCTACGTAAATTGTTCTTTTCATGGTTAATTGATAATTTATATTCATTGAATGGGTTGCGAAATTAGTCTTGTGCCGGCGCGCCCGCGGACTTCCATGTTTGGCGCTCGATTAGCGAATCAAGTTCGGAATAGAGCGAGCGCAACGCGGCGGGACCTTTATAGCGATTTCTAACGCGATACAGCTTTCCGTTGTGCGCAATACCGGTCTTGATATCGGGCAAGTCGTGCACACTCTCGTTATCGTATTCCGGTCTCAATTCGAAGTAGCCGATTTCGTTGGCTTTGGTAAGAACTTTCTGGACATCCGTATAAGATACCATCGCCTGATAGCGACCAATACGATCCACGTGATTTTTACCCAGGTAAACTGCGCGGCCGTCTTTCATGATGGTTAATTCGAAGATTGGACACATACCAAAACATGCACCTCGGGAGTAGTAGATCATCGTGTCCGAAACCGGCTTAACCTCAGGCTCCTGAACGACTGCAGCAGACGCTTGCGATTGAGCATCTCTGCGAGAAGAGCTGCAGGAAGCTATCACGAGCAGGAATGACGCAAATAAGAGAAATCGAAACATGTTATTTCTTTTGTTGAGCCAGTTTTTGTCGCTGCTGCTTTTGAGCCTCTTCCAAACGCTGCATAAAGCTGCTCTTGGTTTGTGGCTTCTTTTTGTTCTCTTCAATCTTCGAGCGAATCGCATTCTCATCAATGAAATACTTGCGAATCATCCACATCTGTCCAATGCTCACCATGTTGGCGATGAAATAGTACAAACTCAAACCGGAAGGTTGTCCATTGAAGAAGAAGAGCATCATCACCGTGAAAATGTTCATCATAACCGTCATATTCGGCATGCCCGGCTGCTGCGCCATTTGCGGCTGACTACCCATGCTCATCTTCGAGTAGAAGAACGTTGAAATGCACATGAGAATAGTAAATCCGCTCACGTGATTTCCATAGATTGAACTTAAAATCGGAATGTGTTGATCCCAGCTCAGGATGCTATCATAAGCTGCCAAATCATCCGCCCACAAGAAGCTCTTGCCTCGCAATACAATTTCCGCAGGGAAAAAACGGAACATCGCGTACAAAATCGGCATCTGCAGCAACACCGGCAAACAACCCGCAAACGGATTCACTCCCGTTTGACGATACAACGCCATGGTTGCTGTTTGCTTTTGCATCGGATCCTTATCCGCATACTTCTTGTTGATTTCATCAATCTCCGGCTTCAACACGCGCATCTTGGCGCTGCTGAGAAAGTTCTTCCACGTAATGGGGAAAAGCACCGTCTTGATCACAAGCGTAACAAGTAGAATGATAAGTCCCCAACTTCCGATGAATGACGAGAAGAACCAGAACAGCGGACGCACGCAATAGCGGTTCACCGTTCCGATGATGCTCCAACCGTAGTCAATGACGCGGTCGATTTCTTCAACATCCAGACTCTTCAATTCCTTGTAATCATTCGGACCGAAATAGAACGTCAACTCACCGAAAGCATGCGCACCACCTTTCACAGGAAGTTGCAACTTCGCCTGATACAGCTTCGTGTGCAGACTATCTGTCGGCACATTCACCTGCACGTAGGAACCGGCATTAAATCCTTCCTTAGCAATGACCGCCGCTGTAAAGTAATCTTGCTTGAAGGCTACCCACTTCATGGGATCCTCCGCCGTGTAGCTGTCATCATCGGATTCGCTGAGGTAATCGCGGTCTTCTTCGCCTTCTCTGTAATACACCGAACAACGCGAGCGCTCCGCGGAAAGGCCCTTCTCGTTAGCCATACCGGCAACATTCCATGCGATGGTCAGTGGTTTGGCGGAAAGTTGCAAATCATCACCGATACCATGCGCATTGATTTTCATATCCACCGCATAAGCATCAGGCTTCAGCGTATACACAATCTCGAAATACTTCGCAGGATCAGCAGAATTCAAACGCATGGTCAGGCTACCTTCAGCCGCCGATGCATCCACGACTGTGGTATTGGGTACGAAATAAAAATCACGGGAAGAAAAAACACCTTTGCCCACAAGGTTCAAATCAAACTGCATAGAAGAAAGACCTTCACTCCAGAGTTTGATGTTCTCGCCTGTCGTGTAGTTCTTGTAGCCATCGAGCAATTCCGCTGAGGCGAATAAACCGCCCTTATTGTCAATTTCAATCTTGAGGCGCTTGTTCTGAAGCACTGCCCTTCCCTCCTCGCCTTGCGCCGCCGGAGCCAGAATACCAAAGCGATCAACCAGCGCCTGATTGGCCTGAGCCAAGCGCAGGGAGTCACCTCCAACGGAATCTACCGTTGCCTGCGCAAGTTGTGGCTGTTCAGGCTGAATTGCAGGAACGGCAACAGGTGCCGCAGCTTGTTCGCGAGCTAAACTGTCTAAGATTACCTGCTCTGCTTCCTGTTGCTTCTTTTGCAGATCGGCCTGGTACCAGGTGAAACCCAACAAGAGGAGAATCATCATGGTGAAGCCAATGGCCGTGTTTTTGTCGAATTTCATAGCGATTAATAAAGGCGGCCAAAAGTCGGCATGGAACGAGTTTCCTGAAAATAATTTTATAAAAACATACCGCCCGGAGAACCCGCATCAAAAAGGCGGAATAAGTTGCATTTTTGCCCAAGATGAATCACGCGAGGAACATCCTGCTATGGGCACTCTTGCCAGCACTTATGGTGCTCGAACTGGCTCTGGGAAGTGTGCCCATTCCCTTCAGCGAACTCATCCATGCGCTATCTCGCTCAACGCAGGCCGATCAAGGCTTTCAGACCATCATCTGGGATTCACGCATTCCCCGTACGCTCGCCGCATGCCTCACCGGCGCCTCGCTGGCCTGGAGCGGCATGCTTATGCAAACACTCTTTCGCAATCCTCTGGCAGGCCCTTCGATGCTGGGCATCACCTCCGGAGCAAGCCTGGGGGTTGCGCTCATGGCCATGACCGCCGGCGCGCGCATCATCGCCTCTGATTGGGGAGTCGCCACCTTGGCCTCTGCTGCTTTTTTCGGCGCATTGCTTTCCCTCGGACTTGTGTTGCTGGTAGCGCGACGTATCTCTGATCAAGCCATCCTCCTGATATTCGGAATCATGCTCTCGTTTTTCACCTCTGCTGTAGTAGATGCCTTGCAATCCAAAGCTACCAACGAGGCCCTGCGCAGCTACATTCAATGGGGACTAGGCAGCTTCGCCAACTGTGACTTTCGGGAAAATGCGCTCATCGCAGGGGCGTTACTGGTGAGTCTAATCATCTCGCTGCGTATTCTACCCCGATTGAATCTCATGCTCCTGGGAGATCACTATGCCCTTACCATGGGTGTCAATGTGAATCAAACGCGCCGAAGTATGATCATCATCGCCGGACTGCTGTCAGGCATTGCCACTGCGTTTTGCGGGCCCATCGCCTTCATCGGCCTTGCCGTACCTCACCTTTCGCGCAAACTCATGAACACCGCCGATCATCGGCAAAACCTCGTGCCCAATCTGCTTATCGGTGGATGCACGGCTATGCTCTGTGACCTCGTTAGTCGAATGACCACCCTTCCGCTCAATACCATTGCTTCAGCATTGGGTGCGCCCTTTGTCATCATACTCTTGCTCGGACCAAAAACCTTCAAATCATTGGTATGAAGGATCACACAGCACTGCATATTGACGCCATCAACGCCGGATTCGGGGAGAAAAAAATTCTTCGCGGCGCCACGCTCGTGGCGGAAAAAGGTCAAATCACTGCCATTCAAGGGCGCAATGGAAGCGGCAAAAGCACGCTGCTGCGTTGTATTGCAGGCATTATTCCCGTACAATCCGGAAGAATCACGCAAGGCAAAAACGATCTTTCACTCCTTTCGCCCATTCAACGTTCAGCGATTATCGGCGCAGTATGGACCGATCGCACACGCATTGCGGGATTGACCGTTCAACAGCTGTTGGAAATGGGCGCGTTCAACGGGGCTTGGGTGAAAACAGGAATGTCGCTGGAAGAACACATCCAACACACACTGGAACTGTTCCGATTAACCCCCATCGCCCATCAATCATCCGCCGAAATCAGCGACGGTCAATTACAACTCACCATGCTGGCTAGAGCCATCGCCCAGTGCGCTGAGTTTCTCTTGCTCGATGAGCCTACCACCTACCTCGACTACATCGCCAAAGAAGAGTTGATGCAAATACTCAAGGATCTGGCAGCGCATACCGGAACAGGCATCATACTCACCTCACACGATCCGGCTTTAAGCCAGGTTTACGCACACAAAACCTATGAATTAACAGAAGGAATCCTGCGTGAAGTGTAGTACTTCAACCATGCATTTTCATGCATTCGTTTGTACTTTCGCCACCTAATCATACGTGTCATGAATATCACCGTAGTAGGATCCGGTTATGTCGGTTTAGTCACAGGGACCTGTTTCGCAGAAACAGGCAATAATGTCGTGTGTGTCGATATCGATGCCAACAAAGTTGAGCGCATGCGCAACGGAGAAATTCCGATTTACGAACCTCACTTAGATGTGCTCTTTGAACGCAACATCCGTGAAGGACGTTTGCATTTCACGACCGATTTGAAGAGCGCCGTTGATAGCGCCCAAATCATTTTCCTTGCACTACCCACACCTCCCGGTGAAGACGGCAGCGCCGATTTAAGCTACGTGCTCAATGTCGCTACCCAACTCGGAAAGATGATCACCGACTACAAAGTGATTGTAGACAAAAGCACCGTGCCGGTTGGAACTGCGGAGAAGGTTCATAAAGCGGTGGCGGAACAAACTTCCGTTCAGTTCGATATCGTGAGCAACCCCGAGTTCCTGCGTGAAGGATTCGCTGTAGATGATTTCATGAAGCCTGATCGCGTGGTAATTGGCACTGAGAGTGCACGCGCTCAAAAGCTTATGGAAGAATTGTATAAGCCTTTCACACGCCAAGGAAATCCCATCATTTTCATGGATGAGCGCAGTGCAGAATTAACCAAGTACGCAGCTAATGCATTCCTCGCAACCAAGATTTCCTTCATGAATGAAATCGCGAATTTCTGCGAGAAGGTAGGCGCCGATGTAGATATGGTACGCATTGGTATCGGTTCAGATACCCGCATCGGAAAGCGATTCCTCTTCCCGGGTATTGGTTATGGCGGATCATGCTTCCCCAAAGACGTTCAGGCGCTATTCCACAGCGGCATGGAAAATCACTACGAGTTCAAGATTCTCAAAAGCGTGATGAAGGTGAACGAGCGTCAGAAAACTTCCCTGCTCGGTCCCATTCTCGATTTCTATAACGGCTCACTCACGAACGTGACGATTGCATTGTGGGGATTGGCATTCAAGCCCGACACCGATGATATCCGAGAAGCACCTGCGCTGTATATGATTGAGCACTTGCTCGAAGCAGGAGCAACCATCCAAGTCTTCGATCCTGAAGCCATGGAAAACGTGAAAAAGCAAAAGGGCTATCATATCACCTATTGCACCGATCAATACGAAGCGCTTCAAAATGCCGATTGCCTGTTGATCTGCACCGAGTGGAGCGCCTTCCGCAATCCGGACTTCAATCGCATAACGTCTTTATTGAAAAGCAAAACCATCTTCGACGGTCGCAACCTTTACGACCTCAGCAAAATGGATGAGCTCGGCTACCACTATCACAGTGTTGGGCGCCGCGTTGTCAAGAGTTAATCGTGCCCTTGTCCGCTGAGTCATTATCCGAACGATAATGATATTTGACCGTGACCGTGGTTTCCTTTATTTCCTCTGCCTTCGGCTTGGGTAGATTCCAATAGGCATTCTCATCATCCGGTAATTCGGGTTCAAGTTCGTACTGATAAATCTTGCGCTGTGGTCCTTGTTTACGCCAGAAAAAAGCTGCCAACAACCCGATAAAGAACCCGCAGGCATGTCCCTCCCAGGACACCTTCTTATCGACCGGAAATACATACCACACCAGCGAGCCGTAATAAAGAATCACCACCAGCGCAACTCGCAACAGCAAAGGATTTCGCCGAATCAATCCGCTGACAAACAAGAAAGCGAACTCGCCGTAAATCAACACCGATGCTCCAATGTGATTGCCCGGACGACCCGTAAACCACAGGAGCACCGGGCTCAGCAGAGCAATGGTTGCAAATACCGGGAGTGAAACGGCGCGATAGAAATAAAACAAAAAGGAGTTTAACACCAGAAATGCAAGGGAATTCTGGGTAATGTGCTCCAAGTCGCCATGAAGAAAATGAATCGTCAATATTCCTCGCAACCCCTCCGCAGCTCGGGGCTCCAGGCCATACTGTTTAAGGTGATAGCCCAGGTATTCATCCGTCACAAATACCGACCAGCAAAGCGCCAGAAAGAAGAGTGAAAAAATGAGCGCATCGGCAATGTGCTTGCGATCGCGTTGCAAATTCAGTGTTGGTATGGGGGAACTAGTCGACAAAAGCGTTACTCGTCCTCCAATACGGTGAACGAGCCCTCAAAGTTATACGCTTCATCATCCAATCCGAGGGCATGCAGCGTATAGAAATAAGTTCCGGCGCCGACCTCCTTCGGATTCCACTGCGCATCAGGGCGCATCAACTCACCCACGCGCTTTCCCCAGCGGTCAAAAATGATGACCTCCATATCAGCCATATTTTGCGTGAGGATGCGCCATGTATCATTCTTTCCATTGCCTCCCATCGTAACGATATTCGGGATTTTCAGAAACTCGGAATCATAATACGCCATGACCTGATCCGTGAAGGAAGCAGGACAACCATTCAGGTATGCTGTGAGCGTGACATCATACGTGTATTCACCGTTGAAAATAGATGTCGCCGATTCCGTGGTCGATGTAGTGATAAGCGTATCGCCGTTACCAAAGTCCCAAACGAAATAATCTCCTTCAGAAAGATTGGTAAACACAACCTCCAGCGGTGGTATTCCAACGGTATCCGATGCCTCAAATGATGCGACAGGTTCATACACAATCACTTCAACTTCCCCTTGTCCAATACAACCGTTGAGATCAAAGCCTTCCACAAGATAGGTAGCTGAAGTATCCGGGGTAACCAAGGTTGAAAGTGCCGTCGGATTGTCGATACCCATGCCTTCCCATTGGCCGCCAACAATTCCGGTGGCTTCGAGAACCCCGGTTTCACCAAGACAGAGTTCAACGGGACTATTGGTGGTGACCACCGGACTATCATAGACCTCAACGGTTACTTCACCCATCGCAAAACATCCTTGCGCCGATTGGCCTGAAACAGTATACGTTGTTGTCTCAGTGGGATTAGCAACTGTGCTTGCTTGTGTGGGCGTAATTAAGGTCGCAGACGGAGCCCAGCCGTACTGAAAAGCACCGGAAACCTGCAGGGTTGCTTGCCCTTCCGGACAAATACTTGTGTCGGCAGAAATAACAAGCTGAGGCAGCGGATATACTTCAAGCGAATCAAAGACCGTAACCGTGCACACACCGCTGTAATCATATTGAATCAATGCAGTCCCACTCCCCGCCGTTGCAGGATCAAATTGCCACAAGTTACCGGCCTGTTGAACTCCTTGCCCGCTATAATCTCCGCCTGTCAAGTTAGCCAACAAGGTGAACGCATTCTGACTGACACAGACACCATCGGGCAAGTCAATCACAATCGCCGGAAAATCCTCGATGGTCAAACTCACGCTATCGCGCGCAGCGCAGCTATTGGAGAGTGTATAGGTGAAATAATGCACTCCCGGCTGCAGCAGCGATGGGTCAACTACTCCCGCTTGCTCATCGACAATACCGAAGCCCGACCAAGTTCCCAATGTGGAAACTACTTCCAGGTCCACAGGATCACTATCTACACACACCGCAGTGGTTGCGGTAAATGCAATCGCAGGATCTTCAACAATCACTGTGCGCGAATCGGATGATTCACACGTGCCGGTATAATTGAAAACGATGGTGTGTGTTCCAAGACCCGCCAACTGCGGTTCAAACAACCCTTGAGCCGTGCCACTGATGCCGGGTCCCGACCAAAAACCGGGACTCAAATTCGCATCAAAGTTGATTGGAGCGTCCGATAAGCAGACTGTTGTATCGGGCTCAATAATCGCTGCAGCAACAACAGACTCAACTGAAACAAGGATGGTATCCGTTGCCGGACAGTTTCCTACCGAGGTATACGTCAACGACGCAGATGAACCGCTTACCAGTCCGGGATCGAACAAGCCGGTTAGCGAATCCACAATCGCCTCTCCTTGCCAAAACCCTCCCAGTGGCTGTGATTCGAGCTGCACTTGACTATCCGTCTCACAAAAACTAGAAGGGGAAGTAATGGAAATAGTGGGTGCCTGATCAACGAGGATGGTGACTGATGACGAATCAATACAATACGAATTTGGACGATAGGTCACCACCCATTCTCCTACTCCTAGCAAGGTTGGATTCAGCAACACCCCGCCTTCAGAAATGGTAACAGGTCCTTGCCACTGACCTTCGCTAATACTCGATGTTAAAAGCATTGGCGAATCGGTGATGCACAACACAGAGTCTGTGTAAGTAATAATCGTTGAATCCGGTTGGATGTAGTCATAGACCTCCACATCCCTTGTATAAGCACCACATGCCCCGTTGAGTGTTGGACCCGAAAGCTGAACGGTAAATTCAGTATCCGTGGCAGGTCCGGGCGTGAGATATATCGTTTGCAAACTAGACCCATTAACTCCCGGAAAGGGCGGATCTGCAATCCAATTAAGGGTAAACCCATTAGCTATAGGCACAGCCACGTTCGGCTGTAATTCCAGGGGAAAAACAGTTGGCAAGCCGGAATCACAAGTATTATCGGCAATCGGCAATGGCTGATCTGTAGCCAATTCCAAATCAATGCTTACCGCTAGCATATCCGAGCCAATGCCACCCACTTGCATCACCGCCGACTCAATAAGCCCCTCCGCTCCACCAACACAATCACCCACGATTAACTGCCAACCGGGCTGATTGGCCTGACAACCGTTTAGAACATCCCAATCAATGGGCACACCGGGGTTTCCGTACGCACCAAATTGTCCCGTCACCTGGAAATTCGGCAAGCTGCACAAATCATAGGAAGCAACTGAAGATGTCGTAAAACAAAGATCAATTGCATCACTGTTATAACACACTGTATCCTGATCAGCTCCCACCTGAGAGGGCGTGAGCAATACCGATACACTTCCGCAAGCCTCGGGTGCAACGAGCTCAAAGGAAAGGTCGGTCAGGATGGGGTGCAGTACATTCAGGCAAATAGAGATTTCACTGCTCTCATTTAGGATATAAGGCAAGTTCGGATTCGACGGTGGAGGATTGTAATAGCCCGTAATATTGGGCGGAAAGTAAACCGAGGAGAGCGTTACGTTCGTGCACCCGGGCTGTAGCGTATTGCCGTTGACAATAGGCGCTTGATTGATGCGTGATACCCAACATATTTCTTCCACTTGAATCGTACCTGAACTATCGGTTCCCACAACTCGAAATCCACCAAGGGTCGCATTGTAAGCACTCGACACAGCATCGGGCGCAAAAACCGTTGTCTGCCAGCTGTTCGAAGCATTGATAAAACGATACCATTGAAAATCGAGCAGTTGATTGTCGGGAGCACTAACACTCAGCGAGGCCGTTTCTCCCATGCAGATGAAGTAGAGACTATCGTTCTCCATGCCATTGGTATAGCGCGTGGTATCGCGACCGGCACAGTTCAAACATCGCAACTGCGCGGAAGTATACTGGCATGATAAGAGAGCGACGGTCAAGACCGCGAGCAATCGCAGGCAGAAATTCATGACGGAATGAGCATGGGTTGAATTGACGTTGGTCTCACTCGGAAAGCGGAAGTCTGCAGCGAGCATGCAACAAACAATACGCTTACAACAGCATGCAACAGGAATTGCCACAGAACGACAGCAATAAGCATTTTCATAGAGGGTGGTTAAGCATTACAAAGATGTACGAATCCACGGAAAAACAAACAATTTTTTGTTGATATTTTGTTGAAAACCCAAAGTCGCAAAACCTTATTCAAGCACATAAAACAAAAACGCCCCCCGCTATGCGGAGGGCGTTTTGAATATTGTGTGCGCCGCAGCGCGTTGTATTACTTCTGAATCAACAGACGCTCCATTTGGAAGGTCGTGCCTGAGCTCAAGCGTACCATGTAGATGCCTGAAGACATCACATTAGCATCGAACTCTGCAGTGTAAACCTGTCCGGCTTCTGCCTGGTTGTTGAACAAGTCACCCACCACACGGCCGGTCATATCCAACACCTGCAATGACAACTTACCGTCTACAGTGCTCATGAAGCTAATCTGTGAACGATCTGTAGCAGGATTTGGCATGATACCCACGATAGCGATTTCCGCAGTGCGGTCACCGTCATTGTTATCGGTTGTCATATCCATACCGGCTACGTTGTTATCCAAGCTAGCGAAGGTGATGGTCTGTGAGCAGGTGGCCACATTACCTTCACAGTCAACTGCAGTCCAAGTGCGCAGGATGCTGTATCCTGGGCAATCTTCTACGCGGAAAGCGAAATCACCGATACCTTGGGTTGGAACACTTCCTGACCCGCTGAAAAGTTGAATCTCAACATTGTTCTCATAGAAAGTATCTCCTGCACCACCGTACAAGAACCAACCACCGGCACCGTTGTCACCGTTGTAGTTGTTAGCTCCATCACCCACTTGGAATCCGAAGTACTCGTTAGAAGGTGCATGCGTCAAGTGGATAGTAGATCCTGCAAAACGTCCCCAACCCGTCAACTCAGCAGCTGAGCTTGACTGCAGGATGTAGTACATCCATGATGGATGGTTAGCAGCCTCACCACCGCAATCGGCTTTGAAACCGTTCGGGTTAGAAAGTGCACTCCAAGCAGCCCAGTTCAAGCCCTCTGCGTAAGTCACGTTAAAGTCGAAACCTCCGTCAGTGCGAAGCACATTGAAGAGGCGACCGGAGATGGTCAAAGAACCGTCACCATTGTCAACCATGGTTGCAGGCGTGTTTGGATCCAACTGGTACCAACGGTACTGGCTTGGCATGCTGAACAATGCCATCGCCCAATCATATGGGTAGTTACATGGGTTGCCTGCAGGAAGCGCAGGTGTGTACAGGTTAGAACCATTAGTTACAGTACCATCGATAGTCTCAGTAAACTCAACTGTTACGTTGGCGTCACAGTTGTCTGTAGCCGTTACAGTTGCCTCAGCAGGAACATCATCAGTGCAGTTCAACACGAGGTCAGCAGGACAACCGCTCAATACAGGCTCAGTAGTGTCTTCGAAAGTAATAGTCTGAACAAACGCAACGCTGTTGTTACCACAAGCATCTTGAGCTGTCCAGGTACGATTGAAGGCGGTCAAACAACCAACACCCACTGCAAATGGATCACCATCAACATGGCTGTAGGTAATGCTGTTGCAGTTATCCGTTGCAATTGGCTCAACGATAGCAGGCGTAGTTCCACACTCGTAAGTGAAGTTCACCTGATTACCTGCAGACCAAACCGGACCGGCTTCGTCAACGTAGTGAACAATGTGCGTCACTTCTGAGCTGTTACCACAACCATCTTCCGCGCGGAAGGTCGTTGTAGTGGTACGGTTGCAATCGTCACCTTCAGTTACTACTGCAACAGTCACAGGCACAACGCCGGCACACAAATCAGTAGCAGTTGGAGTAGCGAATTCAACAACTTCATTGCAAGACACTGTTTGCTCGCTATTAGCATCGTCAATTACAGGAGCGATATCGTCAACGATGGTTACAGTCTGGCTAACAGTAGTCGAATTACCGCATGCATCAGTAGCGATCCAGCTGTAAGCGTGGATCACAGTGCAACCCAAGTCGGTAGTTTGAACGTTTGAAACAACAGTCAAATTACCATCGCAGTTGTCTGTGAAGTTTACTGTTGCAGGTTCCCAAGTCTGGTTGCAGCTGTATTGAACAGCAGGAGCAACCGGGCTAGCAACAGGAGCTTCAGTGTCGATGATGTGAATGATTTGTGTGAAGTAAGCATCGTTACCGCAGTTGTCGATAGCGACATACTGACGCTGAATCGTGCGGCAAGCGCTGCTTGACAATTCCAAGTCACCACCAAATACAGTGATCGTAGCAGAACCGCAGTTATCACTTGCAGTCACATAAACACCGCCTTCTGTGAAGTCAGAACAAGCAACATCGATATCAGCAGCGCCGGCAAATGTCGGTTCTTCATTATCCGAAGAAGTGATTACTTGTGTAGCAGTCTCAGTATTACCGCAGTTGTCAGTAGCGGTGAACGTACGCAGGTACTCGCGATCACAATTGTCAGCAGAAACCAAGATGTCCACGTAAGTCACTTCCACCGAACCATCACAGTTGTCAGCAGCGGTAGCCGTAGTTACAGGCAGGTTAGCCAATTCCACATTACATCCAAGAACCAATTCTGCAGGCACTGAAACGAAGTATGGTGCTGTGTTGTCAACTACAGTGTAGTAAGAATAAGCATTCGATACGTTTCCACAAGCGTCCGTCGCAATCCATGTGCGGGTAATCGTGTAAGAATTCTCACATGCACCCGCTGAAGTTGCATCGCTGTGCGTAACCAACACGTCATTGCAAGCGTCTTCAGCCGTTGCCTGACCGAAGTTGATACCCTGCTCGCAGCTGAATGTGCCACCGTTAGGTACAGAGGTAAACGTTGGGTTGCTGTTGTCTTCGAGAGTCACCACAGTGCTCACAGAAGCTTCGTTTCCACACTGGTCTTCAGCCGTCCATGTAATCGTGATAATACGATCGCAACCTACAGTAACTTCAGAAGAAGTTTCAACAACAGTTATCGGGCTTCCGCAGTTGTCCGTGAAGGTCGGATCCGTAACACTTGTCACGCCACCGAACTGAGAGCACTCAGCCGTGAAGTTTGGCGTAATGTTCGATGCTGTTGGAGCTGTAGTATCAACAAGCGTTACAACGTAATTTACAGTTGTTGCATTGCCACAGTCATCTGTAGCAGTGTACATGCGTGTAATAACGGTAGTGCATCCAATTGTAAATGCCGTTTCATCGAAATCAGTTGTCAAAGAGCCATCACAGTTATCTGTCCAGTTTGGAGTGTAAACCGGAATTGATTGATTGCAATCACGTGTAACAGCTACCGGAGGATTTGTAACTGAAGGAGCAATATCATCTGTCAACTGAATCGTTTGAACAAAAGTTGATGCGTTGCCACAACCGTCAACGGCACTGTAAGTGCGCGTTACCACACGTGAGCAACCGCTTCCGCTGATGCTTTCTGAAGCAATCGAAACAGCAACAACACCCGAACAGTTGTCAGTTGCAGTTACATCGATGATACCACCGTAGTTATCGCAAGGAGCTGAAACGTTGTTTGGACCTTCGAATACAGGACCTACTACATCAGAGATAGTGATGTTTTGAACGAAGGTTTCGACATTACCACAGTTATCAGCTGCCTCCCACGTACGAACAATTGTACGGTTGCACGATGTACCTGACTCAACATCAGAATAAGTCAATGAAACCTGACCGCAATCTTCAACGGCTTCCGGTGTAACCACCGGAGCTGGTTGTCCGATTGAAACTTCAGGACAAGTGTAATTGAAGATAGACTCGTTATCTGCATTGAAGATAGGAGCGGTTGTATCAACGATATTGATAATCTGCAGAACAGTATCCGCATTACCACACCAGTCGGTAGCAATGTACATGCGCTCGATTGAATAGTTCTGTGGACAGTTGCCAGGAACAGTGCTTTCCTCAACAGAAATGATCACACTGGTATCACAGTTATCCGTGGCAGTTACCGTTGCAACAGCAGGGATATCATCGTTACAGTCGATGGTTACACTGGCAGGAACATCTTGCAATTGAGGATCAGTGGTATCCACCACGTTGATGGTGCGATACGCATAACCAACATTACCACAACGGTCTCTTGCAGTGTAGGTTTCTACAATTTGCAAGCTGCAACCAAAACCATTCTGTTGTGAAGTCATCTCTTTGATTAATTCGTCAACGCTGGTGCAGTTGTCGCTCCAAACAGGCGCATAAGCAGGAATTTCATCGCTGCACTCCACTGTGATTTCAACATTGGCCACAGTCGCTTCAGGAGCAATTGCATCTGTTAACGTAATAATTTGCTCTGTAGTCGACACATTACCGCAATTATCTAATGCAGTAAGGGTACGAATAACGTTACCGGTGCAGCCTCCGCTTACAACTTCATCTGAATAAGTTACTTGAACAACGCCGGAGCACACGTCAAACGCACTTACGCTGGCATCTAACGCATCGTAATTATCACAAGGCAAAGAAATGTTAGCATCCGCAGTGATTACCGGACCTTCAGTGTCATTAATCGCAATCGTCTGAACGAATGAAGAAGTGCGTCCGCAATCATCTGCAGCTGTCCAAGTGCGTGTGATAACCTGATTGCATGCAGTGCCTGAAAGATCATCCACATGGCTGTATTCAAGTACTTGGTCACAGTTGTCCACTGCGATAGGCTGAATTAAAGGAATAATTGAACCACACTCATATTCGTAATAGGCTGTGTTTTCTCCATTGAAAATTGGATCGACCTGATCTTCTACATAGATGTACTGAACAAACTCGGCGCTATTGCCACAATTGTCGGTAGCAACATAGGTACGTTCAACAGTATAGTTGTTTGCACAGTTACCCGGAACGGTCACATCAGAGGCAATTGCCACAATTGGAGTGCTGGTGCAGTTGTCCGTTGCAATTACAACGTCAACCGTAGGAAGATCCTGGCTGCAGTCGATTGTGATGCTTTGCGGAGTGCTGATGAACTCAGGAGCTGTTGTATCTACAACGGTTATAGTAGTAACATCCGTTGATTCATTACCACAGAAGTCAGTTGCTGTCCAAGTCCAAGTAATGGTGTAGCTACCTTGGCAAGAACCCGCAGTAGTGTCGATATCAACGCTGATTTCTACAACGTTGTTACCACCTTCAGCATAGACTGAATAAGCTGTTTGACCTGATGCGTCGCCGCAATTGTCTGTTGCAACAACATCACCGGTGTTCGGTACCATGGGACCGTCGCTGCATTCAACTGTCATGTCAGCAGGAACTGAAACAATCACCGGAGCGGTTGTATCCACGATGTAGATCACGAACGTCTGTGTTGTTGCATTACCGCAGTTGTCACGGATGGTCACCGTACGGTGAATAGTTCCGTAGCAACCACCTGAACCGGTTTCATCTTCGTAAGAATAGGTCAACTCATCGTCGCAGTTATCTGAAGCTGCAGGATTCGTCCACTCCGCTGCATACACCTGATCACATTCCACATTGTATGGACCGGCGAGGTTCGTGAAGCTTGGATTAATCGTATCCTTCACTTGGATTGTTTGAATAGCAATTGTCGTATTACCACAATCATCCGATACGCTGAACGTGCGGATGATTGTGTATTCGCAATCAACACCGTTATTGATTATTTGACGATCCTCAATAATGTTCAAGCTATCGGTGCAGTTATCAGTTGCTGTTGCATCCTCATAATTCACATCATCGAAGCATTGGTATTCCTCATCAGCAGGAACTTCCAGAATTGGATTGGTCGTATCACGAACGGTGATCGTTTGAGTAGTTGAAGACTCGTTGCCGCAACCATCGAGAGCAAAGAATGTGCGTGTGTAGGTGATTACACAGCCAACTACAGCCGTATCAACCGTCTCTGCAACGTTCACGCTGCCTGAGCAATTGTCTGTAGCAGTTGCTGCTTCAAAGAATACATCCTCATTACATTCCACGGTATAATCAAAAGGAGTAGCAATCACAGGAGCTACATCATCATGAACGGTAACGGAATAAGAGCAGCTTGTGCGGTTATCACAAACATCCGACGCTTCGTAAGTATACGTAATAGTGTAGTTACATGGAATTGTTCCGGTCGTATCCGATGAGAACAATGAAACAGTCAACGGACCATCGCAATTGTCTGTCGCAACAAGTGTGCTTGGATCAACCATAGCAGGTGCGTCTGCCGCGCATTGAACGGTCACGTTGGCTGGACAGTTCGAGAACACAGGAGCTGTGTTATCATCAACCGTGATTATTTGTGTATGGTAAGCCGCATTTCCGCAGTTGTCAATAGCAGCCCAACGACGCTCGATGGTCTGGCTACACAAAACATTCGGGTGGTTTGGCTCTTCGCAGCCCATGGTTACGAAAACGTCACCGTGCCCGCTAATAGATTGGCGATTCACATGGCCCTCATAGAAGAACCAACCGCTACCACCGTATGAAGCATCCAGACTTGTAGCACCCTGGCCGAACTGGAATCCCATAGAATAGTTTGCAGGCTTGTGCGTCAGCAACAGCTGGCTGCCGGCGAGGGCACCCAAACCTTCCAAACGTGAAATAACCGCAACCAACTTGTAGTATGACCAATCAAAGTGGAGGTTACCGGCCGGTGGCATGTGAGGCATACCGCCGTCAGCGCTCCAATCCTCCCAGTTAACACCGTCAGCAAGTGTGATATCGACGTGCCAACCGTAACCTGAGCCATTCGTAGCATACACATCACCCACCAGGCGCGCTTCGCCATTCGAGCTGAATACCAAGGATGGTGAACCGGACCAGTTGTAACGAACAGGCAATCCAACGACATTGATACTATCGAGCCAAAGTGAGTAATTGGCAATATTGCCCGGCGCATCCGGAGCGGTGATATCGTTACACACCAATGTGTCGTCAATTGACGAAGCATTTTCGAATAGCGTCACTTCAACAGCGCCTCCGCACTCGTCTTGAGCGGATAAAGTTGAAGGAGCAGGCACTTCATCGATACACTCGTATGTTGCATTGCTCGGAGCACCTACAAAAACGGGTGCTTCGAAGTCGGCTACACGGTGCACTACGGTGCAGGTTTGCGTGTAGGAGTCATCAGCACTCGTGAAGTTCGCGGCGTAAGTACGCGCAATGCGCACATCACAACCGGAACCCGACACTACCGCGTCAGTGTAGGTGAGGTCAGCAGTGTAACCGCTGCCTTCCACGTTAGAGAAAGTTGCCATCGGCAAATCCTGGTTGCAGTTTACATCTGCAGCATCAGGACAAACCAACGATGGTGATTGGGCGAATACCGTATTCGCACCACAGAGAACAAGCACGATAGCAAGTGCTAACGTTTTTAAACTCGCCGAAGCGAAGCTCACTGTACGTAACAGTTTACTCATGATTAAGAGATTTGGTTTTTGATTAATTTAAAGTTTCAACACGTGTGTGTTGATTACAAGTCGGCGCAAATGTATACGCTTTTTCTTATGCACTAACAAAATTTTGGGGCGTGCATCGACAGTGCCTCTTTTTTCATCGTTTCTAAGGAAAACTTAGTCTAATTAAGCCACAGTTTATCAACAAGTTAGCGTTAATCCAAAACAAACAAAAACCACCGGTAGCAACTTATTAGGAATTTATCGACACTAACTATCGATTTAGCTAATTTTTCAAGACGTTGAAAATGAGGCGACTGAAGATACGTCGAGGAAATGTCAGTTTCGAGCGATAACTATTTGATTGTAAGCGCTCTGTAACAAATCGAGCTCATTCAAGCTGTGGATGTCTACCATCCCCGGTTTTTCCATCACCGGAATGCGCAAACCACCGGTCGCTATTTTTTTGTCGTTCAACAGATACGGTTGAATATCCTTCCACTCCGGAAGATTAGGATAATACCGCTCAAACTGCGACCGAATGAGCCCCTGAAGACGTTCCTCCTCTTGGGGCGTCAGCAGTTTTAGCAGGCGAGATAAACGCAACTCCACCTGTAACCCAAACGCCACAGCAATACCATGAGGAAGTGGCTTTCCGCCGACAAGACAAGCGGCTTCAAGCGCGTGACCAACCGTATGACCAAAGTTCAAGGTTAGACGCTTATGCTGGTCGAGCGGATCCAGACGCACAACAGTATGTTTCACCGCGATTGACGCTCGTAAGAGTGAAGCAGGAATTAGGCATTCCTCAGGATTAAACTCCTGAATCATTTCATATAAATCAGCTCCTTCCAGCAGTGAGTGCTTGACAACCTCGGCATAACCCGACATAAACTCAACCTCGCTCAATGTTGCGCAAAACCCTGGATAAACCAAAATGCGCTCAGGCATGCGAATCAGACCAACCGCATTTTTGACTCCATCGACATCAATCCCATTCTTTCCGCCAATGGCAGCATCGGTCATGGCCAGCAATGTCGTGGGCACAAAAATCACAGGAATGCCTCGCTTATAAGTTGCCGCCACAAATCCTCCCAAATCGCAAATGGATCCTCCACCCAAACAGATCAGCACGTCGTTCTTGTTGACGCTCAGCTCCAAAAAATGCGACCATAAGTGAATGGCTACCTCCCCTGCTTTGGAAACTT
>Ga0315908_10000065_pt1 | contig 85694 bp, 65 predicted proteins | sample LakEriMetagenome_12_FD_203520 | JGI IMG/M metagenome (GOLD analysis project Ga0315908, IMG submission 203520) | Freshwater fungal communities from buoy surface, Lake Erie, Ohio, United States - Buoy 4 MA124 | ecosystem: Environmental > Aquatic > Freshwater > Lake > Lake biofilm | place: USA...
AAACTTGGGTGCTCTGCGCATTCCTCCAAGTTCAGTATCCCAGTATTTCGACCAAGTTTCAACCAGCGCGTCAACTGCCTCGAGACTATACGAAGCTTCATGCTCGACCATCTCTTGGCGATTGAGTTGATGAAGTGCTTCACCAAGCTTGTCAGCATATTCGTGCATGTGTGCCGGCGATTGTTGAAACGCCTCAGTCAGCTTTTCCAGCACATCCAGCCACTTCATTTTTGGGAAATAAGTACCTCCGAAAATCGGTCGGCCATCGGGCAAGGTGAATACATTCAGCGGCCATCCGCCCTGGCTTCCCATCAAATGCACCGCGTCCATATACCAACTATCCACATCGGGTCGTTCCTCGCGATCAACCTTGATACAGACAAAATGCATATTCATGAACTCCGCGCATTCAAAATCTTCGAACACTTCATGCTCCATGACATGGCACCAATGACAAGCGCTGTAACCTATAGAAACGAGAACAAGTTTTTGTTCGGATAGAGCACGCTGCCACGCCTTGTCATTCCAGGCATGCCAATGCACGGGATTGTCCTTGTGCTGCAGGAGATACGGACTCGTTTCCTGCGCGAGAAGATTCATAGACCGAGCATTTCTTTGATTTCGCTTTCAATTTTGCTGCGAGTGATGAGTCGCTTGACGACCACTCCCTTTTGATCCACAGCAAGCAGCGCAGGTGTGCTTGGTACCGGAAAGCGCTTATTAAAATCCTTACGCTGATCGAATGGCAAAAAGACGCTCGTCCAGGGAGAATCATTCAGCTTATCCTGTACAGCCCACTCCTCTTGCGTTTTGTCAGTGCCAATTGCATAAACACCAAGCCCCTTGTCATGATACTGCGCATAGAATTCTTCCAGTTTTGGTTCAAACTCTTTGCAGTGTGAACAGTTGGCTCGCCAGAAAAGAATGATGGTTATTTTGTTCTCCGCTATCGTCTTTTTCATTGAATGCATCTTTCCGTTAACATCAGGCAGCGTGAGCATTTCGATGGTTTTTCCGGGCTTGCAATTCTCCAATGCCAACAGCAGGTTGCGGGTGTTCTCCTCCATATGTCCTTCTTCAGTGCAATCATCCGCATACCAGGTGATGAGGTAACTTAAGCCCGGCTCGTTGCGAAAAGAAATCATTTTATCCAACAAGAACTTGAACATGTACGTTGTCATCGATTCACTGACCAATGCTTTTTTCATCAATAAATCAATGTACGGCTCAGGCAGTTTGTTTTTTTCAAAATAGAGATAGGTCACATTCATGCGGCGCACGAATGCCATGTGATTGAGCAAATCGGGATGATTAAGCGTTGCGCCTTTAAAGGCATTCATCGAGATAAATTTCATCAATGAATCGGGGTTTTGGGCGAACTCCGGATTACCGTCGTAGAGCGGAGCCGGCGTGACTTTACAAAGCAATGTCGCCGTCCACGTTTGCGGAAAGCGAGCCGCAACATCCTGGCACAGTTTAGCATAATCCTGTTCTCGTTGCTGATAGGCCAATCCGAAGCGATCGAGCGAATCTCGATTCATGCTCACCGTATTAAATGCAGTGATTAACTCAAGATATGCGTTTTGCTCCGGTGAGTCATGCAGCTTCATGACTTGTCCCTTGAGCTGCGCATAATCCACCGTCAGGTTGATTCCCTCAGCCGGCATATCTTCCTTCACGAATAGAAATTCAAACCAGCGCTTGGGGTCGCTGGAAAAGCGAAAGCGATACTGGCCATTGTGTGGAAAGCGCACCTTGTCGGCGTAAGTACCGTTTTGCGGGTCTTTAATGACTTGCAGATTTTTCCAGTTGTCCTCACCGAAATACTCAACAATCATAGTGACCGTTGGCGCCTGGAGTCCGGTCACTTTGACTGAAACCGGTGTTTGACTCCGATAATGAGTTGTACAGAAAACAACAAGGATAATTGACAGAAGTAATTTTTGAATCATGTTTAAATACCGGAAGGAATGTGGTCAAAATTACGATTTACACCAAACCATTGAACAGGTTTAGACTTTTTGTGCATGATTGAAAGTCTTACATTCGCAACTCTAAAAATTCCACCATGAAAGACACGGCAGTATTCCAATTAATCGAGCGTGAATTCAAACGCCAACAGCACGGTATTGAATTAATCGCCTCTGAGAATTTTGTCAGTGAGGAGGTTATGCGTGCCATGGGAAGTGTGCTGACGAATAAGTACGCCGAGGGACTTCCTTCCAAGCGTTATTACGGAGGTTGTGAAGTAGTGGACGCAGTAGAGCAACTGGCCATCGACCGCTTGAAAGAGTTGTTTGGTGCGGCTTGGGCGAATGTGCAGCCGCATTCAGGGGCTAACGCCAACAGCGCAGTAATGCTCGCTTGTTTGAAGCCCGGAGATACCATTCTCGGTTTGGATCTTTCGCAAGGTGGACATTTGACCCACGGTTCACCGGTGAATTACTCGGGTAAATTATACCGTGCAACTTTCTATGGTGTGGATCGCGAAAGCGGACGCATCGATATGAATGTGGTCGAGGCAATTGCGCAAAAAGAGAAGCCCAAGATGCTGATTTGCGGCGCTTCTGCGTACAGTCGCGATTGGGATTACAAACGCTTCCGTGAAATTGCAGACAGCGTTGGGGCGCTGTTGCTTGCTGACATATCCCATCCTGCAGGGCTTATTGCCAAAGGACTTCTGAATGATCCGCTACAGCATTGTCATATCGTAACCACTACCACACACAAAACATTGCGTGGACCGAGAGGTGGTGTCATCATGATGGGAAAGGATTTCGAAAACCCGTTTGGCATGACCACGCCGAAAGGTGAATTGCGCATGATGTCGTCGTTGCTCGACAGCGGCGTGTTTCCGGGTATGCAAGGTGGACCGCTGGAACACGTCATTGCCGCTAAGGCTGTTGCTTTTGGAGAGGCACTTTCACCGGCGTTCAAAACCTATGGAGAACAAGTCATTCGCAATGCACATGCGCTGAGCTCTGCGCTTGTTGACCGCGGCTATCAAATCGTGAGTGGAGGAACCGATAACCATTGTTTCCTGATTGACCTGCGCAACAAGGGCATCAGCGGAAAAGAGGCGGATGCGGCGTTGATTCAGGCAGATATTACGGTGAACAAAAACATGGTTCCCTATGATGACAAATCACCGATGGTGACCAGTGGAATTCGCATCGGCACGCCGGCCATAACGACACGCGGTTTGATTGAGGCTGATATGGAAGTATTGGCTGATTTCATCGACCGCACGCTCATGCAACGCAATGATGCGGCGGCGATTACTCAAGTGCGCAATTCGGTGAACGCCTTTATGCAGGAGCGTCCGCTCTTTGCAGGCAGTCCGAGTTTGGCGCATGTCTAAGGTTGAAAATCCCCGTGAAAAAATGGTTTAACAGCCTTCATTGCTTAAGGCATTTCGATGTAGTTTTGAGGCGCTTCCAATGATGAAGCATCTCCTTTATGATTGCACAAATACTGTTTGTTGTTCTTCTGGGCGTCACCTCCTATTTCGCTTTTAAGCGCTTTCAATTTGTTCGTCGAAATATTTTGTTGGGAAGAGATGTGACCATCGACGGCGACTCTTCCGAGCGCTGGGGAACCATGGCTCGTGTTGCTTTGGGACAAGGAAAGATGTTCACTCGTCCGCTGGCGGCCTTCATGCACTTAATCATTTATGCCGGATTCATCATCATCAATATTGAATTACTGGAAATAGTGCTCGACGGGCTCACGGGACATCACCGCTTGTTCTCTTTTCTGGGTGGTTTCTATGATTTCTTAATTGGAAGTTTCGAAGTACTTGCGTTTCTGGTTTTAGTAGCCTGTGTCGTTTTTCTATCACGCAGAAATTTACTCAAGCTCAAGCGTTTCTGGATGCGCGAAATGACGAGTTGGCCGCGCACGGATGCGAACCTCATTCTGATAGTCGAAATTCTGTTGATGTCTGCCTTTCTAACCATGAACGCTTGTGATTCGATATTACAGCAGCGGGCAGTAGACCATTACATCAGCGCCGGTAGTTTTCCAATTTCTTCAATCATAGTTCCTGCGTTGGACGGCCTGACAGACCATTCGCTTGTGCTCATTGAACGCAGCTGCTGGTGGTTTCACATCATCGGCATTTTTGCCTTCATCGTGTATGTGACGTATTCCAAACACTTGCACATCATTCTTGCATTTCCCAACACGTTTTATTCGAAGCTTCAACCTGCAGGCTCGTTTGACAATTTGCAATCGGTGACCAATGAGGTCAAGTTGATGTTAGATCCAAGTTTACCTCCACCGCCTTCGGATGGCACTCCCACTCGATTTGGAGCAAAGGATGTTTTTGATTTGTCGTGGGTGAATTTGATGAACGCTTACAGCTGTACCGAATGCGGAAGATGTACATCGGAATGTCCGGCCAATCAAACCGGAAAATTATTGTCGCCTCGCAAGATCATGATGGACACGCGCGATCGCATGGAAGAGGTGGGCAAGAAAATCGACACTTGCGGAGGACAGTGGCAAGACGATGGAAAAACACTCCTGCGCGATTACATCAGCGAAGAAGAACTATGGGCATGCACAACCTGCAATGCATGCACGAATGCTTGTCCGGTGAACATTAATCCACTGGAGATTATTATTGACTTGCGCCGTTATCTAATTATGGAAGAAAGTAAATCTCCGGAGAGCATAACGGTGATGTTTAACAACATTGAAAACAATGGTGCACCATGGGCAATGAGTGCTGCGGACCGCGCCAACTGGACAAATAACTGATCGGGAATTCTGAAATGCAACGTGAGGAAACAATGATTCTTCGTCATTTCGCACAGCCATTAAAGATGGCGCTGTGCTGCAGCATCAGAGTTACTCCTTTACCTTTTTTAATTCTCATCAGCAATGACAACACTATTAGACGCACACGAAGACGGCAAGCGAATTTCGCCGATACTGCCTGCCGGTATGAAAAACTTTCTCATCGACATTGATGGGACCATTGGCGAAGACATACCCAACGAAGAACCTGAGCGCATGGAGGATGCCGGTGTTTATCCCGACGCACTTCAGAAGTGCAATCAGTGGTTTGACGAAGGACACGTGATTTACTTTTTCACTTCTCGAACCGAAGCACATCGTGAGGTGACAGAAGCCTGGTTGAACAAACATGGATTCCGTTATCACGGTATCATCTTCGGAAAGCCGCGTGGTGGAAATTATCATTGGATTGACAACCACATGGTACGCGCCACTCGGTTCGAAGGGAAGTTTACAGACCTGGTAGAAAAGGAAATGACGATACAAGTGTTTAGTGATAAGTGACGAGTGGCGAGTGGCGAATATTAAACGCAAGCAGTTGATCGATAACTAATGAAATAATGGATTGAGTGCGTTGAAAAAAAACAAAACGAATGAGTGAACTTAACGTAAGAACAATGGCTGAATGCCTTGCCACAGGAGAGATTCCTGAGGTATTGTTTTGGGTTGGATGTGCCGGAAGTTTCGATGACCGCGCGAAGAAAATCACCAAAGCCATTGCACGGATTCTGAATCATTGTCAAGTCTCTTTTGCGATACTTGGGCAAGAAGAAAGTTGCACCGGCGACCCTGCGAAACGAGCGGGAAATGAATTTCTATTTCAAATGATGGCCATGCAAAACATTCAAGTGCTGAATGGCTATGAAGTGAAGAAAATCGTCACCGGTTGTCCTCATTGCTTTAACACGTTGAAGAATGAATATCCCGCGTTAGGAGGCACTTACGAAGTACTGCATCATACACAATTACTGCAACAACTTATCGCAGAAGGTCGCATTCGTCTAGAAGGCGGAGGAAGTTACAAGGGCAAAAAAATCACCTTCCATGATCCGTGTTATTTAGGTCGTGGCAACAATGAATACGAGGCTCCACGGGAGCTCATTCGCAAACTCGATGCAGAGCTGGTTGAAATGAAACGCAGTCGCGCCAATGGTTTATGTTGCGGTGCAGGTGGTGCACAAATGTTCAAAGAGGCAGAACCAGGCAACAAAGAAGTCAACATAGAACGTACGGAAGATGCACTGGAAACCCAGGCCACAGTGATTGCGGCCGGTTGTCCTTTTTGCAACACCATGATGACAGATGGTGTGAAACACTTTGAGCAGGAAAACAACATCGTAGTAAAAGATGTCGCCGAGCTCATCGCCGAAGCTGCCGATTTATAAGCCACACACGCTTAGCAATTTTTATCACATCGCTCAGAAAAAGAGCTTAAGGCTGCATGGGCTGTGGCCTGTATATTTGACGCTTGATCACAAATCAACACACACATGAAAATCCTCGAGGGTAAAGTAGCTATCATCACCGGCGCTTCGCGCGGTATCGGAAAAGGAATCGCCGAAAAATTCATTGAACAAGGGGCGAAAGTTGTTTTCACTTACGCGAGCAGTGAAGAGAAAGCACGGGCATTTGAAGCCGAGCTTGCTGCAAAAGGCGGTGTAGCCAAAGGGTACAAAAGTGATGCGGCTGATTTCAATGCTGCGCAAGCCCTTATCGATCAGGTCGTGGCTGACTTCGGCACGGTTGACATTCTCGTCAACAATGCCGGTATCACACGTGACACATTGCTCATGCGCATGAGCGAAGAGCAATGGGATGAAGTGATGCGTGTGAATTTAAAATCTGTTTTCAATCTCACTAAAGCGGTTATCAAACCGATGCTCAAGGCAAAGTCCGGAAGCATCGTCAACATGAGCTCTGTCGTGGGCGTGAAAGGCAATGCAGGACAAGCGAATTACGCAGCATCGAAAGCAGGTATCATTGGATTCACCAAGAGTGTGGCGGCAGAATTAGGTTCTCGCAATATTCGCTGCAATGCGATTGCACCCGGGTTTATCGAAACTGAAATGACCGGCGCACTGGATGAAAAAACGGTACAGGAATGGCGCAACGCGATTCCGTTGAAGCGCGGTGGAACTACGGAAGATGTTGCACAGGCTACGTTGTTTTTAGCCTCAGAAATGAGTGCCTACATCACCGGTCAGACACTTCATGTTTGCGGCGGCATGTTGATGTAATTCTTAATCCTCGAGCATGTCAATTATTACACAAGCACCTTCCTGGTTAATGCTCTTCTGCCTCATGGCAGGCGTCATCTACGCAGGTGCTTTGTATTTCCGTGACCGATTCAATCGCACCTACGGCACACCGCTCGCTACATTGCTTGGCGTTCTTCGCTTCGCATGCGTGAGCTTATTGTGTCTGTTTCTCTTAAAGCCACTGATCAAAACCATCGAGCGCGAAGTCGAAAAACCCATCATCGTTATTGCGCAAGACAATTCTTCATCGTTGAATGTTGGCGCAGATTCCACGTTGTATCGCGGTGCATACCTTGAACAACTGAAACAGCTCGCCTCTTCGTTTGGCAGTGATTACGATGTGCGCACATTCACATTCGGTGATGGCGTGAAAGAGGGATTGGATTCCATCAATTACAGCGATGAATACACAGATTTTTCCAGTCTTCAGGAAGAAATCACCACTCGTTTTTCCGGACGAAACCTGGGCGCAGTTATCGTGGCTTCGGACGGACTTTACAATCGCGGTAGTAATCCCGTTTATGCTTACGAGAAAATGAATGCGCCGATATTCACGATTGCGCTTGGTGATACTACCGTGCATAAAGATGCACTCATAGCCGATGTTGCGGTGAATCGACTTGCCTACTTGGGAAATCGTTTTCCCTTAGAAATAACTATTGAGGGAAGAAAAGCTTCCGGAGAATCTGCTACAGTGACGGTTTCTAGAAAAGGTTCTTCCGTCTTCACTCAAACGATTGTCTTCAATGGTGAGCGTTCGTTTCACACGTTGCCGCTCACACTGGAAGCCGGTGAGATTGGCTTGCAACGCTACACCATTTCACTCAGTCGCATCAGCAATGAAATCACCTTTGCCAATAACACGCGTGAAGTGTTCATTGATGTGTTGGATAGCCGCCAAAAAGTTCTCATTCTCGCTCAAGCACCGCACCCTGATTTGAACGCACTGCGCGAAGCCATTTCTTCCAATGAAAGCTATCGCACGGATGTGCGACTGGTGAAAGATTTTAATGGTAAGGTTGACGATTACAGTTTAATCATCTATCATCAACTTCCTGCTTTGGGTCAATTAGGAAGCAGCATCATTACGGCAGCACTAGAGAAAAAAATACCTGCTCTTTTCATATGGGGTTCCAACACTGATTTCAATGCCTTCAATGCACTGCAAACCGGATGGAGTTTAGGTAACTATAAAAACAATTCAACAGATATTAGTGCAGCGTACAAAGAAGGGTTCACTCTTTTTCTCGTTGATCCAAAATTGCAAGGGTTAATTCGCACGCTGCCTCCACTGCAAGTTCCATTTGGCGACTTCAATTTCAGCAATGGTATACAACCGCTAATCACCCAACAAGTCGGAAATATTGCCACATCCAAACCGCTCATTGGATTCAACACGGTGAATGACATCAAGTTTGGATTAATAGCGGGAGAGGGTCTCTGGCGCTGGCGCATGACAGCGTTTCAGCAAACGGAATCACACGATGCTTTCAATGAATTACTCGTCAAGTGTGTGCAGTATTTAGCATCGAAAGATGATCGAAGTTTATTCCGTGTTACGAGTGACCATGATTTCTCATCGACGCAGGACGTTGTATTCAACGCAGAACTCTACAATGCGAGTTATGAGGCTATCGCTGATCGCGAAATTGCTATGCGCATAACGAACGATGCGGGGGAATCGTTCAGTTATCTTTTCTCTCCGAAAGGAAGTGTCTATCAACTCAACGCCGGCAAATTACCCGTTGGACAGTATCGCTATGAAGCGACCACAACAAGCGACGGTGTTGTACTCAATGAACGTGGTGAATTCAGTGTAAATGCCTTGCAGCTCGAGTATGTGAATACGATTGCCGATCACAATTTGCTGGCGCAATTCGCGCGCGAAAACAACGGTGTCATGGTTTACCCAACCAGTATGAATGAACTCACCGAACGCATTCAATCCATGAAAGAGGTCGTATCGGTAGCTTATGAAAACAAACAGCTCAATGAATTGATCAATGTGAAGTGGATTGCCTTTCTCATTATTGCGCTGCTTTCAGGAGAATGGCTGTTGCGCAAGCGCGCAGGCACTTATTAATCGCACATTGCTTGAAATTAAAGTCCATGAATGAGAAGGTACATATTCGTGTAGGAGGTGTTCCTGAACATTTCAATTTGCCCTGGCAGCGTGCGGCAGAGCGTGATATTTTTTCAAGCGTCAACATCGATTTATCCTGGACGATGTATGCCGGCGGAACGGGCGCAATGACCGAGGCGCTTAAAAATAACGCGCTCGATATCGGCATTCTTTTGACGGAGGGATTTATGGCTGCAGCCTGCGCAGGGCTTCAGGCAAAGATTGCGAAAGTGTACATCGACACGCCGCTGGTGTGGGGCATTTATACAGCTGCTGATTCGGGGTTTGATTTCGAAGATGATGTGCAGCGATTACCTATCGCTATCTCGCGTTTTGGATCAGGCTCTCATCTGATGTCGATGATTCACGCGCAAGAACGCAGTCTTTCTCTTTCTGAAAAGAACTTCAGCACTGTTCACAGTCTTCATGGTGCGGTTCAATCGCTCAAAGCACATGAAACATCTTTTTTCTATTGGGAAAAATTCATGACACGACCTCATGTGAAAAGCGGGGAGCTGAAACAAGTGGGGGAATTTTCCGCTCCTTGGAGTAGTTTTTTGTTGGTGGTAAGCGAGGAATCTTTGCGCACAAAAAAAGACGCCATCCTGCGGTTGTTGGAGTTAATGAATCTGGAGTGTATTGCATTCAAACAAGACAATCACAGTGCGATTGCATTGAGTAAGCGCTTTGATATGACACTTCCGGAAGCGCGCAAATGGCTTTCGGACACTCAATGGAATTATGACTTCACCGTAGAGCGTACGAGTCTGGAAAATGCCCGGCGTGCGCTGATGACAATTAACCTCTGCGACGACTCATTGCGCATTGATCAACTCATTGCGCCATGGTTAACCATTATCGAAACATGAAAACTCTCTGGCAAAAGCGCACGATCCGTATCTCGGTTTATCTAGCTGTGTTTATTGTGATTTTTGCGATAAGTCTCAAGCCAATGCTTCGCGGAATTGGTCGGTGGCTCAACGCAACGGATCCGGCCGCTCAGACGGAAATGTGTTTTGTCTTGGGAGGGAATAGTTTTGAGCGCGGTCTATCCGCTGTTGAACTCCGGCATCAATTTCCTGAACAACAATTCATCACCACAGGTGGCAATTATCCCTACCAAATTATGTGTTTGGATACCATGATGCTGGAATGCGAGCTCACCCGCCACTGGATGATACACAACGGTGTTCCGGCTGAAGCCATTGACACACTTTCCTCGGCCCACAGCACGCAAGATGAGTCAAACGAAATCCTTCAATGGTGTAAAGCTCACAGTGTGGATAACATAACTATCATTTCCAGTGCCTTTCACATGAGGCGAGTTCGTATGGTATTCGAGGATAAGTTCGAGGATGCCGGTATTCGAATCAACTTTCACGGTGCCACTGCAATCGACTATAATGACCACAATTGGTGGAAAAGTGAAGAGGGTCTGATCATGACCAACAATGAATTGGTCAAGCTGATTTACTACGTATTCAAATATTGATTTTTTCTTGCTGCGGGGATTAGGTACGGTATTATTCTGACTTACTTTTGTAGGTAACTAATTCTTGGACCAATGGCTATGCACATGAATGATGATCAGCGGGACAATGGCAATGCCATTGATCTTGTGCATCGCTTTGAGCAGATGCTTTCCGAAAACGCATCGTATTATTTCGACATTGATCAGTTCGAAGAGATTATCGATTTTTATAGCGAGCAGAATCAGTTTCCATTTGCGCTTCGCGCCATCGAATATGCCTACAGTCTCTTCCCGGAAAATATGACGCTGATGCTGCGTGAGGCACAAATTCTTACTGCACTCGGTCATCTCACCAAAGCACTCAAGCAACTCAAAAAACTGGAGCGTTTGGATGCTAATGAGGAAGTACTGTTGACCTTGGCTTCTATCTATAGTCAGCAGCGCGAACACGCAAAAGCCATTCAATTGTTGCGCAAGGCGCTCTCACTAGGTTCGGGTGAATACACCGACGATATTTATCTGGAGATTGCGCTGGAGTATGAAAATATGCAACGCTTTGATAAAGCGCAAGAGATACTTCAAGAAGCGATTACCAAGCGCCCGGAGAACGAAGTTCTGCTCTATGAACTGGCTTATGTGTTCGACATCAACGATCGCTCTGCGGAAGCCATTGAATACTACCAACAGTTTTTAGAATCGCATCCGTTTTCTTTTCCTGCCTGGTACAATTTGGCTAATGCCTATCAAAAGATTGGTCAGTTGGAGCAAGCGTTGGAGTGTTATGATTATTGTCTCGCCATTCAAGAAGACTTTACGCCGGCTTACTACAACAAAGCGCACACGTTATTTAAGATGGAGCGTTATCAAGACGCCGTGCAGGTGTTTGAGGAAACATACGCCTATGAACCTGCGCAGGCGCCCGTCTACTGTCACATCGGTGAGTGCTTCGAGAAATTGAATCAATACGACAAAGCGTTATTCTATTATCGCAAGAGTATCCAAGTGGATGAATTTTATTCAGACGCTTTCCTTGGTATTGGCATCACGATGGATTTAATGGGTAAGACATCGGATGCGTTAGGGTTCATCCAGCGAGCTATTGAAATTGAACCTGAGAATCCTGACTACTACCTTTTTCAAATTGAATTTTTAAAGAAGCTCCAGCGCATCGATGAAGCAGAATCGATTGCCGTGAGCATCATCGGCAGATTCCCTGAGAACGAGGATCTGTGGATGGACTATTCCGATATTTTCTTCATGCGCGGTGAATATGACAAAGCGCTGAGTATCCTCAATACAGGATGGCAACATTGTCCGCAGAGCAATGATCTCGGATTTAGACAAGTGGCCTACCTCCTTCAATCAGGCAGCAAACAAGAAGGCGAAGAGTTAATGTTTCGCATGGCGATGCGTCAACCGGAAGGCTTGAATGATTTGGAGGAATATTATCCTGAAATAAAAAACAATTTGCTCTACGTTGATTTGCGCAAGCAATTGCTGCAGTGAACCCTTCGAGCACAAACGCGTGCATGACGTCATAAGCGTTCATGCAGGTATAATTTGCATATTTGCACCACCCTATTCTCACGATTGAACATGAACTTCAAATTAAAGCACCTTCCTGAACGCACTAAAAAAAATCGCAATCATGGCCTTACCATGGTCATGGATAAAGGGTTGAGCCTTCGTCAGGCCGAAGATTTAATTGACAGCGCGGGCGATCAGGTCGATATCGTCAAGCTCGGATTTGGCACCTCAGCCTTTGCTGCCAATGTCAAAGAGAAAGTCAAGCTTTACAAAAAAGCTAATATTCGTGTCTATGTCGGCGGCACCTTATTCGAGGCCTTTTATGTCCGCAATCAAATGGACGATTACAAGAAGTACATTGATGGATTGGGCTTGGATACTGTGGAAATTTCTGACGGAAGCATGAGCATTGCGCACGATAAGAAATGTGAGGTCATTCGTCAGTTTGCGAAAGATTACAAGGTGCTCTCTGAAGTTGGTTCGAAGGAAGAAGGCATACTCATCTCACCGGCGCGTTGGATAAAAATGATGCAGCATGAGCTAAGTGCCGGTTCATGGAAGGTTATTGCCGAAGCCAGAGAAAGCGGAACCGTGGGTATCTATCGCCCCAATGGTCAGGCGCACGTGTTATTGATCAATAAGATTATCAAAAATGTGAATCCTGAAGACATCTTGTGGGAAGCACCTAAAAAACCTCAGCAAGTTTATTTCATCAAGCAATTCGGGGCCAACGTGAACCTGGGTAACATTGCCGAAAATGAAGTGATTCCGCTGGAGTGTTTGCGTCTGGGTTTGCGCGGTGACACCTTCTTTGATCCACTGCCGGAAACCATCGTGAATAAATTCAAGTCGTAATTATGAATACACTCTCATGCGCTGAATTACAGCAATGGCGCAAAGAACATAAAGAGCACCAGCTCATTGATGTTCGCGAAGATTACGAAGTGGAAATTTGCTCTATTGGCGGTGAACACATTCCAATGGCGGAGATCATGCAACGCCTGGATTCCATTCAAAAAGACATACCCGTTGTTATTCATTGTAAATCGGGGCGACGCTCCGAAGCTGTGGTCACACAATTGATGCGTTACGGCTACACCAATGTGTTGAGTTTGGAAGGCGGCATCATCGGTTGGATTGAAGTTGTCGAACCGCAACTCGAAAAATACTAAGGCTGTAGTTTCGGATTGTTCAGATGGCGTGTTGCGTCGCGCTCGCTTTTCTTCTGCATGTTGCGCAGGAAGACTTCTTCCAAGTTCACTCCGGTTTGATTGGCCAAACAAATCACTACCCAAAGCACATCAGCCAATTCATCGCCAAGTTCCTTATCACGGTCAGATTCCTTTTCACTTTGTTCGCCATAGCGCCTGGCAATGATGCGCGCAACCTCACCCACCTCTTCGGATAGGATCGCCATGTTCGTCAACTCGTTAAAATACCGAACACCTGTTGTTTTGATCCATTCATCGACAATCGTTTGTGCTTGATGCAGCGAAATCGATGAACTCATTGATTTGTTGTCAGACATAGATACGAAAGTAGGATTTAATCCACCATTCAACGCATTTTGAATGAATTAGCACCTTCAATCACCGAATAAACAGTCGACTGTTAGCACATTGGATTTCAGTCATCCCAAATTCCTGTTTAATGCTTTTCATTTGGAAATGACAAAGTGTAGTGGATCGGTGTGATCTGCTTAAACCTCAACCAACATCAGAAATTAAAGCAAATTTCTACATGAAAACCTCATTGCTAAATGCATTCGTGCTGTGGATGCTTCTCACGTTGACTTCCATCAACGGTTTCACTCAAAGTTTCACCAACGTAGCCGGCGACTTAGGCATTGCAACCACCGGCGCTAAAGATGCCGGGGTATGCTGGGCCGATTTTAACAACGACGGCTACTTGGATCTCCTGGTGAACACCGAGAACACCTCAACAGGCAGCGTGCTGTATTTTTCAAATACGGCAACTTCCTTTACGGACGTCACTTCCACTCATGCGGCCGGCTTATCGGCTACCGTGAAAGAGCGTTCCGCACTGGCCGGTGACTTCAATAATGACGGTTACACAGACTTCATTGTCAACACCTTCAACCGCATTGAGGTTTGGTTGAATCAAGGAGCATCAGCTACTCCTGCCTACAGCTTTGGCGATACTTCGCAAAACCCTAACCAGGTGATTCTATCCATCACCGGAGGTATCAATGCAGAAGGTATTGTGCTGGTGGATTACGACAATGACGGTGACGTGGATATGATTGTCGACAACAATTCCTTTGGTATTGACGTGCTATCGAATAATGGCGCCGGTCAATTCAACCTTATTAATAACAACTTCACAGGCCTGCCCACAGGAGGCACCACCGGTGACTATGCAGCAGCCGGTGACTTCAATGGTGATGGTTATGTTGACATCTGCTTTCGTCGTCAATCTTCAGGAGACGTTTTCGTTAACAACGGCAATGGCACATTTACAGAAGACGACTTTGATCAAAATGCTGTCAATAACAATAAAGGTGGTGTGCTATGGGCTGACTTTGATAATGATGGTGATCTGGACTTATTCTGGACAGACAACGGCACCAACCAGATTTGGCGCAACGACAATGGCGTGCTCACCGCTACGGGCGAACCCGGTGCTTCAGCAGGGTTAAATCTTGCAGTAGGTAATATTGATGGTGTTACAGCTGGCGACATCGACAACGACGGAGATATCGATCTTTATCTGGCCAACGTATTCACGACAGGATTCCTGTTCATCAATGAGAATCCATCTGCACTGACTTTTTCCCGTCCATCTTCACCTACTAACTATGGCATCAATCCGGCGGGCGATGCCAATGGCGTATCCTTCATTGACTACGACAATGATGGTGACCTTGACTTATACGTTAGTATGGATAACGGGGCCAATCAACTTTGGCAGAACAACCTCAACAACACTAACTACCTTAAGATTAACGCGCGCTGGGACCTCGGCGGAGGCAACAGTGCTATCGCTCACGGCGCAACAGCTGAACTCATCAACTGTGCATTCGAAGGTATCTCCAATAAAGTCAGTGTTGCCGGCGGAGAAGGCTATGGAACCTTTGGTAATCCCATCCTTCATTTGGGAAATATCAACCCTGATTCAACGGTTTATGTGCGCATAAAATACCCTTATCGCAATGGAACATCGGCAACTGTAATCTTAGCCGTAACGCCGGGCGATTTGACAAACCAAACGCTGGATGTGCTGCACACAACGCCGTCATCTGATTTGCCTTGTCCTAACATAGCACCTGTAGCCATTGACGACACAGGAGCCACCACAACCGGTTTCCCTGCTACCGTATTCACCATAACGGCTAATGATACCGATGAAGATGGAACGATTGACATCGCAACGATTGACTTGGACCCCAATACCCCCGGTCAACAAACACTATTTTTCACGGCCGAAGGAGATTGGTCTGTTGATCTCGTTACGGGAGATGTCACCTTCACTCCAATTGCCGACTTTGATGGCATTTCCTTTATCAATTACACGGTAAACGATAATGAAGGTGCTACTTCTAATAGCGCAACCATCACTGTGACTGTTGTTGCATTGCCTACATCACCAACGGCGAATGACGATAGCTATACAGCAAACGAAGATGAATTGGTTAGTGGCAACGTATTGAGCAATGATACTGACCTCGATGGAGACACATTGTCTGCAGCCCTGGTTGATAATGTCATTATCGGCACGTTGAATTTGGATGCTGATGGTTCATTTACCTACACACCACAAGCAGGCTGGTTTGGGGTTGAAACCTTCACCTATAGTGCGTGTGATAACGATGGCAACTGCGATACCGCGACCGTCACGATCACCATCCTCGAAATCAATTTGCCGCCTGTTGCTAACGATGGCTTTATTGAAATCGATAATGAAACACAGTTCTCCGGTTCACTGAGCGCATTCACCATCGACGCTGAAGGTGATATCCTTTCGTATAGCATTCTAACCTCCACAACCAACGGAACACTCGTTGCTGAGGCTGATGGCAACTACAGTTATATCGCTAACACCGATTTCATCGGTCTCGATACTTTCCAGTATGTTGTTTGCGATGCGAATGCTTGTGACACTGCACAAGTTGTCATTAGTGTGATTTCCCTTACAGCAGACACCGACGGTGATGGTATCACCAACGTGGATGAAATTGCGCAAGGCTCAGACCCGAACAACCCATGCGACCCGAATCCAAATGCTTTGGGCAGTAATGACTGTGATAATGACGGCTTGGACAATGACGGGGAATTAGCCAACGGTACTGACAATACCAATCCGGATTCTGATGGCGACGGATTGACTGATGGTGACGAGGTAAACAACGGAAGTGTACCAACAGATCCTTGCAGCCCGAACTTCGGAGCTGTGGGCAATGCCGATTGTGATGGCGACAATCTAGACAATGACGGTGAGGCTCTGGCCGGTACAAACAATACCATCCCTGATACAGACGGTGATGGCTTCGTCGATGGCGATGAAGTACTAGCCGGTAGTGACCCACTCAGTCCTTGTTCACCCGATCCATTGGTATTGGGAACAAACGACTGCGATAACGACGGCTTGGATAATGACGGCGAAACATTCAATGGAACAGACCCGGCAAACCCCGATACGGACGGTGATGGTGTGAATGACGGCACTGAAGTGGATAATGGATCCAATCCAATTGACCCCTGCGAACCAAACGCAGGAGGCCTTGCAACAAACGACTGTGACAATGACGGATTAACCAGCGATGAAGAAGCTGACGCGGGCACAGACCCGGGTAACCCAGATACCGACGGAGATGGCATCTCTGATGGTGACGAAGTTGATAATGGCACCAACCCGATCAATTTCTGCGATCCAATCAACTCAGGCTTGGGAACTGATGACTGCGATATCGATGGGTTGACCAACGATGAAGAAACGCTGATAGGAACTGATCCTAACGATGCTGACACGGATAATGACGGGGAAAACGATGGCGAAGAGGTAAACTTTGGTACCAATCCTTTAGACCCTTGCGATCCGAATATTAGCGCTGTTGCGACAGCAGACTGCGATAATGACTTACTCGACAATGCAGGTGAGGAACTTGCCGGCACGGATAACAACAATCCGGATACCGATGGTGACGGATTCGTTGATGGTGAAGAAGTACTGAACGGCAGTGATCCTTTGAACACTTGCTCACCACTGACTACAGCCCTTGGCACGAACGATTGTGATGAAGACGGTCTTATCAATGATGAAGAAACGTTTAATGGAACTGATCCAAATAATCCTGATACAGACGGCGATGGCATTCTTGACGGAACTGAGGTTGATAATGCGAGCAATCCAACAGATGGCTGTGACCCCGATTTCGGTGCAATTCCAACCGCTGATTGTGACAATGATGGCTTGACCAACGAAGAAGAAGCCGCTAATGGAACTGACAATACAAACCCTGATACCGACAACGATGGATTCAATGACGGCAATGAGGTAGACAATGGAACGAATCCATTGAACGCCTGCGATCCTGTAAGCACAGGCGTAGGAACAGACGACTGTGATTTAGATGGCTTGACTAATGATGAGGAAACGCTTGCCGGCACTGACCCAAACAACGGTGACACAGACGGCGACGGCTTGGGTGATGGGGAAGAAGTTGATTTTGCAACCGATCCATTGAATCCTTGCGATCCGGATATCAACGCCGTAGGCACTGCTGACTGTGACAATGACTTACTGGACAACAACGGGGAGTTGTTAGCAGGTACCGACAACAATAACCCTGATACCGACTTCGATGGCATCGTAGATGGAGAAGAAGTGTTGAATGGAAGTGATCCACTTAATTCTTGTTCGCCTGACGCCGGTCTTATCGGCACCAACGATTGTGACGAAGATGGCTTAGACAATGACGGTGAAGAATTCAGCGGAACCGATCCGGCAAACCCGGATACTGATGGTGATGGATTGCTCGATGGCGCTGAAGTAAACGAAGGTTCTAATCCGCTTGACCCCTGCGATCCGAATGCAGGTGCAGTTGGAACAAATGACTGCGATAACGATGGATTAGATAATGATGGCGAAATAGCAGCAGGTACCGACAACAACAATCCTGACACGGATGGCGACGGTATCAACGACGGAACAGAGGTCAACGGTGGAACAGATCCGCTCGACCCATGCGATCCAAACAGCGGACCTTGTCAAGGACCGGTTGCGGTTGATGATAATACTTCAACTCCGCTCAATACGCCACTCAACATTGCCGTGCTCGCCAATGATGATTTCGGTCCGAATGGACCTGCAACAGGAGCCATCACGATTATCGTTCCTGCCGGCGGCAATGCTTTGGTAAACGACAACGGTACACCAAATGATCCGACTGATGACACAGTAGATTACACCCCGGCAACAGACTTCCAGGGTGTTGATTCATTCGTATATCAAATCTGTGACGCTACTGCAGTATGCGAAGAGGCTACAGTCACCATTGATGTAGGTAACTGTCTCTCCAATCCAACAGCAGACTGCGATAATGACGGTTTGACGAACGAAGAAGAAACAGCCGGCGGAAGCGATCCATCAAATGGTTGCGATCCGAATGCCGGCGCCATTGCTGATGCAGACTGTGACAACGACGGATTGACCAGCACAGAAGAAGGTGCTGCAGGCACTGATCCCGGCAATAGTGATACCGATGAAGATGGAATTAATGACGGAACTGAAATCACCAATGGCACGAATCCTTTGGACGGCTGTGATCCGAATATCAATGCCGTTGGAACAGCAGACTGTGATAACGATGGCCTAGATAACAATGGCGAAACGGCAGCGGGAACTGACAATAACGATTCCGATACGGATGACGACGGATTCACCGACGGCGACGAGGTAAATAATGGAAGTGATCCAACGAATGCCTGTAGCCCACAAACAACCGGTGATGCCGACTGCGACGGTGATGGTCTAACTAACGATGAGGAGGATACACTTGGAACCGATCCCAACGACGCCGATACTGACAACGATAACATCACAGACGGAGTAGAGGTCGGCCAAGGCAGCGACCCATTGAATCCATGTAGCCCATCGCCTTTCACGGCTGAAGTACAGTGTGACCTTGATGACACCTACAGCACTCAGGAAGAAACGCCTATTACCAATACGGTGGTCGAATTGTTCTTGACCAACGCAGGTTTTGTGTACTCTGTTCCTGCTCAACCTGACAATGGTATCATCGTAATGCAACCAAACGGTAGCTTTACTTATACACCGAATGCAAACTTCTTTGGTGTAGAAGAAATCACTTACCAGGTGTGCGAAGGTTCAGTGTGTGACTTCAGCTTGCTGACCATTAATGTTTCGAATACTCCTGACGCTCCATTCGCCGGTTTTGACAATTATGCTGTAGTGGTTAACGGACAACTCGATGCTAACGTGGGAGATAATGACTTGAATACAGACCAGGTGCCATTGACATTTACACTTGGCACCAGTGTGACCAACGGTACGCTGGACTTCAATAGTGATGGTTCATTCACGTATAACCCGAACCCCGGATACCTGGGTAATGATCAGTTCACCTATACCGTATGCGGCGGCGTTGGCTTCTGTGATAATGCTGTCGTTAGCATTGTAGTGACTGAATCTGCTCCACCTGTTGCCAATAACGATAGCTTCACAACTGAAGAGGATGTTGCCGTGAGTGGTAACGTAGGGACGAACGATGTTGAACCTGACGGAAGCCCGTTGACATTCGTAATCGTGTCTCAACCTGTAAACGGAACAGTAGTGCTCAACAGCGATGGTACATTTACTTATACGCCTGATGCAAACTATAATGGCAATGACTCATTCACATATAACGCGTGCGACCCAACACCAATCTGCGATAATGCTACTGTCACCATATCCATAACTCCCGTTACCGATGTTCCTGTAGCAGTAGACGACTTGTTTGAAACAGATCAGAACACGCAATTCGGCTCTAACGTCACCACTAACGATATCGAAGGTGATGGCGATGCTCTTACAGTAACACTGGTTGATGATGTGACCGTTGGATCACTTGTGCTCACAGCGGATGGTAACTTCACGTATCTCCCGGCTGCGGATTACCTCGGTTTCGACAGCTTCACCTATTCGCTCTGCGATGCGGATGGTTGCGATACAGCCACTGTTACAATTGACGTACAAATACCAAACGATCCTCCTGTAGCAGATGATGATACCTACACTACAGATGAAGATGTCGTGCTCAACGGTAACGTAGGTGACAATGACAGCGATCCTGACGGTGATGTCATCGCCTATACGCTAAACCAGTCTACGACAAACGGTTCGTTGATCTTCACCGTAGATGGAACGTTCAGCTATACGCCAAATGCGGAATTCTTCGGAACGGATAGCTTCACTTACACCGCTTGTGATCCACTCGGTGAATGCGATAATGCTACTGTGACAATCACTGTGGTTCAGGTAATCGATCCACACGTCGCCGTGAACGATACACTTTCAACGCCGATCAACACGCAAATCATCAGCAACGTTCTGACTAACGATTTAAACCCTGAAGGTCTTGCATTGAGCGCTTTCATCAGCGTAGGTCCTGCAAACGGTACAGCAAACTTGTTGGCTAATGGCACATTGGTTTACACTCCGGATGCAGACTTCTTCGGTCTTGACTCACTCACCTACTTCGCTTGTAACACGCTCGGTTACTGCCCTGTCGCAACAGTGTACATCAACGTAGAACTTCCAAGTAACCCACCGGTGGCGCAGAATGACATTTTCAACATCCTGGAAAATGAAACGCTTAACAATACGGTCGCTTCGAATGATAGCGAACCTGATGGCGAAGCACTTTCCTTCTCACTGGTCTCTAACACAACCGATGGTGAACTTACCATGAACGAAGACGGAACATTCACCTTCGTTCCTAACCCGAACTTCTATGGAACAGTCATCGTTGTATACCAGGCGTGTGATCCACAATTCGTATGCGATCAGGCGACGTTGACCATCAACGTATTCCCGGTCAATACTGCCCCGGAAGCGATTGATGATTTCGTAAACGTCACGATCAACGAAACGTATACTGGTGATGCCGGATTTAATGATATTGAAACCGATGAGGATCCTGTTACCTATACGCTTGACACCGATGTAAGCAATGGAACATTGATCTTCAATGAAGACGGAACCTACACGTACACTCCAAACGCTGACTATCTCGGACCTGATTCTTTCACTTATATTTTGTGTGACTGGACATTCCTTTGCGATACAGCAACGGTGAACATCTCGGTTGTACCGGCCAATGCAAGTCCAATTGGTGTTGACGATAACTACACCATCGATGAAGACGAAGTATTGAATGCCAACGTGGGTGACAACGATACAGATGCTGATGGCGATGTATTGACATTCGCTGTAACGTCAGCACCTGCAAATGGCACACTGCAATTCAATGCGGATGGTAGCTTCACCTACACTCCCGATACTGAATACAGTGGCACAGACGAATTCAGCTACTCAGTTTGCGACCCTGCCGGTGTTTGCGACTATGTAAACGTGTTCATCAACATTCTTCCAATCAACGATGCGCCAACAGCTGTGGATGACTTCGTTGCCGCTGAAGAAGATGACGTTGTTTCAAACACTGTTGCAGCCAACGACTTCGACCCTGAGAATGATCCTATCACATTCACCTTGATTGATAACGTTGTGAACGGAACATTGACATTCAATGCTGACGGAACATTCACCTATACTCCTAATGCAAACTTCTATGGTCCTGACACATTCACTTACAGCGCTTGCGACAACTCCGGTTGTGATACTGCTGTTGTGACTATTGATGTGGCTCAAATCAATGATGGACTTATTGCGGTGGATGACAATTTTGAAACACTTCAAAACACAGAATTGTCTGGTGATGCGTCAACCAACGATATCGACATCGACGGTGAGACACTCACCTACAACACAGTTGTTGATGTTGCGAATGGTGTGCTCACTTTGAACGAAGACGGAACATTCACCTATCTGCCAAACACCGGATTTATCGGAACCGACTTCTTCGAATACGTTGTATGTGATCCTGATTTCTGCGATACAGCAATCGTTGTAATCACCGTTATCGATCTGAACACCACTCCGACAATTGTCGCAGACAACTTTACGGTGAACGAAGATGACTTGCTCAATGGTGATGTTTCAGCGAATGATACCGATGCCGATGGTGATGTTCTAACTTACTCGCCAACAGGAACTATCGATACCGAACATGGAACTGTTATCATGAACAACGACGGTACATTCACTTACACCCCTGATCCGGATTACAACGGAACAGATACGTTTGAGTATACCGCTTGCGATGACAATGGTAACTGCGGAACAGTAACAGTTACGATCACCATCGTTCCTGTCAATGACGATCCAATTGCGATTGATGACAACTACACCACCAATGAAGATAACGCTCTTGATGGCGATGTTTCAGTCAATGACGTGGATTATGACAACGATGGTTTGACCTACGATGTAACCACTGACCCAAGCAACGGAACGGTGGTGATGAACCCTGACGGAACATTCACCTATACACCGAACGCTGACTTCTTCGGAACAGATAGCTTTGTGTATACAGTTACCGACGGCAACGGCGGAACATCAACCGCAGTGGTGACCATCACAGTGATTGATACACAAGAAGCTGCTGCGGAGAACGATCAATACACGGTGAACGAAGATGAAGTCCTGACCGGTGATGTAAGTGAAAATGACACGAACACCGACGGGTTCACCTACACCGTAACCAATGGAACGAACAACGGAACATTGACACTGAACCCTGATGGCACATTCACTTACACACCAAACACGGACTATAATGGTTTTGATGAATTCACCTATCAAGCGTGCGACGCCAGCGGCTTCTGTGTAAGTGCGACAGTGACCATCATTGTAGTGCCTGTGGGTGACGATGACATCACAGTAGCTACCGGTTTCTCGCCGAATGGTGATAATGTGAACGAGACACTTCACATTGAGAATATCGATGCTTATCCGCAGAACAAAGTGACCATCTTCAATCGCTGGGGTAACGTTGTGTATGAGAAGAGCGGCTACAGCAGCTCGGCAGAGTGGAACGGTAATACAGAAGAAGACAACACTGTAGGTGCTACAAAAGTTCCTGAAGGAACCTACTTCTACACCATTGAATCCGGACCATCAGCTATTGATCCTGCGAAGGCTGAGTCGAAACTATCCGGTTTCATCGTAATCAAATATTCGAACAATCAATAACATGTATTAAATAGAAAAAGGACATGAAAAACATCGTGAACATCCAAAAAAGCTGCCTGATACTGATCGGTATGCTGACATGTTTTGTGGGCACTGCACAGTTTGATCCGAACTTCACCCAATACATGTTTAATGAAATGGCCCTGAATCCCGGTTATGCAGGGTCGCGTGAATGCCTATCAGGCACCCTCCTCTACCGCCAACAATGGGTTGGTCTTGATGGAGCACCAAGCACCATCACAGGTACCGTTCATTCACCCTTGATGGGTGGTAAGCTTGGCGCCGGAATAAACTTCGTCAATGAAAAAATCGGGGTAAGTCAACGCACCGGAGTAAGCCTCAATGGTGCCTATCGTCTGGCCTTAGCCAACGCCACACTGTCGTTCGGTCTGCAGGCAGGTCTGGTAAGCCTGAGTGAAAACCTAGGTGAGCTGAATTTGCAAAATGACCAGCAATTCATGATGAACTCTGGAAAGCGCACAGCTCCTAACCTCGGATTCGGGATGTACTACAGCACCAAAACCTGGTATGGTGGTTTGTCCATTCCCCGTTTGATCTATAATCGTCTGGATGTTTCTACAGGAAGCACTGAAGTTCAAAACTCCTTCAACCTGGATTACTTCCACTATTACCTCACGGGCGGCGGCGTGATTAGCGTCAACAATGCCATCAAGGTTCGTCCAAATGCAATGATGAAAGTGGTAAAAGGTGCTCCGGCGCAGCTCGATGTAAACGCCAACGTATTGTTTAACGATATGATTTGGGCAGGCTTGGGATATCGTTCGGGTGATGCCATCAATATGATGTTGGGTGCTTACATCAATAAGCAACTGCGCATTGGTTACAGCTACGACTATACCCTATCCATGTTGCAGGACTATAACACCGGTTCGCATGAAATCATGCTGGGCTACGACTTGAATTATTCCAAGGACAAAATGGTTTCTCCCCGTTACTTCTAAAATCGGACATGATGAAAACAATGAAACTTCTATTTGTAGCATTTACGCTTCTGGTGATGCAAGGCGTTGTGCAAGCCCAACTTTCACAAGGCAACAAAGCCTATGATCGCATGGCCTTCAAGCAGGCTGCAGGCTACTATGAGCAAGCGCTCAAAAAGGATTCGTCTGACATGGCGGTTTGGGGTAAGCTCGGAGTATGCTATCGCAATCTCAACGATGCTCGCAATGCAGAGCGTGCCTTTGGCAAAGTGGTAGGATCAGGTGCAAGCAGCTCCAATGAACACTACTTCTACATCCTGGCACTGATGCAAAATCAGAAATATACGGTGGCCAAGGAACAGGTTCAGAAGTTTAAAACGGCCTACGCAGGTGATCCGCGCTTGACTCAACTAGAAAGCAGCATGAGCCGCATGGACGATTACCTCATCAAACAGGGAACCTACAACGTTAAAACAATCAACCGCAATACGGGCGCCTCTGACATCTGTGCTGTACCCTACAAAGAAGGGATTGTATTTGTGAGTGACCGCGGTGCGATTAGCAATAAAAAGATGGTGACCACTAGCACTGACCGACCATTCTATTCACCATACTTCGCGAAGGGAACCGGTGCCTCCTTTGATCCCGCAACAGCCTTTGCCACAAATGTTCGCAGCGATTACCATGCAGGTCCGATGTCGTTCAAAGCAGATGGCAGCGTAATGATTATCACCCGCAGCAGCGCAGCAGAAGGCAAACCTGCTAAGGATGACCAAGGCATGGTGCGCTTGCAACTTTTCTCATCGATTATGGGCGAAAGTGGCTGGGGATTAGAGGTTGCCATGCCTTTCAACAGTGCGAATTATTCATGCGCACATCCTTCTTTATCAGCCGATGGAAATACGTTGTACTTCTCATCAGATATGCCCGGCGGAAGCGGAGGAATGGACCTATGGAAATCTACCTGGAATGGCAACACCTGGTCAACACCTGAAAATTTGGGTAACCGCATCAACTCTCCCGGCAATGATGTCTATCCGTTCATTACTACAGAAGGCATTCTGTATTACGCCTCGAACGGTCTACCCGGCTTAGGCGGCTTAGATGTCTACATGGCTGAAAACATGAAAGGTGCTTGGGGAAATCCTGAAAATCTCGGTGCCGACATCAACTCATCGGATGATGACTTCGCCTTTACGTTTAACAACGAGAGCAAGACCGGTTACTTCACCAGCAACCGCAGTGGACAAGGCTTAAACGATGACCTGTATTTCTATGAAAAGCTTTGCACCAATACCAATATCAGTGTAGTGGACGAGGAAACCGGTAAACCGCTGAGCGGTGTATCAGTGAAAATCGTAGAAAATGGTGAAGACTTAGGAAACATCCTCACGGATGATACCGGTGTCATTAGCCGTTGCTTGAATGCTTCTCGCAATTACGAGTTCATCGCCACACGAGAGAAATACAAAGAGGCGCGCACAACCCTGAGCAGCTCGCAATTGGCCGCCAGCTCGGGCAGCGCATCCGCAAGTCTTAAAGTGAAGCGCATTCCCGATAGCATTGCGCACGTGGAAGGTCGTGTCTTCAACGCCGATGACAAAACTGCCGCGCCTAACTTGACAGTTACGTTGGTCAATAAAAAGTCAGGCGAAACCAAAACAGCAACTACCGATGCTTCCGGTAAATACCGTTTCGAAAAACTCGACATCGATGTGGACTATGAAGTGCGCACCAAAAAGACCGATTGCGGTGAGCCCGTGGAAGCCTTCAACACTAAAGGCATCGTAGGTACGAAGACCATCACCATGGACATTCCCCTACTCTGCAAGAACGACGTTATCGAGATCGAGAATATCTACTACGACTACAAGAAGTTCGATATCCGTCCCGATGCAGCGCTTGAACTCGATAAGATCGTGGTGATCCTGAACAAGTATCCCAACATGCGCATCGAGTTGCGTTCGCATACGGACTCACGTGGTAACGACAACTTCAACCTGAAGCTGTCCGATGACCGTGCGAATAGTGCTGCCTTGTACATCATCGGCAAGGGCATCGACAGCAAGCGCATTGTGGCAAAAGGATACGGCGAGAAGGAATTGCTCAACAAGTGTAAGAACGGTGCGAAGTGCGACGAAAAAGAACACGAGGTCAACCGCAGAACAGAATTCAAAATCTTATCCCTGTAAGACAACCCATATAGTTTGAAAAGGCCGGCGCTTTGCCGGCCTTTTTTATTGATAAGCAAGGAGATATCGCACATCGATTAAATGATTTATAGAAGAAATATGTAATTTCATCTACATTTTGTGTATCTTTGTGGAAACTAAGGGCCTGTATGCAATTCTCGACGATACTCTCATCGATTCATAAAATCGCACAGCACTCGCTGGTGCTTATGGCCGTGCTGGTAAATGCAGTTTGTTTTGGTCAGGCATTCAATGACGAATATAATGTTGATGACGACGGACCGCTGATTCTAACCCTAGGTATAAACGATCAACTACCTCCGGGACAAAGAATCTATTCTCTTTTAACCCAACCGGAGTTTGGAACCTTTACTTGGTTAAATGCCAACACAGGACAAGCTAGTTTGTCGGTGGAACCTCAGGTATTCTTTTATCATAATTTCGACTACTTTACATTCTATTACGAAGTTTGCGTTGGAACGTTCTGCGATACCGCAGCAATTGAAGTTCAGCTGAGGTTCCATAATGACAATCCTTTTGCTGGCGACGATACTCTCTACGTCGAAACCGGAAGCGCTCGTTGGGGGGATGTGACACTAAATGACGGCGATCCTGATTCACTGTCAGACCCAAATACAGGTACCTATACTTCATGGCAAATTATACCACCAAGCTTCGCTGATTTCACGGTAAGCCCAATTGATTCATTTCCGAAAAAATACGGCACATTCCTGTATAAACCTATTGCCAACTTTATTGGAGAAGATTACTTCACCTATTACCGGCAAGAGCCATTTCCTTGCACGCTTAACAGCTCCCCTCCCGCCCGCGTCACCATCATCGTAGTTCCTTCTAATGAGAATCCGATAGCCGGCGATGCCACGATTTCAAGCGCTATCGAAGAGCAAGCCCTTGCATACAATCTCCTTCCCCTCACGAGTGATCCCGAAAATGAAGTGCTGCAGTTCGCGCTGGCAGGACAGCCACACGGCGGTGTGGCTTCGGTTAACGCACTCGGACAACTAACCTACACGAGTACCAACAACTTCATCGGCGCAGATACTGTCGCCTACACGGTTATGGATCTGGTAGGGCAACTCGATACGGGGTACGTTTACATCCAGGTTGCTAACGGCAACAATGACGCACCATTGCTTTCGAATGGTACAGCAAGTACATCCGAGGATTCAGTACTTAATTATTCAATTGCAACCATCGATGCTATTGACGGAGATGCACTCTCCTACCAAAGCGTTTCTTCGTCGTCCCTTGGAAGCTACACCGTAAGTGGTGAAGGCACCATCACCTACACACCGCCTTTAAATTTTTCCGGCACCGACATCATACGCTACCGTGCGTGTGATCCATCCGGCTTGTGCGATACCGCTTCGGTGACAATTACAATCGCGCCGGTCAATGACGCGCCTATTGCAGCAAACGACTTCAACACAACGATTATCAACGGAACGGTGACTGGACAAATGACAGCCAATGATTCCGACATCGATAATGCTACCGCTCAATTGACTTATATCTTGTTGGATGCTCCACTTCATGGAACCGCATTCATTCAACCCAATGGTACCTATTCATATAGTCCGAATGAACTCTATTACGGTGAAGATCGCTTCACCTACCGTACTTGCGATAGCGACGGTTTGTGTGATGATGCCGATGTGGTCATCGACGTGCTCTACACGAATCTTCCACCGAGTACTCAAGGATTGAACGCTGCCAGTTTAGAAGACGAAACCATTGTTGTCGACTTGAGTATTGTGAGCACCGATTTCAATGGTGGCGATTTGACGTTCAATCTGCTTGAGTCTTCAACGTTCGGAACCTTCACACCAATTGTGAACACAGGATTCTACTTTGTTCCAACCGAAAACATCAACGGCTATTTTGAGATTGCCTACCGCGTATGCGACACCGGCAATCTGTGCGATACAGCACTCATTACATTGGATATTACTGCAGTGAATGATGCTCCTGTAGTGGAGCCTTTGACGCTGTATGTCCAGGAAGATTCAGCCGTGCAATGGTTCGCAGAATACACGGATATCGATAGCGACAATGCGAACTTAACCCTGGAAATTGTAGAATATCCGCAGCACGGAACACTATCCAACGACCTTACCTATCAGGGCGATTTGAACTACCACGGAGAGGATGCGATTACCTTCAATGTTTGTGACAGTGAAGGTGCCTGCACCAGCGTTACCCATTCAATTTTAATCGAAGCGGTAAATGACACTCCACTTGCAACCGGCGAAAACGTTACTGTGGAGGAAGATAGCGGTCCGGACCTCATTCCGCTAAACAACAACGAAATAGACATTGACGAAGATGTTTTGCAGTACATCCTAATCAGTGATGCAGGACCACACGTCATCAGCTTTAGCAACTCAGGATTGATGTCGATTATACCTAGCGCAAATTTCAACGGTATCATCGAGTTGGAATATGCCGTTTGTGATGCCGGCAGTCTATGCGATACTGCCACATTGGTGATCACCGTTACACCGATAAACGATGCACCGCAATCGAATTTCCCTGCATTATCGGCGACAGAAGACATCGACATCAATTTCGATCCTGCTGCATACGTGACCGACATCGATGGCAATCCGCTCACCTATTCCATTGTGAGCAGTCAAGGCGTTGCAGCCACCTTCAACCCCGGTGATCAGACCTATGCGTTACAACCTGTGAGTGATTTCTTTGGTAACGCTAGTGTGGTGATTCAAGTCTGCGATGGCAATTCATCTTGCACTAATGATACACTCATCATCGACATTCAACCTGTGAACGATGCGCCGATAGTGAGTGATATTGATGTCTTCACGTTTGTGAACATTCCGGCGGAAGGAGAACTGATAGGTTTTGTTTCCGATGTGGATGACATCTCGTTCACAGCAATGGCAGCTAATAATGCACTAGGTAATCTCACCATTGATTCGGCTCTTCATTTCAGCTACATACCTGCACAAGACTTCGTTGGTATCAACAGCATTGAAATTACGATTTGTGATTCATCAGGCTTATGCGACACCGCTCTCTTCCTGATTCAAGTCTATCCGCCTAACCAGGCTCCACAAGCAACAGGCGGTTCGTTTGAGATGTGTCAGGCGCAATCCTTCACCATACCGATTGCCACGCTAGTTTCAGACGATGCCCAGAGCGCAGCGGAATTGAGTTATTTATTCAGCGCTTCTGCACCTGCTCAAATTACGCTAGGCTCTCCGGCCAATGAAGTGATTGTTTCTCCTTCATCTCTTTATTCAGGCCTGATGACTATCGACATGATTGTATGTGACAACGCCTCACCGGCTTTGTGTGACACTGCGCAGTATGAGATCGAAGTGGTTCCTGCATTCACTCCTGAAATCACGGGCGCAATCATCAACGCTGTCAGTTGCCATGGTGCGAATGACGGTTCAATCATCATCAATAGCACCACAGACATCAACAGCACGACTTTCCAATGGAGTAATGGCAGCGAAGGCAACGCACTCACTGCCCTGGCCCCCGGTGATTATGCGGTTACCATGATCAGCAACACGCCATGCAGTTTGCAAGGGTCAGCAGCCTTCTCCATAAGCGAACCTGACGCACTGGAAGCTACTTTCAGTGCCACCAATATTTCAGCCGGAGCAAACGGGTCAATCGAAGTGATTATTTCCGGCGGAACCGCACCTTACAGTGTTAACTGGACGGGGCCCAACGGCTTTACTGCTGCTACCAATTCACTTATTGGCCTTAGCGCCGATGGCATGTACCTGGCGTCAATCACCGACGCCAATGATTGCACGACAGGCCTGGAGGTGATGCTTACCTCGCGGGAGGAACAAGCGGTTCAATCATTTGGTGTTTACCCCAATCCGATTACAGAGAATAACTTGATTATAGAACTCACCGCAGCAATGCCACTTCCCTGCCCTTACATCATCACGGATTTGAGCGGAAAAGTGATTCAACAAGGGGCGATCACATCGAATCGTCAAACACTTGATGTATCGCAGTTAGCCGGTGGTTGTTACCTCATCAGCGTCAGTGAGCAAGTAGTGCGGCTCCTGCGCTACTAATGCGTTTGAGCGTTAGAATTGCCTTGTTGTGGTGGTGGACGTGGTGTATATTTGTGTGAACTGAAAAAATCGAACTCGAGCAACACGCTATGTGTTTTTCGGGTCATATAAACGACCTCATAGTGCTATGCGAAATTCTTATTACGCCCTCAGTGCTTTCGTTCTACTGGCATTGCTAACCTCTTTTGGCAATGCGCAAGTTGTAGCCAACAACGATGACTTTTTAGTGAATGAAAACGAACCCTATACGGATTCATTCATTTACAACGACCAGTTGCCTGCCGGACAAACCCCTGTTTACAGCATAATTGAAGGCCCACAATTTGGCACTATCAATTTACAGAGCAATGGAACCTTCACATACAATCCTCCGCTCAATCAATACTACATCCGTGACAGCGTCTACTATCAAGTATGCGTGGGCAATGCGTGTGATATAGCCGGAGCAGAGTTCTATGTCATCTTCCGCAACACTTCACCTTTTGCCGGGGCTGATTATTTCATGGTTGAAATGAATTCCACGCGTGTCGGGAATGTAACAGCGAACGACGGTGACCCTGATTCCCTGACAGATCCTATCAGCACAGAATTAGAATGGGTGAAACTGAATAATCCAACAAACGGCATTGTCACATCATTCGACATTTTCGGGAATTTCACATACGTACCCAACACCGGATTTATGGGTAGTGATTCCTTTCAGTACTACGTAGTCGATCACTGCGGCTTGTATCAGATTGCTACCGTTTATCTAACCGTTACCGCTCCCAACCAAAGCCCAACAGCCAGCAATCAGACTGTCAATTCACTTTCAGAAGATGTTGTCTACAGCGGATCCCTCAATGCGCTGGTATCCGATCCTGAAAACGATGCGATTACCTACAGCGTTTTTAGTCCGTCAGCCCATGGGCAAATAGCACTTGCTTCCGGCGGTTCTTACACGTTTACGCCAAATCCGAATTTCAACGGAACAACATCCTTTGTATTTAGCGCCTGTGACATTGTAGGGCAATGCGCCAATGGCACCATCACCCTGGTCGTCAATAATGTCGATAACGACCCACCCACCTTAGTCGATGATCTCAAAATAATGAACGAGGATAGCTCGGTCTCTATTAACGTGTCCACCAATGACAGTGATGACACCGGTACACTTACCTATTCTCTTTTCTCGAATGCGAGTCATGGGAATGCTACGCTGTTGCTTGCCACAGGTACATTCAGCTATACGCCTAACCCCAACTATTTCGGGTTTGACTCGTTTGTCATTCAGGCGTGCGATGGTGTGAACTGCTCAAACTCCATCGTGTATATGCAGGTCAACGGCATCAATGACGCACCGACCGGACAGCCCTATACACTTGTAACCTCAGAGGATGTTGCTGCTCAAGGTACAATCTCATTTATCGCAGATCCGGATCTGACCGCACTTGTTTTCACAACACCACAGGGCAATACCATACAAGGATTAACCATCAATTCAGATGGCAGTTACAGCTACAATCCTCCACTGAATTATTCCGGTACGCAATCCCTCACCGTCCAAGGCTGCGATGCACAAAACTCCTGTGCCAGTGGCGTCTTAACGATTCAGGTGAATGCTGTTAATGATCTGCCCGTTGTTACAAACAAGAGTTTTACTTTCATAGAAGATGCAGTATTCCAGGGAAACGTCAGCAATGGCAACTCTGACGTGGAAGGTTCAGCGTTAACATACAGTGCAAGCGGAACTCCCGTCGGTGGTTCCCTCAATCTCAACACTGACGGCAACTTCACCTACACGCCAAATGCGAACTGGTTCGGTAGCGAGTCCATCGCCATTCAAGTATGCGATAATCAAGGGGGATGTTCAACGCTTCAACTCAATCTTACCGTTAGTGCAGTGAATGACCTGCCAACGATGTCGAGTGCGACATTCACAACCAATGAAGATGTCGCTTTTACAGGCAACTTGAATACACTTGCTGCCGATATTGAGACAGCAGCACTCAACTTTACGATAACAACACCTCCTTCCAATGGGAATTTGAGCACTTCACCCAATGGTAGTTTCAGCTACACACCATCGGTAAATTTCTTCGGTACCGACATCGTAACTGTCAATGCATGCGACGCCGCGAATGCGTGTGTGAGCGCTACCATCACTTTCAACATTACTTCGGTCAATGATGTACCCGTGGCGCAGGACCGTTCAATCACCATGAATGAAGATGAAACAACAACCGGTAGTCTCATATTTTCGGATGCGGATCATTCTAGCCTTGTTGTAAGCGTAGTGCAATCCGCTCAAAACGGACAGTTTACTATCAATAACCAAGGTCAATTCAGCTACGCTCCGTCAGCTAATTTCTTCGGTTCCGAGACCATTACACTTTCGGTATGCGATGCCCTTAGTGCCTGTGATGCTGCCACTATTTCCTTCCAGGTAAATTCAGTTCAGGACAATCCTGTTGCTGCCAACGATATTGCCATCGCGGTGGAAGGCAATGATATTAGCGGCAACCTCAGTCTGAATGATACCGATGGTGACAACGACGCCCTCACCTACACCGCGCTGAATCAACCTTCACAAGGCGCATGGTCGCTGACCGGTAATGGCGCGTTTAGCTATACTCCAAGCACTGGTTTTTTGGGTGTTGAATCAGTAACCTATCGCGTGTGTGATATCACCAATCTCTGCGACTCGGCGACACTCACTATTAATGTAGTTACAGCAAACACAGCACCTTCAGCAATCAATAGTGCCTTCACGTTAACGGAAGACACTCCCCTGAGCGAATCACTCACCGCCTTCCTTACCGATGCAGAAGGTGGTTCATTCATCTACACAACGTTGATTGCACCGTCACACGGTAGTATTCAATGGTTATCGGGAAACACATTCATTTACACGCCACAACTCAACTACGCGGGAACGGATAACTTTACCTACCGTGTCTGCGATTCAGGCAATCTTTGCGCAGAGGCAAGTGTTTCTTTGGTTGTATCCGCTGTTAACGACGCGCCACTCTTAAATGGTGATGCGCTGCAAGTGGAAGAGGACTCTAGTTTGAATATCTCGATTGCCACTAACGACATCGAGGCTGAGGGAGAAGCGATTCAATACACCCTCACCGGCACGGCAAGCAATGGCACCATTAACTTGACGTCAACAGGAATTCTTTCCTACGTGCCCTTCGCTAATTTCTTTGGCACCGAGTCAGTGACTTACACCGCCTGCGACCCCAATAACAATTGTACAAATGGAATTCTTGCGCTGGAAGTTACACCGGTAAATGATGTTCCGGTAGCAGCCTCAGCCAACTATAGCACCGATGAGGATACGTCGTTAAATGGCTCACTCGCATTCTACGTTTCCGATTCAGAAAACGATGCATTGACCTATGTTTCGAACTCACCATCGCTGCAAATTAACAGCAACGGTGATTTTTCCTTCGTACCGGCGAATAACTTCTTTGGTGAAATAACAATCGACTACAGCGTTTGTGATGCTCCTGAAAGTTGTTCATCCGCATCAATCATCTTCACCGTGAATGCTATCAACGATGCGCCATTGGCCGCTGATGATGTTTTGAATATCGTAGAAGATGAATCTGTCGTCGTTGCATTATCCCTGAATGATTCAGACGTCGAAAATGAATCACTCCACTATTCGCTCATGGGCGCCTCAACACTTGGCGAAGTGAGTTTGTCCGATGACGGTTTGATGCAGTACATACCCATCGCTAACAGTTTCGGTGCAGAGGTACTCATGATTAACGTTTGTGATGAACAAGGAGCATGCTCGACAGCTGAAGTCATCATCGAAGTTGCTCCGGTCAATGATGCCCCCATAATTGAAACCATCATCATTCAAACCGAAGAAGAACTGGCCATTGACGGAAGCATAGCTGAATTAGTCACCGATATCGAAGGACAGGTGCTGAACTATCTTTCCATAGGCGTCTCAAGTCTTGGCGAGTTTACTTTGTTGACCGATGGCAGTTACGCTTTCGTACCAAACATGAATGCCTTCGGTAGCGAGGCGATTGCCTTTGAAGTATGCGATAGTGATGGCGCATGTTCATCCGGTAGCATATTGCTGGAAGTTTCTCCTATCAACGATACACCGCAGGCAGTTAGCGCACAAATCACCTTGTCCGAAGATTCAGCGACAGAAGGAAACTTCTTTGATTACAGCACGGATGAAGACAATGAAGAACTCTTCATTACCATCACAACGGATGTAGCAAATGGAACTTTGATTTACGATACTACCGGCTATTTTGTGTATGCGCCGCATGCGCATTTCTTTGGAATGGATACACTACACTACGCTGTGTGTGACGGCTCAGGGGCCTGCGCGCAAAGTGAACTCGTGTTCGAAGTGACTTTCGTAAACGACCTGCCCATTATCGTAGACGAAGGTGTCCAGCTCATTATCAATGAAAACTATTCAGGTTCTGTTGCGACCAATGACATCGAGCTCGATTTCGAACCATTGGTTTACACTGTGATTAACGACCAATCCGGAGGAACCTTCACCATGAATACCGACGGTTCATTCATCTATACTCCGGCAACGGATACTACCGGCTTATTCTTTGTGGAATACAGCGCATGCGATCCATGCAACGCTTGTTCTCAAGGTACCATTCAATTGTATGTAGTATCGCCAGAAGATGCCAATACACCGCCAAGTGCAACATCCCTCAGCACAAGCGTTTGTCAAGGAAGCAGCGTTGTCATCAACGTGTACAATCTGGTGAGCGATGCGCAAGATGCCTCGGGGACTTTACAGCTTTCCTTTGGAACCGTAAACAGTGGCAGCTACCAACTTGATCCGGAGACGCAGGAGCTCGTGTATCATGCGGGCTCCTTTGCAAGTGGTCAGGTGGTTATCCCCTACTATGTCTGTGATAACGGAATCATCAGCATGTGTGATACTGCAGCTTTGACTATTGACATTCTTCCCGCAAGCGGAATTTCTATTACTGATTTAGACGCATCAGTCGTTAGCTGTTTTGGCGCGGCTGATGGCAGCATTGCGCTGCAGGCCGAGGGATTAGGTCAGCTAACATACACCTGGAGCAATGGACTTGAAGGATCGGCAATTGCTAATCTCAACGGAGGTGTCTATTCTGTAGTCATAAGTTCAGATGAAGCATGCGTTGCCTCTCAAAGTGCAGAATTCACCATCACCGAACCTCAGCAACTCACGGCAACATCAGGCATCAGCGATATCAATGGCGATGGTATTGGTGCCGGCGACGTAATCGAGTTGAGTATTGACGGTGGTTTCGGTGCATATGCTATTGATTGGCAGACCTCCTTTGGAACAACCGGCAATGGAACTGATTTCATCATTGCTCAAGATGGTGGCTATGCTTATATCATTACCGATGCAAACGGTTGTTCGATAGAAGGCAATGTGGCCATCACATCAGTGAACTCAATCGACGCCGCAGGATTATTATCCATCTACCCGAACCCTATCGGAGCAAATCAACAGATTACGATTCAGAGTTCAAAAACCATGGAATTCCTATCGATTCACGATGCCAGGGGACGCTTGATTGCAAGCTATCAACCTTATGGCAATTCCATAACCGTGGAAACTACATCGTGGTCAACAGGGTTGTACCATTACGCAGTTCGAGTTGATGGTCGCAACTACACCGGCACAATTGTAAAGCAATAAATCTACTTGCTGAGATAAAGATTGCGCTCGTTGTATATCTGGCGGAAGAATGGATCACGCAGGTCTTTGATGAAGCGTATAGCCTCACCCGTGCTCTTCATTTCAGGGCCTAGTTCCTTCTTGACCTCCGGGAATTTTTCATAGCTGAAGACCGGTATCTTGATAGCATAGCCATTCTTCTTCGGCGAAAATTTGAAGTCCCGCACCTTATTGACGCCAAGCATCACCTTGGTTGCATAATTTACATACGGCTCATCGTATGCTTTCGCGATGAAGGGCACCGTGCGCGATGCGCGAGGATTGGCTTCAATGATGTACACCACGTCATCCTTAATCGCAAACTGAATATTGATTAAACCGACTGTGTTGAGTGCTTTAGCAATAGTGCGCGTGTGTTCTTCAATTTGAGTGATAAGGAAATCACCAAGGTTAAACGGAGGCAGCACAGCATAGGAATCACCACTATGAATACCGGCCGGTTCAATGTGCTGCATGATACCAATAATGTAAACGTCCTCTCCATCACAAATGGCATCTGCCTCTGCTTCGATAGCGCCTTCCAAGAAATGATCAAGTAGAATCTTGTTGTCGGGCATGTCGTTGAGGATATTCACCACGTGCTGCTCCAGTTCGGACTCATTAATCACAATCTTCATCTTCTGTCCACCCAACACGTAGCTCGGACGCACAAGCAGAGGGAATCCCAATTCACGTGATAATTCAATGGCCTGCTCGGCACTTTCGACCACACCAAACTTCGGATACGGAATGTTGTTTTCTTTCAAAAGCGTTGAAAAGCTTCCGCGATCTTCCGCTAAATCGAGCGATTTAAAGTCGGTACCGATAATCTTGATGCCATACTTATCCAGTTTTTCAGCGAGCTTCAACGCTGTTTGTCCGCCAAGCTGCACGATAACTCCCTCGGGCTTTTCATGCTGAATGATATCATAGATGTGCTCCCAGAACACAGGCTCGAAGTAGAGCTTATCTGCTGTATCGAAGTCCGTTGAAACGGTTTCCGGATTGCAGTTAATCATGATGGTTTCGTAACCGGCCTCGCGCGCAGCAAGCACTCCGTGAACGCAGGAATAATCAAACTCGATTCCCTGACCGATACGATTCGGACCGCTTCCCAGCACGACCACTTTCTTACGGTCGCCGGATACGCTTTCATTCTCTTGCTCGAAGGTGCTGTAGTAATAGGGAGTCTTCGCTTCGAATTCAGCGGCGCAGGTATCAACCAATTTGTATACGCGCTTAATCCCCATTTCATTACGCTTCTTATACACTTCGCTTTCCAGGCAGCGCAGCAGGTGCGCCACTTGTCGATCTGCATATCCTTTTTGTTTTGCTTCAAAAAGCAAATCCTTTGAAATAGACTGAATGTCGAATTTTTCGATGCGGCGCTCAGTCGCAATCATGTCCTCAATTTGACGCAAGAACCACGCATCAATGCGAGTCTTTTCCTGAATGGTTTTGAACGGAATTCCCAACTTCATGGCATCATAAACATGAAACAAGCGGTTCCAACTGGCCTTCTCCAGAGAATGCAACAGCTGCGCTTGATCGCGCAATTCCCTGCCATCGGCGCCTAATCCATTGCGCTTAATTTCCAGCGACTGACAAGCCTTTTGCAGCGCTTCCTGAAAGCTTCGGCCGATGCCCATTACTTCGCCTACGCTTTTCATCTGCAATCCCAATTCGCGATTGCTACCGGGAAACTTGTCGAAATTCCAGCGCGGTATTTTCACAATCACATAATCGAGTGTTGGTTCAAAAAACGCTGAAGTTGATTTCGTGATTTGATTCTTCAACTCATCCAAATGATAGCCAATGGCCAGCTTCGAGGCAATCTTAGCGATAGGATAGCCCGTTGCTTTACTGGCCAGCGCTGATGAGCGGCTTACACGTGGGTTAATTTCAATGGCGATGATATCTTCACGCTCATCCGGACTCACGGCAAACTGCACATTACATCCTCCGGCGAAATTACCAATGGCGCGCATCATGCGAATCGCCATATCACGCATCTTCTGATAGGTCGTATCGGAAAGCGTCATGGCGGGCGCTACCGTGATGCTATCACCCGTGTGAATACCAATAGGGTCAAAATTCTCAATGGAGCAAATGATGGTGACGTTATCGTTGGCATCGCGCAGCAATTCCAACTCAAATTCTTTCCAACCCATCAGCGCCTTATCAATCATCACTTCGTGAATGGGTGAAAGGTGCAATCCGCGATCGAGTAGCTTATCAAACTCCGACTGCTGATACACCAAGGCTGCGCCGCTTCCGCCGAGCGTGTAGGAAGGGCGAATACACAATGGAAAGCCAAACTCCTGCGCGATTTCCTTTCCTTCCAAAAAACTCTTAGCAGTGCGCTGTGGTGCCATAGGCACATTAATCTCACCCATCAAGCGTCGAAAAGCTTCGCGGTTCTCGGTGATTTCGATGGCCTTGGTATCCACACCTACCATGCGCACACCATACTCTTCCCAGACTCCCATCTCCTCGCATTGGATGGCAAGGTTCAAAGCAGTTTGTCCGCCCATGGTCGGCAGCACCGCATCAATCTTGTGTTCGGCGAGAATCTGCAGGATGCTTGAGGGCTCCAATGGCAGCAGATAAACGTTATCGGCCACGACCTTATCGGTCATGATAGTTGCCGGATTGCTGTTGATGAGTGTAACGGTGATTCCTTCTTCGCGCAGTGAGCGGGCTGCTTGAGAGCCGCTGTAATCAAATTCACACGCTTGACCGATAACGATGGGCCCTGAACCGATAATCAGGACGGACTGGATGGAGTTGTCTTTGGGCATTTTTTTTTTATCTGACCGCTTCGATCAGGTAAACAAAAATGATTTTTTCGAGGATTGCGGCGCGAAGATAGGTTGAAGAAACGCCTTGATTCTTGTCAGGTTTCAAACAACTGTGGAAAACCGCTCAACTCCGCGCCAATTCGTCCTTCCACTATCTTTGAGCGCTTCCAACGGCCCACCATGCGCATCCTCATTATCGATAATTTCGACAGCTTCACGTACAATCTTCACCATTATCTCAGCGATATCGTGCAAGGTTCCGTGGACGTCTTGCGCAACAATGCCATTACGCTCGAACAAATCGCCGATTATGATGGCGTGGTGCTGTCTCCCGGACCCGGATTACCTCAAGACGCCGGGATTACCCTTGATGTAATCCACCATTGGGGAAACCAAAAGCGGATACTCGGTGTCTGCCTCGGTCATCAGGCCATTGGTGTGGCCTACAACAGCCCGCTTCACAATTTGTCCACTGTATTTCATGGACTGAGTGAACCCATGCACCTGACTTCGACAGATTATTTATTGGATGGAATCAGTTCGCCTTGTCAGGTTGGCCGTTATCATTCCTGGGTAATTCAGCGCGAGACGCTTTCATCTGAACTCGAAATTCTGGCGGAGGACAATGCCGGTGAAATCATGGCGATTCGACACAAAACCCTCGATATTCGTGGAGTTCAGTTTCATCCCGAAAGCATCATGACCGCTGAAGGTTACCGCATGCTCAAAAACTGGGTCAATGGCAAATAGAGAGAATGGAAGCATGCTTCTGCAGGTAGGCGAACTATCGCTGGAATACCGTTGTTACGGTTCCGGAAATCGCGTGGTGATTTGCCTGCATGGCTTTGGCCGTGAAGCTTCGGATTTCGAGGTATTTGTTCCAATCATCGAGTCCGACACCAGGCTGATTGCGGTCAATCTGATGTTTCATGGAAACAGTCATTTTCCGCAATCACGCTTAAGTAAAAGCCCGCTCGAAGCCGAAGAATGGTGCAATCTCATCCAAACCCTTTGCGCAGAAGTCGGTTGCTCGCGTTTTCATTTGGTGGGATACAGTATGGGTGGCCGTCTCGCCATGATGCTCATGCAACACATGCCCGAGCGGATTGAATCGCTTACACTGTTAGCTCCTGATGGCATGAAGATCAATCTGCTTTATCGGTTCGTGAGTGAAACGAAACTGGGGCGCATGCTTTATCGCTCGATTATTCGCAATCCCAACTGGATTTTGCGAACGGCAGATGTGTTGAAGAAGATGCACATCCTGCATCAAAACATCCATCGCTTTGTTTATCTGCAGCTTGAAACAGAAGCAAAGCGTAAACTCGTCTACAACGTGTGGCTCGCCCACCGCAAACTATTCCCTGACTTGCGCCGGGTCGCTGCTCAAGCGGAAAGCAACAGCATTCCGTGCTTGCTAGTTTTTGGTAAATACGACGCCATCATACCCCCTCGATTGGCCAACAAACTCATGCGTCATTTTCGCAACAAACCGGCGCTCCTTCTTCCTGAGGCGGGACATCGTCTGATCAACAAAGAAACAGTTGAGCTCCTGAAACAACAGGATCTCGGTTGGATACAACACAGGCGTTGATTCCAACACATTTTCACTTGTGTTCAACCGTCGATTGGTTTAAACTTGCACCTCCTATTTTGTATGCCGCATTCATGAAAAATTGCCAGTTCCAACCGGAACACATTTTTATACGAATCTGATGATTGATCCGAGCGCTGAAACTCAGCGCATCGCTTTCATTCAATCACGTTAAATCAGCTTTCGTTTATCATGAAAACAAAATACATCGACCTGGTAGAACAAACCTTTGAGTGGCCCCAGGAAGAATTTCAACTAGAAAAAGACAACTTGCTCTTTCACGGCATTCCACTGATGGAATTGGTGGAGAAATATGGTTCTCCACTGAAGTTCACTTATCTGCCGAAAATCAGTCAGAACATCAAGCGCGCCAAGGAGTGGTTTCGCATCGCCCGCAACGAAGTGGGATACGAAGGTGATTACCACTACTGCTATTGCACCAAGAGTTCGCACTTCCGCTATGTGCTGGAGGAGGCACTCAAGAACAACATTCACATTGAGACTTCGTCGGCATACGACATTGATCTCATTCGTCGACTGGGTACGTTGGGTAAAATCAATAAGACGCAGCGCATCATCTGCAACGGTTTCAAAAAAGATGAGTACGTCAAGCGCATTTTCGATTTACATGCCGACGGGTATAAAGACATCATCTCGGTAATTGACAACAAATACGAGTTTCAGAAATTCGAAGAGCTGGTGACTGAACCGATGAACATCGGCATTCGTATCGCCAGTGAGGAGGAACCGAAATTCGAATTTTATACTTCGAGATTGGGTATCGGATACCGTGAGATTGTGCGTTTCTACAAGAAATCCATACACGACAATCCGCATCTGAATTTGAAGATGCTGCACTTCTTCATCAATTCCGGAATTAAAGACACAAGTTATTATTGGAATGAATTGATCAAGTGTTTGAAGGTGTATTGCGAGTTGCGTGAAATCTGTCCAACGGTGGATAGCCTGAACATCGGCGGTGGTTTCCCCATCAAAAATTCACTCGCGTATTCTTTCGACTACCAATACATGGTCACCGAGATTTTGCGTCAAGTGAAAAACGCTTGCGATGATGCAGGTGTTCCTGTGCCTCACATCTACACCGAATTCGGATCGTTCACCGTGGGCGAAAGCGGCGGAGCGATTTACAAAATCCTCTACCAAAAAGAACAGAACGACCGTGAAAAGTGGAACATGATTGACTCGTCTTTCATGACGACATTGCCTGACAGCTGGGCCATCAACAAGCGCTTCATCATGCTTCCGGTCAACAACTGGAATGAAAACTACGAGCGTGTGTTTTTGGGGGGATTAACCTGCGACAGCGATGACTATTACAATTCCGAACAGCACACCAACGCTATTTACTTGCCGAAATATTATCCCGACCAGGACCAGTACATTGGATTTTTCAATACGGGAGCCTACCAAGATACACTCGGTGGATTCGGAGGCATTCATCACTGTCTGATGCCGCAACCAAAGCATGTTCTGATTGATCGCGACAGCAAAGGCAAGTTGAAATACAAGCTTTGGGCACCGGAGCAGAAGCCAAAAGATGTGCTGGAGATTTTAGGTTACTACGACTAATTATCCATTCTCGTTCATGAAACTCTTCACCTTTTCCAAAGGCGTCAACGCATCGGTGCTGCTCATCATTTTGGTGAGTTTGCGCAAGAGTTTCATTGCGCTCATCAACCAGTTTGATCCACCGGAAAAGTTTGCCAATACGCTTTATCACGCGCTGGTTGCATTTCTGGCTATAGAAGCAGTGCGTCTGATGACCATTGCCTTCTACCGTCCGCAAGGCGGAGTGAAGAAGGACAACTTCACTACCGGTATTTCGCAAATTGCGAGGATCGTTTATTCTCTGCTATTTGCGGTGTTGGTCATGTCGCTGTTCAGCATCAGCGTTAAAGAAGCCATCACCACTCTTAGCCTGCTTGCAGCTGCGCTTGTGCTGATCACCAAAGACTATATCTCCAACCTTATCAACGGCATGTACATGACCTTTGCGCGAATCGTGAACATTGGCGATACCGTGAAGATTGCGGAGAGCAAAGGCAAAATCATCGACATTACGCTTTCGAATGTGCACCTGTTAAATGAGGATGACGACATCGTGTACATACCGAACAACAATGTTTTCGCCAGTCAGATCATCAACTACACTCGTCGCGAACTCAAAAAGAGCAGCATTGATTTTGAGCTCGACGTCAATTACATTGACCAACTCGAGAAACTTGAACGCGAAATCATCTTCGCTCTAAAAGACCAGCATGAGTTAATTCTGCAGGAAAGCATGGTGCTGAAAGTGAACAGCATCAAGCATGATTACTGCGGATTCAAGTTTCAATACATTCTGAACGACCCACTTAACAAGGAACATGACAACCGTATCCGTCGTCAGGTAATCGCCTATGTCATGCGCCTGGTGATGCAATCCAAAGGTCGTCGCTAAGGTCAATTCCAACTCTTTTCGGATATTCTCAAAAAAAATGCGCAAATCCGCATTGATTTTTCCATTTTTGCCGCGGAAAATTCGAGAGCATTCTTCTCTGTTCTCCGCCATACACGATGAGTAAATACAGTTCTATACGTGATTTCATGCAGGTCAATTACCTGCACTTCAACGCAGCCGCTATGGTCGATGCGGCCAAAGGCTATGAGCAACACCTGCTGGAAGGCGGTAAAATGATGATCACGCTTGCCGGCGCAATGTCGACGGCGGAGATGGGTATTTCGCTGGCCGAGATGATTCGTCAGGGTAAAGTGGATATCATTTCCTGCACGGGCGCTAACCTCGAAGAGGATCTCATGAACCTGGTTGCGCACAATCATTACGAGCGCGTGCCGAACTACCGTGACCTCACACCACAGCAGGAGTGGGACTTGTTGGAACGCGGTTTAAATCGCGTGACTGACACCTGCATTCCGGAGGAAGAAGCATTCCGCCGCCTGCAGAAGCACATTCACGCACTTTGGAAAGACGCCAACGATAAAGGTGAGCGTTTTTTCCCACACGAATACATGTATAAGATGCTGCTCAGCGGCGTATTGGAACAATACTACCAAATCGACCCCAAGAACTCATGGATGTTGGCAGCCGCCGAACGCAATCTGCCGATTATCGTTCCGGGTTGGGAAGACAGCACAATGGGAAACATTTTCGCCAGCTATTGCATAAAAGGAGAAATCAACCCTTCAACCATGAAGAGCGGGATTGAATACATGACCTGGCTGGCCAAGTGGTACATCGATAACTCAGCCGGTAAAGGCGTAGGATTTTTCCAGATTGGCGGAGGTATCGCGGGAGACTTCCCTATTTGTGTCGTTCCCATGCTGTATCAGGACATGGAGATGCATGACATCCCTTTCTGGAGCTACTTCTGTCAAATCAGCGACAGCACAACAAGCTACGGCAGTTATAGCGGTGCGGTGCCGAATGAAAAGATTACTTGGGGTAAACTGGACATCACTACACCAAAATTTATTGTGGAAAGTGATGCAACTATTGTTGCGCCCCTCATATTTGCATGGATATTAAATCAATAAAAAAATAACATCATCGGTTATGGCTGCACCCATTAAAAGAGTCATCAAAGATTACAACACGCTCTCGAAAGAGCACATTGATTTGATCAACGAACATTATCCGAACGGGTTCGAAAATGAGAACCTTGTTTCGTTTGTTACACCCAAGGGCCAGTTTATCAAGGCACTTGAGGTGCGCACTGAAGACACGATTTATCTTTTCAAGATTGACAAAAACATGAAGGTCGATGATGAAGAGAATCAGGAAAATGAAGGCGCAGCAATGTCTGAGTTTGAAAGCTTCAAAGGAGGCTCGGATGAAGACGGACTGGAAGACATGGATGACTCCGACGATGACGGAGACGACGACATGGTCGAAGATGACGGCGGTGGTGATGATGATGAAGACTGATTCGCAACGAATTCAACAATAATCAAAAAGCTACTTTCGAGTAGCTTTTTTTATTTCCCTCCTGTGACGAAAAGTGAGCAAGTGTAATGCTTTTGCTGACCGGTTACCCGAAGAGCATAAATGCCGCGAGGCAAATCATGGACAGGTATAGATGTTACATTGATCCAGCTGCTGACACGCTGTCCAAGTCCATCAAAGAGCTCCACAGTTAGAATTTTATCATCCGATGGGATAACGAGTGTTGCTATGTCGTTTGTCGGATTAGGATACACGTTGAATTCCGTTGCATGCACGCTTAACTCAGGTTGCTCAGGCTGGAAATAGCCGGGCATCTTGTCCTGGTCTTCATTTCCCGGATCCAGAAAACTTTGCACGTTATTCCAAATTTCATCCAACAGCACAAATCGGTCAATTCCTCCATTGCCGCCGCAATGCGCACTGCCTCCTTTGAAGAACCCAAGCAGATTTCCTTCATGATCAAACAACGGTGCACCCAAACTGCCCGTTGCGGTTTGTCCACTTTGTGGTGAAGCGAGCCCTTGCGTCCAAACACCCGAATGCATCACCGGTATGAAAGCACCTGAATACGTTGTCAGACTTTGTGGTAAGCCCCTGGCATGTTGCATACAGTAATAACCTCCGTTAGAACTCTCATTCAAACGCCAACCTGAATAGAAGGCTTGCCAGTCATTACGGGGTTGTTTCGCTAACTGCAACAATGCAGCATCGGTGTTCGAGTCATTCATCAAAACCGTCGCACCACATATCGTGCGTAAATCGCACGATCCGGAGGACTGCAAACAGCCTATCCCTGTTACATCAAATTGAAAAACGTATGACGAAGGATTGCCAATGAGCGCTTCCGAAGAAATAAGCACATACGGTGTTCCATCATTTGCAGAATTGTTGACCAGCACTCCCGTTGCGTAGCGCTGACCATAATCGAGGAGCACCCGAATTACAGATGCCGAAGCATTGCGCAGTGCCGGGCTGAGCTGAGCGGGAGCAAGTAACTCAAGACATGCCGATGTTTGATTCAAATCCTGTGACGGATTCCTGTATGAGCCGGCGACGTGTGTGATTCTAAAATCACTTTGCCCCCGAAACTCATTGGGCTCGTAGTATTCAGCGAAAATTTTTTGTCCCTTAATGTGCGGCAGTCCGAGTTCACCCGTTCGGTTATCTTCATCAGTAATTGGACCCAAATAATCCAGACGGTCATCGGAGTACACGTACAATTTTCCACCCTTCGGCAACTGAAGGTTTTCAAGCGTAATGGCCACCGAATGCGCCTCTTCGAATTCAATTCCCAATAGCCAAAGTCTATCGCCGTTCGGTAAGTTGATCCATGTACCAATGTTATTCAGATTCCAATCGACCTCACGCGCATAGGCAAATCGAAAGGGAACTGAGCGGTCGTCATCGATGGCGGCATCTTCACCCAGAAGAGCTTCTACATCAACCTGAGCAATGTTCTGATTATCGGGATTGACCGTAAGGTTTTGTGACCAGGAAACAGGGGTACCCACACGCTCGAGCTGCCCTTGCGCCTGAAGAAAGCACAGAACCACAACGAATATGAGTGCACTGATTCGCATAGAAAAAATAGTCTTGGTCAACCTTCTGAACACTAAGGTAGTCAATAATACGAAAGAAATGTCATCGTATTTCTAAATACCCTTTTCTAATTTCGACCAACAGACTTTTAACCGACGGCACCCATGAAAAAAACACTACTCCTTCTGGCTATATTATCCGGCCAAGTCAACACCTTCGCTCAAGATTGCGTTGATTCCTCACTCATCGATTTAACTGCGGCTTGTCCACTCATCTGGGCTCCTGTTTGCGGCTGCAATGGCGTTACTTACGGCAACGATTGCGAGGCCGAATATTATGGCGGTGTCACCTCCTATACTCCCGGCGAATGCGTCTCAGGAGGATGTATGGACATGAGCGGACTGGATTTCGGGATGTGCGATATGTTTTTGGGTTACACCTGGCTCGGCGGAACGTGCGGTCCCGTGAGCGGCTGTGGTTACATTATCGATAATATCGACTACTCCCCGAATTTTTATCAATCAGCATGGGACTGCCAACAGCAGTGTGGCTCTCCGGAGACCGACTGCATCAATCAAGGTCAAATTGAGCAAGGTTATTTGGTCGACTGTGCACCAACAGTGGATCCCGTTTGTGGCTGTGATGGAGTAACCTATAGCAACTCCTGTATGGCTTATTATTATGGTGGGGTCACAACATTCCGCTTGGGTTCCTGCGATACAGCGGCCTGTCGTGTGATTCCCATTTCAACCCAATTCGGCGAATGCGCCATGCCATTAGGCTGGGCCCGCTATGAAACCGGCTGCATGATGATTAGCGGATGCTCCTATATAGGCAGCAATGGTTTCAATTACAGCGAGCTGATTTTCACTTCTGAGGATGATTGTTTAGCCGGTTGTTCCTTTACTCAGGTGTGTATCGACACTGCACTCATTGATCCCGATGTAATGTGCCCGACGGTAATTGATCCCGTTTGCGGCTGTGATGGTGTTACCTATAACAACTCGTGCGAGGCCACCAATTGGTTTGGTGTCACTAACTACACCGCTGGTCCGTGTGGATTAGATGTGGACCAATTCGGAAGCACCCAATGGAGCGCTTATCCCAACCCATTCGAACAAGAACTCACCCTGAATTTCACTACACGACTTCCACAAGAAGTGCGTATTTACAATACCACCGGTCAGTTGATAGCTGACCTGCGTCCAACGAGTTCAAATCTTCAATTGGAAACTTCGCAATGGCAAAATGGCGCTTACGTAATTGTGGCTAGTTACAGCGGAGGCGCTTCCCTGAAAACGATTGTCATCAAGGCCGATTAACGTCTAGTGCTCTTTGAGAGCGTCGAGCACATCGATGACAGAAGGATACGTATTGGCCATGACGATGTCCCATTCATTGGAAGCCATCCAACGCACATCGGTGATTCCCTCTTCGAGTTGAGGTCGTGGCGTGGTGTTGCCTTTGTATCGCATGAGATACCATGCTGTCGACTTCAACACCGGCTCACCATTGAGCACGTAGGTATGGTAGGTGGATAGCAATAGAGGTCCCAACTCCAAAGGCATAATAGAGCACTCTTCCTCTACTTCGCGCAAGGCGGCGGTATCCTGAGCTTCACCGGCTTCTATTTTTCCTTTAGGCAAGTCCCATTTATCCAATCGGTAAATGAAAAGTACCTCATTACGTTCGTTAATCACTACCCCGCCCGCCGCGGCAATCGGTAGAAATTGCTCCTCAAAAAAACGCCACGACTCTTCCACGTCTTTGCAGCGCACATGCACAGCTCTGGCGCCGCGCGTGATTGCATTTTCTATCCACGCTGCATCTGACTTGCCTTGGGATACGATTACCTCAAGACCAAAGGTCGCGTTCGGTTGCGTCTCCATGTCGGTGAAAACTACAGGACGATTCGCAAAATAAACTTTATACTTTTGAGCCATGATTACCTCCGAACGTGCGCTAAAAGTAGCGGAATTCCTGCTTCAAATTAAAGCGATTCAATTAAGTCCTGAGAACCCGTTCACCTGGGCATCCGGATTGAAATCACCGATCTATTGTGATAACCGCAAAACACTATCCTATCCGGAAGTGCGTGCCTTCATTCGCGATGCTTTTGTAGCAACTATCCGCGAATCATACGGAGAGCCTGAAGTTATTGCAGGCGTTGCTACCGGCGGTATTGCCATTGGTGCCTTGGTTGCAGAAGCTATGAACCTGCCTTTTATCTACGTTCGCAGTGAACCCAAAAAACACGGACTCGGTAATCAAGTAGAAGGCGTTTTTCAGGCGGGCCAACGAGTAGTGGTAATTGAAGATTTGATCTCCACAGGTTCAAGCAGTCTAAACGCTGTAGCAGCTTTACGCGAACAACAAGCCGATATCATTGGGATGGTAGCCATCTTCACCTATGGCTTTGAAAAAGCAAAGAACAATTTTGAAACGGCCAATTGTCCGCTTCAAACATTGAGCAATTACAGCGCGATGCTCGAACAGGCCGTCAACTCGAAGTATGTTTCACCCGCACAACAGCAAGCCTTGCAAAGCTGGTCAGCAAGTCCGGAGGCTTGGAGTGAGCAATTTCAAACCACACACTCCTAAACCACTCCGCCATGACACACATCGAAAGTGAATCAACCACCGTGCAATCGCCCATCGCGGAAGTACATACCTTTTTGAGCAACATGCACAACATTGAAAAATTGTTACCGGAAGGCAAATACAGCGACTGGAAATCGAGCGAACAAAACTGCAGTTTCAAAATCCAGAACGCCTATACCATAGGATTGGAAATCACCGATAGCAAACCACACAACGAGATCACGTATTCCAGTACTGCAGGATCACCCTTTCCATTCACACTGAAAGTTCAGCTCAACGAAACCGGATCAGCAACGCAAGGCAAACTCATTTGTGATGCGCAAATCAATCCTTTTTTGGAAATGATGGTCAAAGGCCCGTTGAAGAACCTCTTCGACTACATGGCCGGCAGATTACCGGCAGCCATGGGTGTTTAATTATCGGGGAACCCCAAACTTCCAAGTGCTCCAGGTCGAGCGCATCGTGTCGGTAGGTTCTGCTATGCGTTCACAGCGGTATTTTTTAAACCAAACCTCGCCGTCAGGTTGGACGACCACACTCAGACGGCGGCCCTTACGTAAGATAGACAACTTGCACACCTCACTCTGCATGCGTAACAGGTGCTGAAAATTCTTATAAGGAGCGACATCGCAAACAGCAACAATTTCATCGCCATACCACAATCCTGCGCGATCAGCCGGTGAGCCGGGAACAACAGCCGTGACTGTCACTTTCTGATTCGATTCATCCACACTTAATCCGCATGTTGACTCGGCATACTTTGAAGATGGTGTGGCAACCAAAGTGACGCCTGCTTGTGACAAAGCATCGGCAAGGAAGGGGGCATAATCTGCGGTTCCATCCACAAGGTTATCCCACACATCATTCAGCATTCCTTGACTAAATCGATCCAGCAACGCGCGATAATCCGACTTCGAATAACCGATTCGCTTCTTTCCGAAATCATCATAGAGCGTGCGCATGACATGATCTAATGATAAACGGTGCGCGTTGGCTTGCATGATTCGAAGATCACAGATTAAGGCAATTAGAAAGCCCTCATTGTAGATAGAAACCTTTCGCCAGGGAATGCCTGCCACGTAGCCATCGAGCCAGGTATCCCAACTGCTTTCCGCTACAGATAAATTGAGTCGACCGTGATTGGTGAAATGATCCTGCACATGTTCTGCGACCATCACCAGCCATTCGTCATCACTGATAGCACCGCTTCGCCACAGCAACATATCGCCATAGTAAGTTGTTACACCTTCGTAAACAAATCCGGACTCTGAATAATTTTCTTTGGTGAAATCATAGGGCATCATTTCAACGGGACGAATGTTCTTCACGTTCCAGGTGTGAAACAACTCGTGACAGCTGATGCCCAGCAAATCCTTGAACAAATGATCTTGCTGGAAATCCGCAGCCGGTCCCATAGCGATGACTGTACTGTTCGAATGCTCGACGCCGTGGCGCAAAAAATGAGGCACGAAGTGAAAAAGAAAATGATACTCCTTGCAAGGGATGTCAACAAAAATATCGAATTGACATTTGGTGAAAGCAGCAAACTCATTGAGTAATGCAGCCTCATCCAACTTCACCTCGCCTTGAATCCAGAGATGAAACGTAACACCTTGTACATGATAATCCAGCTTACGCAATGACGCGCTCGCGATGAAAGGGCAATCTGCAAGCTCATCAAAATTCGAAGCCGTTAAGACATGACCGGGCTCTTGATGCAGTCCGCAAGCCAAGCGAAAGTTTTCCGGTAAATTCAATTGAACGCGGAACGGCAACTCCGGTTTTTCCGCATCATAGAAAAAACAATTGACCGGATTTATATAGAGTTGCTCTTCATCCAGAAAACTTGACCCTGCATTGAGTTCGGCGGCGTAATAGTGATAGCTAATGACAACTTTGGATGCACCATTCGTTTCAACAATCCACAAGTCCTTGGTTGCTTTTCGGAAGGATAAAGCCTTGCCATTTTCATCCGCAGCCGCCCACTTCAAAATGTTTTTCGCAAAGTTGCCTAACTCATAACGACCGGGCCTCCACGAAGGCAGTTGCAACGACAATGCACTCCTTCCGTGTGTTTCGAACTCTGCACGAAACTGAATGAAATGCCGATGTGGATGTTCAATCCCAACTGAATAATGGATCATTGGCGAGGAGCGATGGATTCAACAATGGGTGTTCCTGTACAGGCATCGGGCAATGCAAACCCGGCAATCATGCTCACTGTTGGAGCAATATCGGCGATGGTTGTTCGCTCGAACGTTTCTCCCTTACGAACACCCGCACCAAAGAAAATCGCCGGCACATGTGTATCGTAGGTATATGGAGAGCCGTGCGTCGTGCCTGTCATGCCGTACTCGATGTAGCCGGGCTTGAGCGTGTAAATCACATCACCGGATCGAGCGCTGTCGAAGCCATTTTGCACCATCGACTTGATTGCATCACCACCGCGAAACTGGTTCAAATCAGAAGCTGTGAACGCCTGATGTACTTCCGGAAAATCGAGCGCCAGTGTAGCCACTTCATACTGAATTTCCTTCAGACTTAATTTCTTGGATTGAATCAATGCGCGATTGAGAAAAATATTCTGGTTGCTTTCATTTAAAATCCAATCGCCCTGGCCGTATTTCTTCGCTAGTGTATCTTCCAACATCAGTTCCAGTCGATCGCTTTTCCAATACCCGCCGATTGCTTTCTGCTTGGCGGTATAGCTTGGAGTGGGCGCGCCGCCATGATCGGCTGAAAGAAAAACGAGGTACTGATCCTTGCCAATTTCCTGATCGAGATAGAGTAAAAACACCGCCAGTTCTTGATCCAAACGCAAGTAACAGTCCTGTGTTTCGCGAGAGTGAATACCAAATTGATGGCCGATATAATCCGTAGAAGAGAAACTCATGCACAGCATATCCACCTCATTGTCTTTACCGAGCTGCTCATTCTCGATGAGCGCCTGTGCAAAATCAATGGTCAGTGAATTTCCAAAAGGAGTAGCCTTTAGCAATTCGTAATTTCCATTAGCCGCGCGCAACGCAGGAAGATCATAAGGGAAGGTTGGCTTTGTAGTGCCCTTAAAGGGTGCCTCATGTGCGTTGTTATCCTCCGCGCTTTCGTTATAGATAGATTCATCGGCCAACAAATTCCAAGGCTTGGATAAATAATCATCCGCCCTCTTACGGGCATTGAATGCATTCACCCATTCAGGCAGTGCTTCCATATACCATGTGCTGGTTGCCCATTTGCCTTCTTCACCTCCTACGAACCAATATGCAGCGTTGGCGGTGCGACCGGCCGGCAGAATTGCTCCGCGATCTTTCATCGCAATACCAAATACTTTTCCCTTATGGTTGGTGTGATGACCAATCATATCACCCAACGTAGATGCCATCAGGTAATGCGGCGACATTTGGCCGGCCTTTGAAGAAGTGCCCACTCCCTTCACCGTCGAATCCGAAGAACAATAAATCATCGCATTCGAAGAGCGATCATACCAATCATTTTGAATGATGCCGTGATAAGCCGGAGTGGTTCCCGTGAAAATCGAGGCATGCCCCGGTCCTGTATAGGTTGGCATATAGTTGTAGTGCAAATTGTGACACACAAACCCCTCGCCCACCAGTCGCTTGAAGCCTACAGCTGTAAAATCATCCCAATAGCGCTGGAGATAATCATAGCGCATTTGATCGACCGTAATGCCTATGATAAGACGCGGTGGTTTTCTGACGGCGCTCGGTGCTTTTAGGGCAGTCTGCTGAGAAGTCGCACACGAAAGAAATAGGGTAAATAGCGACACGAGGTAAAAACGCAACTTGATCTTCATGAAGCGAAATTACATGGATGAATAGAACGCGCAAACAAGCCAATCACGAAGTAATCAAGGTGCTTTTTCACAATCTCATCACGAAAACAGCTTCACGCAGAGATAAACCAACCCAATCCCCAGCAACACGCTCAATACCACATTCAACAAAGCGTAGGCTGTATGTCCTTGTTGATAGAGTTGAACAGTCTCCAAACCAAAAGTGGAAAACGTGCTCAGTCCGCCACAAAAACCCACCGCACCCAACATCCACCAAGCCGTTTGGGTCAACTTGAAATCCAATCCATAGAACACTCCAATCAGGCATGCAGCCAGCGCATTTGCCACCAGTGTTGCCCACGGCAAGCGTGTATCCAACGATTGAAAGCCCATCGCCAGTGCATAGCGAGCCATCGAACCCAAACCGCCGCCCAAAAACACAAGCAAGAATTTCATGTCAATCTTTGTTTAGCCGTGAGTCTTTTGAATACCGCAAACATGAGCCAGGCGCATAAAACGCCGTACATCCAACCGGCGAGAATATCGAATGGATAATGGACGCCCAGATAAATTCTGCTGTAGGAAATGAGTACAACCCAGAACACCAGTAGTGAGGTTAGTAGTTTGGATATCGGTCGAATCACTAGGTAAAAGAACGTTGCCACTCCAGCGTAATTAGAAGCGTGGTTCGAGAAAAAACCATATTGCCCACCGCGATAGGGATTGCCATTTTCATCCGCAACCAAATGCAACAAATGTTGCCATGCAGGATGATGACTTGGCCGAAGTCGCTGGACCGTTTCCTTCACGAGTTTGACCGCCAAAAAATCAGTAAAAAAAAGCAGCAGCGCGATAGCTATACATGCTGTAACAAATTCCACACTGTGCAACCGCTTAAACAGCGTGTACATCATCAGCGCATATACAGGGATCCACATCGTCATTTTGCTCACATACCACATCACCTGGTCAAGCCATGGCGTATGGTTTGGATGCAACAGCCAAAACAGGCGTTCATCCATGGATTGCAAAACGTCGAGTAGAATCATGGCTTACGCTCGATGATAGATGGTATCAATTTCCGTCTTCCAGTTGATGCCAATTTGCTTTCGGCGCAACTTCAGCGTCGGGGTAATTTCACCGGCATCAATGGTAAACAGTCGCGGTAACAAAGCAAAACCTTTGACTTGCTCCCAGCCGCCAAAGCGCTGGTTGATGCGCTGAATTTCTCCTTCTATCAATTGACGTACGCTCGCATTGCGCAGCCATGCGCCTGCATCATCCGTTGTGATTCCATTTTTCGTCGCCCATTCCTTCAGGCCAATAAACTCAGGCACAATCAATGCGGCAGGGAATTTCTCTCCATCACCGATGACCATAATTTGTTCGATGTAAATGCTTTCCTTCATTGCGTTTTCGATGACCTGCGGAGCAACGTATTTGCCACCGGATGTCTTAAACAATTCCTTCTTGCGATCGGTAATCCGAATAAATCCATCATTGATTTCTCCGATATCTCCTGTTGCAAACCAGCCTTCGCACAATACTTCGGCCGTTTTCTCAGGCTCCCGGTAATAGCCCATCATCACGTTAGGACCTTTGCATAATATTTCACCGTCAGAAGCGATTTTTACTTCCACACCGGAGATCACTTTGCCCACCGTGCCCGGGCGCAACATACGCGGAGATCGCAGGGTGTTCACCGATATTACAGGAGAAGTCTCGGTCAGCCCATAGCCCTCCAATACAGGAATGCCGGCACCATTAAAAAACTTCGCCAAGCGCATTTGCAGCGCTGCACTTCCGGAGGCAACAGCACGAATTTCCGTTAAACCCAATGCTGCCTTCACTTTACTAAACACCAGTTTGCGCGCAATACCCAACTTGAATTCGTACAGCGCACCATTCGCTCCATCCGGTTCCCACTGCAGCGCCAAATCGTGCGCCCACTTAAACAATGCTTTCTTGATGCCGGTATTGGCCATTCCCTTGGCGAGAATACCGTCATAGAACTTCTCAAACAAACGCGGCACACCGGTAAAAATATGCGGGCGTGCCACCGCCAAATCATCTTTAATGGTATCCATACCGCTGAGGTACATGTGTATGCCGTTGGCGATATACATGTAGTGCAACATGCGCTCATAGATATGCGAAACGGGCAAAAAGCTCAGGCAATGGCTTTGTCCTTTCTCCAAAATCGGTAAGCGCTCTTCTGAGTTAATGGCATTGCTGGCGATGTTGCGGTGACACAGCATCACACCCTTGGGCAATCCTGTTGTTCCTGAAGTATAAATAATAGTCGCCAACTGATCTTCCTGCACGCGATCACTCACCTCCTTCACTTGTTCCCATGAAACCCCTTTGGCAGCTTCAAACAATTCCGTCCAGTGCGGAGCACCCGGAACACGGTCAAACGTGTAGACACCTTTCAACGCCGGACAATTCCCTTGCACTGAAATGATTTTCCGATACAACTCTTCATTGGAAACAAAACAATACTTCGACTCGCTGTGATTAAGGATGTAGGTGCAATCCTCGGGAGTCATCGTCGGATAAATCGGCACATCGACGGCACCCGCCTGCATGATGCCATTGTCCATGATGTCCCACTCATGACGATTTGCGTGCGTAATGAGAGCCACGCGATCACCCGGTTGAACACCCAGCGCAACAAGTCCACGACTGACAAGTTGCATCTGATCCACAAACTCTCGTGTACCAATGCTTATCCAGTCGTTTCCGATTTTAGACGTAATCATCTTCTCGAGCGGATAATGTTCGAGTTGGTAGTAGGCAAAATCAAACAGTCGCTTCGGTGTATTCATTGCTTGAAGGTTTGGCGTAAAAATATTCATTCAAAGCCATCATTGGTGCTAAGGTTTAAAATGTCAGATGCGACTTATTTTCGCACCCTAATTCAATCACCATGCACAAGATTGCAGTTATCGGCGCAGGCCAAATGGGAAATGGTATCGCACACGTTTTCGCTCAACAGGGTTATCCTGTTAATCTTATCGACGTGAAGCAGGAAGCACTGGAGAAGGCGCTGGCGACCATTTCAAAAAACCTCGACCGACAGCTAGCTAAAGGTGCCATAACGGAAGCCGACAAGGAAAAAACGCTTGCTAATGTCAGTCTGCGTACAGAAATGGCTGAAGCCTGTGGCGATCGCGATTTGATTGTGGAAGCTGCAACCGAAAATGTAGAGTTAAAACTGAAGATTTTCAACCAGCTGGATTCATTTGCTCCTGCAGGTTGCATTCTCGCCACAAACACCTCATCGATTTCAATTACACGCATTGCCGCTGCTACGCAACGTCCTCAGCAAGTAATCGGCATGCACTTCATGAATCCTGTTCCGGTGATGAAACTAGTCGAAGTGATTCGCGGCTACTCCACAACAGATGAGGTTACGGCTACTGTGGTTGAACTTTCAAAAGCCATTGGAAAGATTCCTGTTACAGTGAATGACTATCCCGGATTTGTAGCCAACAAAATTCTGATGCCGATGATCAACGAGGCTATTTACACTTTGTATGAAGGCACTGCCGGTGTAGAAGAAATCGACACCATCATGAAATTGGGTATGGCTCATCCGATGGGACCGTTGCGTTTGGCCGACTTCATTGGACTCGACACCTGCTTATCTATCCTGCGCGTTCTACATGACGGATTCGGAAACCCCAAATACGCACCGTGTCCACTCTTGGTGAACATGGTTACCGCAGGCAAACTCGGCGACAAAAAAGGAGAAGGATTCTACAACTACGCAGATCCAAAGAATCCGGTGGTCGCAGCGTCCTTTAACAAGAAGTAATTCAGAGGTTTATTCTGCCTCGGCTTCACTGGACGCGGGTTCGGCAAAATCGAGCATATCCTTCGCCTGAAGGATATTGTACCACGTGAGCAATTTCTTGATATCCGAAGTGTAGACACGTTCCTCATCGTAATCCGGCAATATTTGCTTCATCGCGTCGCGCAACACTTTGCCGTCACTCTTTGGGTCAGGTGCCTGACCACCACCAAAGGCTTCTTTTGCTTTGAGGAAAATCTCACGCAAAGGCACATCAGCTTCGTAAGTAAACATAGTGATATCGCTGAGCGCACTCACCTTCTGAGTCGGATGAACCGGAACGCGCTTACCATCAATCAAGGACTCCACAATGATGGTTGCACGACCACCGGTAATCAATTTGTAGATTCCGGGCTTGCCGGAAACCGAAAGTATTTTCTCTAACTCAGTCTTCATAATGCGTGAAAATGTGGCGGCAAATATCGCATAGGCCGCAGGTAACCAATTCAGCGAATAGTTGAATTATTCAACAATCGCCTTCATGTGTGTGAAATCCGGAATGGCTTCGAGGTATCGGTATGCGCCGGTTTTGAAATCGATTACACAACAATGGGTTACCAGTCCATTTGTAATGAGCAAATAAGGAACCTTGAGCTTCGCATTATACATCGCCGCCTGTTCAAATACAGCCTGATTGAGCGCCACTTCAGTTGACTTACATTCGGCCAGCAGCAATGGTTGTAAGGCGTTTCCAAAAACAACTAGGTCGCTTCTCTTGCGCATGCCATTGTAAACGACTGTTTTTTCAACAGCTATCAATGACAGCGGACAGCCTGACGTATCAATCAGGAAGTGTAGCAAGTGCTGACGTACCCATTCCTCGGGCGTCATCTTCACCCAACGCTTGCGTGCAATATCCCAAACACTGGGCACTCCATCACGTAGTTCAAGACGCAAGGCGGGTTGAGGAAAATGAAGCTTCTGCACGTTTCGGATTACATTTGGTTCGCCAATCACAGCGAGCGGCAACGAAAATAAACACACCCGACCATGGAATCGAAAGAAGAGATTGTGAAGAACTGGTTGCCACGTTACACGGGGGCTACACTGGAGCAATTCGGTAGTTATATCCTGCTCACCAATTTTGACAATTACCTGCAGAAGTTTGCAGAATGGCACAACGTGGAAATAATCGGTAAAGGCAAGGCAATGCCCATGGCTACTGCCGATGGTGTAACTATGATTAACTTTAGTATGGGCAGTGCCAATGCTGCGACCATCATGGATTTGCTCAGTGCTATTATGCCAAAAGCAGTATTGTTCCTGGGAAAGTGTGGCGGCTTGAAAAAGAAAAACGAGCTCGGCGATTTCATTCTTCCTATTGCTGCCATTCGCGGTGAAGGTACCAGTAACGACTACTTTCCGGTAGAAGTTCCCGCGATGCCGGCGTTCACCCTTCAGCGCGCTGTTTCTTCAACCATTCGCGACTTCAACTTAGATTATTGGACCGGAACGGTGTACACCACAAACCGAAGAGTTTGGGAACATGACCAACAATTCAAGGACTACCTGCGCCGCATTCGCGCCATGGCCATCGACATGGAAACAGCAACACTTTTTACGGTTGGATTTGCGAATAAAATTCCAACCGGAGCATTGCTGTTAGTGAGCGATCAACCGATGATTCCTCAAGGCGTAAAAACAAGTGAGAGTGATCAAAAAATCACCAGCAACTTTGTGGATCAACACATCAAAGTCGGTATAGCAGCCTTGAAAGAAATACGTGATGAAGGACAATCGGTGCGTCACCTGCGCTGGGATTAAACTCTGGAGAAGTATAGTAGCATGGAACATCTGCGCATCATTCGCGATATCGAACTCAAAAACTTCAAGCCCATTTATTTTTTGATGGGCGAAGAGCCTTATTTCATTGATGTTGTTACGGATTACATTGAATCGAACGTCCTTGATGAAGCCAGCAAAGCCTTCGGACAAACCATTGTATATGGCCGCGACGTTTCGATGGAACAAGTGATTTCCCTGGCCAAGAGTTTTCCGATGATGGGTGATAAACAAGTCGTTATCGTGAAAGAGGCCCAGGATATGAAAGAGTGGAAGAGCAGAAAGAAAGAGGATGACGATGAAGACATGAAGCACCTCTTGAATTACCTGCAACAGCCTACACCTTCTACGCTCCTTGTCTTCAACTACAAAAACAAAACACTCGATAAACGAAAGAAGGTCTATAAAAATCTGGAGAAGGTTGGTGTTGTATTCGACTCGCAAAAAATCAAAGACTACAAGCTGGCCGAATGGATTGAGACCTACGTACAATCACGTCATTTCAAAATCAATACCGGTGCATGCCAACTGTTGGCCGAGTACCTGGGTACTGACCTGAGCAAAGTGGTCAATGCCATTAACAAACTGGCCATCATATTGCCGGAGCGCAGTGAGATTACTGCACAGCACATTGAGCAGAACATTGGTATCAGCAAAGACTACAATGTGTGGGAATTGCAAAAAGCCTTAGGTCAAAAAGATGTACTAAAAGCTAACCGTATCATTCATTATTTCGAGGCAAATCCCAAATCGAATCCCATTCAAATGGTACTGCCTTCGTTGTATAACTACTTCTCAAAATTAGCTGCTTACATTTCAATACCCGATAAACGCAATGCCGCTGCAGAACTGGGCATGACCACCTGGGCGCTGAACGACTATAAAGAAGCATCTACTAAATTCTCTGCTCAAAAAGTAGAGCGTATCATCGGTTATATCCGAGATACCGATAAGAAGTCGAAGGGAGTCAACAATGCATCAGCCGAAGATGGCGATCTCATGAAAGAACTTGTGTTCAAGATACTCCATTAAGTGGCAGGCTTGTTTCCGAAACACGAATGGAATCACCTACGCGAAGCTCACCGGCTGATGATTGGAAAACTACATTTTGGCCAAACATGACCTTACCTCCCATAGCTCGATAGGCAGCCAATGTGCGCAACGGCTCTTTCGATTGCTCTCCCGTCTGTTGATTGATAGTCGTGAACACGCAGCGCGAACACAACTTCACCCCAGAAGCTTGTAAACCGCCAATCTCAAACCGCTTCCAATAATCTTCTTCAAAGGGCTCGTGCGTACCAACGACGATGTTCGGTCGAAATCGATCCCAATCAATGGCTGGGTTGCCACTTGAAACGAGGCGTTGATTCAGGTCGGATAAGGAAGCCGAACCAATCAACAACACCGGATAGCCATCACCAAAAGCCGATAACGCTTCACGTCCCGCGTATTTCGCATCTACGAACCTTTTGGTGTCTGAGGGCATATAAACCAACTTACACCTGCGGCCCAAGGCTTCTGAAAAAAAAGCATTCACTTCGTCATCCGCCACCAAGGCTTCGCATTGATCGTCCCAAATCCTCACCTGCATCGTTGATCCGCGCTCCAATTCCCGAGGGATTACCACACTTCGATTGTGATTGAGCGGCTCACGCGCTGAAACTCGAAAGCCGTTTGCATCTGTTGACACATCAAAAAAGCAGAGCTCAGCGTGTTCGCGTTGGGTGATAAAACGACCTTCATCATCCACGAGCATCCACCGCCTGTCGTGTGCTAGACCGCGATCCGAAAGTGTCGCCTGCTCGAGCGCAATTCCCTTCAAAGACTTGATAGGATAGATGAAAAGCTGGCGAATGGTTGGCGTCATAAGAATGTCAAATACCGCGGGGAAATTACGGAACAGGCATCCACGGCTAAATTTGCGCCCGCATGAAATTACAAAATGATCTTATTCTGCGAGCGGCACGTGGCGAATCCACCGAACGCGTTCCCGTTTGGGTGATGCGTCAAGCAGGCAGAGTTCTGGCAGAATACCGCGCTACACGTGCGCGCGCCGGGAGTTTTAAAGGGTTACTGATGAACCCTGAACTGGCAGCTGAAGTGACCATTCAACCCGTGGATATTTTCGGTGTCGACGCAGCGATTCTATTCTCCGATATTTTGGTAATCCCGGAGGCTATGGGATTGCCTTACCGCATGGATGAAGGCAAAGGGCCATCTTTTGACCGCACCATCCAAAGTCTTCAGGATGTGGAGCAGTTGAGTACAGATCATGTTTTGGAAAATTTGCGCTATGTCTTTGATGCCATCGACCACATCAAGCGCGACCTCTCCGACCGCGTGCCGCTCATTGGTTTTGCAGGTGCGCCATGGACTATCTTCTGTTACATGGTCGAAGGACGTGGTTCCAAAACCTTTTCGCTTTCACGCGCGATGTTGTCGAAGGATCCTGAGTTGGCACATCGCTTGCTTGGCCGCATCACCGACGCAACCATCGTTTATTTGAAAGAGCAAATACGCCGCGGTTGCAACATGGTTCAACTGTTTGACAGCTGGGCCGGAATACTCAATCAAGACACTTACGAAAAGTTCGCATTGCCATACATCCGGAAAATATGTGACGCCATTACGGAAGTGCCGCTCACGGTATTTGCCAAAGGCGCATTCTTCTCGCTCGAGGCCATGGGTAATCTCAATTGCCGCACGATCGGGATTGACTGGCACACTTCCCCGGCTTTTGCTCGCCGAGCCGTTGGTGAAACGAAAACGCTGCAAGGCAATCTGGACCCCGCCGTCCTCTATGGATCGGAGCAATTCATTATCGAACAAACGCGTCGAATGCTTGATGCTTTCGGCGGCAGTAAGTATATTGCGAACCTCGGACACGGGGTATATCCCGATATAGATCCGGGCAAACTCAAGTTATTTATTCAAACCGTACAAGCGCATCAATACAATCCATCATGAATAAAATCAGCTTAGCACTGGTCGCACTCCTTTTCGGTAGTTTGGCCGTTAATGCACAAACGAAAAAGCCCGGAACGGCTCCTTCCAAAACGGGAACCAAGACCACCGCAACATCGAAAGAGGCTGCGCCGGTTGAAGAGAACACAGCTCCAACCAACCTTGTGTTGGATGCAAGCTTTGAATTGGATGACGTCAAGTTACTCAAGGCATACGGTCAACTGCCGACGATGATTAAAAACTGGGGATCACCCAACGAGTCACAAGCTGATTTGTTCAACACCATGGCCAAGAGCACTAAGGTAGCTGCACCAAAAAACGACTTGGGAACAGAAGAACCCTTTGAAGGCAGCGGCTATGGCGGATTCCGTGCATTCACGAAAGACCCGAAAAAAACACGCTCGTACATGCAGGCGCGCCTGACGCGCAAGCTCACCAAGGACAAACTCTATTGCGTAAAGTTCAACGTTAGCCTTTCCGACTTAAGCAAATGGGGAGCAAGTAATGTAGGTATGTTCATCAGCGACCGTAAAGTGCAGAACACCAATACCAATGCCCTGACCTTCCAACCTCAAATCACTGAGAAATCAAATGCCCCTATTACAACCATGAGTGGCTGGGAGACTATCTGCGGAACCTATCTGGCTACAGGTCGCGAGGAGTACATCATCATCGGATGTTTCGGCGTTGAAGCAGATATCAAACTGGAAAAAGTCATCAAACCGGCTAGTCAGGAAGGCATGATAATGCCCGACGCATACTACTACATCGACAATGTAGAGATCATGGAAATTGCTGCTCAAACCGATTGTTTCTGCGGTAAGAAAGAAGACAAAGATCCTGACTTGATCTACAGCAGAGCCAGCGCGAAGAACGTGGATATGAAACCGGCAGAAATGGTGAAAGCAACTTCCGTGTGGTTCTCCTATCTCTCTTCAGAAATACCGGCAATGTTTGAGCAAGAATTGTTGGATGTAGCGAAACTGCTTCAGGATAATCCAACGATTAAGTTGGATTTGGTTGGACATTCTGACAATGATGAGCAAAACGAAACAAAGACCAACAAGTCGTATATCGGATTGGCGCAAACACGCGCTGAATCTGTCAAGAAATTCCTCACCGACAATGGTGTTGATGCAGGAAGAATCAGTGTTTCAGGAAAAGACAACACCGTTCCTGCTACTGATAAAGCAACACCACTTGGAAAGGCACAAAATCGTCGGGTTGAATTCTCTACGAAATAAACGACATCACGATTTCAAGATAAGGGAGGCTGCAAGGCCTCCCTTTTTTATTATCTATTCACAGCTTTGCGCTGATAATCGCTCGGCTATACAAGGAAATATTCGCAACGAATTTGAGTTCTTCGTGTGTATGAAGTTTGGGCTAGCCGTCATATTCCTTTCGTTAACTGCGCTTGCTACTCAAGGGCAAAACCTAGTTGTCAACGGGAGTTTTGAAACCAAGTCCTATTGCCCAAGCAACTACAATCAACAAAGCCTTAACACCATAGCCGGTTGGTGGCAAGCCACCGATGGCACACCCGATTACTTCCATTCATGCAGCGATAAGGTAGGTGTTCCCAATAATGTCTTCGGACAGCAGAAGGCAAAAGAAGGTGAAGCTTATGCGGGCTTCGTAACATACAGTGTGAGCAACAAACGCAACTACCGCGAATACCTACAAACAAAACTTAATCGCCCTCTAGCTGCCGGCGAAATGGTATGCATTGAACTCTATGTGAGTGCTGCTGATTACTGTAACTACGTGACCGATGGATTAGGGGTAGTCTTAAGCGAGAAAAAAATAGAAAGCAACCTGCAAAGTGAATTAGCCTATGTCGCAACTATGAGCAATCCGCGACTGAATATGCTGGATGAATCGACTGAATGGCAACTCCTTTCGGATATCTACACAGCCAAAGGAGGAGAAGAGTACTTAACCATCGGCAATTTTAAACCGGACAAAGAACTAAAAGTAATCCGGCGCACGGAAGACTTGAGTGATAAGGGCTATGGCACTTGGTCTTACATGTACGTTGATGACGTGAAAGTGCGGCCCGTGCAACGCAAGCTTGAATGCAGCTGCGAGAACGAATACCTGGCAAGCATCGCGGTCGATCCTCCGCTGGAATTAAATGAGTACAACAAAATCAAGCTCGACGCCATCTTATTTGACTTCGACCAAGATGTGCTCACTGATGAGGCATTAATCCAATTGGAAGACGTTTTTGTGTTACTCAAAAAAAACCGCGCGATGTATATGGAAATCTCCGGACATACCGATGTTATCGGGCCGGATGGTTACAACATAAACCTGTCCAAACGGCGAGCGCAAAGGGTTATCGACCATCTGGCGAGCAAAGGGATCGACGCATCGCGATTGCAACTGACTTTTTTTGGTAAAGACGTTCCTGTGGCCGACAATACCACAGACGAAGGCCGACATCAAAATCGGCGTGTTGAATTTCAAATCTTGGAGAAGAAGTTTGAGCTGATTCAGTGATCAACTGTTGATCTGTTCCCAGATCATATCCTTCAAACGATCAACGTTCATATTGGCCACTGCAGAGATAAAAATAGACGGCACATCCTTCGGCAATAAGGCTCGCATTTGATTCATCATGACCTCATCGAGCATGTCACTTTTCGTGATGGCCAGAAGTCTTTTCTTATGAAGAAGTTCAGGGTTGTATTTCCCAAGCTCATTGACCAGCACTTTGTACTCCGCAGCGATATCCTTTGTATCGCAGGCAATCATGAAAAGCAAGGTTGAATTACGTTCGATGTGGCGCAAGAATCGATGGCCTAATCCCTTGCCTTCCGCTGCACCTTCGATAATACCCGGAATATCCGCCATGACAAAGGAGCGATCTCCGCGATATCGAACCATACCCAAGTTGGGAACCAATGTGGTGAATGGATAGTCTGCAATTTCCGGCTTTGCTGCGCTGACAACAGAGAGTAACGTTGACTTCCCTGCGTTGGGGAAGCCGACAAGACCGACATCGGCGAGCACCTTTAGCTCGAGAATTTTCCATTCTTCTTTGCCGGGCTCACCGGGTTGGGCATAATCAGGAGCCTGATTGGTAGAAGTTTTAAAATGATCATTTCCCAGTCCACCGCGGCCTCCGGAAACAAGCACATACTCTTGACCTTCTTCGGTAATTTCAAACTCTATGCGACCTGTTTCAAAATCCTTGGCGACAGTTCCCAGTGGGACTTCTAATATCTCATCCGTACCTTGAGCACCGGTGCGTTTGGCACCTGCTCCCGATTCACCATCCTCGGCGATAACATGTTTACGATACTTCAAGTGAAGTAGCGTCCATACATCCTTACTTCCACGAACGATGATGTGTCCGCCTCTGCCGCCATCACCACCGTCGGGGCCACCCTTTGGAACGAATTTCTCACGCCGAAAATGACGGCTTCCGGCTCCACCTTTTCCGGAGCGGCAGCAGATTTTTACGTAGTCAACAAAATTCGATTCAGCCATAAATTTCGGGTAGCGTGCACAAGCAGCTTAAAGGAATGTATCTAGCGCGGTGCACAGGCGTTGGGTAATTTCATCAACGCTTCCGACACCAATAATGCCGCGGTATTTCTCTTGGTTGCGGTAGTAGTCCGCTACGGGAGAAGTCTCACGGTTATAGACAGCAATTCGATTACGGACAATGGATTCATCCGCATCATCTGCTCGGCCACTCGTGGTGGCACGATTTAACAACCGCTTGATGAGTTCTTCTTCATCAACTTCTAAAGCGAGCATGCAGGTAATGGAGGAGCCAATTCCGGATAAAAACGCATCCAGAGCAGAGGCTTGCGCGGAAGTGCGTGGAAAACCATCGAAGATGAAGCCTTTGGCTCCTGGGTGTTTGGACACTTCACTTTCCAACATGGAAATGGTCAAGCTATCGGGAACTAGTTCACCTTTATCCATAAACGCCTTGGCCTGCTGACCAAGTGTAGTTTCACCTTTGATGTTTGCCCGAAAAATATCGCCGGTGCTGAGGTGAACCAATCCATAGCGTTGCAAGAGGATTTCCGACTGGGTCCCCTTACCGGCTCCGGGAGGACCAAAAAGCACTACATTGAGCATGCTGGTCTAGTTTGATTGGCTGCAAAAATAAGCGGTTTACAAGTCGGATGCATGGCACAAGGAAACCGATGGGCTTTCTGTGGCAAAAAAGATTGATATGAGGTGAAAGTCATTCTACCTTCGCCGCTCAAATTTTAAAGACATGAACTTCGATGTTATCGTTCTAGGAAGCGGACCAGGCGGCTATGTTGCAGCCATTCGTGCTTCGCAATTGGGTTTAAAGACAGCGGTGATTGAGCGTGAAGCGCTTGGTGGCATCTGCCTCAACTGGGGTTGTATCCCAACAAAAGCTTTGCTCAAAAGCGCTTCTGTATTCGAATACATCAATCATGCGAAGGATTATGGAATCGAGGTTGGGGCGCCCAAAGCCGACTTCACTGCCGTTGTCAAGCGCAGCCGTGGAGTGGCAGAAGGCATGAGCAAAGGAGTTCAATTCCTGATGAAGAAGAACAAGATCGAAGTCATCATGGGCAACGGCAAATTGAAGCCGGGTAAAAAAGTAGCCGTCACCGGCGCAGATGGAAAAGTCACTGAATACAGTGCCAATCATATCATCGTGGCTACCGGCGGTCGTTCACGTGAATTACCTGCCCTGAAACAAGACGGTAAAAAAATCATCGGATACCGCGATGCGATGGTCATGCCATCACAACCCAAGAGCATGGTCATTGTCGGAAGTGGAGCCATCGGTTCTGAATTCGCCTATTTCTATGCAGCCATGGGAACCAAAGTGACGCTCGTTGAATTCATGGCGAACATCGTTCCTGTAGAAGATGATGATGTATCGAAAGCACTTGCCAAATCCTTCAAAGGCATGGGCATTGAAGTGCTCACACAAACGGAAGTCACCAAGGTTGATACATCAAGTAGCGGTTGCAAAGTGACGCTCAAGGATGCTTCGGGCGAGAAGCAAATCGAATGTGATGTTGTGCTTTCAGCTGTTGGCGTTGTGGCCAACATTGAGAACATTGGATTGGAAGACGTTGGCATCATTACCGACAAAGGAAAAATTGTGGTTGACAAATACTACAAGTCGAATATTCCGGGATACTACGCCATTGGAGATTGCACACCGGGCCAGGCTTTGGCGCACGTAGCCAGTGCAGAAGGCATCATCTGTGTTGAACAGATTGCCGGCCACCATCCACAGCCACTCGATTATGGAAACATTCCGGGCTGCACGTATTGCACGCCTGAAATTGCATCCGTTGGATTGACCGAACGTGCCTGTAAAGAGAAGGGACTTGATGTCAAAATTGGTAAGTTCCCATTCTCAGCATCCGGTAAGGCAAGTGCTGCAGGGCACAAAGACGGTTTCGTGAAATTGATTTTCGATGCGAAATACGGCGAACTGCTCGGCGCACACATGATTGGTGCAAACGTTACGGAGATGATTGCTGAATGTGTGGCACTGCGCAAGCTGGAAACCACCGGTGAAGAGTTAATCAAAACCGTTCACCCGCACCCGACAATGAGTGAAGCCATCATGGAAGCGGCGGCTGCAGCATACGGAGAGGTAATTCACCTTTAATTAATTCTCCGGGAAACCGTTGTCGACCCAGCACTGAATCTTGTTGATTTGCTCTTGTGTCAATGAAGATCCTTCAGGCATGGTCTGATTGGTCAGCACTTCACGCTTGAAATCTCCGCTTTGGAGAATACCGGATAACCCTTGATAGGAAGTGTAATTGGGATGACAACTTGCCGAACCGCAACGCGAATCCAAGATGGATTTTATTGCACCGTTGTAGGTTGGATTTGATCCGTCACAGGTGGGAGTCAATTTTCCGGAGTCCTTCTCTTTTTTGCATGCAATGAGCGACAGACATATACCGGCTACAGTAACTATTTTTTTCATAAAGCTTTAGTTTGTTCCATAAAAAAACCCACCAGCAGGCGGGTTTTGAAATTTTCTATCAGGATTAGTTTTCTGCGACCTCTTTTTTCTTTCGGCCACGTTTTGGCTGCTCCTGATCTACCCATTTGTCGTTTTTGTGTTCTCCCATCACCACTACTTCTTTCTCGGGGAAAACTCCATATCGCTGGGCAATAAGCATCATACCTTCACGTGTGGGGCTATACATCATAACGGGGCTAGCCATGCCCTTGTTTTTCACGCCCACATAAAACCCATTCTTTAAACGAGCGGGTTTGGTTGCCGGTCTGCCGGCTGACTTTTTTCCGTTCATGGGCGCAAGATACACCTTTTATGGGGTAAGCGCATCTTAAAAAATCCCTAAAATTTGAATGGCATGCATTATTTCAGATAAACCACTTGAAATCAAGCACTTTGAACCCCTGGGAAGGAAACACGTCTAATCCATTGATTTCAAGCTATTTCGGGCTGCATGCAGGTTGTCTTAACCTTTTCCAGCGCGTAATCTATTTCTTCCGGCGTGTTCAATCGACTGAAAGAAAACCGTATGCTGGCCGAGCCTGTTTTGAGCGCTCCAATCGCGTCCAAAACATGCGAACCCTTCGTAGCGCCGCTGCTACACGCACTCCCTCCGCTACACGCAACACCCTCTAAATCAAGCAAGAACAAGAGCATATCTGAGTTCGGTGTGGGTGGAAACGTCACGTTGAGCACCGTGTAAAGGCTATTTCGACTGCGCGATTGACCATTGAAGATTATTCCGGGTACAGACGACTCCAATCGCTCGGCCATGTGCTGTTTAAGATTCGAAATATACTGCTGATGCTCAGCAAGTTCTGAATAGCAAGTGTCTAGCGCCTTGGCCATCCCCACAATTCCGATGAGGTTTTCAGTGCCTCCACGCATACCGCGCTCTTGTCCCCCTCCGGTAATATCAGGATTAACTTTCAACTTTTTATTGACATATATGAATCCTACGCCTTTCGGTCCATGGAATTTATGCGCGGAAGCATTGATGAACTGCATGTCGAGTTTGGCCAAATCAAACGCGTAATGACCCATCGTTTGGACCGTGTCACTATGGAAGACAGCTTGATAACGGTTGCACAAATCGGCCACGGTTTGAAGCGGCAATAGATTAGCAATCTCATTATTCCCGTGCATGAGCGACACGAAACACTTTTCGCCTTGTTGCAGCAATGACTCCAAATGGTGCAAATCAACTACACCCTGCTCATCCAATTTCACCAAAGACAACTTGGCCAATTTTCTGTCAGCCATCAGTTGAGCCGTTTTTATAACGGCGCTGTGTTCAATGGCAGAAGTAATAATGTGTGTGCAGCCTAAATCATAGATAGCGGCATTCATGGCCAAGTTATCGGCCTCGGTTCCACCGCTGGTGAAATAAATTTCTGCCGGCGAGCAATTCAGCCATTTGGCAATTGTTCGTCGTGATTGCTCAATGGCGGACTTTGTTTTCCGTCCAAAAGCATGCGATGACGACGGATTTCCGAAAAAAGAAGTCATGTATGGCATCATGGCCTCAACGACCGATGGATCCATCGGCGTGGTCGCCGCATTATCGAGATAAACATTCATGATTAGAGAGCCGCGAAGGACATTGCTTCGCGAATGACAAAGTTGGTCATAAAAAAAGACTTTCCCAAACTAAACTGTTTGAATTCCTGCAATGGACTTGACGGAATTCATGACGGTTTGGGCCAATTCGATGGCCTTTTCGCGGTCGGTGTGTTCAGCGATTACGCGCACAATGGGCTCCGTGTTGCTTTTACGCAAATGGACCCAGCCTTCAGGGAAGTCGAATTTGACGCCATCCAATGTAGAGATTTCCGCATTCGGATATAACGCTATGACCTGCTCAAGAATGGCGTCTACATCCATTCCGGGGTGTAATTCAATCTTGTTCTTGGAAATCTCATAGCGCGGGTAACTGTCACGCAGTGCTGACATAGCCATTTTTTTCTTCGCAAAATGAGAGAGAAAAAGGGCAAGACCGGCAAGGGCATCTCGGCCATAGTGTGCGGCCGGATAGATGATACCGCCATTACCCTCTCCACCGATAACGGCATTGGTTGACTTCATGGCAGTGACAACATTGACCTCGCCCACCGCTGCGGCAACGTAGGTTCCGCCGTGCGCGTGTGTTACATCGCGCAAGGCCCGTGTACTTGAAAGATTGGAAACAGTGTTCCCCGGCTTCAGGCCGAGTACGTAATCCGCTACAGCAACCAGGGTGTATTCTTCTCCAAAGACACTTCCATCCTCACAAACAAAGGCCAGACGATCCACATCAGGGTCGACAACAATTCCCAGGTCACAGTTTTTTTCCCGCACCAGTGCTGAAATATCTCCGAGATGTTCGGGGAGTGGCTCCGGATTATGCGGGAAATGGCCGTCAGGATGACAGTGGATGGTGTGTACCTGTTCAACACCGAGAGCCTTAAGCAGCGCAGGCACGTAGATGCCGCCACTACTGTTCACGGCGTCAACTGCAACGTTCAACCCTGCTGCCGCAATCGCCGCTCTGTCAACGAATGGAAGTTGCAGAATTTCCTGAATATGGATATTGAGATAATCCTTGAATTCAATTGTTCCAAGCGCATCAATTTCAGCAAATGAAACATCACCGGATGCTGCCAGCTCCAACATCAATTTGCCTTCATCGGCCGAAATGAACTCGCCTTTGCTGTTGAGCAATTTCAATGCATTCCATTGCTTAGGGTTGTGGCTCGCCGTGAGGATAATTCCGGCATGTGCTTTCTCCATGGGCACTGCAACTTCGACAGTAGGTGTGGTACTTAGACCAACATCGATGACGTGGGCGCCCATTCCAACCAAGGTGTTACACACAAGGGCATTGACCATTGAGCCACTGATTCGAGCATCGCGGCCCACAACAATTTTTACAGCTCTGGTTCCATTTTGCTGCTGTATCATGGTGCAAAAGGAAGCGGCGAATTTCACAACGTCAATCGGAGTAAGGCCATCTCCTTCCTTTCCTCCCATCGTCCCGCGGATGCCGGAAATAGATTTAATCAGTGTCAAAGTAGTTCGATATTGGTTGGTTAAACGATGGGCAAATTACGGAAAGGGGTTACAAACATTTCGGCATGCGGATAGGTATTTTTACACCAAAGATTCAGCATGAATTATCTGGCGCACGCAGTTCTCTCGTTTAACAACGATTCCGTTTTAGTGGGTCAATTCATCGCTGATGATGTGAAAGGGAATCAGTGGATGAATTATGAGACTGACATCCGAAACGGCATATTACTGCATCGATTCATTGACGATTTCACGGATAATCATGCGGCAGTATTGGAATTGAAATATCATCTGTATCCCCAACTTGGAAAATTTGCCGGTGTTGCTCTCGATGTGCTGTTTGACCATTGTCTTTCTCTTGGATGGGAAAGCCACCTTCCATCCGGCCGTGCGGAAAGCATAACGGGCTTTTATGATACGCTAAGCGCTAACCAATTCCACCTTTCTGAAAGACGCCGGTTCATATTGGAGCGCATGATCGAGTATGATTGGATGAATATGTATGCGGATCGTGATGGCACAGCCCGCATCTTAAATCAAATGTCAAGGCGTGTTGCATTTGACAATCCACTGGACCGAGCCTGGGAGGCATTTGAAGCGCATGAGGGAGCGGTTATTTCCACCTTTGACGCATTTTTTCCCGAATTACTGTCGGCAGCAAAGGTCAAATATGATACTTTTGCGCCCTAACCAAAAAAAACGATACTTTAAACGCCTGAGTTCACACCCGATTATGAAGTCTTGTTTGCTCAAACATGGATTGACCCTCTTGATGCTGGTTGCTTTGCATATGGCAGCCGGTGCGGCCACTATCATGTTGGAAGGTCGTTATCAGCAACGCAACATTTTCGTCATCAACGCGGCGTCAAGTGATGGTATTGGCTATTGTATTTACGAGGTCCTTATCAATGGCTTATTGACCACCGATGAAATCAATACGCAAGCCTTCGAAATCGACTTGACTATTTATGGTTTGAAGAACGGTGATCCTGTCAACATTCTGATCAAGCATAAAGACGGCTGTACCCCGAAAATCCTCAACCCCGGTGCACTTGAACCTTCCCCCAGCTTCGTATGTTCCAAAATTGAATGTGGCATCAACGGCTCACTGATTTGGGAAACAACCGGTGAAATGGGAAAAATCCCTTTTATCGTTCAACAATACAAGTGGAATAAATGGGTAAACCTCGGCGAGGTATTGGGGAATGGAACAAGCTCGAAAAACGTGTACAAGTTCCAGGCGCAGTTGACCAGCGGCACCAACAAATTCCGTGTAGTGCAGAAAAGCTTCGAAGGTGATTTGAGAAAATCTCCAACCTGTGAGGTTAAGAGCAATCTTGAAGCGGTGACTCACCGTTACGATAAGAAATCGAAAACTGTTTATTTTAGCGCTGAAACTTCATACGAACTGTACAATGTATTTGGCCAAGTCGTGAAGCGTGGTAGAGGAACGAGCATCGAATGCACGGCACTTACTCGCGGCGAATACTGGGTCAGCTATGATGACAGAACCGAGAAGTTCATGAAAAAGTAATTATTTTTATTCATCCAAAACCGCTTACGTAAAAAGCCCTCGGTTTTAGCCGAGGGTTTTTTATTTTTAAGCAACGTATCTTGCCACTGCGCTTAACATTGATGAACACCCATCGTCACATAGGATTTTCATTTGTTCTATTCATCTGGATGATTGTTCTTGTCATGGGCTGTACAGATTCGGCATCCAGACGCAAAGCCCGCGAGATGAGCGATCCGCTGATCGATTTAGATTCGATTAAGCGCCGAGGTTCGCTCATCATGCTCACCGAGAACAGCGCGTCCACATATTATCTCTACCGCAATGAAGCACGCGGTTTTGATTACGAAATGGCCTCAGCATTTGCCAAAAGTCTTGGATTAAAACTTGAGGTAAAATTGATTGATGATGTCGATAAGATGCTCGAGCTATTGATGCATGGCGAGGCTGATTTAGCCGCGAGTAATCTTACCATTACTCCTACTCGACTTCAGCAAGTGGCCTTTACACAACCGTTGTACACCACGCGACAAGTGCTGGTTCAGCGGCGCATTGAGGATGCAGGAGGGATAACACGTTTGGCCATTCAAGACACCGGCACATTGCATTTCTTACCTATCTGGGTGCACCGCTATTCCTCGTTCTACGAGCAGCTGCAGCACTTTCAAGCCACCGCTTCGAACCCGCTTCGCATTGAAGAAGCACCGGGAGAAATCAGCACTGACGATTTAATTCGACTAGTTGACGACGGTGCTATACCGGCGACCATTACCGATGAAAATTTGGCTGCCATGGAAATCGGCGATTACCCCAGTATCGATATGAGCATACCGATTAGCGGAAGTCAAGACATTGGATGGGCTATTCGCAAAACATCACCGAAATTATTGAAGGCGCTGAATGATTGGCTGGGCAATAAGGATGTCAAAACACGTCTCGAAAAAACGTATGCCAAGTACTTCACCGACGAACCCTTGGAACGTCCGGGCGGCTTCGTTTTACCCAAGGTTCTACCCGGTGATATTTCTCCTTACGATTCCTTGTTCCGAAAATTTGCACCGCGCTTGAATTGGGACTGGCAAATGCTGGCATCTATTGCCTATCACGAGTCCCATTTCAATCCAAACGCCCATTCATGGAGTGGCGCCTACGGCCTCATGCAGCTCATGCCTCAGACCGCTCGTCGCTTTGGATGTTCGGGCACACCTACTCCCGAATGCAGTGTAGAAGCTGCCGTGAAATATCTTCAATACCTGATGAAAATGTGGGAGCCCCGGGTACCAAATCCTGAAGAACGCACCAAATTCGTATTAGCGAGTTATAACATTGGTCAGGGCCATGTGATTGATGCACAAAATCTGGCGCGTGAACTCGGAATGCGCGATACTGTGTGGGACGGTGAGGTGGCGGAGGCGCTATTGTTAAAGCAGCAGGAAAAATATTACACCATGGCCTGTGTCAAGCATGGATATTGTCATGCCAAGGAACCCTTTATTTTCGTTCAGAAAATTATCGGCACTTACGAATTGTATAAAACTGTATCTAATCCATAAGTCATGAAAGGAAGCATAATGACGGGTATTTTCTTGTGCTGCATGCTGGTATTCCATAGCTGCAAAAAGGATGAGTCAGCATCTTATGGGCTGGGCGGTCGTGTAGTTGACGGCGATTCAGGTGAAGGGCTTTCGGGTGTTGAAGTCCTCATTGAAAAGCAAGTCATTCAGAATGGAGTCTTCGGCCAGACCTGGTCGAATGCCTCCACAGCAACCACCGCATCAGACGGCGCATACACCTGCGATTGGCCGCGTGAAAATTTCGCAGCGCTGCGAGTCACTCCTGAAAAACAAAGTTATGTTGGTGGGGTAAAAAATCTGGATGTCGATGCCTTCAAGAATGCAGAAGACTATAGCTTGTCGAAAGATCTTGTGATGTATAAAGAGGGTTTTATCACCGTGAACCTTCGCAATGGAGGACAAGCGACAGCACAAGACCGGCTGGCGTTTACCTTTTTGAATGCCAATTTCGATTGTAATTGTTGTTCAAACTTCTGGCGTGTTTTTGACGGGGCTTCGGTGGACACCACTTTTACCTGTCGCATTTACGGTAATCGTTGGCTGAAATATCAGATCAACACCACCATTGGCTTTGCTGACTCCATTGCTGTCGATAGTGTATATTGCCCTGCATTTGCCACTACCGCGGTGCAAATCGACTATTAACCCCAAACAATTCACATGGTCGTAACTTGAGGAAAGTTTCAACCACTTTATTTTGTGCTTATGCGGATTAAACATCTCCTTTTCGCTTTATTGTTCGCGCTTGGTTTCACATCCCATGCGCAAATCGTAACACCACCTAATTTTTCAAACCTCAGAGCCATGGCCGAGTGGGAAGAGGTGCAAGCCCTCACCATTTCATGGACAGGTTTTCCGGCCATTCTCAAACAGATTGTGGCGGCGGCACGTTTAGAAACTCAAGTTATCATTCTCAGTGATGACGTTCAAGGCACAGAAGACTATTTGTTATCAAGCAACACCGGTGGCAGTGCCTTTGCCAATTTGGATAATATTCTCATCGTCGATGCCAACTATGATAGCATCTGGATGCGCGACTATGCTGCCAATCCTGTTTATGGAAATGAAGTAGACTCGCTCATACTTGTGGATTGGATTTACAATCGCAATCGCCCGGATGATGATACCTCACCCGAGTTCGTTGCAGCAGCCCTCAACCTTGATTTGTACGAAACCTCTGAGCCTCCTTATGACCTTATGAACACCGGGGGCAATTACATGAGTGATGGATTCGGAACTGCTTTTGCCTCCGAGTTGATTTTAGATGAAAACGATGGCGATGGTGATGTAAACGGCATCGACTACCCGATTCACTCCGAAAGTGAAATCGATAACATTCTTGAAACATTTATGGGCATCCACACTTACATCAAGATGCCTACGCTTCCTTACGATGGAATCCACCACATCGATATGCACATGAAGTTGGTGGATGAGGAGACACTCCTCGTTTCTGAGTATCCAGCGGGAGTCGCCGACGGGCCGCAGATCAACGCCAATATCGAATACGTGTTGAGCAATTACCAGAGCGTTTTTGGGACACCCTATCGCGTTGTGCGCATTCCGGCGCCACCGAGCACGCAAGGAAATTACCCCGATAATCAAGGCGCCTACCGCACATATACAAACGCTGTGTTTGCCAATAAGACCATCATTATTCCGACCTACCGCGAAGAATACGACACCACTGCCTTGCGCATATGGGGTGAAGTTTGTCCCGGTTACACGCTGGTAGGTATCGATTGTGATAACACCAACAACAATATTATCAGTCAAAGCGGAGCTATCCATTGCATCACTCAAACGGTGGGAGTAGCCGACCCGTTGCTGATTTCTCATCAGTCGTTGCATGACACCTATGATGTGGTGAATCCGTATCTCGTATCAGCGTATCTCAGCCATCGCTCTGGAGTTGAGCGCGCAACGTTATATTGGAAAACCGCAGCAGATGCCGCATTCAGCGCCGTGGATATGCAAGTGAATGGGAATAACTGGGAGGCTTCCATTCCTGCCCAAGCGGCGGGAACGCGCATCGATTACTACGTCGAGGGTGAGTCAGTCAGCGGTAAAATTCAGGTACGTCCCATGCCTGCACCGACCGGATTTTGGTCGTTTGACGTGCTGGGTGAAGTGTCAGCGGTCAACGAATTTGAATCGACGCTCCTCCAGCGCGTGTTTCCGAATCCCGCCGGTGCTATTACCTGTGTTGAGCTGGAGGCCAAACAAACTAGCACGGCGAACGTAGCGCTTTACGACTTGACCGGTCGCATGATACAAACCCTACACAACGGAATGCTCCAAGCAGGTACTTCCAAATTTTTCTTTGATGCGTCAACCGTTGCCCCCGGAGCCTATCATATATCAGTTGAAACCACAGTTGGCAGACATAGCTTGGCCGTGATGATTAAATAAACGTGGAGACTAAAAAACTCATACCGGAAGAAGCCATTGCATCTGCTACGCGTTTGCAGAAGGATAATCCTATCGTTGGATTGCTTTCCAAGGTCGCCCGCATCGATAAGGTGAATGAGTTATATGCGCAAATTTGTGAGAGTCCCGGTATAGAAAGCATTGAGAAGTTATTCGAACTGTTAGAGCTGGAGTTGGAGATTGATGAAAAGCAGTTGGAACACATTCCGAAATCAGGGCCATTCATCATTGTATCGAATCACCCGTTTGGAGCATTGGATGGATTAGCTATGCTTCTCGCCATTGCGCGCGTCCGTCCGGACTTCAAGGTGATGGCGAATTTTCTGCTTCGCAATGTGGAGCCTATCAAAGATTATTTCATTGCAGTGAATCCGTTCGAATCTCGTCGGGAAGCCTATTCCAACCTAACAGGTTTGAAAGCGGTCATGCATCATTTGGAATCGGGCATGCCGCTGGGCATTTTTCCGGCAGGAGAAGTTTCCACTTTTCAGAGTGAGTTGCAGACCATCGCCGATAAGAAATGGGCGAGTTCCGTCATTAAGATTGTGCGTAATGCCAGAGTACCGGTGATTCCGTTATTCTTTGATGGCCGTAATTCCCGCGTGTTTCATTTGTTGGGCATGATACACGCGAATCTCAGGACACTTGCACTTCCTGCAGAAATGCTGCGCAAGAAAGGTGAAGTGATTCGATTGAAAATCGGTAAGCCGATTCAACCGAAAGACACCGAAATGTTCACCAACTTGGATCAATACGGCCGTTACCTGCGCGCAAAGACCTACGCATTGGGCAGTTCATTCGATGTGCGTCGTGATTACTTCCGATTGTTCCGCATTGCCAAGACACCTGAGCCAATCATAGATGCTGTTGATTCAATGCTGATTCGAAAAGAGATTGACGGAATCCAATCGTTTCGCACGCTTTCTTACGACAACTTTGATTGCTATGTCGTAGGCAGTGAATACATCCCCAACATTCTGCAGGAAATTGGTCGTCTGCGCGAGGAAACTTTCCGTGCAGTAGGCGAAGGAACCAACAAGAGCATTGATCTGGACGAGTACGATTTGTATTACCATCATCTCATTCTTTGGGATCGTGAAAAAGAGCGCATCGCCGGGGCCTATCGTGTAGGCAATGGCATGCAGATTATGGAGCGATATGGTAAAAAGGGGTTTTACATCTCATCCTTGTTCCGCATGAACAAACAGATGGATGGCATGCTTAGTGAGTCACTCGAATTAGGGCGATCGTTTATCGTGCAAGATTACCAGCGTCATCGCTTATCACTCTTCTTACTATGGAAAGGGATCCTGTTTTATTTGCTTTCCAATTCGCATTTCCGTTACATCATTGGTCCGGTCTCCATCAGTAATCAGTACCAGGATGTTTCGAAAGAATTGATCATTCAATTCATCACGCGTCATCACTTCGATCATGTAATGTCGGAACATGTCGAGCCACGCAATGCTTTTCGTCCGAAAGTGAAACACATCGACACGGAGGCATTGCTTCAATCCACGCAGGCCGACATCAAAAAGATGGATCGCATCATCAGTGAAATCGAGCCTTCGAGCTTTACCATGCCCGTGCTCTTGAAGAAATACCTCCAGCAAAACGCTAAGATTATTGCCTTCAATTGTGATCCGAAATTCAATCATGCTTTGGATGGATTGATGTATCTCGACATGATGAATTTACCTGCAGACACCATCGAGACGCTTCAGCGTGAAATGGTGAGTTAGGCAGCACTTCGAATGTCCTATATTGGTCGTCATAATTTGACTACCATGGCTACTAATCGTCGCAAATTCATCAAGACATCTGCCGCAACCGGTCTCGGACTCGGTCTCGGAATGTTGCATCGCGCGTTTTCTCAAACACAAGACACACCGGCGCCTCCGGCTGATATTTACAAAGAAGGTTTGGTGCTTTCTACCTGGGATGCCGGCTTAGCGGCGAATGCATCGGCTTGGGAAGCGATGCTTGCGGGAGGAAATGCACTAGATATGGCCGAGAAAGGTGTGAATGATACGGAGGCCAACCTTTCAAATCTTACCGTTGGTCTGGGTGGTTTTCCGGATCGCGAAGGGAAGACCACACTCGATGCCTGCATCATGGATAGTCAAGGAAATGCAGGTAGTGTGATGTTTTTGGAACACATCAAGCATCCGGCTTCTGTTGCGCGACGTGTGATGGAGAAAACTCCGCACGTGATTCTTGTGGGTGAAGGCGCCTATCAATTTGCATTAGCAGAAGGCTTCAAGCATGACGACTATGTGGGAGAAGAGGCCCAAAAAGCTTACAAGGAATGGTTGAAGACTAGCCAATACAAGCCCATCATCAACATCGAGAATCATGACACAATTGGGCTGTTGTCGATGGACATGAACGGTGACATAGCCGGCGCCTGCACCACCAGCGGCATGGCCTTCAAGATGCGGGGGCGCGTGGGTGATAGTCCTGTCATTGGTGCCGGACTTTATGTTGACAATGAAATCGGAGCAGCCACCTCCAGCGGATTAGGTGAAGCGGTCATTCGCACGTGCGGTTCTTTTCTGGTCGTTGAAATGATGCGTCAAGGAGCAACTCCGCAAGAAGCGTGTGAAGAGGCGGTACGACGAATTCAATTAAAACACGCGAACTACAAAGATTTTCAAGTAGGCTATCTGGCGATAAATAAAGCAGGGGATATAGGTGCTTATGCGATTCACCCTGGTTTTACCTATTCGCTGCACAAGGCTGGAAGCAACAAGGTCTATCGCGCTTCCAGTTTGCTGGAGCAGTAATACGCTATCAGAAATTTGCCAATGTTGACCGAACTTCTTCCAACACGGTAGCGGGGCCCCCGAAATGTTCTACCATTTTCGTTTCAGGCGAAAAAGACTTGATTGCTGTTGCAATTTTGATACGATCATGCGGGTCCACGCCGCCGCCGATAACGACAAGCTGCGGTTGATTGGATTTGATGTAATCGAGCGCTTGCGCCAACACCACCGAACCGGAGCACTTGAACTCTGCTTTCTCCAGTTGTGTGCTCACATTCGTCACGATATAATCATGCTTACCAAATACAAGCACATGGAGCATGTCGGTGTTTACCATTGCTGTTTCGGTGAGATTTAGTTCCATATTGTTTTCGACTATATTGCGAATGTAAATAAGAGGCAGTTCAACTTTGTCCACAAAAATTCAACAATTGCAGCGCCTTAAATCCCTCTTCCTTCTTTCCCGCCCTTTGAATTTGTTCATTGTGGGCATTACCATGTACATCACGCGGCACGTGGTTTTGACAGATGTATTGTCGAAGGGATTCAGTGGTGAATTCATTCTCAACAATCTAGCTTTTGGATTTCTTGTTATGGCTGCCATGCTCATTACAGCTGCGGGCAATATCATCAATGATTATTTCGACCAAAAGGTGGATAAAATCAATAAGCCCAACAGGGTGTTCATTGGTAAAACCATTTCGCGCAGGGCTGCTATTTTGCTGCATCAGTTGTTGAATGTGATAGCAGTCGCACTGGTTGGCTACGTTTCCTTTCAACACGGCTACTGGTTGCCAATGATTTTTCCGATCATCATCATTACGATGCTATGGTTTTACTCACCGGTACTAAAGAAAAAACCGGTAATGGGAAACCTCCTGGTGGCGCTATGCACCGCACTTGTTCCGGTATTCGCGGTGATTTATGACGTCCAACTTTTAGAGCAATCACTCAAAGCAGTTTCGCATAACTCTACCAATCTGTTCTACTACACGTGGTTCTGGATTCTGGGCATTGGAGGTTTTGCATTTGTATTAACGATGATTCGCGAAGTGGTGAAGGATGCTCAGGATATTCCGGGCGATAGCACAGCGGATTATCACACGCTGCCTATCATTTGGGGAACTGCGCGCATCAAGCGTTATGTGCTGGCTTGGATGATGGCGTTTGCGATTATGACCGGCATTTGTATGATGCGTTTGACGGAAACCCGCGATATAATGCTATTCACAGGTTTGTTAGTACTTCCTTGGATAATGGCATTATACAAGTTAAAGGGTGCCGGCACCCCTGGTGATTTCGCCGGAGTGAGTTTTTGGATTAAAGCACTTATGCTTGGCGGACTATTGTTGCTGTTGCTGATTTTATGATTGCACATGCGCAGCCTTTGGAACTCGCAGCAACAGAAGAAGCCCTACTACAAAGAATGCAATGAGTGCAAGTATGCTCATACGCATCGATCCGAAAGCGCCCTCAATGTAGCCAAAGGAAAGCAGCCCGATGATGAGACCCACTTTTTCAGTTACATCATAGAAGCTGAAAAACGAAGCAGTGTCGTGGGTTTCAGGTAGTAATTTCGAATACGTGCTGCGTGCCAACGACTGGGTTCCGCCCATGATAAAACCAATAAGTGCTGCTGCAATGTAAAATTCTATCGGTGTATGGACAAACTGATAGGCGACAATACAAATGAGTGCCCATATGGCTAAGGCGATTTTCAGCGTGGTGAGATTACCCAATCTTTTACTGGCAAATGAGAATACCATCGCCCCCGGTATTGCAATCAATTGCACCAACAGAACGGCACCAATCAGTTGACCATCGGCAAGACCCATCACTACTTGCCCGTTTTCATCCACACGTTCGATTTCCTTTGTCCCGAATAATGAGGCCATCTGCATAATTGTTTGCACGCCCATGGAGAATACAAAGAAGCTAATGAGGTAACTTTTTAATTGACGCGCGTGTGTCATCTGCTTCCAAACTCCACCAAGTTCTTTAAAACCACGTCCAAGTGCGCCATTGGAAAATGTATTTCCCGTTGGTGTTTCCGGTAAATGATAGAAAGTGTATTGTGCAAATCCGGCCCACCACAATCCCACACTCACGAAGCACCATTTAGCGGGTATGCCCAGTACCATTATCATCACCAGATTGATGACCAGCAATAACACGCTACCGATGTACCCTAATGAGTATCCCTTGGCGCTCAGTTTATCTTGCTCATCTGCACTTGCCACTTCGGGCAAGAATGAATTGTAAAGCGCATAGCTACACCAGAATCCGACGCAAGCCGCAACGATGCTGATCATGCTCAGTTCCAGATGATGCACATCGAAGAAAAAGAGTGATGCACACGCGGCAGATCCCACATAACACGACGCCTTCATGAAGAGTTTTTTACGTCCCAGATAATCAGCAAGTCCGGCGATGGTTGGGGCAAGGATGCAGACCAATGCCATTCCAAATGCCAAAGCATAGGAAAGTGCTTCCGTATTCTTCAACACATGTCCGAAAAAAAGGACGGAATCTCCTTCCGCACCATCCTCCGCAGTGCGGGTAACTGCGCTATAAAAAATGGGAAAAATAGCCGTACTAATAACCAGGTTATACGTTGAGTTCGCCCAATCGTACATAGCCCAGGCACTTTGCGCTTTCGTGGATGATTTCATGCGATAAACTTAATCAAACGAGAGATACTCCCTGTTAATCGTGTGTTTCCTGCGACCGCGTATATTCGAGGCGTGGAAAAAACATACGACATCATCATTATCGGTGGCGGCATTGTGGGTGCGGCTACACTCTATAAAATCCAGACCGCGTATCCGCATCTGCAGATTTTACTTCTTGAAAAGGAGAAAGGATTGGCAGATCATCAAACGGGCAATAACAGCGGTGTGATTCACTCCGGTATTTACTACAAACCGGGATCACAAAAAGCGGTGAATTGCGTAAATGGCCGACGTGAATTGGTGCAGTTTGCAAAAACCTATGGCGTAAAGCATGACATCTGTGGCAAGCTGATCGTGGCCACCAAAGAGTCCGAGTTGCCTCACATGGAAAAGATCTGGCAACATGGAATTGCCAACGGCATTGAAGATATGCGTCGTGTCAACGCCAATGAAATCAAAGAAATAGAACCTTTTTGTCATGGAATATCCGGGCTTCACATCGGATGCACGGGGATAATCGACTTTAGAGGGGCCACACAGAAAATGGCAGAGATTGCCGTGGGTAAACAACCGCAGAGTGAAGTCCACATCCAAGAGGAAGCACTTGGGTTTGAACGTGACGGTGAATTGACGCGTGTGAAAACCAACAAGGCAGTTTATTTGGCCAAAAAACTCATTGTCTGCGGCGGACTTCAGGCCGATCGCTTGGCCAAGAAAGACGGCGTAAAATTGAAAGAGAAAGTGGTTGGTTTTCGCGGCGATTATTATGAGCTGACGGAGCAAGCCAAGCATAAGGTGAAGCATTTGATTTACCCTGTGCCCAACCCGGACTTCCCTTTCTTAGGCGTTCACTTCACACGCATGGTAGATGGTGAAATCGAATGTGGCCCGAATGCCGTTTTCACGTTTAAACGCGAGGGCTATGGCAAGACTGATTTCAGTTTGCGCGACACGATGGATGCCTTGAGTTATATCGGTACCTGGCGTTTATTCATGAACAACATGAAATTCGGTATTGATGAATATCGCCGCGCCTTTTCGAAGCGACTTTTCCTCAAAACCTTGCAGACGCTCGTTCCTTCTCTTACGATGGATGACATTCATCCGGGACGAGCGGGAGTGCGTGCACTCTTATTGCGACAAGATGGCGATACACGCGATGATTTCCGCATTGAGTACACCGACCACAGCATTCACGTGCTGAATGCGCCATCGCCGGCGGCCACCGCGGCATTAGCCATTGGTGACAACATCAAAGAAATGGCCGAGAAACACTTTGGTTTGAAATAAAAAAAGGGACCTTGAAGGTCCCTTTTTTGTGCAACGAACTTTCGTTGATTATTTCTTTGGCTCTTCAGCCATGGCGATAGTCTTTACCTTCTTCGCCTTCTTTCCTTCAGCCGGAGCCGCTTCAGCAGAACCACCCTTCTGGCAGCAAGAGCTACCGGCGCTGGTTGTGCCTTTGCTGCAGCAAGAACCTGACTTCGCGCTGCTGCATGACTTCTCAGTAGCTACTGCTCCTGTAGTTTCACACTTTGCGCCGGTTTGTGCAGCTGTTTTTTCGCACTTCGCCTTATCAGCTTCAGAGCATTTTACGGTCTCTTGCTTTGATGCTGAACCTTGAGCTGCAGCATGTGGGCATTGAGCACTGGCCACACCGCAAATTGCAACGAAGGCCAAAAGAGCAAATAATTTTTTCATTGTATTGTTTGTATTAAACTGGTTTTCGTTTTGGTCCGATTTGAACGGAACGCTTGCGAATATACGCTAACCGTTTCAACAAATTGTTGAACGCACGGACGAAAGTCAATTTTAACACTTCGAACTAATCGACCTTGTTTATTGAATAACTCCTTGAACGGGCTTCCTTTCAGCCTGTAATAACGCTAACTTGCAGGGTGGGAATACCGCGATTACGCATCAGCGAATGTCTGAAAATCAGGAACATAATAAAACCGAAGTGGCCTCAACCGATGGTGAAATCACCATCAATGCTACGCGGGCATCAGACTTCCTCAAGTCACTTGATGAGCGGCCCAAAGAGCAAATGGCTTTTGTGTACCAGGCCATCATCGTGTCGCTGATTGCGCACATCTTTATTCTGTTCGTCACTCAAATGCTGACGCAGGATCATCGGGTTGCAGAAGATGAGGTTGTCTATGAGGAATTGGCCATGGACATGCTTCCTGACGAGCCCTTGCCCGAGGAACCTGAGCCTCAAGAGCAAATGCAGCGCAGCGGTGAATTGAAAAATTTGGTCGCCAATGAAAATTCTGAACGATCATCGGATGCGCGCAGTTATCGGGGCATGAGTTCTTCGCAAATGAAAGAGCAAGTGTACAATGACCTTAAAAACATGGAGGCCGAGGAGTTTGCTAAGCTGAAGGGAGGCGAACCGGATTACACTGTGGCTAACAAGTCCCAAGGGCAAGGCACTAGCAGCAGTGAACCGAAGAAAAGCGATATGGACTGGTATCGCGAGCAAAAGCAGAACAAGAGTTACAGCGGACCGGTGACGGCGTCGTTCAACATGGCGGGTCGCGATCCGTTAGAGAATCCCATACCGACCTACCGCTGCAAAACCAACGGTACCGTTGTCGTCAATGTCAGTATTGATGAACTGGGAAAAGTTATTGATGCGCGCATCAATGAATCCGCCTCATCGCTCAACGAATGTTTGCGCGGTGAATCTGAAAAATACGCGCGCAAATGGCGTTTCGATTACAGCAGTCGCAGCCGAAAGCAAGATGGTACCATCACCTTCACCTTTAGCGCGCAGTAATTACTTAGCGCTTTCGGCGTAGTCTCTCAAGTAGGCAAAATGGGGTGTGAGCTCTCCTTGCAAGGTTGTCTCTGTCGCGTGCCAGATAATTTGATCGGGATCACCACTCAACAGCGGAGGCAGCACACTTTTGATGAGTTCATTACCGAAATCTTCAGAAGCATCTTTGGGAAGTTCGCATGGCAAATTGTCGATGGCCATAACGCAAAGCGCCTGCTCATCCTTCCAGCTGCATTCATTTCCCGTTTGCACATCATAACCGTAAAGGGGATCAGCAATCGTTGATGCTCTCAGTGTGGAAGCAATTGGGCCTTTCACGTCGCAACTCACATCCGCGATGACGCGGCAATGCCAGTTAGGATGACGCAAATCCTCAGCGGTGATAAGCACAGGATTGCCGGAAGCCCAGAGGTGGCAAGCGATATACAAATCAGCAGAGCGCACGGTATCTGCAAGCGTCGATTGATACGCCTGAGGGTTATTGTAAAAATCGGTCTTATCAAAACCGCCTCTATCTTTGCGTACATAGTAATCGGCGGTGTCAAGGTGCGTATAGACGGGTTCATTAAACCGTTCATTGAGAAAATCGGCTTCGGAAACTCTGCGCAGCGGCAGCAGCTTGAGTATTTCCTCTGCGCCATTCCCTACCCTACCAAACCCGGTAACGACCACACGCATGTTGGAAGGCAACGAAATGGACGCGAGTTGCTGTTCGAGTTCCTTGCGATCGGCACATTCATGCGGAGCCTTGATGGAATATAGACCATGCTTCAATCCATAAGCGCGGAAAGCGTGATAGGCGCCGACAATACCCGCATAGCGACCGAAACCAATCAGGCGTTTTTTATTCAAATCCTTGATCACTTCGTAATCAATCAATCGGATGTTGCGCTGTAAAATCGCTTTGAGTAGTTTGGCGTTGTAGGGTTGTTTCTTCAGGGTATGGGAGAAGAACATATAGGACTTCCCGGGCAGGAGCATATCAATGGGCACTTCCTTCACACCAATGAGCAGATCGCAATCGGAGAGATCTTCCTGAAGGGCGATTCCGGCTGCGGTGTACTCCTGATCGCTGTATCGTCGAATGGGACTTGGCTGCACTACCACTTCAACGGCCATCGTTTTTTTGATATGAGCACATTGATCCGGCGTAAGCGCAACTCGATGGTCAGGCGGCACTTTTCCTTCTCGAATAATTCCGATTTTCTTGATTGTCATTGAATCAATTTTTTTGCAAATGTACCGAGGCAAGTTCGTTATTGACGCGCAACCTCAACGGGGTAAATAAGACGGTTAAGGCAATTTGGCTTGATAAGACCTTTGTTCATGCTATCTTTGCGGCGTTCTTTGACATTGTTCTTCTCCTCGCTCACCACTATGGTGAGATGAAAAGTTCAAGGGCCCGTTCCCCGGATTTGACAGCAAGAAGAATAGCTGAGCAAGCATGCAGAGCGTTTTGCAGGATAGCTCTTTAATCTGAAACTGTAAGTCAGAAATGACAACACTTCTTACGCGCTTGCAGCCTAATCACCGGGTGTGATTACGCCTAATCACGAATTGGATTCGTGACAAGCACTGTCTCGTCGG